>JADMIO010830246.1_pt1 | contig 17798 bp, 14 predicted proteins | sample 8958161 | NCBI WGS metagenome assembly JADMIO01 (sample SAMN16585339, study PRJNA669376) | soil metagenome | isolation source: Crop rotation soil | place: USA: Cullars Rotation, Alabama | collected 2011
ACGCGAACGCACGCGTTCCTTTCGCCAACTCTGCGCAGAGTTGCACGCAGCGTACGAGTAGCTAGCTGACTGTGGCTGTGGTGGCGGGTTCGATCGACGACCTGCCGCTAGAACCTGGCCTGGCCTGGGCTTGTTACGCGCGTCGAGCGCACACACAGCTCGCGAACAGTTCGCGTACAGTTCAGTGGCGCACTCCCCGTGCGTGCCAGTCGTGAGCGAGCCGCTGTCCGTACGGCCGGTCCTCCTTCTACTGTTTTGCGCGCCAAAGCCCTTTGATCGAAAGAGTGTCGAAAGTCAGACCACGAGACCTCGAGACACGGAGCCACGTAGTACTCGACGTCGCGTCTAGAACAACTTCTAGACTAGAACGAAGCTAAGCTAGAAGAAGTGTGGCGACGCGGAACAAGTTGCCGTTACGGCCGCCGATCGTTTCCTGTCGTCTGTGTTGTTCGCGTGCACGCCCGAGAATAATAGTTAGACGGCGTGCGACAAGAACTAGTGCGTGTGCATCTAGTCTCACACTTCTTGTCTGAGTTCTTCTTTGTACATTTGCGTGTCTGCATCTTCATCGCACTCGTTCCGTCGCGCACTCGTCGGCACTCTCTTTCATCGCACGCTTCTATTCAAACGAAACTTCTTGCCGTCGCCGACTTCCTGCGTGCCCGTTCCGTTTGCACTAGCACAACCGTGTCAACACTTTTTCTCCTCATCCGTCGACGATAATTAACTCCACTCGCGCACATTCACAACCAGTCCCGTGCATACAATCAATCGCAATGAAGACAACGTCCCTGATCAACTCGATGCTCATTAACGCGCTCTCGCTAATTGCGCTCGTCGCTCAGTGGCGGCCCGTGCACGGCAAAGGCGGCGGCAGCAAGGGCGCCGCGGCCGGCGGTGGCCTGAACGGTGAGTGTGCCTTCTTTTCGGTTGGTAGCTTGCCCGAAAAAGACAAAGATAGACGAGTGTGAACGATCCTGGTTCGAACTTGCTTTCGATTCGTTCTATATCGAGCACTGAAGATAGAGTGTTTGCACGAAGCTACGAACGAGCAGGCCGCGAGCTTTCGTACATTTACAAGCGGCGTTTACAATTCCCTCGCGTCCGTGTGCGCTGCTAGCCAAGAGCACGTCGACCCGGAAATCGCGCATTCGCGATTCCGCGCGATTTGCGAACAGCTGCGGGCTAAAGTGTCCACCGAACTAGCTGCACGCCTGAACTCGACTGCGTTACAGTTTTTCGGGTTTTAGTAGCATTTCTCTTGCGAGCGGATGCGATTCAATTTCACTTGAAACTTTCTCTCTGATTCGCGAGCTCGAATTTTTGAACCGCTTGAGATGAGACGCCCGGGGACATGAGAGCAGGACATGTCCGCTAATGACGTACACTCGCCCTACAGGAGGCAGTGTCCGTCTTGCTCGCATTGCCGACCTCATCCGTCGCGCTGTTTGGTCAGCTCATTTACAATCAGCCGAGTTGCTGGTTGTAAGTTAGTCATTAGGTTTCATTCGCGTGATATATACTTATGACGAACGAGGTTGTTACACAGTATGCCCCTTGCGCAATCGTCGTGACTTTAAGACCTCGGGCTATAACACGTATAGAACTTTGTGAATACTAGCCGATTCGTTGAGTCGAGAAGAGCGAGCTAAAAGTATGCGAATCAAGTCAGACGCGCCATGTGTGCCGAACGAGACGAACGTTTAGAGGGCTGAACATTTGAGCTCGGCTGGAGCCCGGGCGTCCAATCTTGCAGGGGAATCTTGTTGCAGACGCAGTTACACTCGATCAGTCGCATGCTCGGCCAAATTACGTACGGACAGGACACAGGCTACGAGTTGATTGTGTGAGAGCTTGTTCCGGCCAAATACGTGACGTGCAGTGCATTAACCGGCGACGGCACACAAGCCGACATGCCGCCTCGAACGTGACATTCTCTATCCGTCACACTGTCTTTCGACGCTCGCGCGTCTCTCAACTATATTCTATTCTACGAACTGCTCGACTGGACATACGAATTGATTCACATTTTCGCCGAAAAAAGAGTCAGAGCTCTCGAGCATCGACGGTCAGAGAATGTCGTACGGCGTGCTCAACTAAACTCGTGTGTCCAAGAGACCGAGCAACTGTTCAAATGTGCAACTATTTTTTTCTAAGCATGCCTTCGCCTAGGAGGCCACCGCGCGTCGGTGGTGGAGGCGAGCTAACGCGTGGGCTTATTGCCAATATCTCATGCGGCCACCGAGAGACCTTTTTTTGTCAGTGGCGCGGCCTGAATGTCAGTATACAATAGCGGCAGCGTTCGAATGTACAGTCAGGCAAACGGTTCGAACTTTAGAACTAAAGCGTTCCGTTCGTTCGCTCTTTTCGTTGTTTCCTGATGACCTACGTGCGCCGTTTGCGAGAGTGATGACGAATTGCGCGCCACAACTGAATCGAATTAAATTGGCAAAATATATTACCGACTCGCGCGTGGCAGCTGCGGGGACATTGCCATGAAAACGCAGCGCGGGGTCGTACATGTAGTTCGCATAGGTTCCAGGCCATATTCTAGTCTAATACAACGAGCAAACAATGGCATCAATCTTGCGTTACGCGGCGCCCCACACAAACAATGCGATCTTTTTCAATAGCTCTTTTACAGCTTACGTACCTATACAGTCGTAAATGTCAGTCAATGCAGAACGGAAATTTCAAATTCAAATTCAATGCTTAAGCTTAGCTTTCACGAGCGGCCAAAGGAAAGCCCCAATTGCGATTCAATTGAAATTCAAAACTATTCCATTATTGTATTGTTTTTCATCACATCGTATGCTCATTTCTCACTTTCGCTTCCATTCTTTAATATCCTTTTCTCCATTTTGCAAATATCGAATATCTCGGCCCGTGCAGTAAACGCCGACGACTTCGTGGGCGGCCATTACACCCAAGAGGAGATGAACGTTGCGCTCGCCTTTCTCGCCGTCATCATGATAATGTTCTTCGCCGTGTGCGCTTGCCAATGCTATCAGAAGGTGAAATGGGAGTGCGCCGAAAAGTGGCCGCCCATAGATCCGGCCGGCATCCAGAAGCGACCCATGCCGTGCGCGCCCTACAATCGCGACGGACAAGTCTGACGATCAGCGTACGCCGTCACCGTGTGATCGAACTCTTCCATTAACACCTACATCAAGTCATGGTCAAGGAGTATGCACGAGCGGCGTATGTAAAGATGAAAGAAAGAAAGGTAAAAAGTTAAGTACGTTGGCACAATCAAGCAAGGCGAATGTTCGCTATATTGCAGAGAATGCAGTGTTCTTGAATGTACTACTCCATGTCTAAGTGTTCGCGGCGTCGGGTCTGCTCCTGGCTGCGAATGGGTAATTTCTTTCTTCCCGTTCGCGTGGGGTTGGACGAGCAGCGCGGCTGAGAGTGGCGTGATAAGATGAAACGAGTAGCTCCATGTTTCTGTCCGCAGCATTCTTCTTCTTTCTCTTGTTCCCTCGGTTTGTGCGATGCTATAGAAGAAAGAAGAAAGGAGAGATTCCTCTCTGTACTTTTTGTTCACTACACAGCGATAGGGATAGCATTGTTCTTCTTTTTTCCTCTTTCACTCTCTGTCTCTACCATTCGACTTGAAGACCAAAGTTCTATGCTCTCTGTAGTTCTAGGCCAATGACTATCTGATTTTGATTTGATTCGTTTTCGCTCAGCGTTTCTCTACGATTCCAGTAAGCTATGCGTGCGCTAGCTTCCACTTTTTTGCCCGGTAATGAGCTTTTTCGAGCGGTTACCCTGAACTGTTCAGCCCTTCAGAAAACGTAAGCGAGTGCCAAAGAAGAGCTCGCACAGAGGTTGGCAAGCAGAGGCTTGGTTTCTGCGGTGCTGCGATAGGCAAAAAACGTGTCGAAAAAAGTTCGAGAAAGATGAAAATCGATCGACAAAGGAGCGCAAGCATTCGAACACGGCTGAATGAATGTCTAGCGGAATATCAAAAATCGCTTGTTTGCGCAGCATATTCGTCGGAACGAATGCTTCGAACTATTTCGAACGTATTGATGCCGCTGAGCTCGTGAACCCATATTCTATACGTGTGCTGCTTGAACGCTTCGTGCACACACAACGTTCGATTACTCGATCCTACTCGAATGAGGTCTTTGTGCCTCGCCGCGTACCATATGTACACTCGTATACATCGATTCAGACGAGCCAAAGAGGACAAACATGCATACAGTCGCGGTAAAAAGACGCCGAAATTTGTTTGCACATGTTTAAAATGTATAAAGTTAGACGAGAGGCAAAAAAGCTCGAGCCAAAAAAGAACAAACACTCACTGTAATGGTAACACACAACGCAAACATACACTCGACCCCCGCAGAGAGAACCACACGACAGCCATGTGCACGAACATTACGACATTACCTGTACATTACGCATATTACACTAAGAAGCGAGAGCGAGACTGTTGTTAAATTATTTCCTAAACTAAAAACTAAAAAGCATCTCAAGTTGCGCAATTAAAAAAGAACATTAAGACAATGCCGCCGGAAGCGAACAATGTCTTGCGTTGCGTAATAGAATCAGCTGCAAAAAGAAAAGAGGACAATGGTTAAAGTGCGGCAGAAATGTGTTCATGTACGAAAAGTTCGGAAAGAAGAGGAATGTCCAGCGCAGCGTGCGACGATGTTTGCTCTTCTACTTTTTTGCAGCTATAAGTGCAGAGCGCTCGGTAAGGCGCTCTCTTGTTTTTTCTTTCTTGACATTCTAAAAGGGACAATGTCTTCGCAAGGAGGAAAAGCCACGTGCCGAGCTATGTACATGTAGTCGTGTTGTGTATACAAGAAGCAGCGCTGTTTTCTAGAACAAAAAAGTTGTTCGTTCCTTCGTCCGAACGGATCTTGCGTCCGACGGTCGAGTCCTGACTGAGAAGAACAAAACGGACGACGCCTCGACAGCGGTCAATCGAGCGTGAACGGTCGTAAGCAAGCGAGTCCCGGGCAGCACTGCATGGCTACGTGCCTGTAAAAAGGCCTTACAAAATGTGCAAGAACACAGTAGCATGAACACTGTGCTGGTTGGACATGAATGTTACGCAGCACATACATGGAGTGTACTGCCGAGTGCCATTGCACGACGGCCTGCTGCTTTTTTATATTAAACGCATGCATTGCTGAACGAGTTCTATGCACCATGCATTCTAACACCCTCACATTGTATACGACTAGTATAGCTGTATACATGTTCGTTTCTTCGTTGCCATCTCTCCATATCTCGCCAGACGATGAAGAAGGAGTAGAAGACCGGTGGTCTGGCCGTTCTTAGACAATCTCGCTTATCGACAGTGCATCATAAAGAGGCGCACCATAGAGCACATAGAACCGTGCATAGAGTAGCACAATGACGAGAGGAAAGAGGCTGCTGGAAAGACGGCTCACGCCGTGGCACTTCTATTATGCAACCGTTCAGCGCAAGTTCGGGCATCGGACTCATGAAATATGAAGGCAAACAAGATTATGTGCATGGCGCGAAAAGAGCTGAAAGTCTCTCTATAAGTCTCTCCTTGTTATAGAAATACCCGCGACCGTCTACAGACATTGACCAGTGTATACACTGTGTGTGAGGCCGTCGGAGTGAATAGTTCGACGCCACGACTACGGTTGCGAGTGGGCTTAACGGCGCGTCGAATGAGCAGTGTATGTATGTGAGATGAAAGGGACAAGAAAGGCGCGTCTCGCAATGTGATGCCACTGTGTTGAATGTGTATTCTCGCGTCACGGGTACGAAGTACCGAGAAAGAGAGTATAGGCAAGAAACGGACGGACACAAGTCAACGGGCGTCACCGTTACGTAAGCTGACAAATCTAATAACAGTGTCGTCCATAGAGAGGCGCACAATGAGGAAGCTAATGCCAACACGTCCGAGGCATCGACTGTCGACCGGCGCCTCGGCATTGCTCGCACACGCGAGTAAGTAGCAATGTAGAGCAATAGCAGAAGGCCTAGGAGTCGTGGACGATGCAGGAACAGCTCGATCGACGAGATGTGTGTGAACTTCGTAAACTTCCGTGAGCTGGTCGGTGTTGTTACTTGTTTGCGAGCAAGTAGAGTCTGGTCTGCAACGTGACGTCACGGGCGACGAAATTGACAGGCAGTAGGGCTTGTTAACTTCTTGGCCCGGCGCGTAAATCATTTTGCACTCGAGGCCTCGGCGCGCGAGGCTAGTGGAGCGTGAGAGTGCAAGTGAAACAATCGAATCGAATCAAACGAAACGAGCGCCGTCCGATTGACAAGCATGTTACGCGCTCCGTGCACACTCAACAAACATTGACCGGCGTCAATTGGCTGCGCAATAATTGCGTGTTTCCAAACATAGTTATTCCGGTGGAGCGCAGACCTCGCACTCGACGCCCGTGCAGTCGGGTAAGTACTCGAGTAGCGCCCGGCCAGCCATTGTTTGCACAAAGCCGACAGCCCGTGTTTCGCAACGTGAGAAATCGCGCTAAGCGCCGATTGGCAAACAGTGGCGCGATGATTGATGGACCCACTAGCTAAGGCGGCGAACGTAGCAGCACACACTTTCGTGAATCGCCAGCACTTTCTTGCTCGCCATTCTAGCCGTGCGCGATAGCCGAAGTCCGCGCACTGCTGGAATGTTCGAAACGAGACGAGCTTCTCGCCGCTCCTTCGCAGCACGGTATGTCCTTTCGCCGGCTAATCGCGTTGCCGGAAAGAACATGATATTAATATCACGGGTAATTTCATCGCGCTGCGCGAGAGCGTGAGCGTGAGCCTGAGTGAAATGCAATGTCCGAGAAGCGTGTAGGATGCATGTGCGAAGTGCTCTCCTCTCTTCTCGAACGTACCGAGTCGAGAACATACGAATCTGAGCGCTGAACGCCGAATGCGGTACACGATGAGTGTTCTCACTCTTTTCTCTCTTCATCCTAGCTATATAGATCGTTTTCCATTGCTCGGCTAATCATTCGGAAAGATGGGCGTCGTTAGCAGACGCAGCAGCCTCGGCGCTTGTATCGTGCGGCGAGACATCTCTCTGGCCACTCAAGCGCGCGTCGAATATCGACGAAATCGTTAGAAGATCTCGTACGTCGCGAGCCGCGCCGTGCTGGCACTGCGCTTTGTCACTGACAGCGCCGCGGCAGGCCATTAATTGCCCCATGTCTTCGTCGTCCGACGTGAGTCTCTCCAGCACGGCGCGCGATGCTGACAGAGCGCTAACGACTCATTAGACCGAGAACAGTTCGACGTGTACCCTAGCAATTACCAAGCAAATACGACGAAGAAGAAGAAGAAGCGTCGTCTTGCACGTGACGTATGGACGGGAAGAGGCAAGGCTTAGAATGTTCACGCGAACGTTTCGTCCAAAGTTTAGATCCGATTGGACATAGTCGTCGATGCATTCGAAAATGCTTGAACGGTCCCCGATAGCAGGTTACGCATATCAATCTTTGCAATCGAAATAATGTAAATGAAGCGCAAACGAACATTTAAACCAAAAGCGGACTTCAAGCGCGAGTTAAAGAGAAAGTGATAGAGCTGCAAACAGATTTCATGCGTCTGGGATGATAGCCATCTTAAAAAATAAAATCTATCCCTCTCACGCTCCCCGTGGCTTCAGCTTGCTCTACGAGTCGTGGCCTGCAAAGATTAATAGCCGTACAAATTATGAATGCAAAGAATTTCAAACTGGTTCGTTACGCAAGCACGCTCGGCTGAAGGGAAGAGGCGCACGGACCGATGCCCAACACTGGCTGTAAAAATTGTACACATAGCGCGAATTCTATGGGCCGTGCGGTTGTAAACAAACATACGGACAAGTTTACCATATTCATCGTATTCACGCGGCAATGTGTTCGACTTACGAGTTCGCGAGTCGACAATTAGTGAGATAAAATGCAGCGAGCTAACAGTTGTTAAAGTTAATGGACCGACCAGTGCGCAACTCACCAAATGAGCGCAGCAGAAACAGCAAAATGTACTAAAACAGATTGATCATCACCATATCAAAGGCATGTCGAGATTTATGGCTCCTAATGCAAATTTTACTCTCATTCTCTATTCTTTTTGCACTGTGCGAATAAAAACAGAACTTTGTTCGAAAAGAACAAGAGAGAACATGAAATGTATTTTCTTTTTCATTGTGAAAAATATGCTCGCACATTGTTCCGGATACAGTTCTGCTGCTGGTGCTGTATACGAGCACATAGTGTTTTTCGTTGTAGCTGTTAACGTCGAGCTCACTACAATGTAGCCTAGAAAATGTACACAGTGTAGAGTGAACTAGACACAGTCTATGTGAGAGTAGCGTAGTATCATATCGAGCACAGCGGCGAACTTCGAACTTCTTGGGCGAGCGCCTGGAAAAAAAGAAGAGAGCGGTTCTAACGGAGCGAAGATGCGCGCGGCCATTTGTTTCTATTTACGACTTTGTCTCGCGCTTTGTGCATCAAGTACATTGTGCCCACACACTGCGGCATGTGTGCGGCTCGTAGTGGCCTCTCGGCCTGCCCGTCATACTGCACACGAGCGTAGAAGAGCGAAAATAGAGGCAAACCCGGGCACAAATATTTCACTATCAAACGTCCTGAGGTCTACCTTTGCCAGCGCCCGGCGTGCGTCCGCTTTACGATCGTCGAACGTGCCGTTACTGGTCCTTGCGCTTTGGACGGTAATTTTGCGGCTCTATTATTTACACTACACTTGTGTTTTTGTGGCCGTTGTTTCCTTGTTCTCTTCTTCAACGCTGCTGAATGTGTGCAGTGTTATATCTCGGGCGCGTAATTTCGTTTTCGGTTTCCGCCATTCCAACGGACGAGGGCCGTTCACTTATAGAACGATCGGCGGCGGAGGCCGGCCGGCTTACAGGCCACTATAGAGCGATCGAATGCGCAATTTGACGTTCGAATATCCCTATATATGTCGTCTATCAGGCCGCTATACGAGTCGCTAGCGAATGCTTAGACGACTGAATTAATTGACAAAAACGAACGCACATCCAATGACACGAGCGAGAATGGACTAGTTCTGGTTTCAAATTCACGTTTCCAAATTAATAATTGTCATATATTTCGTGCGTTAATGAATGAAATGTGATACGATCAGCGTATGCTAATGATGGCCGCGCTAGCATACCTAAACAGCGGACGACGGCAAGAATGATCGATCGCTGCCAACTACCGGCAGCCAGACTGATGCGCCGACGACGATGCCTAACGAACACGCTCGGCTTACCCAACTTCCTTGCCACTGCCGGTCGGGCTACTTAAGAAGATGTAGCCCACATCACAGCAGTGCGTCGAGTTAAGACGCTCGTCACTTCTTAGCTGTCGTACTCCCTTGTCGAACTTTGCACTTCGCGCAAACAACCTACACGTGCCGGCTTCCGTTTCGCCTCTTAAAAGCGTTCCATTGTCGGCGTGTGTTTGCCTATTTGTAGAGCGCAAAGAGAGCTAAGCAAGCGTCTCTCGTTAACAACAAAGTCGACGAGCTATTTCGATGTAACCCGATTAGCACGAGCTGTGTGTTCTGCTTTCGACGAGGAAGATGGTTCGAGGCTCAAAGCCCCGTCCCCTACTTGTTACATGCAAACTGACGAAGCAAGTGTACACACGATGTTGCGCTTGCGATGCAATGAATTACGAGAAAGTTCGTTCACATAGCCGATGGCAGGCATGTACTAGACTAGACCGTGCCACACACTTGCTTCGAGCACTTCGCGTGGTAATCGCCCAGTAAAATCGCCGCAGGCCTCATTCCGCAGCTCGCTAGTCTAGTCTAGTTGTCACGTGCGCTGCTCGTGTGCTGCTCTGCGATGGCTTAATTAGAGCGCATACTCGTCGCTCTTAATGATCGACGAGAAAAGTACAGAATGTAGCAAGTACAGAGTTAGTAATTAAGAGATGCAAAGATTGCGTTCTCGTTGTGCGAACGAGATTAGCAGAATTCGCACACGAAATAACGACCCTTTCCTTGCAACTCGCGATCGACCACGACGGTCACGTACGCACGCTAGCGCGCCATCTCGAAAACACTTGCCTGCGAAAAAGACCCTAGAAGTTCGCGTTAGCAACCGTGCACTTGCGTCATCATCTGTGCGCGAGATTAGCGTTCATCGATCATTCGGCGAAGATCATTAGCAATATGTGCGCGAACAGATTTCGTTGAAAACGCCGCAAAAAAAACTCGCGAATAAAAAACGCGCGCCCAAACATTTTGCATGCACTAAACAGACGCCTACACAATAACTTACTGAGCACGCTCTGGGCGCTGTGCAGAAAATGGAGGAAAATGCTTTTTAAAGAACATTAGTGAGAGTAGTTTACTGGACCATATGTTTTGGCTACCTTCGACTTTCTCTATTGTATATGTGATGAGTGATAATGGGCAAATACTTATCTATGAATTTTAAGCAATCCAATTGTTCTTGGCGTCACTTTCTGGCCGCCAATAACAAAATACATTTGCCTTTAAAATAGTGTCACGTGTCGTTGTCATTCTACCTCTACGATGCTAAGTTAAACATTTTTCCATTTTTCCATTATTTTCTTTGTTTACATGACTGGACAGCATGCAGGTTTGTTTGTTTCGTACCCCATATTTCCCAAGGTTTCCATTTTAATCAAATGTATATATGTATATATAAAATTTTGGCCAAGAGAACATAAAAAGAGACTTTCATTGAGTATAAGATGGGCAAGCAGTTGGTACACATTTCAATAGAGGTTCTACATTCATGTTCTTGGACTAAAAAATGAATCGCTCGATGGAAAAATTTGCTCACTTGGAACTTATGGTAACTTTTTTGTAATTCAATAACCTTTCTAACGTTTTAAACACGGCTATAGATATCTCGACAGGAGCTAATAGAGCGGTCTATCATCCGCCTTCATGATCGTCTCAAGAATGTCGAACATCGTGAATTGTTGTCGACATCCGTCAACTACAAGAAAAAGTGCATTCAATTCTTGTGGGCTTTGTTTTGCTTTGCTGGCTGCGGCTATCAAGGTAACCACTCAATTGATTGTCTCAGTGATTAATTAATCCATTTGCTTAGGTTACCACATCACCGACCTCTACATGCAATGGGACATCAACGCAGAGTTCTTCAACTATCCACGCGATCCGATTGACATCCCCGCCATTACCGTCTGCTTCGACAGCCCATACAAAGAGCCATGCCCTTCAGTTGCTGAGGCCGCGGAGTCTTCGCCCGGTTGCAACGAGTTTATACGCACCTCCACGATCTTCTTCTCAAAGACCATCGAGCCGCACGGTACCTGCACTTCCTGTGCGAGCGAGTTTACTAATAATTAAAGTTTTATAGAATTCTTCTCTGCAATCAATGTTAATAGTCCATTGGGCGAGAGAACACGTCACGACACACCAGAGAAGATTCAATCGTTTCTTGAGAAAACCGCAGTCAAGTACAAAATTGGTTCTAGGTTATGCTTGCAAGTGGACGTCTCGAAGGTCACGACAGGTCGCTTTACGTACGCCATCACACGCAATGCAATTGTTCCGACTTTTATCACGTTCGACGTGAAAGAGCCGTGGGCCTCTTACGGACAACGAAGAATGCTGTAAGTTTTGATTGTTTATGCCCAGTTCGTTTAAACTTTTCGTTGTTTGAGAAGCTGGTGCTTGACGGAGCCGGGCGATCTTCCCGACAACGTGTTGTCGGCGATGCCGGGTCCGACGTGGACACGTTTCAAGACCAACACTTATCAGAGGTAGACATGGAGTACAGACCCTATATTGCCTATTCATTTACCGCTTTCTCATGTAAGGACATCGGCGACCCTCTTGAAGCCGCCCTACATAACAAAATGTCGCGACTACAAAGCCGAGCATCTGCAATCTCAACACGAATGCCTTCAGAAGTGTCAGATTCGAGAGGCGAAAAAACTCGGACGACCCATACCTAGTAAGAAAAAATCTCACTTCATTCGAGTGCTGATGTTCATGATTTTATGCAGGTGTAGCGTACCAAGCTATAGATGATGCTGAACAGGAAATTCCAAACTTTCAACAATGGTGGAACCTCTCTGACTCGTTGTACATCAATTGCGATCAGCAATGCAAACAAATTGGTTGCGATCTCGTCTTCTTTCATGGTAACCTTTGCAAAAGTTTTCAGAATTCATTGATTGAATTTTGAATGTAGGATACACGTTGAGTGAAGTGATCTGGTTCGACAATTCGACTGTGCTAGGCATTCAGCTACCGGTCGAGCCAGACATGGTCGTCGTGTACAAAGCGAAAATGACGTTCGCCGAGTTCGCCGCGCTGCTCGGCTCAATCGCTGGCCTCTGGCTCGGCCTGTCGGTGTTCTCGGTTTCGGAAATTTTCTTCTTTATCATAGACACGCCCCGAAGACATCGAAATCGAGTAAGTCCGGTGAACCAAGTAGTATTTTGAACGTAAGGAGGTGTTGCAACGCTAATAAGCAAAACAACAAAAATCGGTCCTTGATTACCCAAATGTGAAGGTTAGTTAATCAACTGCATGCATCGATCGAATGAAATCGAGTCTGATCCATTATCCACACAACAATGCTTGATAAGCTGCAAAAATGAATTATTTTTAAGAATTTAAGACATTTAATAGAAAGCCGTTTACGATCACTGAAGTCCATAAAGTTCGAAGCACGACGTTTGGAGAGACTATTTTGGCATCTATTGGACATTGTGTGACAAGACTGGGAGTGGCTCAACAGGGTGTTATCGTTATTATACAGATCGTGGGCTACAACTGCACGGTGATGAATTTGTAGATTACATAGCCAACTGTGGCAACGTTGACGTTGAGCGTGGCGCTAATGCCAAACCCGCGCAGCTTGGGATAGCCGAGCCAAAATGTGATTCGACCGACGAAGAACAGGAAGTTGAGCAGAGGGATCACTTTCAGCGTCTCCTGTTCCGTCAGATACGTGATCAACGCCAGTTGCGAGAAGACATTGATGAGAAATTGTTCCAGCGAGTTCTGCAGAATCGCGTTGGCGGTGCCGAGGCGTCGAGAGCGATCGAGTTGATTTTGTACTTGAGGATCGAGACCAGCGAGTTTGTACTCGTTTCCGAAGATGCGCTTCGAGATCACGTTGAACACCATGAAGAGAAGAAAGGCGACTGACGGGTGCGTGTAGCGAAAGGTGAACTTCAGCTTGGCCGAAAAATCGACCAGTTCGGCGGCCGTGGTCTGTCCATGCAGGCTGACCATGTCCGACGTGACGAGGTACACGGAGCCGATCACGAAGACAATTGAGCCAAACATGGCGATCACATGCAACACGGCGTAGAGGCCATCGTTCTTTGTGTCGAATGTTTGTCGCGTTTCTTGATCTTCGGCCATCACTGTCGATGGTCAATTCTCTTCCGTTGATGGCACCAATTTACGATGAGATTCCTCAATGAACAAAAACTGTTCACATAAAAGACGGCAGAACTGACAATCAATGACGGCTCTTTATGCCCATATTAACATTGGTAGCACGTTTTGTGAGTCTGCTTCTACTCGAGTGATGATGTTTCCGTCTTGCTCGTTCCCTGAGACACTAACATGCTGCTGCCCATTAAGCGCGTGTTCCCGCTTGTACAGGTAGCTACGAATACCTGTCGTGTTATTACCTTCTCTTGTACACGTACTTTTCTAGGCAGCGTTTGCCACCATACTCTGACAATACACGCGCGCAGAAAATGTCTAGTCGAAGGTCGCCGTTACTGGTCGTCGTCAAGGCGAACAAGCGGCGACGACCAATTCCATTCCGCGCGCAAAGCTTGCGCCTAGCCCTGCGGCCAGCGTACCTGCACTTCGTAATTAAAGTTGGGTGAGCGCGGCAACACAAACGAAAGGCAAGGGAAGGCAATTGCAGTCGTGCACTGTTCGTTGTGTGTAGTCAACGATCGTCTATAAAATGCGCGCCTCGCGTTTCGCCACACACCCATCAGCCCACCATGTAGCGCGCACGCGATTTCTTGCTTCAAACTTTTTACGAGCATCTTCGTGCGTGTGTACACTAGCACTGTTAAGCACAGTGTAGAACGCGATCACCTGTAGCCAGAAGAGAGAAGAATTGTATGCCAACGATCTATCTAGAGCGAAGAGCGAAATAGGCGAACGAATATGATTATTATGCATGCAATTCAAAGTAAGAGAGAGAAATGAAATTTTCTTATTGACAAAAGTTATTGCTATTGCTACCGGCACTACTTGAACATACAGTAGTGAGGCGCTTCTTCTACTTCTTCTTCACGTTATGTACATCGCCCTAAACTTAGCCTTACTTAATTTTCGTATTCGTTCGTGGTCGATATTCGCATAGCCCACGCGCGGCGCCAGGCCGTGGTCGCCGTTGACGTTCGCGTGCACCCAATCTCATTGCATTCGCAGCAACGCAAATTGAGTTAAACTGAATTATAAAACGCGAGCAGATCCAAATATAAACATCTCCGCAGCTCGAGCAAAACAACAAGAGCGTACAACTTTCAAGGTTAAGACAAGAGGGCTTCTTGCTTTCATGGCTGTACATGAATTGCATTCCGAGCTCATGTAAGCCAACATCGACAAGAATCTTTCATTGGAAGTGAATATTGTTTGATTCGTGAACCGGACAAATTTGTGCTAACTGCATGTATATGATCTTCATTTAATTTAGTTTTAAGTTTACAGCTTAAAGTCTGCCTTACGGCAAGCAAACGCTCACAGTTTGTTTGCTCGCTTTAATCAAATCAGAGTATATGTATATTAGTTTGCGGTTAGTATTTGAGTGTGTAATTTACAATGTATGTTTGATATTCTTAGTCATGTAGTGGTAGTTATGAGTCTATGGTTAGAGGAACGCCACTTCTTTTACTAGTTTGCTCGTTAATTTAACATTCTGTAGTTCTTTGGCCGATGGAGCTCAAAAGCAGCTAGACCTGTTTTTCTTCTACCTCGTTCTCTGTAAAAAAGCTGGTAGCCGTCGCATAAGTGCCGGTCGGGCGCATCTCAGTAATAAATATAGATTTAATAGTTAGCAAAAGTCGGGCAAAAGACTTTCTATTAGATTCTGATGAACAATTAACGTGTGGATAAGCAGCAAAGAGCAGACGAGACTTTCACTTGTTCGTGACGAACAGTTCGTAAGAGATTTGCGTTTGGATGGGTACCGGTAGCTGGCGCATCGAGCGCGCGTGGTAAAAGTTCTGTAGTACATTTTGCGTAGTTCTTTCTTCGATAGAACCTTTCTTTCTTATAAGTGTCTTGAGGGCGCACAACGTTCATGCTCTGAAATTCGGCTACTTTTAGTGCGAAGAGCATAGGGGTGCAAATGTATGCATGACAAGAGAAATTTAAACAAACGGTAGAGTTGTTGCTTAAATATACAAGTAGATTATGGCGTTTGCTTAGTTTTTGTAATGTTTTGTGTAACATGTTTGTAGTAGATGGATAAAAAAGTTATGCCGTTAGGTGCGAGCGAATTTCGCTCACACGGACCAGAGAAGCAGGTGGTTTGTTGAGTCGTCGCGGCCGGCTTGCTCGTTGCCGACGACCGGCTGCCCGAAGTCTTCGTAGCCGTCGCCGCCAGACACGACGAGCAGCTTTACGGTCGATGACTGACGCTGATGCGGTTCGCGCTTCGATGGCGCAACGCGCGTCTCGACAGAGGTCAGAAAGCGCGCGAAACCTGTGTGTCCGCGCTGAAGGCCTGTGTGAGGATAAACGAGGCCGATAGATGATGGCAGAAGGGAGATGGGAGAGATGGCCGGGGCGAACAAATGAGAGAAAACGGCAGAGATAATTTAACAAATTGTCATTCATGTCAACTCGATCAGTCACGCATTATCAGTTAGTTAATCAAATCGAATCAAGCCGCATAACTCTGCGCGTGCGGCGCCAGTCCAGATTAATCACGCTCTGCTCTTCAAACAGGTGTAGGAGAGGGGACGAGTCATCAGCCTGCAGAGTGCGAGAGACCAGTGGCAGCGAGATGGTCGACTACTAACCAGAAACGTGAGGCACGGCGTCTAGCTTGGCGGTGCCGGGCGTCAGGTGAGGCAGGGTCAGCGTGAGCACCACGCCAGAGCTGGTGCCGATCCAGAGCAAGTCCTTGCAGGCGAGCAGCGCTGTGACGCGCAGACAGGCCGTCTTGTGCTGCCGAATGATGTCGTCGCAGCCTAGGTGGTGCGAGTGAGAAGAGAAGAAGAGGAATTGCGGCCATGAAGCCATGGCGTGAGTGATTCGATAATAAAGAAGACGAACAAATGCAGAAGCACATGTTGCATAACGATGAGATCGGCGCGTCACGTGAAATCAGCGACGCGGTCCATCAGACGTGCTCGTCAGTGGGCTTCGTGCGGCCTCGTTCTCTAGTTCTCTCCGTTTCTCGCCATCGCTTCATGATCATCATGCCTACCTTGCAGCATCTTCGTGACGGCCGGCTTCACGTCGATGTCCAAGAGATTCTCGTAGCTCGTCGCGTGATACAGTCGGATCACACTCGATTGATGCGTCGAGACCCACACGCCGAGACCGGCCGCCGCCATGCAGACGACTGTGCGCGACGGGTCCATGCTGACGTGCACGGAAAGCTAGAGCACGCAAAGACGATAAACGTTCATCGGTTAGGGGAGAATTTAATACGCTAATTGCCAGACAAGCTTACCTCAACTTCCATTGTAATCGTGTTAATCACTTTGACTAAATTTTGCGTCGCGCACCAGAGTTTGCCGCCGGACACGGGCAGCACCTTGACGATGGACGTGGCGGCCAGCTCGATGATGTGCGGCTCTGTGAGCCATGTGCCGCCCTCGTCGTCGCGTCGAAACACGGCCAGCTGACCGTTGGCGAGTCCGGCGAACACACGATTATCGTGATATCTGCGAGCGGCGGGCAGGCACATACAATTATCGAATGTAAATCAAAAACCAATGGGGGAGATGGTGAAAATGCAAATCGCATCGTCACGCCATAGGGGCCGTGTAAAGTCTCTGCCAGAGACTCTAGGCACTCGGCATCTCTCGCGTCAGTCATGACCAGAATGGGAAATGCGCGAGGACTACGAGAGGGCACGCCAACCAACGAAACGAAAAATAAATTAACTGCGCACGTACATGAGGCAAGTGACTGGCGCGGCGAGCTGTATCTTAATCTTGTTCTTCTTGATCCGGATATTATCGTTGCAGTTGTACACGTGGATGCTGTGCGCGTGAGAGAGGAGAGAAGATGAGTGTGTGATACATGTGAGCGTGTGGGCGATAGACGAGACATGAATTAAATGGCGTCGTCAATCAACATGTCGTCGCGCGTTAATTATGCCATTCATTTGAACACAAAGAGACGCGAGGCCGAACAGTTTCTCTTTTGCTCGCGCTTCGCTGACAACACACACACAAAAACTTCCATCGCCTTGTTCGCCTCGAACACCCACCTGCCGTCTTCGGTGCCGAGCCACATGGTTGGCGGCGCGAGGTCCGACTCGGCGCCCACCAGTTCCGCCGTCGGCGAGCTCGACTGCGGTGGCGTCTGCTCGCTACAACGCCCGTGGTTCGGCGAGCCAGTCGTGCCGCTGCTGCCGCCACCGCCTCTTCCCGTTGACGCATCGTCGGGCGACTGGATTATGCAAAGGGCGATAGAATCGGCGAACGAAAGTTTAGTTGGTTAGGTGAATAAGTTTTCCTTGTTTTTTTTGTTATTCAGTTTGATTTGGTTGCTAATCAGAGAATCTGAGACACACCTGTTCGTCTTCGTCGTCGGACGAGTCTGAGTCGAGCTGAAAGAGCGGCTGGTGGTGCGGTGGCGAGCGCGGTGACTTGAGTACGGGAAAG
>JADMIO011602924.1_pt1 | contig 17796 bp, 17 predicted proteins | sample 8958161 | NCBI WGS metagenome assembly JADMIO01 (sample SAMN16585339, study PRJNA669376) | soil metagenome | isolation source: Crop rotation soil | place: USA: Cullars Rotation, Alabama | collected 2011
TTCAATTCTTTTATAAATGCGGGATCAATTTCTTTTTCTGAAGTGATAGTATAATTAAAATAAATATTCTCCGGATCTTTTGAGTAAACGTTGTTTATATAAACATTTCCTTTGTTTATTTCCAATGTGTCGCCCGGTAAGGCAATGCAGCGTTTAATATATTCTTCGCCCATATCAATAGGTTCTGTATAATTTAACGGATAATTAAAAACCAGCAGATCATTTCTTTTTACCGAACCAAAACCAAACAAACGCATATAAGGCAAGGTGATCCAATCCAAATATTTATTACTCCCCGCAAATTTTAAAGATAAAGGCGTGATGGGAATGCGCGCACCGTAAGTTATTTTATTTACGATAACAACATCGCCTTCAAATAAAGTGCCGTGCATGGAATCCGTTGGAATTGTATACACTCGAAAAACAAACACGCGCAATAAGAGCCAGACAATAAAAGACCAGAATACGACCTTAGTTATTTTTCGGAGAAACAAGCTGCAGATTTAAACGTTTGCGTCAAAGATAGTAAATTGAAACAGAAACGGGATGAGATCACTTTTTGTAAAAACTCATGCTGTTCACATAATCCCAGACTTTTTCGGGAAGAAAAAAACGGATGTCTTTTTTATTTTTAATGGCATTGCGGATGAATGTAGAAGAAATATCCATCAAAGGCGCTTCGGTAAAAACCACATTCGGATGTTCATCGAATTTACTTTTTTCACAATTGGGCCTTGGATATACAAATAGTTTATGATGCTTCAGGATCTCCTCATAATTTTTCCATTTGTCAAACGAAGCTAAATTATCCTGACCAATTATCAAACTGAATTTATGTTCGGGATATTTTTCTTTTAAATGCGCTAAAGTATTTACGGTATACGAAGGCTGAGGTAAACCAAATTCAATATTGCTGCTTTTAAATTTTGTGTAATACTGGATCGCTTCATTCACCATAAATAAGCGCGAACCTTCAGGTAATAAAGTCTTTTTTTCTTTCAGCGGATTTTGCGGAGATACAACAAACCATAATTGATCCATTCCGGTAAACTCGGTCATGTAATTCGCAATGGCCATATGACCAATGTGAATGGGATTGAACGAACCGAAGAATAAACCTATGTGCATGTTATTTCCCTAAAAATTTTGCGACGTATTTTCCCACAACATCAAATTCTATATTTACCGTATCACCAACTTTCAAAGTTTTGAAATTCGTATTTTCAAAAGTGTATGGAATGACGTGCACCGAAAAAGAATTGTCGGAAGAATCGACAACAGTTAAACTCACACCATTAATGGTAATGCTTCCTTTTTCAACCGTAACATTTTTTTCATCCTTGCTGTATTCAAATACAAATTCCCAGCTGCCATCTAAATTGGTGATCTTAGTACAAATGCCGGTTGTATCTACATGCCCTTGCACAATGTGCCCGTCAAACCTTGCGTTCGCTGACATACATCTCTCCAGGTTCACCACATCATCCACTTTTAATTTTCCTAAGTTGGTGCGTTTTAATGTTTCAGCGATCGCCGTTACTTTATATTTTGGTCCGTTTAAGTAAACAACAGTTAGGCAAACACCGTTATGCGCAACACTTTGATCAATGCTTAATTCTTTCCCAATAGAACTTGAAAAAGTAAACGTAACATTACTGTTCTCTTTGTCGATCTTCTCAACTTTCGCAAGTGTCTCTATTATTCCTGTAAACATATTTTATATAACGTGTGTCATCGTGATCTTTCGTCAAGCTCAGGACGAAGGATTATTTTTTCAGAAGTAATTCTGTGAGTAAACTTTCTGTTTTCTTTTTGTACAACTCAAATTCCTTTCCTGTTGCAGGACCATTAAAACCCGTGTAAATACTTTTCACCTGGTGTTTCCGGTCTAAAATAATTGTGGTAGGAAATGCGGAGATAGAATTTAAGAATGGTAAACTTTCCGAAGCTTTTGCTTTCCCGGTTAAACTTGTGATCAGCATTTCATATTCTACACCAAATTTATTTTTGAGTCTTGTAATGTTCTTTTTGTTCTTTTCAAAATCATCCGTTTTTTCATAGGCAAGGGCAACAACTTCCAGGCCTTTGCCTTTGTATTGCTTATAAACTTTGCTAAGGTAAGCAGTTTCATCCATACAATTCGGACACCAGCTTCCCATGATCTGGATCACAACAACCTTGTTATCGAATTTAGGATCATTTAATGTAACAGTTTGTTTTTCCGCATTTGGAAAAGCGAAATTCACTTTTTCACCGGGACTTTTTAAAGTTGTAATACCTTCCGGATCTTTTAATTTAAATTTTTCATTTCTTACCGCCACCCAATCTTCGGTCCCTGAAATTCCGTAAAATACTTTTCCGCTAAGACTGTCGGCCTTTCCCGTTTTTTTAGAAGAGCTTGCAAAAAATAAGAATGCATGTGCTCCGTCGAAACACGATAACGACATTTCATTATTCTGCACGGCGCCTTCTAAATACCTGTAATCGCCGGTCTCAGTTAAAAAAGTTCCTGTGATCCTGTTTCCCGTTTGTTTAAAAACACCAATGGATTTGTATTCATCAGAAGTTTTTGGATTAAAGGTCACTTCATATTGTCCTGAAAGATCAACTGCCGGTTTTGAGCTTGTGATAAAACGTCTTTTATCATTGTAATACGCTTCGAATGGAATTTTATTTTTTTCTTTTTTAGAATAATTGATCCACAATCCCCTCAAAGTATCATTCTTTAAAACTGTTTTAAATTCTGAATCAAATACCGGCATTTTAAAATTAACCGAGTCTCCGGATAAAGTAATTTCGGTTACTGTGATTTTTTCTTCTGCGTTAAGAATGTCGATGGAAAGAAATTCGTTGAAGTAGCGCACGTTAAAATTAAACGGTAAAATTATTTCATTTCGTTTTTCACTTAAAGTGAGAACGCCCCGCCAGGTTCCTGGCTTGAGTTTATTCTGGCCAAAGCCAAAGCAGGAAACTAAAATAAATATAAAGCAAAAATTGCGCGTCATAATTTCCCAATAAAGATAATAAACTTATTTAGAATAAGACACCATGAAGGTGGTGTTTTTATAGGCGGAAAGCGCCTTAAGTTCTTCGGTAATTTTCTTGTTCCATTCGCGTTGTTTCACGCCATCCATGGAAGCATCCGTTTCATCATCGTATTTATCCTGGTAAACATCTAAATTTTTATCCATCAGTTCGTAAAGCGAATCGGTTTTTGCTTTTACATCTTCATACGAAGTATAAGTTAATGCTTTTATGTCACGGCGCAATTTGCGGGCGTACAATTCCACAATATCAAAATGTTTTTGTTCGTGTTCCAGGATTTCGTCGCTGATCCAGCTTGCTCTTTTCCATGACTTGTTACAAAGAAAAACAGCTTCTACTTTTACCTGGGTTTTGTGCCCGATCTCCTCAGTGTTCTTATAAGTATCGTAATTGGTGGAGGCAGCGCTAAAACGTTTGGCGGGTTTCCCCCTGAAATCATCCCATGTCAAAAGCCGGCTCTCATCCCAAACCAAAACATCTTTTTCATCCTTAAAAGAAGACAGGAGAACAAGAAAAGAAAATATGAATAAGAAACGCACCATTGATTCCTGATACAAATATAAATAAGCCCGGGAAAGATTATGTTACAATATTCACAATCTTTTTTGGGACAACGATAACTTTTTTAGGAGCCTTGCCTTCCAGGAACTTTTGTGTTTGCTCGTTTTCCATGACCAATTTTTCAATTTCGGGAACGCTCAAGGTTAAAGACATTTCAATGTTGAAACGCATTTTACCATTGAAGGAGATCGGGTAATTAAAATTATCTTCAACCAAATGTGCTTCGTTAAATTCAGGGAAGGGCGCTAATGCAATTCCTTCTTTATGACCTAACTGTTCCCACAACTCTTCTGCAATATGCGGTGCGTAGGGAGAAACACAGATCAATAACGGCTCTAAGATTGCACGCTTATTACATTTCTGTTCTGTTAATTCATTCACACAGATCATGAAATTACTTACCGAAGTATTAAAAGAGAAGCGTTCAATATCTTCCGTAATTTTTTTAATGGTTTTGTGAAGAGTTTTTAATTCTGCTTTTGTCGGAGCTTCCTCACTAATGCCATTCACATACAACTTCCATAATTTTTTCAAAAATCCGGAAACGCCCGTAATTCCATTTGTGTTCCATGGTTTACTTTGCTCAAGCGGACCCAAAAACATTTCATACAAACGCAAAGTATCAGCACCAAATTTTTCGCAGATATCATCAGGGGTTTGAACATTGTATTTGGATTTGGACATCTTTTCTACATCAGATTTTGTGTAAAAATTACCATTATCTGAAGTGATGAAAACTGCATCGTTGTATTCAGAACGCCATTTTTTAAATTCATTAATATTTAAAATCCCATTCTGAACAAAAGATATATCTGCATTTATTTCGTAACCATTAAGTGCTTCTGAGTCGACAAATTCTACAACGTATCCTTTTTTATCTGGGAACTTATTCTTTAGCCCAACATTGATCTCAGAAATGGCAGTTTCTATTTTTTTTCGATTCGGATCTGTTATTTTTTTATTTATGATTTGTTCTGCAATTTCCTTTGAAACAAAGAAAGCAGGAACATCGTTAGCGTTTAACATATTGTCAGTGCCTTCCGTTGATTCCACACCAAGCACTATTTTAAATACTTTTTCAGAGGTTCCCTGTATCATTCCCTGGTTAATTAATTTTTGCGCAGGCTCATCAACAGAGATATAATTTAAGTCATGCAAAAATTTTGTCCAGAAACGCACGTACAATAAATGTCCTGTTGCGTGTTCGCTTCCGCCAATGTACAGATCAACGTTTTTCCAGTAATCCATTAATTTTTTATCGGCAAGAGTATTTTTATTATGCGCATCCATGTAACGCAAAAAATACCAGCTACTTCCTGCCCAGCCGGGCATGGTGGTCAATTCATATTCGTATTGGCCTTTGTATTTCCAGTCTTTTGCTCTTGCCAATGGAGGCTCGCCGTCTTCTGTCGGTAAATATTTATCCACATCCGGTAAAACCAAAGGCAATTCATTTTCAGGCATTGCGTGAGGAATATCGTTCTTATAAAAAACAGGAATCGGTTCTCCCCAATAACGCTGTCTGCCAAAAACCGCATCGCGTAACCGGAAATTAATTTTTCCAGTTCCTAAATTTTCCTGTGCTATCTTTTCAATTGCTTTTTTAATTGCCGTCTTAACATCCAAACCATTCAGGAAATCTGAGTTGATCATTTTTCCTTCTTTCTCATCCCATGACGCTGTTGCAAAATCATGTTCTGCATTCGGTGTTATAACCTGAGGTTTTTCCAAACCAAAATGTGTTGCAAATTTAAAATCGCGTTCATCGTGTGCAGGAACTGCCATCACTGCGCCTGTTCCATATCCCGCCAAAACATAATCGCCCACCCAAACAGGAATTAATTTTTTCAAAAAAGGATGCTCCACATAAGCGCCGGTAAAAACACCGCTCACTTTATTTACATCTGCTTGTCGTTCGCGCTCGCTTCTGTTCTTTGTTTTTGTAACGTAATCATCAACCGCGGCTTTTTGTTCTTTGGTTGTAATTTTATTTACCAGTTCATGCTCAGGCGCCAAGGTTACAAACGAAACACCAAAAATTGTATCGGGTCTTGTAGTGAAAACCTCAACATTGAATTTTGAATCTTGAATTTTGAATCTTAAACAAGTTCCTTCACTTCTTCCTATCCAATAGCGCTGCGATTCTTTTAAACTTTCAGTCCAGTCAATTGTATTTAAGTCATCCAATAAACGCTGTGCATAAGCAGTGATCCGCATGCTCCATTGTTTCATGAGTTTGCGTTCAACAGTATGACCACCTCTTTCACTCACACCGTCTTTAACTTCATCATTCGCTAAAACCGTTCCCAACGCAGGACACCAATTCACGTAAGCCTCGCCTAAATACGCAAGACGGTATTGCATCAGAGTGTCTGACTTTTCTTTTTCTGAAAATGATTTCCATTGCGCTGCGGTAAAATGTTTTGTGTCCTCATCACAGGCTGCATTTATTTTTTCATTGCCGTTCTTTTCAAATTCTGCAATAAGTGTTTCAATTTTTTCCGCCTTGTTCGAATTATTATTGTACCATGAATTAAAGATCTCAATAAATATCCATTGGGTCCATTTATAATATTCCGGATCAGATGTTTTTATTTCACGGTCCCAATCAAAACTGAAACCGATCTTATTCATCTGGTCTTTGTAACGCGCAATATTTTGTTCTGTTGTGATCTTTGGATGTTGCCCGGTTTGTATCGCGTATTGTTCCGCAGGCAAACCAAAACTATCCCATCCCATTGGATGCAAAACATTAAAACCCTTATGACGTTTGTAGCGCGCCATGATGTCGGAAGCAATGTATCCTAAGGGGTGACCAACATGCAGTCCCGCGCCGGAAGGGTAGGGGAACATATCCAGAACATAATATTTTGGTTTGGAAGAATTATTCTCTGCTTTGAACGGTTTTGTTTTCGCCCAGATCTCCTGCCATTTTTTTTCTATTTCCCTGAAGTGGTATTCCATATGGTTTTACCTCACAAAGATAGTGGAATATGGGGATTGGCAAAGGAGAAACATCTTAAATAATTGATTGGAAATCTTTGTCAGTAAGGCGGTATTTAAAGATCTTGTCGCCGTGTTCAACATCTTCTTTTTCAAATTTCATTCCTATTTTCCTGAGAACATTAACCGAATTTATATTTTCTATGGCAGCTCTTGCTACAATTACTTTTAATTTACGCGTATTAAAACCATAATTTAAAACAGCTTTTGCCGATTCGGTTGCATAACCTTTTCCCCAATGGTTTTCAAAAAAACGGTAACCGAGATCAATTTCATTTAAGGAAGCAAGATGTTTTAAACCGCACCAGCCAATAAATTCGTTAGTTGCTTTTAAATTCACGGCCCATCTTCCTAATTTATCAGGATACTGGGGAAGAATTGTATTTAAGAGAATGTCTTTCGCTTCCGCAAGATCTTTTAGCGGCCCGTCACCTGTATAACGTGTAATATTCGGATTACTGTTCAGGTCAATTAATAATTGGGAATCCTCTAATGTAAATTCGCGCAGCAAAAGCCGTTCTGTTGTAAGAATGATCTTCATTAAAGTAAATTAAACTCATCCGCATCCAATCCCACAGGAAATGTTTTTCTGAGGTCTTCCAGGAAAGCTTTATCAATAAAAACAGTTTCAATACTTTCTTCATTGGCTTTTGTTTTGCTGATGACCTGTCCTTTCGGATCAATCACCATACTGTCGCCGGAATGGGCGAAGTCATTTCCATCTTTCCCGATTCGGTTCACGCCAATAACGTAACATTGATTTTCTATTGCTCTTGCAATTAATAATTGTTTCCAGGGATAACTCCGCACTTCCGGCCAATTCGCCACGTAAATCAAAACATCGTAAGTCGCGGTTGGCACACCGTTAGTTTTTGTAAATGTATTTCTGCTCCAAACCGGGAAACGCAGATCATAACAAATAAGAGGACAAATAGAAAATCCTTTTAATTTTGTAAAAATTTTTTTTTCACCCATGGCGTAGTGTTTATCCTCGCCTGCCATCCGGAATAAATGACGTTTATCGTAGGTGTTCACATTTCCGTTTGGTTCTACCCAAAACAAACGGTTATAATAATTTCCATTGTCATTAACGGCAACGCTTCCCGTAATAACGGCAGTTTTCTCTTTAGCTTTTTTAGCCATCCATTGCAAACTAGGTCCGTTCAAAGGATCAGCTAATTTTTCAGGATTCATTGTAAAACCTGTGCTGAACATTTCCGGCAGCACTATAAGATCGGTCGGTTCTTTAATTGAATTTACCAATGCATCAAAATGCGCCAGATTTTTTTGACGGTCTTCCCAATGAAGGGCAGTTTGTATGAGGGTAACATTCACTACGACAAATGTACGGAATAAATTATATTGTTAATACCGATGGACAATGTGGAAATAATGAATAAAGCCATTGCCATCGGCATTTACAATTCTAAGATTGAAAGCAAAAAGTATTTAATATATTGGATTGTTTCAATCAAGAATTGGTATAACTTTGTGTAATGCCTCAAATTTCTGTTGTCATAATAGCATTTAACGAAGAAAAAAACATTGGCCGCTGCCTGGATTCTGTAAAGGAGATCGCTGATGAAATAGTTGTGCTGGATTCAGGGAGCACGGATAGAACCAAAGAAATTTGTTTAAGCAAAGGCGCAGTTGTTCATGAACATAAGTTCGACGGACATATTGAACAAAAGAACCGTGCAATCACTTATGCAAAATTCCCGCATATTTTGTCATTGGATTCGGATGAAGCTTTGGATGACACTTTAAAAAAGTCAATTTTGGAAGTGAAAAGTAATTGGACAAAAGATGGTTATTACATGAACCGTTTAACGAATTATTGCGGACATTGGGTAAAGCATTGCAATTGGTATCCTGATAAAAAATTACGTTTATGGGACAGCCGCAAAGGAAAATGGACAGGGACGAATCCGCATGATAAATATGAAATGAATGCCGGCGATAAAAATACGGGTTATTTGAAAGGGGACATTTTACATTACAGTTATTATAGTGTGGATGACCATTACAAGCAAGTGGAATATTTTACAAATATTGCCTCGAAAGCGTTTTTTGAAAAAGGAAAGAAGTCGAATATTTTTAAATTAATAGTGAATCCCATTGCTAAATTCATTGATCATTATATTTTGCACTTGGGATTTTTAGACGGGAAAGCCGGTTTTTCCATTTCGAAGATCTCGGCTTATGCCACTTATTTAAAGTATAAAAAATTACGCGACATGTATAATGCAAAAACTTCCTGATAATTTTTCTGTTATTTTGAGTCGCACCGACAGTATTGGTGATGTTGTTCTGACCTTACCAATGGCAGGCTACATCAAAAAACATTTTCCTAAAAGCAGGATCATTTTTTTAGGACGAAATTATACAAGAGATGTTGTGGCTTTATCTGAATATGTTGATGAATTCATTAGCTGGGATGAATCCGAAACTTTACCAAAAGCTGATGTGATCGTTCACGTATTTCCTGTAAAAGAAATTGCGCGTGCTGCAAAAAAATCGGGAATTAATTTAAGGGTGGGAACTACCAATCGGTTATTTCACTGGATAACGTGCAATAAATTAGTAAAGTTGTCAAGAAAGAATTCTGATCTGCATGAATCGCAATTGAATATAAAATTATTGGAATTTTTAAATATCCCAACCGAAGTAAAGTTGGAAGACATTAAAAACTATTATAGTTTTACAAAAGCGGCCCTTCGGCAAGCTCAGGATGACGGAGAATTAAAAAAATGGCTTGATCTTATTGATAAAACAAGAACAAATGTAATTCTGCATCCCAAGTCAAAAGGAAGCGCGAGAGAGTGGGGCCTTGATAATTTTTCCGAATTAATTAATTCTTTACCCGGAGACAAATTCAAAATTTTTATCAGTGGTACAAAAGAAGAAGGCGAACAAACCAAACCACTTTTCGAAAAGCATAAAAACATAACTGATCTTACCGGAAAATTAAATTTGAAACAATTTATTTCTTTCATCAATAACGCTGATGCTTTAGTTGCTGCGAGTACAGGACCATTGCATATTGCATCAGCCTTAGGAAAAAAGGCAATTGGTTTATTTGCACCCATGCGTCCGATCCATCCGGGAAGATGGATGCCTCTTGGAAAAGATGCGCATTATTTGGTTTTGGATAAAGAATGTCATGATTGTAAAAAGAGTAAAGATTGTCATTGCATCCGCGAAATTAGATCAAAACAAATTGTAGATTTGTTAAACAATGGACGGATTTAAAGATAAAGTAATTTGGATTACAGGCGCCACTTCAGGTATTGGTGAAGCTTTGGCTCTGGAATTTGCAAAGCGGGAAGCACGTTTGATATTATCCGGCCGCCGCGAAGAAGAATTAGCTCGCGTTGCGGCTTTTACAAAATTACCTGACCTCGATATAATGATCCTTCCATTTGATCTGTCGGATACTTCTAAAGCCAGTGGACTATCAGCTCAAGTAATGAATAAATTTGGCAGGATAGATATTTTAATAAATAATGGCGGACAAAGTCAGCGTTCAGAAGCAAGTTCGACTGATGAAAAAACAGAACGCAATTTATTCGAGATAAATTATTTCAGCGCCGTAAATTTAAGCAAAGCTGTTTTGCCTTACATGCTGAAAAATAAAGGCGGACAAATTGTTGTGGTGAGCAGTATCGCCGGAAAATTCGGTTTTTATTTGCGCTCATCTTATTCAGCCGCTAAACATGCGCTCTATGGTTATTTCGAAAGTTTGCGACTGGAAAACGAAAGCAAAGGCCTAAAAGTTATAATGGTTTGTCCGGGAAAAGTAAAAACAAATATTTCTTTTAATGCATCTTCTCCCAATGGAACTCACAATAAAATGGATGAGAGTCACGAAAATGCAATGAGCGCAGAGGAAGCAGCGAAACAAATTATTAAAGGGATCAGTAATAACAAAGAAGAAATTTTTATAGGCGGAAAAGAATTAATGATCCTGAAGATAAAACGCTTTTTCCCGAAATGGTTTGGAAAAATTATCCGTAAACAGAGTCCGTATTAAAATTATTCTACCGTAACGCTCTTCGCTAAATTTCTCGGCTGATCAACATTACATCCCCTCATTACCGCAATGTGATAAGATAATAACTGCAAAGGAACAACAGAGATCAGCGGAACCAATGCTTCGTCCGTTTCAGGAATTTCGATCGTGTAGTCTGCCATGTCTTTAACTTCTTTATCACCGGATGTAACAACTGCAATTACTTTTCCGCGGCGCGCTTTTACTTCCTGGATGTTGCTTACTACTTTTTCGTAGTTAGCGCCTTTGGTTGCAATTACAAACACGGGCATTTCTTCATCAATTAAAGCGATCGGGCCATGTTTCATTTCTGCTGCAGGATAACCTTCAGCATGAATGTAAGAGATTTCTTTTAGTTTTAATGCGCCTTCCAATGCAACAGGAAATGTAAAACCTCTTCCCAAATACAATGCGTTCGAGGTATCTTTATATTTATAAGAAATTTCTTTTATCTGATCGTTCAGTTTTAAAACTTCCTCAATTTTTTTCGGGATCGCTTCCAGTTCATATAAGATCTGGCGGAAACGGCTTGCTGCCATTGTGCCTTTTATTCTTGCAACATGCAATGCCATTAAAGTGAGAACTGTTACCTGTGCAGTAAATGCTTTTGTTGATGCAACTCCTATCTCCGGTCCGGCATGCGTATAAGAACCTGCATGTGTTGCGCGTGCGATGGAAGAACCAACCACATTACAAACTCCGACAATAGTTGCGCCTTTTGATTTTGCTAATTCAATTGCTGCTAATGTATCTGCAGTTTCACCGCTTTGTGAAATAGCAATGACAATATCATCTTCGTAAATTACAGGATTACGATATCTGAATTCAGAGGCGTATTCAACCTCAACAGGAATGCGTGCAAATTCTTCAAACAAATATTCTCCAACCAAACCTGCGTGCCATGATGTGCCGCATGCAATGAATATAATGCGTTTTGCATTTTTAAATTTTGCTTCGTGTTCAACAATGCCTCCCAGTTTCACTTCGCCTTTCTCTGCATTCAATCTTCCGCGCATACTATCTTTCACCGAACGCGGCTGCTCATAAATTTCCTTGAGCATGAAATGATCGTATCCGCCTTTTTCTATTGCTTCTAATTCGATTGTTAATTGCTGTACGTAAGGGGTAATGGCTTTATCTTTTAAATTACGCAGTTTTAATTCTTCACCTCTGCAGATGATCGCAACCTGTTCGTCTTCGAGATAAACAACATTTTTTGTGAACTCCACGATCGGTGAAGCATCGGATGCAATAAAAAATTCGTTATCACCAATACCAATTACCATCGGACTGCCTTTTTTAGCAGCGATCAAAGTATTGGGATCGTTCTTATCCATTACAACAATGGAGTAAGCGCCGATAACCTGGTTAAGGGCGGCCAAAACAGCATGACCTAATTTCATGTTCTCGTGCTGCTTGATATCTTCAATTAAATGAACTAAAACTTCAGTGTCGGTTTGAGATAAAAAAGTATGTCCGCGTTTTTTTAATCCTTCTTTAATAGCAGCATAATTTTCGATAATACCGTTATGAATAAGTACAATATCTTTTGTTTGAGAATAATGCGGATGGGAGTTCACATCATTCGGTTCACCGTGAGTTGCCCAGCGGGTGTGACCAATGCCAACGTTTCCGGTGCTGTCATTTCCTTTAGCAAAAGTTTCAAGTTCGCTGACCTTTCCCTTGCGTTTATAAACATTAAGATTTCCTGCTTTATTAATTATAGCAATACCAGCGCTGTCATAACCGCGGTATTCGAGGCGGCGGAGGCCTTTAATTAAGATAGGATAAACTTCACGGTTTCCTATATATCCAACTATTCCACACATGCAAAAAGAGACAAATTATCAGTAAATGTACAAAATTTTTAGCCTATCATCTTTAAAAAGCCCACTTCTTTTTCATTTAAAAAGCGCCAGCTGGCCCTTGGAAGGTCTTTTTTTGTTAATCCTGCGAATACAACTCTGTCGAGTTTCACTACCTCATAACCCAGATATTCGAAAATACGTCGCACGATCCGGTTGCGGCCGCTGTGAATTTCAATTCCCAATTCTTTTTTATTATTGTTGATGAAGGATAATTCATCAGGTTTAATAAAACCATCTTCCAATTCAAAACCTGTTGTTAAACGCTCGTAATCTTCAGTTCTTAAATTTTTATCAAGGGTAACCTGGTATACTTTTTTAATGCCGAATTTCGGATGCATTAATTTAGTGGCGAGTTCACCGTCATTGGTAAATAACAATAAACCTGTTGTGTTGCGGTCTAAACGTCCAACCGGATAAACGCGCTCTTTACAAGCGCCTGCAATTAATTCCATAACGGTACGGCGCTCCTGCGGATCATCGGTTGTTGTAATATAATCTTTGGGTTTATTTAAAATGATGTAAACTTTTTTCTCGTGCCTTAATGTTTCACCGCCGTAACTTATTTTATCATCCGACTTAACTTTGAAACCCATTTCAGTAATTACTTTTCCATTCACGCTAACAGCGCCTGCTCTGATCAGATCGTCTGCCTCACGTCGTGAACAAATTCCTGCGTTGGATAAATATTTATTTAAACGTGTTAATCCATCCGGGTTAGGAATGAAATCATCCGATTTTTTTGAAAAAGATCTTTTGCCATGCGGCTTGAATTTCCTTCTCTTCTCCCCGAAATCTTTATCATCACGATTAAAAGATCTTTTTTCTCCGCCTTCATCATCATGTTTTTTATGAAAAGGTTTTTTGTCGCGGGCAAAAGATTTACGTTCTCCTTTGTCTTTATCACCGTAGCTTTTCTTTTCTCCAAAACTTTTCTCCTCATTAAATTTTTTACGAAAAGGTTTTTTATCACGATCGAATGATCTGCGTTCACCCCTGTCTTTCTCGCCAAAACTTTTCTCCTCACCAAATTTTTTGCGGAAAGGTTTTTTGTCGCGATCGAATGGTTTACGATCTCCTCTGTCTTTATCACCATAACTTTTTTTCCTGCCAAAACTTCTTTTTTCTCCGGAACCTTCTTCTCTTTTCTTAAATGGTTTACTGAATCTTTTAGAACCACCTTCTTTTTTATCATCGCCTGAACGTTCTCTTTTATCAAAACGCGGTTTATCGGATCTGAAAGAAGAATCTTTAGACTTATATGATTTTTTTTCTCCGGATTCTTTCCGGTCGGGTTTAAACGAAGGCTTTTTTCCCGAAGAACGGGATCTGTCAAAGCGGTTGTCGGATCTTGGCATTCGGCAAAGGTAAGTTACTTAACTATAGGATAAAAGGCGGCGGGTAAATGTTTTACGATGGTTTTGTTATTTTCGGTTAAAACCGTGATAATATCAAAACGCGACTCCAGGTCAAGGTCCTTTTCCAATATAAAATGGTTGGCTGCCCTTATGAGAAATCTCTGTTTTTTAAGGGTAACTGAGTCTTCGGGGTCGCCGCGGTCTTCATTAAAACGGGTTTTTACCTCTACAAACACAAGAATATCATCAATTTGGGCAATAATATCAATTTCCAGCTTCTGAATGCGCCAATTTGCCTCCAAAATGGTATAGCCCTTTTCTTTTAAGAATTCGAGGGCCATTTTTTCGCCCCAATCACCTTTATTTTTATTATTCCGTGCGATTTTTCTACTTAAATAAAAATTTATACTTTAGTAATCTGTAAAATTAAGAATATGTTTAAAATAAAAATCGCATTAGCCGGATTATTAGCGCCTGTATTAATGAGTGCACAGTCTTTTACCGGGTCAATAGAGTTTAAGCAATTTACTACTAAAGACACTATCACTAACGTTTATAATGTTAAGGATAAAGCCGTGAAACTTGATCAGTTCGGTAAAAAGACCGGAGCCGTTGAAGGCAGCTTTGTGTTTGACCTTGCCAATAACACCATTAAGTTTGCTAACCCAAAACGTAAAGTATGGGGCGAGCATCACAGTGATACACCTCCGATCGTTAAAGGAGTTTGTGAAACCACTAAAACCAAGAATGTAAAAACGATTCAAGGTGTAAAGTGTACAGAATACATTGTAAAGAACACAGAAGAAAATACAACCATCAGCTATTGGATCGCTGCGGGTAAATATGATTTCTTTATTCCACTGGTTAAATTATGGAACCGCAAGGATAAACAAAGTATTTATTTTAACGAGTTAAAGGATCTTGCTCCGGGATCGATGCCAATGCTTTCAGAAGAAAAACAGATCAGCGACGGAAAACCTGTGACGCGTTTGGAAGTAACTAAGATCACAAAAGGCGGAATAGATGATTCTAAATTATCTATCCCGGCAGACTACAAAAAATTCGAACAGTAAATTGAAACGTTTAACACGTATAGTTTTTTTAATAGTGCTGGCCGTTTATTCAACGGCCGGTTCTGTTATGGGACAATGCGCCATGTGTAAACAGGCAGCAGCAAGTAACCTGGACAGGGATCCGACATCATTAGCAAAAAATTTAAATACAGGAATATTGTACCTGATGGCAGTTCCTTATATTCTGATCGCTTTCATTTTCAGAAAACAAATAGTTGCGCTTTGGCGGAGCTGGAGAGGTACTGCTCAGAGCGAGGACACTACCTTATAATAATTTCAATAACCTTGTTTTTTAAAGTCGTCGTATCCCTTCTCAAGGTTGATGACGTGTTTAAAGCCATTCTTCACCATTAATTCAACGCAATCACCGCTGCGTCCGCCGCCGGCACAATAAACCATGTAAGTTTTTTTCTTATCGAGAAGAAGAATGGTCTCTTCGGAGTTCTTAGCTAAAAAATCAATTTGTACAGAACCTTCTATCTTTCCTTTCTTCATAATTTCATCCGTAGTTCTCAGATCAATTAAGTAGGCATTTTTTACGTCGAGATATTTTTTGAAAGTTGCGGCATCTACGTTTTCAACTATTGTTTTACTTTGCGCAAACAAAGTTGCAGAGCAAATAACAAATACAAATGCGATCAAATTTTTCATCACCATAAATTTTATTAAAGATAATTATTTCTTTTTAATAAGAGCCATGTAAAATCCGTCGTAACCTTCGCTTGGGTAAATGGTTTTATCTTTTATGAATTCAAAAACATCACCTTGTTCGTCAATGAATCTTTGAATCTGCTTTTCGTTCTCAGAAGGTAAGATACTGCAGGTTGCATAAACTAAAAACCCACCGGACTTGACCATGGCGGAATAATTTTTTAAAATAGTGTATTGAAGCTGCTTTGTTTTTTCGATCACCTCTTTACTTAATTTCCATTTTGCGTCCGGATTGCGTTTGATGACGCCAATGCCTGTACAGGGAACATCCAATAATAAACGGTCGGCGCTGCTTCTTAATTGAGAAATGATTTTATCGCCTGTAATTAAACGCGCTTCAATGTTTGATGCGCCCGCACGCTTGGCACGTTTTCTTAAATTATCTAATTTCCATTCTTCAACATCCAATGCAATGATCTTTCCTTTGTTTTGCATGATGGCCGCTAAATGCAAAGTTTTTCCACCGGCTCCCGCACAGGCATCAATTACTTTTTGTCCGGGTTCAACATTTAAAAAAGGAGCAATTAATTGCGAACCTGCATCCTGGATCTCAAATAAACCATCTTTAAAAAAAGAGGTCGTAAAAATATTCTGACGTTTTCTTAATTGCAAAGCGTTTTCGAAAATATTCAAAGCATCGACTTCAATTTCCGCTTCTGATAATTTTTTAATGAGCTCTGCTTTTTTGATCTTTATCGTATTCACTCTTAAAACAACCGGCGCTTGTTCATTCAGTGCCTGCGCTTCTTTCAGCCATTTTTCTTTTCCTAATTCATTCTCGCAGATTTGCCAGAGTTCATCCGGGTAAGAATGTAAAACGGCAGGGGAATCAATTGTTTTCTTTTTTAATTCAAATGGTTTTATGCTGATGGTTTGAAAATCGGGCCATTCCGGAAAAGGAATTCCTTTCTCAAAAAAGTAAGCCGCCAGGATCATCCGGAAATTTTTTTCGGTTTCAGCAATGAATGAAAGATACCTGAAACTCCTTGTAATATCATAAACCGATTCAGCAATGAATTTACGGTCGCGGGAACCCCATTGCGGATGCGCTTTAAAAGTTTTTTCAAGAACTTTATCAGAATATTTATTGTCCGTTATGATCTGCTTTAAACAATCAATGACGGCTTCCACGAGGGGTTTGTGAAGTTTCATTTCGGAACGAAGGTAATAAACTGTTTTATAGTATTACCGGCACCATTAATTGTTTTTTTTCATTAAATTTATACCCATGTTTCCAAGAGTATTACTCATTTGTTTGTTCTTCTCTTTCTCTGTCCTGGCTCAAAAACAGCAAAAGTTTTTGGACGCAGGAATTAAATTAATGAATGAAGAAAAATATGAGCTGGCGGCGGGTGAATTAAAAAATGCGATCGCCGCTAATCCAAAATTTGCTGAAAGTTATTATCAAAGAGGCCGCTGTTATTTAAATCTTGGAAAGAACGCAGATGCAAAAAAGGATTTCGATAAAGCGATAGAATTAGATCCGAAGAGATCAAGTTATTATAACGGCCGCGGACTTTCATTGGAAAATCAAAACGATACCGTAAACGCGATCAGCAATTATAAACAAGCTATAAGTGCAGACAGTAACGACTACCAGTCCTATTTTAACCTCGCTCACATTTTAGAAGCGCAGCAAAAATTTAAGGAAGCTCTCCAAAATATTAATGCCGCAATTAGAAAAAATGCAAAGGAAAATAATCTTTACGTCAGCAAAGGTTCCATCTTAGAGGCCTTAAAAGATACGGTTGGCGCTCTTAATTGTTATCAGACCGTATTGAATAACGACAGCAATTCTTATGGAGCCAATTATGCTTTGGCAATTATTTATAATGAAAAGGATAATAATAAAATGGCATTGAAATATGTTAACCGTTCCATCAGCAGCGATCCGAAAAATCCGGAAGCTTATGTTCAGAAAGGATTGATCCTTGAAGACATGAAGGACACAGTGGAAGCATTAAAATATTACAACAAAGCCATTGAATTGGATAACAGTTTTGCCTTTGCCTTTTTTACACGCGGCAGTTATTATCACGCGCACGGCAATAGCACAGCCGCAATTGCTGATTTCACTTTCCAGCACAGTGGGATCCGAAGCTTGGAATTCACGTGACTTGAAGTCGCGG
>JADMIO011507110.1_pt1 | contig 17793 bp, 16 predicted proteins | sample 8958161 | NCBI WGS metagenome assembly JADMIO01 (sample SAMN16585339, study PRJNA669376) | soil metagenome | isolation source: Crop rotation soil | place: USA: Cullars Rotation, Alabama | collected 2011
GCTCCGGAAACGCGGCGACTTCGAAACCGATGCGTCCGCCTGTGGCGACGACATCGCTCACATGCACGCCGCGCAGACGCGGCAGCCCTTGTGCGCGGGGCACCGGTGTCGCGAGCGCGCGCCAATAGGCCGGATAGTCCGTAATGCCGGCGGGAATCTGGGCGTAGGAGTAGCTTGGGTTCCAATTGAGATTGACGCGAAAAGCCGTGGGCACGTTCAGCAGCTGAACGTCGCGGATGCGGATGTTCTGCCCGCCGCCGCCGCGTGTGTGCGCTGACTTGAACAGGATGCCGACAGGCGTCGGGTCTTCGGCGCGAATGCCGGCGACGTCGATGTTGTCGAAGCCGCCTGAGGTTTCGCTGCCGAAGGTGACGCCGGCTGCTGCGTCGCGCACGACGCAATCGCGGATGGTGACATTGCGGCAGGGCCGCGCCACGCGAAGGCCATCGGAGTCGCGGCCGGCCTTCATGCACAGCGCATCGTCGTTGCAGGAAATGTCGCAGCGCGCGACGTGAACGCCGTCGCAGGAATCCACATCGATGCCATCCGTGCTGGGCCCACGCCCGCCGACATTGTTGCGGATGGTGAGATCGGAGGCGCGCACATTGCGCGAATAGCAGAGGTGCACGGTCCAGAAGCCGGCGCGGGTGAGGTTGAGGCCGGAGACTTCGACGTTGTCGGAGTCGTAGACGTGGATGAGGCGCGGGCGGCGGCAATCGTAGTCGGCGGCCCAGCGAAGCCCGCGCGGATCGTAGTCCGCGCGCATGGCGCGATACGAGTCCCAAAATACCTTGCCGTCGCCATCGATTGTGCCTTCGCCGGTGATGCGGGCGTTGGACTGGCGGTAGATGTTAATGAGCGCCGCGGGCCATTCCATCTCGATGCCGGCGACGCGCGTGGCGATCAGCGGGTAGGCCGCGATGTCTTGCGCGCCTTTGATGGTCGCGCCGCGTTCGATCTGCAGCGTCACGCCGCTCTTCACGAACAGCGAGCCGCAGAGATAGGTCCCGCTCCGCAGCGCGACCGTGCCGCCACCCGCCGCGTGCGCGGCGTCAATGGCGGCTTGGACGCCGGCAGTTGCGAGTGTCACGCCGTCGTTGGGTGCGGCGACGTCATAGGTGCGGCCCGTGGTGGCGCATCCGGCGAGGCTCGCAAGGCCGACATGGATGAGGCCGCGCCGGTTGATCATCCCTTGAACCCGCCGCCGTCGAGGAAGGCTTGCTCCGCCGGCGTTGTGACGCGCCCCAGTGCGGCGTTGCGGTGGGGGAAGCGGCCGAAGCGGGCAATGATGTCGCGGTGCAGGCGCGCGTACTTTGCGAGCTCGTCGTCGCCGCTGGCCTCACAGAGCGCGACGGAGCGCGCTTGCAGGCCGATGTCCTCGGCGTGCTCGAACGGCAGATAGAAGAACCCGATCAGGTCTTCCGGCGCGACGCGATCGAAGCCCGCGTCGATAGCGCGCTCGGCGACGCCACGCGCCAGCGGATCGGTGGCGAACGCGTGCGCCGTGCCGCGGTAGATGTTGCGGGGAATCTGGTCGAGCAGGATGAGAAGGGCGAGTGCGCCATCGGCCGTTTTCTCCCAGTCCCACAATTCGCCGCGCGCGGCGGAGAGATGCAGCGGTTCGAAGGCGCGGCACTTCGCGTCGAACGCATCGTCCTTGGTGAACCAAGCTTTCTCGCCGGCGTTCGTCCAGAAGGTGAGAACCTCCGCGGGCGTGCTCATGCTTTCGCCGCCGCGACTTTGCCGAAGAACATGATGGCGAAGAGGAGCGTGGCGAGAAACACGACGACCGAGCCGATGCTGGCGATCTGCGGGATTGAATCCGTGCTGGCAATGGCGATGCCGATGCCCGCTGGAAGAACGATCGCGCCGAGGATCGCTAGCCCGCATTGATACGGCGCAAGCTTGGCGCTGGCGAGCGCGGGGAAAGCGCGGTGGGCCAGGCCGTAGAGCGTGAGCGTCACCCAGCCGAGCAGGTTTAGGTGCGCGTGGCTGGGGCCAAGCTGGAAATTGCCGGTCATGCCCATCCACATGCCGAACACCTCGCCGAACAGTAGAATGATCAGCCCGGCGCCGATGAAGATCGCGTCGTATCGCATTCAGAAATTCTCCACCCCGCACGCTACATGGCGCGCTTCCTTGGTGGCGGAGCGTACGGTCCTGCTCTAGAGACGCAAGTCCGAACCGGACGACGAGGACACGATGCGCGTCTATTACGATCGCGACGCCGATCTGGCGCTGATCAAGAGCAAGAAGGTGGCTGTGATCGGCTACGGCGCGCAAGGCGCGGCGCACGCGCTGAACTTGCGCGACAGCGGCGTGAAGAACCTCGTCGTGGCGCTGCGCGAAGGCTCCGCGCGCGCGGAGAAGGCGCAAGCAGAAGGTTTGCGCGTCGTATCGGTAACGGAAGCCGCGCGCGACGCGGACGTGCTGATGATCCTCGCGCCGGATGAGAAGCAGCCGGAGATCTACGAAGCCGAGATCGCGCCGCATATGCGCGCGGGCAAGACGTTGCTGTTCGCGCATGGCTTCGCGGTGCACTTCAAGTTCATCCAAGCGCCCCCCGACGTGGATGTGGCGATGGTTGCGCCGAAGGGGCAGGGACGCGGCGTGCGCAACCTTTATGTGGCCGGCGCTGGCGTGCCGTGCCTCGTCGCGGTCGAGCAGGATGCGAGCGGCAGCGCGATGAAGACGGCGCTCTCGTACGGCGCGGCGATCGGCGGCGGACGCCCCGGTATGATCGAAGCGACGTTCCGCGATGAGTGCGAAAGCGATCTGTTCAGCGAACAAGCCGTGCTGTGCGGCGGCTTGCCGTTTCTGATCCGCGCGGGTTTCGAAACGCTGGTGGAGGCGGGCTATCCGCCGGAGATCGCCTATTTCGAGTGCTTGCACGAAGTGAAGCTGATCGTGGATCTACTCTACGAACAGGGCCTCGACGGCATGAACCGCAACATCTCCAACACGGCCGAGTACGGCGAGTACGTCGCCGGTCCGCGCATCGTCAACGACGCCACGCGCGCGGGAATGCGCCGCGTGCTGGCCGACATTCAGTCCGGCAAGTTCGCGCGCGATTGGATGGCGGAGTACCGCGCAGGGCTCCCCAGTTTCAGCGCGTGGCGGCGCGAAGCGGCGGAACATCCGATCGAGGACGTCGGCAAGAAGCTGCGCGCGATGATGCCGTGGATTCAAACAGAGAAGAAGTGAGGGGAAGGCCATGACCGCACAGGCGCCGATCAACTCCGGTTACGGCATGCGCACGGAAGCGCGCGAGGCCTTGGGTGGGCGCAGGCTCGACGGCAAGGTTGCCATCGTAACGGGCGGCTATTCGGGGCTGGGCCTTGAGACGACGCGTGCGCTGGCTGAGGCGGGCGCGACGGTGATCGTGCCGGCGCGGTCGCCGGACAAGGCGCGTGAGGCGCTCGCGGGTATCGCCAACGTGGAGCAGGCGGCGGTGAACCTCGCCGATCCCGCGTCGATCGATGCGTTCGCAAATGAGTTCCTCGGCTCGAAGCGCAAGCTCGAAATTCTCGTCAACAACGCCGCGATCATGGCGTCGCCGCTGATCCGCGATGCGCGCGGGTACGAGGCGCAGTTCGCGACGAACCATCTCGGGCACTTCCATCTCACGGGGCGGCTGTGGCCGGCGCTCAAGGGCGGGGCGCGCGTGGTGAGCTTGTCGTCGATCGGGCATCGCCGCGCGCCGGTAAACCTCGAAGACCCAAGCTTCGAGCATGGCGAATACGACAAGTGGGAAGCGTACGGCCGCGCGAAGTCAGCGAATGCGCTGTTCGCGGTCGGGCTCGACAAGCGTGGGCAAGCGCACGGCGTGCGCGCGTTCGCGGTGCACCCGGGCGGCATCATGACGGACCTGCAGCGCTACATGCCGGAAGAGGAAAAGCGCGCGATGGGCTGGATCGATGACAGCGGCAAGCTCAACGAGCGCTTCAAGACGCCCAGCCAAGGCGCGGCCACCAGCGTGTGGTGCGCGACCAACGCGCAGCTCGACGGCATGGGTGGTGTGTATTGCGAAGATTGCGATATCGCCGTGGCCGTTCCGGCGGATGCGAAAGAGTGGAGCGGCGTGCGGCCGTGGGCAATCGACGCGGGCGTTGCGGACAAACTCTGGGAACTCAGCGAACGCATGACGGGCGTGCGTTATTCCTGATCCGAAGCGCAAGCTCGAACGTAGCGCAAGCATGGCCAAGGCAAGCGATGACGATGTGCGCGAGAGTTTCTTCGCGCTGGTGAACCTGACGCCGAAGGAACTCACGGACTGGCTCGCGACGGAAGAGTCGAAATCCGTCGGCCAAGATTCCGGCGATGGCGAGAGCATCGGCCGCAAGTCGGGCAAGCGCATTCTCACGATCCTCAAGAAGAAGCGCGCGGCGCTCACCGCGGACGACGTGAAGCACATGCGCCGCGTGCTGAGCTTCATCCGCCGCCATCGAGCGCAGGGGCCGCGGCGCAAGGTGGAGACGTCTCGCTGGCGCTATTCGCTGATGAACTGGGGGCACGATCCGCTGAAGCCGGGCGCCAACGACACGCCCTGGCGTTAGCCGCCGTTCCGCCGCGAAGTGTTAACGTGCCGTTTACGATTTGAGGCCGAGCCTGCGCGCCCGAAGCACGGAGTCGGTTCGCATGTTTTTCTTTGGCTCGCATTCGTGGCGTGGTGAGAGCGGACGCCGCTACAAGTTCAAGTGCGTGCTGACGAAGAACGCCATGCCGCCGGCGGGCGTGGGCGGCATCTACGTGTTCGTACGCCGCCGCTTCGGGTTTTTCCTGGAAGCGCTCTATGTCGGCAAGGCGCACGACATCCGCAATCGCTTGCTTGGCCACGAGAAGTGGGGCCGCGCGTATTGGTATTACGGCGCGACCGAGCGCTACGTGCTTTACCCGATCCGCGACGAGATCGATCGCCGGCGCGTGGAAGAGGACCTCATCAAGGGCCTGATGCCGCGCATGAACGATGCCGAGATCGGTTCGATCGACCCGGCCAAGGCCGCCAAGCGCAAAGCGCAGCTCAACCGCCTGTTGGGCATGGGTCTGCGGGGTGGGGGCGCCGCGGCACGGGCGTAAGTGGGTCTCCCGGCTTGACCGCGCCGCGCAGGCGCGCGACAGGCGCGTGAGATGAACGATCAGCCCGGCCCGCCGGATCGAAAGCCGACGATCTCGGAACAGATCGCGGATTTCGTGAACAACATGGACGCGCGCGCCTGGCGCGCGGTGTGGGTGACGTTCGCGCTGTTCGCGGTCGTTGGCGCGATGCTCGTCATCAGCCGGCAATTCTTCGACGATGAGATCGCGCGCGCGGTGCGGACCTATCTCGGCGGCGCCGGCCGCGAGCACTGGGGACTGCCGGCCGCGATCGTCGCGTTCACGCTCGCCGCTTTTGTTGGCGCCCCGCAGTTCGTGCTGGTCGCGGCGTGCGTCGTGGCGTTCGGCCCGGAGACGGCGTTCTGGTGGGCGTGGATCGCAACCACTGTCTCAGGCGCCGCAACTTACGGCGTTGGCAAGATCACCGGCGGGCGTCTGCTCAAGAGCTATGGCGGCGCAACCGGCGGACGCTTCACGCGCTTCATGGGCAAGAACGGCTTCCTCGCGAGCTTCGCTGTGCGGTTCGTGCCGACGGCGCCGTTCGTGGTCGTGAACATGGCGATGGCGACGGCAGGCGTGAAGTTCATTCCGTTCATCGTTGGCTTGGCGCTTGGTTCGGTGCCGAAAATTGCGATGGTGACGTTTGCCGGCGACGGCATCATGGACGCGCTCGAAGGTAATATGGGCTCAGCGCTCTTGGCTGCGGTGATTGCGCTGGCGCTTTGGTTTGGCGCGGTTTTCGTGCTGCGCCGGTATTTTAGCCGCGACGGCAAATAGAGCGCGCGCTAGCATTCGCGCGGGCGTTGCGTTGCGACAAATTTGTCGTCGTAGCGCGGTTTTGCGACCCGCGCCGGGTCGTGGCTTTGACACCGGGCGCAAGCGCCTTCAAGAGCGGCGCCATGAAGAACGCTTTCGCGCTTCTGGTTGTGTGTTTGCTGGCGGCGTGCGGAGAATCCGCGCCCGTCGATAATAGCGACTACGGCCCCAATCCGACGCTAACCGCGCCGACCAACGGCATGCTGCCGACAGTCAACGCGGCGCGCGCGGTGGGCTGGCCGCAAGGCGGCGCGCCGGTGGCGCCGGAAGGCTTTGTCGTCACGCGCTACGCCGAAGGGCTCGATCATCCGCGCTGGCTTTATCTGTTGCCGAACGGCGACGTGCTGGTGGCGGAATCCGCGACACAGAAGGTCGAAGGCGGCGGCATCGAAGGCTGGGTGCGCAACAGCGTGCAGGAGCGCGCGGGCGCCACCGGCGACAGCGCCGACCAGATCACGCTCTTGCGCGACAGCGACGGCGATGGCGACGTCGATGAGCGCGGGCTCTTTCTCGAAGGGCTGAACCAGCCGTTCGGCATGGCGCTGATCGGCGATCACTTCTACGTCGCCAACACCGACGCGGTCGTGCGCTTTAACTACATGGCCGGTGCGCAGCGGCCGACGGGCGAAGCGCAGCAAGTGCTCGCGCTGCCGTATCGCGCCGGCGACAACGGGCACTGGACGCGCAATCTGATTGCGAGCGCGGACGGCCGGAAGCTCTACGTCGCCGTCGGATCCTCCAGCAATATCGCCGACAACGGCATGGAAGCTGAAGAGGGGCGCGCGGCGATCTGGCAGGTCGATCCCGATGGATCGAACGCGCACATCTATGCGTCGGGCTTGCGCAATCCTGTCGGCATGAGCTGGGAGCCATCGACCGGCGCGCTCTGGGTGTCTGTCAACGAACGCGACATGCTGGGCGACGCCATCGTGCCCGACTATATGACGCGCGTCCGGGAGGGCGCGTTCTACGGCTGGCCGTATTCGTATTTTGGCGCCCACATCGACACGCGCGTCTCGCCGACGCGGCACGAGCTCGTCGCGACTGCGATCAAGCCCGACTTCGCGCTTGGCGCACACACCGCTTCGCTTGGGCTTTTCTTCTACACCGGCCAAGCGCTGCCCGAGCACTATCGCGGCGGCGCGTTCGTCGGCCAGCACGGTTCGTGGAATCGCTCGAAGCGCGTGGGCTATCGCGTGGTGTTCGTGCCGTTCGCAAACGGCGCGCCGTCAGGTGCGGTTGAGCCGTTCCTCACGGGCTTCTTGAACGCGCACGACGAAGCGCAAGGCCGCCCCGTCGGCGTGATCGCCGACAAGACGGGTGCGCTGCTAGTGGCAGACGATGTCGGCGGCATCGTGTGGCGCGTCGCGCCGGCGCGCTAACGCCGGCTGGAGCAGCGCCAGACGATGCGCTGGCTGGGGCGGCCTTCGGCAAAGCGGAGCAGGGTTTCGTTGCGACGTAGCGCGGCGTCGCGCGCATCCGCACTTTCGCAGCCTTCGACCGTAGTCGCGCCGGCGGCTTGTGCGGCCGCGCCATAGGCGCTTTGGCTCAACGCATAGCGTTCGCGGCGGAATTCGCCGGTGGCTGGGTCGATGCTTGAGACCTCGAGCGCGCGATCGGCGCGGGCGAGCACAGCGCGTTGATAGCGGCGGCCATCGCGGGCTGGCGCGTAGAGCATGCTGTTGTCGATGCAGAGCGCGCCGGATGCTTCAAGTGTGAGATCGCCAGCGTTGCCGGGATCGCGGCTGGCGGTTCGATCGACTTCGCACGACATCTGACCCTGGAAGCGCGCGAGCGCTGCGGCTTGCGCGTCGCTTGCGTCGCGCGCTTTCAGCAGGGCAACGCCAGCGGCGACGACGATGAGCGCGGCGATCGCCGCGCCGCCGATCACGGCGGCTACGCCAATGCCGCTGCGCTTGGGCGCCGCGATCTCGTAAGTCGCATGTGGCTGCTGTTGCGCCGTGTTCCGGCGCGAGAGCAGCAGCGCGCCGAGTACGCCGACGGCCACGAAAAGCGCGAGCGTGCCGCCGATCAGGATCACCACGGCGATGCGGGTGAGGCGGTCGGCGGTTTCGAGTTTTGAGGTAAGGTCGCGGTTTTGCTGTTCGAGCGCGTTTACAGTGCGCGAGCGGTCCTGCTCGATGCGCTCCGCGAAGGAGAGGCAGCGCTGGTTGGTGACGCGCGCGGAGACGCCGGCGTCTTGCAGGAAGTCGAGCAGCTGCTGCGTGCGCGTGGCGACGCCCCGGCTCTCGAGCGTATCGGCGCCGCGCGCGTGCCAGGTGTTGACGCCAATCACGCGGCCGCATTCGTCGAGCAGCGGTCCGCCCGATGAGCCCGACGAGATCACCGCTTCATGGTTGATGGTGGGGATTGGATCGCCGGTCGGCGCGCGGTCGCGCAGCGAGGCGATCGAGCCGGAGGTACGCGAGGCGAGCGCGGGGCGCACCAGATCGTCGGCCGTCGTGTGCTGGTAGTCCACGTCCGGGTAGCCGAGCGCGATGATGGTGTCGCCCGGGTGAGGATCGAGCGTGGAGATGGTGACGGGTGAGACGTCGGGTCCACCGCGGAACTCTAAGAGCGCGAGGTCGGCCAACTGGGAGTAGTGGATGATGCGGGCAGGCAGGAGGCCGTCGCCCTCGGGCGGCACGACCGCGACGCCGAAGTTCGCTTGCTCGCGCGCGTCGGCCACAACGTGTGCATTGGTGACCACCAAATTGGGCGCCACCAAAAACCCTGACCCGGTTCCGGACAGTTTCCGGCCGGTGGGGTCTTCGACAATCACGGCGACGCGCACGGTGGCGCGTTCGGCGTCGTTGACGCTGACGGTGGTCTGAGCGGCTGCGGGCGCGGCAAGCGCAACCGCCGCGGCGAGCGCCAGAAATCTCAGAAAACGCGCGATCAAACCGAGCCCCACGCGGGCACACGCCCCGCTCGGATAATTGGGCGCCGGGCCTGGAGGGGCAAGGGCGCTGGCCAGCGGAATTCGAAGTGCGACAGGGCTGCGACGCTCGCTGCGGCGTTGAGCCGCGAATTCGTCACAATTCCCTCACCGCAACTAGTGCGGCCTGCCCCTTGCATCCGGGTGAACATCGCGGCAAGCCATAACCTCGTCGGCGACGGGGGCGGTCGGTCGGCTAGCGCGGCTCTACGCCTGCGCGCGCACGCCCCAATCGCCCCTGTGCGGTGCGCTTTGCGTACCGATTTCGGCCTCACGGCCGGCGCCTTCCTGGGTTGTTAAGCTTCGTTCGCTAAGCCCGATTTACGGGCTGATTCGCGGATACTTGGACGGCGAGGGCTAATCGGAATGTTGGGCAATCTGTTCGGTCTCGTTGCGCCGGATCTGGCCATCGACCTCGGGACCGCCAACACCCTGATCCACGTGAAGGGGCGGGGCATCGTCTTGGACGAACCCTCGGTCGTTGCGTATGTGAACGAAGGCGGCCGCAAGGTCGTCTATGCCGTTGGCGCCGAAGCGAAAACGATGCTCGGCAAGACCCATCGGAACATGGATGTGATCCGGCCTCTGCGCGACGGCGTCATCGCCGACTTCGACGTCGCCGAGGAAATGATCAAGCAGTTCATCAAGAAGGTGCTGCCGCGCCCGGCTTTGATCAGCCCGCGCATCGTCATCTGCGTGCCCACGGGGGCGACGCCGGTGGAACGCCGCACCATTCTGGAAAGCGCCCAAGCTTCTGGAGCGCGCAAAGTGGAACTGATCGAGGAGCCGGTAGCGGCTGCTCTGGGTGCGGGACTGCAAATCGACGATCCGTCAGGCTGCATGGTCGTCGATATCGGTGGCGGAACGACCGAAATCGCCGTGCTGTCGCTGGGCGGCCTGGTGTGGTCGCGGTCGCTGCGGGAAGCGGGCGACAAGATGGATGAGGCGATCATCCAGTATCTGCGCCGCACGGAAAATCTGCTGATCGGCGATAGCACCGCCGAGCGGATCAAGAAGGAAATCGGCACTGCGCGCGCCCCAGACGAGGGGTCGGGCATGTCGATGCCGATCAAGGGCCGCGACAACCTGTCGGGCGTGCCGAAGGAAATCACCGTCACCGAGGCGATGGTGTCGGAGGCGCTGGCCGAACCCGTTACGCGCATCGTCGATGCGGTGCGCCAGGCGTTCGAGCAGATGCCGCCGGAACTCGCCGCCGACATCTACGATCACGGCTTGATGCTGACGGGCGGCGGCGCGCTGCTGCGCAACCTCGACGTGGTGCTGCAAGAGCGCATTTCAATTCGCGTTTCAGTTGCCGATGATCCGCTGCGGTGTGTGGTCAAGGGCTGCGGGATCGCGCTCGACAAGCTAAACACATCGGAAGCGCGCCGGCTTCTAACTGAAGAAGTGTGACGCTGCAGCGGGCGCGTAAGGAAGAGGCGGACTAAGTGGCCAGACGCAGAAGCGTGGTGCGACGCGCCGGCGCCGGCTGGAAAATCACGCCGGGCTTGATGCTGGCTGTGCTGCTGGTTGTCGGCGGCCTGGTGATGGTCGGGTTCAAGGTGGGCCTGCAGCCGGGCTTCGGCCAACAAGCTGTGCGCACCGGCGACGATGCCGCCGCCGTTGTCGGCCGCGCGGCGACTGCGCCCGCGCGCGAGGGCGAAGGTTTCTTCCAACGCTTGGGCGGCATGTGGAGCGCGACGGCGCGCGTGCAACAGCTTGAAGCGGAGAACCGCGAACTGCGGGCACGGCTGACGCTCACGGATCAACTCGCTGAGCGCAACAAGCGCTACGAAGAACTGCTCGGCATGCCGAGTGATGCGTTCGGCAGCGCCGGCGGCGCGCCGCCGATCGCCGCGCAGCTGGTGCTGGATGCTGGCGGGCCGTTTACACGGACGCTTCTGGCCAACGCTGGCGCCGATCACGGCGTGAAAGTTGGCTACATCGCGGTGAACGAGAACGGGCTGATTGGCCGCGTCGTCTCGGTCGGGCGCCGTTCCGCGCGCGTGCTGATGCTCGACGACTACAACTCACGCATACCGGTGATGGGTGAAGCGTCGCGCGTCCGCGCCGTGATGGCGGGGCAGGCGACGTCGCCGCCGGATCTCATGCTTGGCCCGTACTCAGTGCAATCGCCGCGGCTCGATTTCATCGTCGGTGCGCAAAGCTTGCGCGAGGGCGAGCGGCTGGTGACGTCCGGCGACGGCGGTATCTATCCGCGCGGGCTCGCGGTCGGTGTCGCGCATCGCGACGGCGACAAGTGGCGCGTGCAGTTGGCGGCGAGCCAGCAACCGATCGATTTTGTACGCATCATTCCATACGTAGGCGCCGAGACGCCGGAAGGCGCGCCGGTGCCGGACGCGGGTCCGCCCGCGTCGCTGCCGTCCGCGGTTGCCGCGATTGGGCGCGACACGATGGCGCCGCCGCCCGCGCCGCTGCGTTCACCGACGCCGCGCCCGCCCGTGACGACGCAAGCGCAAGCGGTCCCCGCGAACGCGGCGCCGCCGCGCTTGCGCACGCCGCCCGCGACAATCTCGCCCCCGACCGACGAGCCCGCGACGCCGGCGCCGACCGATCCCGACCCGCAGCCGACGGACGCGCCGGGATGAACGCGTTTTTTCTTCGCGGCCAGAAACCGATGAGTCACGCGACGCTGCGCGCGTGGGGCTTGGCGATCGCGGTCGCGAGCATCGTGCTGCCGTACTTGAAGCTCGGCCCGCTGTTCGCGCAGCCGCCGATTCCGCTCGCGGCCTTGTGGGCGGCGTATGGCTGGGCGACGGAAAAACACGAAGGCGACTGGCGCGCGCCGCTGATGCTTACAGCGCTTGGCTTGCTGCACGATCAGCTCGAAGGCGGCCCGCTCGGGCCGTTCATGACGATCTATCTCGCAACGTACCTGATTGGGCGCGTCGCCGCTGTGATCATGAGCGCGCCGAACCTCGTGTCGCTGTGGGGCGGGTTTATCGTCACGGCGTTGCTGACCGTCGTCATCGCCTCGGGCGTTGCGCGCTGGGCCTACGGTGAGAATACCAGCGTCATTCTCTACCTGCAGGCTGCCGGCATCACCGCTCTGCTGTTTCCGCTCGTGAGGCCGCTCTACATGTCGAGCGCGCCGGCCGCGCGTGCGCAGGGGGCGCTCAAGCGATGAACTTGAAGCGCGGCAAGAAAATCGGCTCGACGCTCCCCAAGCGCGACGTCAGCGTGATCTTCAACCGGCGCGCCGCGCTGTTGTCGATCGGTGGCGGCGGCGTGTGGCTGGCGATTATGGGCCGGCTCGCGCATCTGCAAGCGACGAACGCGTTCACGTCCGAATACACCGATATGGCCGATGAGAACCGCTACGACACGCGGATCGTTGCGCCGCCGCGTGGCGTGATCTACGACCGGTACGGCACAGTGCTGGCGCAGACCAGCAAGGACTATCAAGTCACCGTCGTGCAGGACGACGTGGAAAACCTCGAAGAGGTTGTCGGCAAGGTCGGCGCCATTCTGGGGCTGGGCCCCGAGTGGGAGCGCCGCGCAATTCTGAAAGTGCGCGAACGGCCGCGCTACGAAGCGGCGCAGCTGAAGACGGGCCTCACCTGGGACGAGTTCAACCGTATCAATGTGCGGTTGCCGGAACTGCGCGGCGTCTCCGCCGACTCCACCGAAGTGCGCGCTTATCCGTACGACGTCGTGTTCGCGCATCCGATCGGTTACGTGCAGAAGCCGACGGCGCGTGACGTCGAAAACGCCGAAAAGCCGGAGAACGGCCCCGACGGGCAGCGGCGCGCGGTGTATCTGCGCCACCCTGACGTGCGCCTCGGTAAAGCGGGCGTGGAAGCAGCGCTCGAGAAGCAGCTGCACGGCGACGCCGGCTGGCGCAAAGTCATCGTCAATGCGCGCGGGCGCGAGATGGGCGAAGATCCCGACGAATATCAGCCGCCGAAGCGCGGCACGGGCGCGGTGCTGACGCTCGACGCGGAACTGCAGCGCATCGCCATGCAGGCGTTCGGCGGCCAAGCCGGCGCGGCGGTGCTGATGGATGTCGTCACCGGCGATTTGTTGGTGATGGCGTCGAACCCGTCGTTCGATCCGAACTTGTTTGTGAACGGCATCGGCACCGCCGATTTCGCCGCGCTCAATGGCGACGAAAAGAAGCCGCTCTTCAACAAAGCTGTCACCGGCGCTTATCCGCCAGGCTCGACGTTCAAGACCATGGTCGGCATCGCGGCGAGCCAAGCCGGCATGACCGACGATTGGCACGTCAATTGTCCGGGTTACTTCCCGTATGGCGGACGCAACTTCCATTGCTGGAAGAAGGGCGGCCACGGCAGCGTGAATTTGCACTCCGCGCTGCGGGAAAGCTGCGACGTGTTCTACTACCAAGCCGCGTTGCGCGCGGGGCCGGAGCGGCTCGCCGCGGTCGCGCGCGAGTTCGGCTTCGGCGTGAAGCACGACGTGTCGGTGCCTAACGTCGAAGACGGCGTGGTTCCCGATCCCGAGTGGATGCAGCGTGTGCGGCATCAGCCGTGGACGGGCGGTCTCACGGTGAACTTCGGCATCGGGCAGGGCGACCTGCTGGTGACGCCGCTGCAGCTCTGCGTCATGGCCTCGCGCATCGCCAACAACGGCCGCGCTGTCGTGCCGCGCTTGGTGCGCGACATGCCGGGCGTCGTGCAGCCGCCGCCAGCGCCGCAGATGCACGGCATTGCGCCCGAACACCTCGCCGCGATCCGTCAAGGCATGTACGGCGTTTGCAATGAGCCCGGTGGCACCGCGACGCGCGCGGGCAACATGATCCAACTCGCGCGCCGTCCTGACGGCGCCATCGTCGATCTATCCGAAGCGCAGCCCGGTTGGACCAAGCTGCAGATCGCCGGCAAGACCGGCACGTCACAGATGCGCATCATCACCGCCGCCGAACGCGCGCGCGGCGTCATGCGTGACGCAGACTTGCCGTGGCGCATGCGCGACAACGCGCTGTTCGTGTCGTTCGGGCCGTGGGACCAGCCGCGCTATGCGTGCGCGGTCGTGCTTGAGCACGGCGGGCACATCAATCCTGAACTCGACGCCTCGCCCATCTCGGCGATGATCCTGCGCGAAGCGTTCAAGCGCGATCCCGGCAACAAGCCCGCGGCGACGCTGCAGGCGCTTGAAAGCGCGCAAAACGAGCGGGGGCAGGCGTAATGATGACGAGCATCACCGCCGGCCAGGGTGGTCCGCGCACCATCGCTGACCGCGTCCTCAAGCTGAACTGGTTCATCATCACGCTCCTGTGCGCGCTCGCGTTCATTGGCGTGGCTATGCACTTCTCGGTGTCGGCCGGATCGTGGGACGACATGCCGCTCACGCACGGCACGCGCTTCCTGGCTCTGATGGTCGTGGCGATCCTGGTGGCGATGTTCCTAGACGCGCGCTTCTGGATGGCGATTGCGTATCCGCTTTACCTCATATCGTTGTTGCTGCTGGTGGGCGTCGAAGTGGCGGGCGAGACGCGCATGGGCGCGACGCGCTGGCTCTCGATCGGGCCTATCTCATTGCAGCCATCGGAGATCATGAAGCTGGCGATCGTGTTGGCGCTTGCGCGTTACTACCAGCAGCTCGATCCGAAGAAGACCGGCACGGTGCTGTGGATCATCCCGCCGCTTCTGATGATCGGCGCGCCGGTGGCGCTGGTGATGCACCAACCTGACCTTGGCACGGCGATGCTCATTCTGTTCGCCGGCGTCGCGATGATGTTCCTGGGCGGCCTGTTGTGGCGGATTATCGCGGCGGGTGCGGCAGTGGGAATTTTCGGCGCGATCTACGCGTACGGCAACATTTTGCACGGCTATCAGCGCGCGCGCATCGACAACTTCCTCGGCATCGCCGAAGACCCGCTTGGCACAGGCTATCACGTCCTGCAGTCGAAGATCGCGATCGGCTCGGCTGGCTTGTTCGGGCGAGGTTATCTGCAGGGGTCGCAGTCGCAGCTCGACTTTTTGCCGGAGAAACACACCGACTTTATCTTCACGATGATCGTGGAGGAGTTCGGCCTCTTCGGCGGCTTCGTTGTGCTCGGGCTTTACGCTGGGCTGATGGCGCTCGCGATGAGCGTGGCGATGAAGGCGCGCACGATGTTCGGCAAGCTCGCTGCGGCGGGGATCGCCGCGACGCTGGCGTCCTACGTGTTCATCAACACGGCGATGGTGATCGGGCTCGCGCCGGTGGTCGGCATTCCGCTGCCGATGATCTCGTTCGGCGGCACAGCTATGATGACGCTGATGGCGGGGTTCGCGATCGTGCTGTCGATTGATTTGCACCGCGATCAGGCGGGGGCCCGCGGGCTCCTCTGGTAGCTACCAGTTCACTTTATCCGCCATCGCATCCGTCGCGCGCACGAGCGCGTCGACGATGCCTGGCTCTAAGCTCGAATGCCCAGCGTCGTGGATGATCTCCAGCTCCGCCTCGGGCCACGCGCGCTTTAGCGCCCACGCGGAGGAGAGCGGCGTGCACATATCGTAGCGGCCGTGCACGATGCGGCCGGGGATTTTGCGGTACTTGTCGGCTTGGCCGAGCAGCCAGCCGTCGCGCTCGAAGAAGCCGTGATTGACAAAGTAGTGGCACTCGATGCGTGCGAACGCTTCGACGAAGCGGTCTTCGTTGAAGCGCGAGGGCAATGCGGAAGGTCCGGCGATGGAAATCGTTTCGCCTTCCCAGCGCGACCAGGCGCGCGCGGCGCGGATGCGAGTTTCGGCGTCGGGCGCGAAGAGGCGCTTGTGGAACGCGCTGACCAGATCGCCGCGTTCGGCGTCGGGGATCACGGACGTGTAGCGCTCGAATGCGTCGGGAAAGACGTTGCCGGCGCCGTTTTGGTAGAACCACTGGATCTCGCTGCGCATGAGCAGGAAGATGCCGCGCAGCACGAGGCCCGCAACGCGGTCGGGATGCTTCGCGGCGTAGGCCAGTGCAAGCGTGGAGCCCCACGAGCCGCCGAACACGAGCCATTTGTCGATGCCGAGCTTCTCGCGCACGCGCTCAATGTCGGCGACGAGTTCCCAGGTGGTGTTCTCGCGCACTTCAGCGTGCGGCGTTGAGCGGCCGCAGCCGCGCTGATCCATCAGCACGACGCGGTAGCGCTGCGGATCGAAGAAGCGGCGCATCTCTGGCGAGAGCCCGCCGCCAGGCCCACCATGCAGCGCGAGCGCCGCGCGTCCGCGCGGATTGCCGCATTGCTCGAAATACACGGTGTGGAGCGGCGATACCTTGAGCATTTCGCTCTGGTACGGCTCGATCGACGGATAGAGATCGCGGCGGGGCGGCGCAGAGGGGGCGTTCATTGTGCGAAAGGGTTACGGGTCTCGGGCGTGGGGAGCAAGAGGGCGTGTTAGCGCGAGACCGGCCAGGTCGTTGGCAGCCGATATCGATGATCTGTAGAAGGCTGGACTGCGGAACGTGCGGAAGGGATGCCGGCAGGGATGAGTGAAGCGTCGCTTCTCACGGCACGCGCACCGCGTGTGGCGCTGGCGATGGCGTGCCTGTTCTCCGCGACAGGCATGGTGCTGCCGTTCCTCGGCCGTTGGCTCGAGGTCGAGCGCGGTCTGAGCGGGGCCGAGATCGGCGCGGTGTTCGCGTTGCCGCAACTCGCGCGCCTCGTCACCGGGCCGATGGTGGCGCATTGGGCCGATTGTGCGCGCGACCGGCGCATGCCGATCGGCGCGCTCGGGCTTTCCGCGTTCGCTGCGTACGTCGTGTTCTTCTTTTTCGCGCACGGCTTCTGGCCGCTGGTGCTGTGCGGCTTCGTTGCGCTGTCGCTGGCGCAATCGGCGACACCTCTGGTGGAAGCGGCCATGCTACGCGCAACGGCGCAGGGCAAGCTGAGCTACGGCACAGCGCGCGCGTTGGGATCGGCGGCGTTCATCGTCGCCAACATTGCGGGCGGCGCGCTGGTGGCGCGCTTCGGGTTGAGCGCGGTCGCGACTTGGGTGCTGTGCACGATGGGGCTGTTCACGCTGACGTCGTGGACCGCACTCGTTCGCGATCCGCCGCCGCCACACGCAACAGCGCCAACTAATCTCTTTGCCAGTGCGCGCGCGCTGTTGCAGCGACGGCGCTATCTGATCGTCGTCGTCGCGTGCGGGCTCATTCAGTGCGCGCACGCATTCTACTATGGCTTCTCCACGATATCTTGGCGCGCGCAGGGGCTTTCGGCGACGACGGTGGGCTGGTTATGGGCGTGCGGCGTCACGGTGGAAGTGGCGTTTCTAATGTGTCTGCCGTTGGTGGAGCGGCGCGTTTCGCCCGAGGCGCTGATCCTGATCGGCGGGGGCGGGGGCGCGGTGCGCTGGGCGTTACTGGGCTTTGCGCCGACCGGCTGGGTGCTGTGGCCGATCCAGGCGATGCACGCGATGTCATTTGCGGCCGCGCACGTCGGCGCGATGCGGCTTATCTATAGAGAGACGCCGGAAAGTTCCGCCGCGCTCGGCCAAACCCTTTACGCCGTGTCAACGGGTGGGGTGCTCATGGGCGCATCCACGCTCATCTCCGGCATTCTCTATGATGCGGTGGGCGCACGCGGCTATTGGGCGATGGCCGCCTTCGCCGCGACAGGTGCGGCGTTAGCATTGCTTTTACTCGCGCCGGCGCCGCCGGTGAAAAATTCGCTGATAAATCCCCAAACTGGGGAACCTCCCCCGTAACGGGCGGTCTGGTTATTTGCGCGTTGTTTTCTGTTAGGCGTCTAAGGTTGGGCTGCGCAGAACCGCGCAAGCCAACGGCGAGGTTTGGGGATTCATGGCCGCTGAGGCCACTTTCGACCTGTTGAAGGGCGGGCCAGAGCCTGTGCTCGCTGTCGGCGGTGACTGGACCGTGGACACGATCGCTGTGCTCGACCGGCAGCTGCGGGAACTCGAAGACCAGTTCGCCGGCGGGGCCGAACTCGACGTGTCGAAGCTCGGGCGCATCGATGTGGCGGGCGCCTACCT
>JADMIO011011168.1_pt1 | contig 17791 bp, 16 predicted proteins | sample 8958161 | NCBI WGS metagenome assembly JADMIO01 (sample SAMN16585339, study PRJNA669376) | soil metagenome | isolation source: Crop rotation soil | place: USA: Cullars Rotation, Alabama | collected 2011
GCCGCGACTTCAAGTCACGTGAATTCCAAGCTTCGGATCCCACTGTGCTGGAAAGTATCATCAGGCTTTAACATAAGGGCACTATTCCAATCATCCAGCGCTAAATCATATTTTTTTAAATCCTGGTAAGCCAGCCCCAGTTCAACAAGCAACTTTTCATAGTGTGTAAACTGAACATTGGGGTATTTATTCATTTCATCTGTCCATAGGGTTATGCTATTTTTCCAAATCTGTGTGCGGGCATACGTTTGAAAACTAAAAAGCAATGCCACCACCACTACCATCATTATTACCGGGTATTTTAGCACGGTAAATGAATCGGTTTCCAAGGATCTGTTAATAGCATAGGCTACTACCAACAATATTCCAACAGAAGAAAGATAACTATACCTGTCAGCCATTATGGCGCTGCCAACAGACAGAAACTGCAACACTAGCACAACGGATGTGATATAAAATAACAAGCCAAATACGATAGCCCTGTTTTTGCGGAAGAAGAAATAGGTTAAGGCAATGCATAAAAGAATAATAACAGGGGCCAGGTAAAACATAACCGGCAGGTTACCTTTTTCATTTACAATATGAGGATATATCATGGCAAGGTTTAATGGGACCAGTAGTTTAACCACGTACATCATTAGGCCGTAAAAACCAATAAATATTTGTTGTGTATGGCTAATGCTTTCGTCCATTACAACGGCGCCGCCTATTTTTTGAATGTAAAAAGCCACTGCTCCAAAGGCGATTGATAAAATGAAAAAAGGAATTTTTTCCAGGATAATTTTTCTTTCCCAATTTACGTGAAGGAAGTAATCTACCAGCAACAAAATAACAGGAAATACTACGGCCATGCCTTTTGATAAACAGGAAAGGATAAACAGCAGGAGGGTAGCCAGGTACCAAATTACTTTTTTGTTATCACGGTACCGTAAATAAGTAATTAAGCCCGCCATAAAAAAGAAAACATATAACATATCCTTTCGCTCACTTACCCATGCCACGGACTCTACATGCATGGGGTGTATGCCAAAGAATAGCGCAACAATAGAGGCCATTAACAGGTTGCGGCGGGTAAGTAAAAAGATAAAAAAGAAAACAAGTACCGTATTCAGTATATGAAATAATACATTTATAAAATGATACCATGCAGGGTCTAGTTTTCCAGCCTGGTAATTAAGCGCCAGCGAAAGAATGGTTAAAGGGTGATAATTAAGCGAAACCGGGGTTACGAAAATTTCTTTAACCGGAACAGTTTTATTTATAACCAAAGGGTTATTTAATACATACACATCATCGTCTACATTGGTAAAACTATTTTGCAGGCAGGGCGAAAATGTAATGAATGTAACGATACTAATTACAGCTACGCTTAACCAGGCAGGCCTATTGATACCTGGATGAGCAGATATTTTTTTTGGCCGGCTGCTTTCTTTTTTATTTGCCACGTTACAGGTTTATTGCGCCTTTATTGAGTCCTGCTTTGCCTGGAACTTTAATGCATCCTGCGCACGCGAAAGGTTCAATTGGTAATCACTTACAGCAGGATTTAATTGTGCAGCTTTTGCAAAATCAGCAATGGCATCACTAACCCGGTTAATCTTTAGCAGGGTTCCGCCTCTTGCATTGTAACTATTTGCATCGGCGGGGTTAAGTTTTATAGCACGTGTAAAATCAGCAATAGCTTTATCATACCGGCCGGTTTTATCGTAGCAAATGGCCCGGTTCATAAACAAAACACTGTAGGAGGTATCAATTGAAATAGCCATGTTATAGTCAGCCAGCGCTAAATCATATTGTCCGCGCTTATTATAAATATTGGCGCGGTTATTATATGCTTCTTCATAGCGTGGGTTTAATTGCAGCACCTTATTGTAGTCGGCCAGTGCTTTATCATCTTCGTTAATGCTTTGATAATAATACCCCCGGTTTTTATAGGCCAAAAAAGTGTTGGGGTATTTTTCCATTACGTCTGTCCAAAGTGTATCACAATCATGCCATACCTGTGTGCGGGCATACGTTTGATAGCTGAAAATAATTAAAACTAAAGCCAGGCTACCCGTAACAGGATACTTTAAGGATGCAAGCCTTTCGCTTTTTGTTTCCCAAACCTTATTTACCAGGTGAGCAACAATAAAGGATAACCCGATATAAGCCAGGTAACTATAGCGGTCGGCCATAATTACACTACCTACTGATATAAATTGCAACACTAATGCAACGGATACGAGATAAAAAAGCAATCCAAAAACAACAGCCTTTTCTTTCCGGAGGAAAAAATAAACCAGTGCAATAATGCCAATAATTAAAAGGGGATAGAAGTAAAACTCAGCAGGTACATTGCCGTTTTTATCCAGGTTGGGGTAAGAATACACCGCTGATAATTTAACGGGAGCGATAAACTTAACGATGTACATTATACAACCATAACTGGCAAACATTATTTTTTGAGGAATGCTAAAAGAAAGGATATCGATAGCTTTACTGTTTTGCTGAATGATAAAAACAGAAATGCCAAACCCAATAGCCAGGATAAAGAAAGGAATTTTTTCAAGGATGGTTTTTTTATCCCACTTCGCGCCCATTACGTAATCAACGAGCAACAAAATAACCGGAAATACTACGGCCATGCCTTTAGACAGGCACGAAAGGATAAATAATAACAAGGTAAATAAATACCAGGCTATTTTATTCGATTCTTTATAATTGAAATAAGTAATCAACCCTCCCAGCAAAAAGAAAACATATAGTACATCCTTACGCTCACTTACCCATGCCACCGATTCAACGTGCATAGGATGAATGCTAAAAAGCAGCGCTACAATACCTGCCATTAGTAAGTTGCGGCGTGTAAGCTTAAAAATGAAAAAGAAGACAAGAACAGTATTTAGTACATGAAACACTACATTTTCCCGGTGATATACACTGGGGTCAAATTGGCTGCTTTGAAAATTCCAGGCAAGTGTAAGCATGGTTATAGGATGATAGTTACCCATAACAGGCGTGGTAAAAATTTCTTTCAGCCTCAACTTATTGCTGGCTACTAACGGGTTGTTAATAATATAATCAAGGTCGTCCCAATTGGTAAAAAACGCTCCAAATGCCGGTGAAAATATAATAAAGGTAAATATACTGATAAGGATAACGGTGATCCAGGCAGGTAGTAAGTTATTTTGTCCTGTTAAAACGCTACCGGCAGAGGTTTTTCTATTCGTTTCTTTATCTTTCTTTTTATTTGCGGCCACGAAGTGAAAATAAAATTTTTAGAAGGAAGTTTCAAACATAAAGTAAGTTTACCAAAGATTAAACACTTTTAACAGGAATGCAATTACTTATTACAGGGGGAGCGGGCTATATAGGCACTGAATTGGTTTACCGCCTGGCAGCCCAGGATGCTATTGACCGCATTGTTGTGTACGACAACCTTAGCCGGGGAAATTATAACCTGTTTTTGGGCAAAGGCATAGCCAAACAAAAGGTTCAGTTTATTAATGGCGATATATTGGATTCGCGTAAAATACGTAAAGTGCTAAAGGGCATGGATAAGGTAATTCACCTGGCAGCTAAAGTAACTACGCCGTTTGCCAATATTGATTCCCACTCGTTTGAGCAAATTAACCATTGGGGCACAGCGGAGTTAATATATGCCATTGAAGAAAGCACTATAAAGCAATTTATTTTTATGAGCAGCGCTTCTGTATATGGCTCAACTACCGGCGAGGCCAATGAAAACACACCAACTGCCCCCAATAGCTTTTATGCTATGAGCAAATGGCGGGCCGAAGGGCATGTAAAGCGCCTGTTTGAAAAAGTAAATACACAAATACTGCGCTGCGGCAATGTTTATGGCTACAGTAAAAGCATGCGCTTTGATGCTGTTATAAACAGGTTTATGTTTGAAGCCAATTATAATAACCGAATTACCATTAATGGCAACGGTAAGCAGTTTCGTTCGTTTATACATGTAGATAAGGTAACATACATACTTGAACAATTGTTATTGAAAGAAGTGCCGTCGGATATTTATAACCTTTCGGACAAAAATTTAGAAATAATGGAGGTGGTAATGACTATTAAACAACAATACCCGGATTTGGAATTTCTGTTTATAAACCAGCACCTCGACTTGCAGGAGTTAAAAGTAAATCCCGCCAGTAAATTGTATAACCATATTGCCTTGCCACCGTCGGACATAAAGGAAGAATTAAGAAAATTTAAAGAGAACTTTTCCTTTCAATCCGCGAGTTAACCGGCATCGTGTTTATGGCCCGTTAAATTATTTCTTTGAAATGGAATAGAAAACAGAATCTATTTTTTGTAGCCAAATGTTTTTGCCTTCGCAATTCCAATGCGTATCGCTATTGAAATAAAATTTATCAGGCGATTGTTTAAATAAGTCATATAAATCTATAACCGGAATTTCAAGCCGGGGTGAGCTTTCAATTCGTGGTATTAATTGATTATAGTTTCCATTGGCCGGTTGTACCAGGCTGGCAGCGTTGGGTATAAGGGTAAGATAAACGGCAGAGAACCCCAAAGATTGTAAATGATGATAACTGCTGTTTAAATTTTCAATAATGGTATTTACTTCTGCATCCGGCAAAGTGGAAAACGATGATTTGTCACTTATTGAGTCCACGGTTTCAATATAGAAAATGTGATTTTTATCTTTAGAAAGATTGACGTTTTTATCTATACGGTTAAACAGGTGTAAGTTAATTAAAGCTTTTGTCTCTTTAAAAAAGGAAGCTACTTTATTATAAGTAAGCAAATAAGTAAGGTTATCTTCCGCTTTCATATTAAAGGCCGGTGTTTCATCTTCCTGCAATCGAACCGCATCGGGTTGTTTATCGTCACAATTAATGGGGTGCTGCATACGTTCGCGGAAGTACCGTTCAGCCGATTCTATCAGTAAAATATTTTTCTTTTGTTCGTCAAGTGAAAAATGGTAAACATTGTTTTCCCAATGGATAAAGTGGTATTTATTGACATTAAAATTTGGTGATTCAATACTGGCGGCATAACTATCGCCCAATACAAACACATTAACATTATTCATTTTAGGGTGTGGGCTTTCAAAAGCCCCGCAAGTTTTTAATACATCATCATTTTTAAATTGCCTGAGATTGGAAAACATGTATAAATCACCATAGGTGTAAGGTGATGGAATCCATTTATTTATTGCATTCATTAATATAGGCGACGACCCCGCCACTAAAACGAGGAAGGATGTAACCAGTAATATGTATGCTAACAATCGTTTCATCAAAATTGGAAGTAAATAAACTGAGCGTAATTAAAAAACCCCAGCAAGTAGGTTAGTAATACAACACCTGCTAAATAGGGATAAAACAAGCGAGTGCTGCTGACAGGAGGAGTCACTTGAAACTTTTCTTTTAGTAATAAAAACAAAACTAACAGCCAGCAAAAAAGCATTTCTCCAAAGCTGTATGGAGTGTGCACTGTTTGGCTAAACGACGAAGAGGCTATTCTTTTTATAACTTCAAAAGCGTCGGATACGTTAGCCGAGCGAAAGAAAATCCAGGTGAGGCAAATCAGGACAAAGGTTAGTATCCATTGTAATATTGCCGGAAGTTTAAAAGAGGGAATATGTTTTCTAATAAGCGTTTCGGTAATTAAATACAAACCGTTAAGCCCTCCCCATATTACAAACGTCCAGTTGGCGCCATGCCACAACCCGCTTAAAGCAAAAACAATCAGAAGGTTAACATACAGGCGAGGCTCACTTACGCGGTTGCCGCCAAGCGGCACATATACATAATCCCTGAACCAGGTGCTGAGAGAGATGTGCCAACGCTGCCAAAATTCGCGGATGGATTTTGAAAGATAAGGCGCATTAAAATTCTTCATAAGGCTAATACCCATAATGCGGGCGGCACCTATGGCCATGTCTGAGTAGCCGGAGAAATCGCAATAGATTTGAAAGGCAAAGAAGATGGTTGCCACAAAAAGGGTTAGCCCATTTTCATTTTCCACATTTGCGTAGGCATCATTCACAACCAGGGCGAGCCTGTCAGCAATAACAGCCTTTTTAAATAATCCTTCAGCCATTTGCAACAAGCCGCTTTTTAAGCGTTCATAGTTAAAATCGTGGGTTTCTTTTAACTGATACAAAAGATTTTGTGGCCGCTCTATAGGCCCTGCAACTAATTGTGGGTAAAACATTACATACAAGCTGTAAATACCCAAATGCCGTTCCGCTTTTTGATGACCGCGATAAACTTCAATAGTATAGCTCATGGCCTGGAATGTGTGAAAAGACAAACCAATAGGCAGTAGCATCGATAACGTGGAAAGCGGATTGGGCCAGTTAAATGGATGGAGTAGAAGGGAGAGATTGAATGAAATAAAATTATAGTATTTAAAAACAGCCAGTACCCCCACATTAGCGCATATACTTGCCACTAAAAATAATTTACGGCGGGCACCGGATGATTTTTCTATCAGCAGCCCGGCGAAGTAATCAACAAAAATGGTAAAGGCAAGAATGAAAATATAAATGGGCTTAAATATCATGTAGAAATAACAGCTGGCAGCCAGTAATAATATCCAGCGGTATTTTTTATGTAAGAGAAAATAGGCTGAAGTAACGAAAATGAAAAAGAAAAGAAACTGTAACGAATTAAACAGCATGCTTTTAATTAAATAGGGTATAAAAATATAAACTTATTGCTCGCTATGACAAAAGTTGTTACCCTCTCAACACGTCCTCCAGTATTTTTACAGAACGGATAGCTTTAAAATTGGCAATATGTAAACTGTAATAGGTAAGCAGGTTTTCCAACAGGTCGTTTCGTTGCCGGTTATTTAAATCAGGCAATGGTTTATTAAAAATAATAGCCTGGTTAAAACGGGAGAAGTATTCAGCCGCTTCATCTGATAGATAAAGAGGGTGGGGTGGAGTGGAAGGCATGAAAGTTCCTTCCTGGAGATCAAAATATTTTTTTTCAGGAGTATAAATGCCGGAGGGGGAAAAGCCAAGAAACTTTGACAGGTTAATAAGAAAGCGCAGGTGGAAGATTTTTAGCGAGCCAGCAGCATTATCCAGTTCCTTAATAGTATCAAATAAATGATTGAATAAAGCTTCATTCTCTTCCTCTTCCTTAATAGCCTGCAGTAATATCTCGGTGATAAATATGCCCAGCGAACTTTTCACAATATTAAAGGGTAAGTCGTTAAAAACATAAGCAAGGCTAATCTCTTTTACGTGCTGCAGGTTTTTATTTTCCCGGTGGTAAGCCTGAATATTTACCAGTGTAAGAGGCTGTAATGTACCGGCTTTTATTTTTGATTTTGCCGAGCGAGCCCCCTTAATGATATAGGATTGTAACCCATAGTGCTCTGTGTATATTTTGCTGATAAGGCTGGTTTCTCCGTACTTAATACTCCGAAGAACGATGCCTCTTGACCCAAACAGCATCGCTGATTAATTAATAAGCACCAGCTTGGTCATGCATGATTTTTCACCATCAGGGCTGGCAGCATAAATAAGGTAAACTCCTGAAGCGGCTCTTGAACCACTTAGTGTTTTGCCATCCCATATAGCTTGTGTGCCCAATGCCTTTGTTTGATAAACCAGGTGTCCGCTTACATCAGTAATCTTAACTTCGGAATTGCTTACCAATCCTTTTATGGCAATTGGGCCAGCATAATCTTTTTTAACAGGATTAGGAAAAACCAGCGGTGCACAATTATCAGTGCCTTCATCCAATGCCCCTGAACGGAATACGATCAAGCCTTTGTCGGTACCAAAAAATACTTCCCCGTTTTTATCATCAATAGCTACCGACGTAATATTGTTAGAAAACAATGGGCTATTATCTACATCAAAATGGTAAATCTGCTGAGAGCCATCTGCTGACATAAGATATGCGCCGCTGTTAGTAGCAAACCATTTTCTGTTAGCGCCATCAATGGCAATATCATTGATAACGTCGTTTATCAGCAGGTAGTTATAATATTGGTCCTGTTTTACCAGTATTTGCTGTGCATCGCAGCCATCAGCATCAAAAATATTTGCTGTGCAATAAAATACAGCTACCCCCTGGTCAGTACCTACCCACATCTGGCCATCCTTATCTTCCGCAACGCAATGCACTGCCAGTGTAGGCAAGCCTCCTTTGCCTACACCCATACTCAGGGTTCTGTACCTGTCGTCGGAAGGGTCGTCAATTTTATCACCGCTATCATAAACTAAAATGCCGTTTTGTTGTTCTAGCACAATCCATTTATAGTTATTCTGGTCAACAGTAACGGGCCCGGCAAAGCCTCCATTCATGTCCACATTAGGTATAAAGCCATACCATTTTCCTTCCATAGTGCGAAGGGCAATGGGAACAGGCCCCCCGAAATCGGAAACCCACATATTTCCATCCTTGTCGAATGCAATGCCTGAAATCAAATAGGAGCCTCCATTACCAATTTGACCGGTAAGGCTGCTATTCTGCTTGTAAATATTTGTAATAGAACCATTGTTAAATTCTATTAACCCGCCCCCGTATGAGCCGAAATAAGCGAGCTGTGTTACGGGATTGACAGCAGTAATAAAAACATCGAGCGTTGTATCCATCCGCCCATCTACATATTGATTGTAGCTTTTCCATGAATCATAAATGCGGGCGTAAAAACCATCGCGGTTGTATGTATACACCCAGGCACTTACACCGCCTGTTGCAACATATACATTGTGATTGTAAATGGCAATGTCGCTAACTTTAGATGAATTGGGTCCATTTGGAATTAGATTTTTGCCGGTGCCATCTTTTATATAAGTAAGGCCGGAGTAGAGATTAGCTACCCAAAAGGCCCCATCATTATCCTGGTATGCATTTAAGGGGTATGCCAAGTTGCTTCTCAAAGAGTCAGTTTGGCCAGAGGCTGAAAACATAGTCAGCTTATAATCATCTCCATTGCTATTAATTTCTGAAAGAATAATGTCGTTATGAATACCGGGCGACATAGAACGTATGGTCCATCCCTGTTGTGAGTAAGCGCTTATCCACGATGTATCATTACGTTGATATAAAACATTTTTTATCACGGTGTAAGTTTTATTATTTGCAGACAAAACACTGGAAGATTCTCCGGCAGGCAGCCCGTGTTTTCCTGACACATTTGTCCAGTTGGCATAATAGGCAAGGTTGGGGGAATTTATATCGGCCATAAATACTCCCAGGGCTGTAGCCGCATAAAAGTTTTCACCATCAGCGCTAATACTGTTTACCCTAAGGGGAGTACCACCCGGCCCGATGTAAAAGGTATCATGTATTTCATTTTTTACCAAATCAATAACTACAATACCAAAGCCGCAGGATAGGTAGGCATAATCGCCCCAAAAGAAAATCTGGTAAATAGCTTTATCCCCAACAATATTTTTACGCTTAATGTCAGGTATATTAATCACTTTATCACCTTCCATCAAATCAATATTACTGTTGGTGTAAGCTATCAGCAACACCTGGTGTGTTTTATCAAAAGCAATTGCATTATAAACAATGTCGGATAAGCCGTTTACCTTACTATATCTTTCATAAGAAAAATCGGATTTATTAACAGAAAATAATGATACGCCAAAATAAGGCCCCGAATCAGGTTGTTTTCCGCCGCTAATGCAGTACACTTTACTATCGGAGGCGGTCAGGGCAATAGGGTTGTTATAAGGCAGATATTCCTTCCAGCTGCCAATAGGAATAGACTGGGCACGGGTAAAACCTGTTGTGCAGGAAAAATCGGCTAAAAAGAAGATTAGAATAGCAATAGTAAACCTGTATGACAATTTCATAAGCCAAAGTTAATCATTATAAAATTTGGCGTTATAACGAAAGTTAAGAGCAGTTTATTTTGTCAGAATCAAACACGTTCGCGGCTTCTTCTTTTTCTTACTTTTACTGCCTTCTTTAATATGTGGAATAAACTATCCCGTTTAATTTTAAAAGGCAGGGTGCTATTATTGGCGCTGGTAGCGTTGTTTACGGCTTTTATGGGATATAAGGCCAAAGATGCCGAAATGGCCTACAATTTTGCCAAAGTTATTCCTGTCGATAACCCTATTTATCTGGATTATGTACGCTTTAAGGAAAAATTTGGGGAAGATGGTAATATACTGGTAATGGGTGTGCAGCCTGAAAAATTATTTGACAAAACTTTTTTTAACAACTGGGCATTGCTCGCCGACAGCATTAAAAAAATAGACGGGGTTACAGAAGTAATTAGTATAAGCAAAGCGTATAACATTAGTAAAGACACCGTTACCAATAAACTTTCTGTTTATCCCATTTTTCCGGATAGAAAATTAAGCCGGCATGAACTGGATAGTCTAAAAGATATTTTTTACTCGCTGCCCATTTATAAAGGGCGGCTGTATAATGTTGAAACTAATGCCACACTAATGGCTGTGCGCATAAGCCAGGCAAAGCTTGATACGAAGGAAAGAATTAAGGTAGTGAATGATATAAAAAAAATGGGCGATGCTTTTGGTGCAAAAGATAGTTTGGAAGTGCATTACTCGGGGCTGCCGCTTATCCGCACTATTATGGCTACGCAGGTAGCCGGTGAATTAAAATTGTTTTTGCTGCTGGCGGCTTTGGCAACCGGACTGGTGTTGCTGATTTTACTCCGCTCCATGTATGCTGTTTTCTTTTCCATGATGGTGGTAGGTATTGCCGTGGTATGGTCGCTGGGCACAATTGTGCTGTGCGGGTTTAAAATCTCGTTGCTTACGGGTTTAATCCCCCCTTTAATTGTTGTAATAGGTATTACTAATTGCGTGTACCTGCTTAATAAATACCATATTGAGTTTATTAAGTGCAACAATAAAATGCAGGCGCTGCAGCAGGTAATTGAGCGCATTGGCCTGGCAACATTGTTTACCAATCTAACGGCAGCTATTGGCTTTGGTGTTTTCTATTTTACTAAAAGTGCGGTGCTAAAGGAATTTGGCCTGGTGGCTGGCCTAAACATTACCGGCATTTTTGTTATCTCGGTTATCCTCATTCCATGTGTATTCAGCTTTCTGCCTTCGCCTAAGAAAAGGCATACGGGCTACCTCGATTATAAATTACTGAATGGCATATTGAATGTATTTGATAACCTGGTACATCATCAGCGCAAATGGATTTACCGCGTAACCATTGTGCTGGTTGTTTTATCAGCTATCGGCATGCTGCGTTTAACCGCTACAGGTTTTATTGTAGATGATATTCCGCATAACGATAAAATTTATACGGACTTAAAATTTTTTGAATCAGCTTTTAAAGGGGTAATGCCATTTGAAGTGATGGTAGAAGGCAAAGAAAAAAATGCACTGAAGAAAGGAAATGTGCTGGCTAAAATGAACCAGGTACAGGATAGCATTTTACAATATCCTGTTTTTTCCGAGCCTCTTTCTGTTATTGAAGCCATTAAGTTTGTAAACCAGGCCAATGCCGGAGGCGACCCTTTGCAGTACAAGTTAAAAAGCCACGGGCAGGGTTTGGGCGGGGTAGATATGAACACCGTTATACTTACCTACTTAACCAAGCTGAAAGATAAACGATTAATAGGGTCGCTGGTAGACAGCAATGTACAAACTGCCCGCCTTAGTTTAAACATTGCCGACATTGGAAGTAAGCGTATGCGTGAGCTGGTAAATACCATTAAACCCAAACTCAACGCTGTAATTGATACATCCAAATACAAAGTAACTCTAACCGGCACCAGCATTGTGTTTTTAGAAGGCAACCGGTTTATTATTGACGGCTTAATACAAAGTTTAATTCTTGCTTTCCTGTTAATTGCTGTTTGTATGGGCTACTTGTTCCGCTCTTTCCGCATGGTTATTTTCAGTATGCTGCCCAACCTGGTGCCGCTAATGATTACTGCGGGGTTGATGGGCTTCTTCGGCATTCCACTAAAACCATCAACCGTACTTATATATAGCATTGCTTTTGGTATTGCTATTGACAATGCCATCCGCTTTTTGGCTAAGTACCAGCAGGAGCTGCACCGCCACGATTGGAATATTTCAAAAACCGTTTCCATGGCGCTGCACGAAGCAGGCATTAGTATTATCTACACGTCTATCATTTTATTTTTTGGCTTTATCATTTTCACCGCCTCCAGCTTTGGCGGCACGTTTTACCTGGGACTGCTAACCTCTGTAACATTGGTAGTAGCTATGTTTAATAACCTGTTGTTACTGCCCTCTATGCTATTGAGCTTAGAACAATATGCCAACCGCAAAGCGTTAAAAGATAAAACCCCGGCTGACCAGCTGGCAGAGGCGGATGATGATAATGCAGGGGAGGGGAAATAGATAACCGGGCCTTAAGGATTATTTAATACCGCTAAAGAATTCCTCCGGCGTAATTTTAAAATATTTACAAATACTCATCAGAGTAGTCATCGAGAAATCGCGTCGGGCGCGTTCAATTCTTCCTATGTTAATGCCTGTTTCGTAAAAAAACACTTCCTGTGTAACACCACGCTCTTCGCGCAGGTTTTTAATTCTAAAACCTGCTTTTTTTAAAAAAACTGTATTGCGCGACTTTCCCATTGATAGCGGAAAAGTGGGCATTAAGCGAAAAAATATTAAATACCATTTGGTCTTTTTAATTCTTTTGTTTTATCTTCGTTAAGCAATTAAGCATAATGCGGAAGAATTTATTTACAAACAGATGACAAAAGAAAAGTTGCTTTATATGTAAACCTTTTTACCTTTATAGTACCCTGCTATATGAAATACTTATTACTTAACCTGATAATCTTATTTTCTTGCTATGCTGCGCAGGCTCAAAACCTTGTGCCTAATCCTAGTTTTGAGGACACAATAGCTTGTCCTTTCGATTTCGAACAAGTTAATTTCTGTAAAAAATGGAAGTCTTTTTCACCTTCTCCTGAATATTTTAATTCTTGTAGTAGTAATGTTCCAATTAATTTTGCAGGGGAACAATTAGCTGCAAGCGGAAATGCTTATTGCGGGCTTTACACCTTTATTCAATCAAATGGAAGAGAAGTTATTGGAAGTAAACTATTATCACCTCTTATTATAGGAAAAAAATATTATGCGAGTATAAAAGTAAGTCTTGCGGATAGTTTTTTAGTTGCTTCTAATAATTTAGGAATTGCTTTTTCAACCATTCAATATGATGATACAGTTTCGGTACCGATAAATAATCAAGCTAAGGTTTATTCCGCATCAATTATTAATGATAATAAAAACTGGACAATTATTTCAGGTTCTTTTGTTGCGGACTCTGCCTATCAATATATTATGATAGGCAATTTTTTTACGGATATAATGACAGATACTATTTCTGTTTATAGTGAAAGTTCATTTTATGGAGGGGCATATTACTATATAGACGATATCTGTATTTCTATTGACTCACTAGATTGTGACTTAAGTAATTCTATAGTAAATCATTCCAGTAAAAATGATTTCAGGGTTTATCCTAATCCTTGCAATGATTTTATTAATGTGTCAACGAGTACTCAATCTTCTATATCAATATATAACACTTTAGGTCAGCGGGTATACCATATCACAAGTAGCATGAAAGATAACACACGGATAGCAATGTCATTTTTCCCAAATGGACTATATATTATACAACAAAGTATTGGGAATAATATTTATAGCTCGAGATTTCTCATTAAACATACACCATAATTCTTAACCTAAAATCACCCTACTATGAAAACAAAACTTAGTGTCCGATCATTAATAATGTTAATTCTGTTGTTAATAGGATTATCTTATCAATTAATTGCCCAAGGTGTTGACACAACACAAATTATTCATGCCAACATTGATATGTCAAATGATTGGCTTCATTCTGACAGTATAAGAGTGAGAGTGATCCATGTCGGAGACAGTTCTCTACAAATAGGCACATCACCACTTAATCCAGGTGCAAATTTTATTCGTTGTAATAATACCACTCAACCTATTATTTTTGGCCATACTAACGGTGGTGGTGTGGATGGCAATTTCCCGGGTGTAAATATTGGTACTACTACACGTACCTATATGCTGCATATTCATGATGACGGCACAGGCCATAGTACGGTTAATAACGGGTGCTATGCCCACTTTACAAACAACTTTACTGGAAATAGCACCGGAAACGGTTTTTTGGTAGGTATTGATGATAACCCCGGAAATGCATATCTTATTCAGAGGAATCCGTTGGATATAAAATTTTATACCAACAACACCTTTCGCGCCGCCCCGATGTGCTCGGATTCCTATCCGAGCTAAATAAATACTTTCGGGCTTAGCCCGGAATAATCTAATCGGTGTTGTCAAAAAAACTTTTAACAGAAACCTTTAATGCCTTGCTGATTTTTAATAAAGTTAATGATGTTGGATTAGTTCTGCCTTTCTCAATTCTAATAAGGTTGGACTTTTCCATATCACATTTGTAAGACAGGTCGAGTTGAGAAAATCCTTTTTCTTTACGGATTTTAGATATGTTTTTGCCAATAGTTATTAAAAAGTCTTTCTCCTTCATTAGGAATCATTACATATGTAATGTTCATAAGGAGTGGATAAAATTATGGTATCAATAATGACACCCATCTAATTTTTGATATCTTTGAGGTATTATTTACATAAAAATGACATAACAAAAAGTACTATTTACAAATAACGAGTTAGCTTTACATACCCTGCTATATGAAATACTTATTCTTTAATCTGATAATTTTATTCTCTTGCTATGCTATGCAGGCACAAAACCTAGTTCCTAATCCGAGTTTTGAGGAACATACTGGATGCCCAGATTGCTTAGAAGGAGTTGACTTATCCAATGGATGGAGTTCGTACAGACCCACTCCGGATTATTTTAATAAATGTAGCCAAGGATGTAGTGGTGTACCGGATAATTTTTGGGGAGATCAGAATCCTGCTACGGGGAATGCCTATAGTGGATTAACCACTTATTACTCATATCCGGATACGAGAGAATTTATTGGAAGAAAATTATCTACAGCCCTTTCTATTGGAGTAAAATATTTTGCCAGTATAAAAGTAAGTAGGGCAAATAGCAGTGGATTAAATTGCGCTACAAATAATTTGGGCATATTATTTTCAACAAAATCATACAATGATTCTTTACCTACAAAAAATTTTGCTCACGTTTATTCTTCCTCAATAATTTACGATTCTTTGAATTGGGTGATTATTTCAGGGTCTTTTATTGCTGACTCGGCTTATGAATACATAATTATAGGGAATTTCTTTAAAGATGCAGTAACGGATAAATTCATATTTTATGGAAGTGATTGTAATGCATATTACTATGTTGACGATGTCTGTGTCTCTTCTGATTCTTTAGAATGCGATTTAAATTATGAGGGGATTAAGGACGCTTCACCTTTTAATCTTATTACTTATCCTAATCCTTGTGATGATTTTATAAATGTGTCAAACTTATCACAGCCCTTTGCATTATCCATATTTAATATTTTAGGCGAGAGGTTATATTATAATTCACGTTCGAAAGGAAATATGAAAATAAGTACACTTTCTTTTCCAGCAGGGATATACTTTTTTCAAGTAGAAACAAGAGACGGGATTCAGCTAACAAAATTTTTTATTCAACATACACCATAATTCTTAACCTAAAAATCACCCTACTATGAAAACAAAAATTAGCTTGCGATTATTAATAATACTATTTCTGTTATTAATAGGATTATCTTATCAATTAATGGCTCAGGGTATTGATACTACTCAGACCATTCATGCTAACATTGATATGTCCAACGATTGGCTTCACTCCGATAGCATAAGAGTAAGAATAATCCATGTGGGCGATAGTTCCTTAATCATTGGAAATAACTCCACCGTTACTCCTCCATTTTTTAATGGAGCTAATTTCATTCGTTGTAATAACACTACTCAACCCGATGTGCTCGGATTCCTATCCGAGCTAAATAAATACTTTCGGGCTTTGCCCGAATAATAATCACAACTCAAAATCCAAAAGCTCTTTAGGATGAATATCAAGCGATTTAGCGATAAGATAAAGATTACTGATACCTGTATTGGTCAATCCTCTTTCCATACGGCTTATCTGGCTAATTTCCATATCACAATCGTAAGCCAGTTTAGCCTGAGATACATTCTTTTTCAAGCGAATTTCTTTCAATTGCCTGCCAAATGCCTTTAAAAACCTATTACTGCGTAAATATGCCACATACAAGTTTCAGCATATTGGCAAATTGTATAATAAGCAAATTTGCTTATTATATAAAAATGATTACTTTTGATTCATCTTATTAAACCGTACTTGAAATGAGATATAGCGTCATTGGTATTTTCTTCTTCATTTTACCCATATTTATACAAGCTCAAAACCTTGTTCCTAACCCTAGCTTTGAGGATACGTTAACTTGCCCTGATAATATTGGCCAAGTTTATAAAGCTAAAGAATGGAGTTCCTTTCGGAATACGCCTGATTATTTTAATGCATGTTGTAACACGGAAGTTGTTAGAGTGCCAGATAATGATTTTGGAAGTCAAAGTGCAGCAAGTGGTAATGCGTATTGTGGATTATATACATTTCTAAATAATAATAATAAAGATATCAGGGAAATAATTGGCAGCCAACTTCTTACTCCTCTTGTATCTGGGACTAAATATTATGCAAGTATTAAGGTTAGTTTAGCGGATAGCTTTGTAGAGGCAACTGATAAAATAGGGATATCATTTTCAACGATACCGTATGATAGTGCCATTTCAATGGTATCTATTGATAATCGTGCTAAGATTTATGCATCTTCAATTATTATTGACAATAAAAATTGGGTTACAGTTTCAGGAACATTTATAGCTGATTCCGCTTACAAATATATTTTAATAGGGAACTTTTTTACTGACAATAATACAAACCATGTAGTTAAAGTGTCAGCGAACCCTATTTCAGGATCTTACTATTACATTGATAATGTTTGTGTATCCCCTGATTCTCTAACCTGCGACATGAGTTCAGATATTGAAAATACTATTAACTCATCTCATAATATATACATCTATCCTAACCCAGCTAATGAAAGAATATTTTTTAAGAAAATGTTTACAGAGAATCTTGAATGCTCAATAATAAACCTGTTGGGAGAAAAGATTAAATCCATTATTTTATATAATTCAACTAGTATAAATGTTTCAAATCTGCCTGATGGCTTATACATTTTACAGATACAGTATTTAAATAAAATCATTCAAAAAAAACAATTCATTGTACATTAATTTTTAACCCTCTAAATTCTTAACATGAAACTAAATCCCTACTTACACTTTACAACATTGCTGTTTTTTATGCTATGTTGTTTTTCTTTCTCCTCTTTTGCTCAAGGTATAGATACAGCATGGGTTACACATGGCAACCATATTATTGATACAAGCAATTATATAGGAACAAATAATTATCAGGATTTTAAAATTAAAACTGACTCCATAACGAGATTAACGATTACTAAGGATGGGGATATTAATTTCAATGGAAATATTCAAATGCCAAATAAGAGTTTACAGGTTGATAGTATTAGGACTAAAATACTTCATGTGGGTGATAGTTCAATATTAATTGGAACTACTGCTGCGGCAGGAACTATTGCTACAGGTAATAATTTCATAAGGGTTGACAATCATAATCCAATCTGTTTTGGATATGCGCTTGGAACTAATGGTTTAAACGCCAACTTCCCGGGCGTAAATATTGGTACTACTACACGTACCTATATGCTGCATATTCATGATGACGGCACAGGCCATAGTACGGTTAATAAC
>JADMIO010941442.1_pt1 | contig 17786 bp, 10 predicted proteins | sample 8958161 | NCBI WGS metagenome assembly JADMIO01 (sample SAMN16585339, study PRJNA669376) | soil metagenome | isolation source: Crop rotation soil | place: USA: Cullars Rotation, Alabama | collected 2011
GCGACTTCAAGTCACGTGAATTCCAAGCTTCGGATCCCACTGTGCTGGAAAGTCGTCCACACGCTGGACCAACGACCGGGCAAGCGTGACCTGATCGTCCTCGATTGCAGCACGCTCGTTCCGAGTCTCTCTGGCAGCGAGTTCTTTGGCCACGAGCGCGGTGCCTTCACGGGTGCCGTCAACGCGCGCGATGGCGCGTTCGCGCTTGCCGCTGGTGGAACGCTCTTCCTCGATGAGATCGGAGAGCTGCCGCTCGATCTGCAGACACAACTCCTTCGTGCCGTGCAGGAGCACACCTATAAACGGGTTGGCGGGAACGTCTGGCGCCGGACTGAGTTTCGCCTGGTGTGCGCGACGAACCGCGATCTGCAGGCAGAAGTGGCCGCCGGGCGTTTCAGGGCGGACCTCTATTACCGGATCGCCGGCGTCTGCTGTCATCTGCCGCCGCTGCGCGAGCGCATCGAGGACGTGCCGGTGCTCGCCGAACACTTCCTGCGCGAGTTGAGCCAGGACGGACCGGTTCGATCCGTCGATGGCCCGGTGCTCTCGTGGCTGCTGCAGCGTGACTATCAGAACAACGTCCGCGAGCTGCGACTCGTGCTCGCGCGCATGCTCCTGCGTCACGCTGGCGACGGGCCGATCACCGTTGGCGATATCCCACCCGATGAACGTCCGGCGGTTGCGGGACGTTCGAACGACTGGCGGGCGGGCGCGTTCGTCGCCGGAATCACGCGAGCGCTGGCCGCCGGCGCCGGTCTGAAAGAGATCGGTCGCGCGGCGGAAGACATCGCGGAGCAGATCGCCATCGAACAGGGAGGCAGCGTGGCCGCGGCCGCGGCGCGACTCGGTGTGACCGATCGGGCGCTTCAGCTGCGCCGTGCGGTCAGGCGGGAGCGGCGTCTGGAAGCGCCCAGGGATCCGCTGCGCGCGGTGCGTGCAAATTCGTAATGGGGTCTGACCCCATTACAGAAATGCGCGGGTGGCGTTTCACGCCGCTCAGCAGGCGCATGATGTTGCCGCTCAGCACCAATCGCTCGGCGTCCGCCGACAACCTGAGCGCGCGAACCTTTTCGAGCTCGACACCCGGATGCAGCCACGGGCCATCGGAGCCGAACAGCACTTTTCCTGGCCCCGCACGACGCACCGCCTCCTCCAGCAGATCGAATCGTCGAATCCCTGATGTGTCCGTGTAGACGTTGCGATACTGCGCGAGCATCGGGATCAGCGCGGCCTGCGCGCGCCAGTCGTCAGCGAAGCTTCCCAGGTGGGGAATGATGAAGCGCACGTCCGGGTACTCCGATGCGATGAGATGCACGACGGACACCTCGCCCATCGGGTCATAGAGAATCGGGACGCCGAACGCCCGGGCGACGTCGCAGATCTCCCGGCTGATCCGCGCGTCGTGCCGATGAACCTTGATCCCGCGAAAGCCGTACTGGTTGACGGCAGTAGTTACGAGCTCGCGCACTCGACCTCGATCGCGCTCCGCGTGCACGAAGGCGAAGCCGGTATAGCGGGCGCGATCCTTCGCCACGATTGCTGCGACGTCGCGATTGGCAATCCCGTAGTCCGAGTGAAACGCGGCGAAGAGGATCGTGTGGGTGATGCCGTACGCCCTGGCCCACTCTTTGTACTTCTCGAGCGGCGCGGCCGTATCCCATGGCCCGGTCAGGCCGTCTCCTTTCCCCGCGTGGCAATGACAGTCGATGATCACTCGTTGCCGCGCCTTCTTCACCGCGCCCGCGCAGTGACGACTGTCGCAGCCCGCGGGTATACGGGCACGTCAAAGACGTTGCCGATCGTTCCGTCTCTCGCCAGCTCCACCCGGCTGTATCCAGGCTGCTCGCTGCGATCGACGCCGCCGTCGAAATATTGAAAGCCTCGCGGGCCAGCGCTGGTCGTGTTCACGTAGAGCGGCCCCGCGATCCTGACTTGTCCACCTGTGGCCATCGGCGCCTTGGCACCCTTGATGACCTGCGGGCTCACGCTGCGGACGCCGAGCACCTTCACGATCTTCGGCGGCGTCCGTGGTCCATCACCAGCCAGCGACATCGTGCGCCAGTGTGCGGTCAACAACCCGTGACGATGGATGTGGCCCGAGAAGACAAGCCGGACGGATTGCGATCCGACCAGCTTCTCGATGAACCACTTGCGCGTGCCCTTGTTGACGAACGATCCGTATTGAGCGGAAAGGAACGGTGAGAAGCTCTCAGGCTCCACGGCCATCAGCGGAAGCGGTTGATCGCGGAGCGTCCGCCACTCCCAATTCGCGTTCTTGTATCGCGGCGTGTCGGGGAACTTGTAGGTCTTCACGCCGGCTTCCAGTTCCTTCACCGACCAGTCCGGCCGTGGGCCGAGCGGCGGGATGTGAATGCCGATGGTCTTCGCCTTGCCAGGACTCGCGATGAACCGCTCCACGAACCACTGCTGAAGCGACGTCAGGCAACTCAGCGCTCGCGGGCCCTGCCCCTTGCCGCCCTCGCTGTTCTTGAGCTCCTCCTGCTCGGCGAAGTCGAGCATCAGGAATTCGTGGCCGGTCGGAAGAGCGAACTGATAGTCGAGGAACGGATTGATGACCAGCAGATACCAGGCGATTGATTCCTCTGTCGTGTGGGTCGGCAGCCTCGTGAAATCGAGGTTCGCACGGGAGCCGAACAGGAGGCTCGGAACATAGTGAAGCCCCTTCCACGCGGTCTTCACGATCTCTACGAGGTCACGGGTGATGTCGGCATAGGTGAACGATTGATTGCTGGGCTCCCCGTGCATGACCCTGACGACACCCTTCAACAGGTTCCCTCGTTCCTCGCGTGTGTAGATCCGAGCGTTGTGGATCATCTCCTGTGGTTCTGGCGCACCCGGCGCGAACGGAGGATAGGGGTTCAACCGCCAGTCGTGATTCCCAAGCGTGGTGTAGACGGGTGTGCGGTAGTTCTTGTTCGTCGCAAGCAGGTAATAGAAGAGGAACCAGTTGCGATCGGGATAGTAGTGGTCGTCGCGGAACAGCTTGTCGTCCGCGATCGCGTTTCCCAGGTGGCCGCGCCCGTAGTCGATCAGGTCGCCCGTCATCAGCACGACGTCTGACGTGTTCGCCGCGTCGGTGTAGACGGTCGTGAACGACTCGTTCCAGTTGTCGAATTCGATCGGTCTGCCTTTGGTGGCGATGCGAACCTTGTCCGGGTGGCGCTGGAGGTTGCGCGCGTAGCAGTCATTGCGAATGTCCACGTGGGTGTCGGTGACGTGGCCAATCTTCAGCGGCTCGTTCAGCCTCTGGCGGACAAAGACGGGATGAAGTACGTCGTTGAACTTCTCCTCGCGATCGGCCTGGTTGTACGGGTGATGCAGGACTCCGTACTCGAACTTGTATCCGTTCTGAAGGAAGGAACGATCCTTCTCGTTCGGCCCGAGCGACTTGAGGCGCTTCGGCATGAAGTGCTCGAGCAGCACGTTCATCTCGCTCGAGAACGACGTCTGGTCGGGGACCTCCTTGTTCCAGAAGAGGTGAAACTGATCGCCCGCGAGCCGTGCCACGGCGTCTTCTGACACGCGTATCTCGTGCAGATACCTCAGCCCGATGTTCTGACTCGCGTAGAAGCGGCGCACATATTTCGAGAGGCTGACCGTGATCCCGTTCTGCCGTTGCTGATTGGCGCCGAAAGTCAGCGCTTTGCCATGGACGTCTTCGGCGCCCCCCTCGGCCAACCGGTTTCGTACCGTGAGCTGGGTTGCAGAGAACGATCCAGGCGCACCTGCTTTGATCGTTCGCTGCTTGCGATCGCCCCATGGTACGCATCGGAGATACCGCGCGACGTCCTGGCTGTTCAGGTCTTGCGTGTTCGACAGCAACAGGACGCAGATGGTCCGCGTCGAGTCGCTGTCAACCGGGTTCCGCGCACCGGATCGCGGTGCGATCACGGCAGGGAACCCGAGCGCCGGCCAGAGAATTCTCGCGACGATGGAGCGCGTGGCCATTACACGTCCTTGTAACAGTTGTAGATGCTGTTCGGGTCTCCCACGCGCGCGTTCATGAACGCGCGCAAGTCGTCCATCGCTTTCATCAAGGCCACGAGCGGAACTCCAGCCGAGGCCGCACCCGACAGGATGGCGATGTATTTGTTCATCTCGGTGATGCCCGCGATGATCTGGTCGTCGATCCACTGAAGCGATTTGAGAACGCTGACGTCCGAAATCGACGGCCCGAAGACGCTGTCGAGTGTCAGTTGGTCTCGGAGCAGGCTGAGCGGGTATGTCCCGAACGGCGTCATCTTGTTGTAGACGTCCAGCACCAACTGCGGGTGCACGTATCGGTCGTCCGTGCCCTTTTTCAGAACCTTGTCGAGGAAGCACTTGATGCGTTCAGCTTGCTTGTCTGTCAGGCGCGGCAGGAGCTTGCGGCTTCGTCCGACGACGGCTCGCAGAGACACGCGCTTGCAGCGGGGCCTCAGATCCGACAACAGGACTTCAACACGCCGGTTGCGTGCGTGCTCGGCTTCGTTTCTTGCGACCTTGAACACGTGCTTCGATTCGCCGAATGACTTCGACGTGATGGTGAATCGTGTCGACGCTCCCCGGGCGATATCGTCAATGGCGTCCCGCAACGCCTTCTCGACTGACTTGATGCGGCGTTCCCCGAGATCGAGGTTGTACGCGTCCGTTCCACGCTCGTCGGTGTGCCCCGTCAGGGCGATCTTCGGAGGGAGCCCGGCAGCGTTCGTGATCGCGGCGATGTGGCTGGCAACGGCACGGAGCTTTTCGAGGTGGACGCTTGTGACATTGGCTTTGTCGAACACGAACTCGTCCAGGACGATGCGCGACCTGGGAATGACGAAGTTCTTGATCGAGTCGGGAAACGTCGCATACACGATCCAGAACAGGCGCCGCTTGTCGGTAGCTGACAGCGGCGTGCCGATCCTGCCGGTCCTCAGCAACGTGTCGAGCTGCCCCGTCGACAGTCCGAGATCCCGTTCGATGTCGCGAGCCGTCTCGATGCGAAATGCGCTGCCGATCGCCGGCGCGTAGTCGACATCGCACGGCGGAAGCTTCGTGTGCAGACGCAGCGAGTACTCCTCGAGCCCGTCCTTGAAGATGAACCCGTCCTGATAGTGGACAATCGGAGTCAGACCGGGTCCAACCTGAATGAGCTCGATGGTCACGCGAACCATCGGCTCTACGTCCTCTGCCTTCTTCCACAGCCGCTTCCACCACGTGGGTTTGCCGACGGGATCAAGCCTCGCCAGGAACTTGATGTTCTTCGTCGGCACGCGTACCCGGCCACGGGCGATCACGGTTGCATCGAGATAATCGACCATCTCGATCCCCGGGGTTGTCGAGACGATGTCCAGTGATGGTGGCCGCGAACCCGGTGAGGGGGAGACGGGTGGCGTCTCCCACTCGTAGCCGTAGCCGCCGGTCTCGAAACCCGCGCCGGCCCACGGCGATCCGCTCTGTGGTGCGACCCCGAGTTGCTGCGTCAACTGTCCGCGCATGGCGTCCACCTTTCAGATGCCCGGGTTGCCGAGATACGCGCGCGGCCTCGGTTGCTGCGCGAATCGCTGTTGCAGAAGCGCGGATGGCAACGCCGTGCTCGGTTCTGCCGTCACGTCGGCGCCGCACACCGCGCGATACGCGTGGATGTATCCCTGGATTTCCGGCCGCCAGGCGCGCAGCCAGTTCTTCGCCTGGTCCGGATCGTTGACGTCCACCCACGACCCGTAGCGAATGGTCAGCAGCAGCTTCTCGCCGAACACACCGAGATCGCGGAAGTGCAGCACGTTCACGTCGGACCAGCCCTGCAGCCGCTTCATCGCATCGACGCGATCCATCCACGGCTCCGGATACGCGACCATCGCGCGCGTCGGCAGGAACTCCGCGAATTCCGGGCGCGCCATGATCCACTGCTGCATCATCATCTCGACGCGAGCCGTGACCGGCAGATCGCCGAACTGGTTGTGCGCGCCCTGCGACAGGATCAGGTGCACTTCCTTCAGCGCGTTCAGCACCGGGAACGCATCGGCGAGCACCGTCGTGTCATCGTCCTTCTGGAAGAACACCGACGCCAGGTGCAGGAGGTTGTGGAACGCCCTGACGAATTGCACGCGGCTGTCGGCGGTGCGGTACTGCGGTACTGCGCGTCCCTCGAGCCGCAGGCCGTACTCGTGGTCGTACTCGTCTGCGCGCCGCATCACGGTCAGCCGGTGTTGCTCGTCCTGGATGTAGCCCCACAGCAGGTTGTTGAGCGGCCGCAGAGGGGAGAGCTCCATGTTGGCGAGCGGATCGCCGTGACGTGCCCGCCGGTTCTGGAACCGCAGGCTGACCGCGTTGATCGACTGGACGAGCATCGCTTCCTCATGCCAGTAGGACCAGATCAACTCCACCAGGCACGGCTCGCTCAGTTTCTGCGAGAGCAATCCGTTGCACGGCTCGGCGATCTCGATGTCCTGCAGGGCGGAGAAGATGCGGCTCTTGAGGCGCGCGTCGGGGAACTTGTTCGCGATGAGCGCCAGATACGGCAACGTGCGCAGCGTCGTGCCGTTGACGCGCTCGAGATAGCCGTTCCACAAGCGCTCGAAGCGATCCATCCCGAGGTTGTCGACCCCCGTGCGCGAGATCAGCAACTCGAGATCTTCCCGATCGAACGGCGGATAACTCGTCAGCGCGACGCCCGCATTCACCATCACGAATGCTTCGGTGGCGACCTTCAGCAGGCGATAGGCGTCGGAGTCGGAGAAGGGCAGGAAGCGGCGCTTCTTCAGCTTGTCGAATTCACTGCGTGGCGAGGCGAAGCTGTTCCGCGTCACAAATCCATCGGCCAGGCCGTCAGCGGGTGCATCGCACAACACGATGTCGATGTAACGCTGATAGTTCTTGAACGACAGTCCGTCCGTGCTGTTGCGGATGACCACCCACAGCGGCAGATCCGGAGTGACGGTTGTGGCCGAGCGTCGCAGCCCGACGCTGACCGCGCCGGCGACAGGCGTCGTGGCCGCGGGAGCGATCATCAGCGCGGTCGATCGCGAGATGCGGCCGTCGCCGATCATCGTGACGCCGATCCTGAGCGAGCCACGCGCGTCCGACGTGTCGATGTGAATCTCGCGACCGACGGCCTTCCGCCCCTCTTCGAGGATGCTGCCGCCGCTCACCGACCATTCGAACGCCACAGCCGTGAGCGCACTCTCGTCAGGCGTGCACTCCGCGCTGGCCACGATGATGGTGCCCGCGCGATAGAACTTGGGTTCCCCGCTCGAGGTACCGATCGTCGAGTCGCTGAGCACCGACGTGCGCACATGAAGATCGATGTCCACGACGAGATCGATGCACGTCTCGCAGTTGGGTCGAACTTCTTCCCAGTCGGAGTAGCCTGACGACTCCCCGAACGCCGTCGCCTCCGCCTGCCAGTTCCCCGCGGGAACCTCGAACACGGCCTGGCCGGAGTCGTCTGTTTCGCCGACGATCGGCACCCGCTCCTTGGCCTCCTGCGGACCTGTCAGCGTGACCTTTGCCCGCCGAACCACATCGTGGCGATCCTTCCGTTCGGAGGCGTAGACGCGGATCCTGATCGTGCCTTTTCCTTCGGGCGCGTGGCTTCGCGGCTCATCGTCGGAGCGAGCCTCTTGCGGTTTCTTCGGGTTCTTCTCGGCTGCCATATGCGATCTCCTCTTGAACAGCGATGCCTTAGCGTTCCAGTTGCAGTCGATGATCCGCAGCGCGGACCGTGCCGGAGCCGACGCGTGTCGACGTCGTGCGCAATGCGTCCTTGACCGCCCAGTGCGCCAGGTGCTGGCGCACGAGCTCGCTCTCCCGTTCCGGCGTGATCTCACCGTTGGCGCGTGCCTGTCCGATCGTGGCGAACAGGATCGTCGGCGTGGCCCGGCGCGCGTCCTGTGGTCGCCTCTCCCAGCTTCGCCACAACGCAGTGAGCGCTGCCGGCGTGCGCTCGCTGGTGGACATGACGTCGCGCAGCGAGTGCCCCTTCAGCGAGGGCGGGCGGTGGTTCACCAGCAGCGTGACGAACGAGTCCATCGTGGCCAGCAACAGATCGATGAGCCTGCGCCTCTCGCCCCGCTCGGGCTCGAGCGGATAGAACGACTGCCAGAGCGTGGCCACGCGATCCCACTGCGGATGTGGATAGAGGGTTGCCCCGATACGGGCGCTCAGCATCACGCGTATCCACGGAAACGGGTGCGGATCCTCGCGTGAGACTCGAAGCACGAAGGCGCGAGGCAGGCTCACCACACCGATCAGCCCCATCGTCGAGGTGATACCGAGGCGGGCGATGGACCAGAAGTCGGCGACGATCTCCGAGATCCAGCGGTCGTACATCATCCAGGCGATGGCCTCGGGCCCGGTCTGCCGTTGCCGCTGCCGCAACTCGCTGCGCAGTGATGCCACGAGGTCCAGCAGCGCCGCCGCCTGATGCCCCACTTCGTGGACGAGTGACGATGCGATGCCGCTGCCGACCATGCGCTCGCGCGGAATGCGAATCACCGCGACCGGGTTGTCGCCGCCGCCCGGCAGGCGTGTGCGCGCGCGCCTGATCGCGGCGCCGGTCCCGCGGTCGATGTAGCAGATCACCGGCGGTGCCTCGTAGTAAGTGGGGAGTGCGAGCGCATCGGCGGCGAAGAGATCCAGGCCAGCCAGCCACACGCCCGTTTCGTACTCGCTGCGTTGCGTGACGACGTCGGCGAAGATGTCGAACTGCGACATCATCACGTTGAAGCGCAGTCGAATCAGCGTGAAACGGCGTTGCATCATCGCGGGTGACGCGCCTCGTTCACGCTGTTTGCGCAGCCAGGCGAGGAAGGTGAACACCATCTGCCGCAGCCGCCTCGCCATGCGCGCGAGATACTGGTGAATGGCGGCGCTCGCGTTCGCCGATGGCGCCGCTGCCGGCACCATCGTTTCGAACAGCACGAATGGACGCACGCGATCGAGTCGCGTCAGGAGCGCTCGTGCCTCCTGATCGAGCATCCAGCCGGCGAGTGCGGCGGTGTTCTCCATGGTCAGAGTCCCACGATGACGATCGTCCGGCCGCGGCGATACCACTGACCGCTGGTCGCGCCAGAGTCAGGAGCGTTGCCGGATGGAGCAGGGGGACCGGGCGGGATGCCCTGTTGCTGCGCGGCTGATTGCACCGCATCGACGGCGGCCTGCGGCGGCGCGTTCGGAGGCATGGCAGCCACCTGTTGCGCGGCGGTGCCTCCGACCTCGATCACCTTCTTTGCCGCTTCGACGTCGCGGTTTTCCGTCGGCACGCCTTCGAACTCGAGCTCGTTCTTGATTGCGAACCCGACCTCGGAGCCGGCGCCCCCCGATGGAATCAGCGAGCTCACGACGCCGCCCAGAACGGGCACGGCAGACGAGATCGCGTTCTTCAGGATGCCTTTGAGGGCGTTTCCCGCGGGGCTGCGCACGAACTTGCCGATGGCGCTCGCGGCTTTACTGAGGAGCGCGCCGAGGAATTGATCGAGCTCCTGCTCGTCGCGGACTTGCAGGAGTTCGAGCGCGAGCTCGTCGAGCTCCGATTCGCTGAAGGGGCGATCGTAGGTGCCGCCTGGAAGCTCGCCCGGCAGCTCGAACTCACCGTATTGAGAAGCTTCGTCGCTCATCTCGAACGACGTGCGATCGAGGTCATGCATATGCCATCTCCTGTCGAAAACTCCCGGACGCCGCGCGTCAGATGTGGATGGTGAGTTGACCGTTCTGTCGCGTCCAACGGCCGCTCTGCGGGACGGGGCCTTCGCCACCGGATCCGAAGTCGCCCCCGCCTGAATCAGGCATGCCCTGCGTCATGGCTCCGCCAGAGGCATCGGGCGCTCCACCAAATCCGCCGGCCGCATTCGGATCGAAGGGGGATGCCGGCTGCTGCTGTGCGCCCGGGAAACCCGGCGCGCCCGGATACGGCTGCGGATACGGCGAAGGCTGCGGATACGGCGGCTGCGGATACTGATTGGAATAGGGGTATCCGTATCCCCGCGCCCCGGCACCCCAGCGTCGATGGTGATGCCAGCGCCGGCGCTGCCATCCCGGGTTGCGAGATCCGCCGCTCCAGCGCCGAAGCAGTCCGGGCGCCCAGCGCCGTGCGGCACTTGTGAGGGCTGAACGCACAATCGCGCGCGGATTGACGCCGCGCGGAAATCGCGCGGCGCGACCGGCCGCGGCGCCTGCGAAGCGCACGAAGCGCCGCATAACTTCAAACTCCTGGTCTTCGCCGCTCAGGCCTTCGGGCTCGATGCCGAACAGCTCACCCGACGCCGCGGCAGGCGTGCTGCCGAGCGGGGCGGCCTGCTGCGCGGCCGCCTTGATGGCGTTGCCCAGCGCGGTTCCCACTTCTGGAGGGATCGAACCGCCCACCGCTCGCGCGGCGCCGTGCATCAACTTTCCGATCGCCTGTTCGAGCTCCATCTCACTGCCGAGGCTGAGCATGTCGGCGGCGAGCTCCATTTCGTCTGTCTCGGCGAAGACGCCTTCCGCCTCCTGACTGAACTCGCCGTTCTGTCCTTCGAACTCTCCGTACTGGCTTTCCTGCTGCCCGTATTCGAAGGGTCCTTCCATCTCGCCCGCTCCCCATCCGTAGTTCGTGGACATTGCCTGCCTCCTGCGTGGACTGCTTTCCTATCCGACGGGGAGACCGGACTGCAGGCGTCACGCCATGCGCGTGCCGTGACCTGCGGTGATCGCGTAAGTGCAACTGTGCGCAGCGCTTCCGGCGTCACGCAGGGCGTGCGCGTCAGCTGCGAGGGGGAGAAATCAGCGAAGAGGCCTTCGGAATGGGCCTGGGGATCGAATTCAGAAGGTGAAGCGCGCTTCGTTCACGGCGTGAACGGCAATCTGCAATGCCACGCACAGGGTCAGCTCGGCTTTGAGAATCAGTAGATCCCCTGTAAGATCTTTCGGCCCTATAGGCGCAAGTAACTGTCAGATCAGTTGTTAGCAAAACGGAGAATAGCAGCGAATGACCAGTCGTCGTGTTGAGTTGTCGCGTATTGCAAGCCCAGGATGGCTGGCGTACGGGATCCTCGCTCTCCTCGTCTGCCTGGTGCCGCAAGTGGCATCAGCGCAGTCCATTGCCGGCGTCGTCCGGGATACCTCCGGCGCGATTCTGCCCGGCGTGACAGTGGAGGCGGCCAGCCCCGCCCTCATCGAGAAAGTTCGTACCACCGTTAGTGATGGAACCGGTCAGTACCGATTCGAGAACCTCGCTTCCGGCGTTTATACCGTTACTTACACGTTGCCCGGATTTACTACCGTGCAGCGCACAGACGTAGAACTGCAAGCAGGTGTGACCGTCACGATCAACGCGGAGATGCGTGTCGGCGGTCTGCAGGAAACCCTGACCGTGACCGGTGAGACGCCGGTCGTGGACGTGCAGAACAGCACCCGCAACCAGCGCGTGCTGAGTGATGAAGTGGTTGCGGCGCTGCCCGCGTCGCGTGGCTACGGAAATCTCCTGGCAGTCGCGTCTGGCATCCAGGCGAACGGCATTCAGAACAGCGGTATCGTCCCCGACATGATCTTCTTCACGTCGCGTGGCGGCCGCAGCAATGAAGGCACTGTGCAGATCGACGGCATGAACGTCGGCTCTGCGTTCAACGGCGGCGGCGTTGGCGGATACGGCTACGACACGTCTGGTGCACAGGAAGTGCAGCTGACAGTCGCCGGCGGCCTCGGCGAGGCTGACCGCGGCGGCCCGCAGTTCAACCTCATTCCCAAGACCGGCGGCAACACGTTCTCCGGTACGTACTTCGGCAACATCGCCGGCAAGTGGTCGCAGGGCGATAACGTCGACGATGAACTGCGCTCGTTCGGTATTCCGACGGCTGCAGCACTGATCCGGAGCTGGGACACGAGCTTCGCGCTCGGCGGTCCGATCAAGCGCGATCGCATCTGGTTCTACGGCACGGCGCGGACGTTCGGTGCATACACCGACATCGCCGGCCGCTTCGCGAACGCTAATGCCGGCAACGCGACCCGCTGGGACTACGTCTCCGATCCGAGCGTCACGCAGCGCTCGGTGCAGAGCCGAAGGATTGGTGGCGGGCGAGTCACCGGCCAGCTGACGCCCAAGAACAAGATCGGCGCCTACTTCGACTATCAGAAGGTGTGCGAGGGCAGCTCGTACGTGAAAGACGCGGATCAGTGCCGCGTGCGCGGTGACGACTGGATTGGTGTTGCCGGATTCGGCACGTGGTCTCCGGAGTCGACGCACTCGCGCGACAACTCCGAGAAGATCATGCAGTTCACCTACACCTCGACGGTCACCAGCAAGCTGTTGCTCGAGGCGGCGTTCTCGCAGTTCTTCAGCAACTGGGGCGGCCAGACGCCTGCGGGTGCGCTCGACCAGGATCCGTTCATTCCGGTGACGTCACAGAGCATCGGCACGGTGGATCAGGCCACGGGCGTTCAGATCGGTGTGCCGACGACCGCGATGGTCTACCACGGGTTCGGCGGCCTCGCGAACAACCACCAGACGCACAACGTGTGGCGCGCGTCAGCGTCGTACGTGACTGGTGCCCACAGCATGAAGGTCGGTTACCAGGCCGCGTATGAAGTGACCGACATCTTCGGCAACTACGCCTCGCACGGTCTGCAGTACCGCTTCGGCAGCTCCGCGGCGGGAGCCGGGCTGGTGCCGAACCTGATCACGCAGCGCATCACGCCGTGGCAGCAGGCCAATCGCACGCGCTACGACGCGTTCTACGTGCAGGATCAGTGGACGGTCAACCGGCTCACGCTGCAGGGCGCGCTCCGTTACGAGCACGCGTGGAGCTTCTTCCCCGAGGGCATGAACGGCCTGCTGGCCGACAGCCGTTTCGGCGGACCGGCGTTCACGCTGCCCTATGCGAAGGGTGTCGAGGGCTACAACGACATCGCGCCGCGTATGGGTGCGGCCTACGACGTGTTCGGCGATGGCCGGACCGCGGTCAAGGTGAACCTGTCGAAGTACTTCCAGTCGGCGGCCAACGACGGTGTCTACATCGGCACCAACAAGGCGTCGACGTTCGCGCAGACGGCCACTCGCGCGTGGACGGACAACGGCAACTTCATCCCGGACTGCGACCTCAATAGTCCGGCGGCGCAGGACAACCGGGCAACCGGCGGCGACTTCTGCGGCCAGTCGGATCCTCTCAGCTTCTTCCAGTTCGCGCAGACGCACTCCCTTGGCACGGCGACCGTCGTGAGCCCCTCGATCCTCAAGGGCTGGAACGTGCGTCCGTTCGACTGGCAGTTCGCTGCGTCGGTGCAGCAGCAGATCGTGCCGCGCGTGTCGGCGGAATTTGGTTACAGCCGCCGCTCGTGGGGCAACATCACGACCTGGAACGGGTTCAACTTCACCGACAACCGCGCGCTCACGTCGGCGGACTTCGACACCTTCACGATGACGGTGCCGACGGATTCGCGACTGCCGAACGCCGGCCAGACGATCTCCTTCCCGCTGATCAAGCCGTCGGCCTTCGGCAGGCAGGATAACTACCTGACCCGCGCCGAAGACTACGGCGATGTCAAAGCCTACTGGCAGGGAGTCGAGTTGACGGTGAACGCGCGGCCGAACAATGGCCTGACGCTGCAGGGCGGATTCACCACTGGCGCCGGCACCCGCGACAACTGCGAGGTGACAGCGGCGCAGCCTGAACTCCTCACGGTGCTTGGCGTGCAGCAGTCGATTGCATCCTGCCACGTGCAGGAGCCGTGGCTGTGGGCGTGGCGCGGTCTCGTCAACTACACGGTGCCGAAGGTCGACGTCCAGGTGAGCGGCATCCTGCGCTCGATGGAGAACATCGCGGCCACGAACGACCCGGCCTCGAACGGTGCGTCGGTGAACGCCAACCTGGTCGTGCCGAACAGCGTCGTGCAGGCTGCACTTGGCCGTCCGCTGGCGGGCGGTGCTCAGAACGTGACCGTGAACCTCGCGCTGCCGGGTGATGTGTATCCCGAGCGGCTCAATACCGTTGACATGCGCGTCTCGAAGATCCTGCGGTTCGGCCGCACGCGCAGCAACGTCGGCATCGATCTCTACAACCTGTTCAACTCGAACACGGGCACGACGTTCAACCAGACGTTCGGGACGATGAACGCGGCAGGCGCGGTGAACAGCACCACCTGGCTGCGTCCGCAGGCGATCCTGAACGCGCGGTTCCTGCGATTCAACGCGACCATCGACTTCTAGAACACGAAGGTCGCGAAGACCGAAGGGCACGAAGGAGGGGGCAGGCGCCAAAAGCGCCTGCCCCTTCTCGTTGTACGGGTCCCCGCCACGTCCGCGGCTCGCTGCCGCTGACCACGGTGGTAGGATGCTTTCCTCTCCGAAAATGGAACCGCTCGATCGTCTGAAGTCGGCCCTCGCGGATCGCTACGCCGTTGAGCGGCAGATTGGCGCCGGCGGAATGGCGGACGTCTATCTCACGCACGACCTCCGTCATAACCGCAAGGTGGCGATCAAGGTCATGCACCACGACCTCGCGGAACTGGTGGGCGTCGAGCGCTTCCTGCGGGAGATCGAGACCACCGCCAAGCTGCAGCACCCTCACATCCTGCCGCTCTTCGATTCCGGGTCCGTTGACGGCACGGTCTTCTACGTCATGCCGTACGTCGAAGGGGAATCGCTGCGCACGCGGCTGAAGCGGGAAACACAGTTACCGATCGCTGACGCGCTGCGCATATCCACCGAGATCGCCACCGGCCTCAGCTACGCCCATCGTCACGGCGTCGTCCATCGCGACATCAAGCCCGATAACGTGTTGTTCCAGGATGGCCAGGCGGTCCTCGCCGACTTCGGCATCTCGCTCCCCAGCAACCACGAGGATCATTCGAGCACGCGTTTGACGCAGGCCGGCGTCAGCCTCGGCACGCCCGCGTATATGAGCCCGGAGCAGGTGACGGGGCAGCAGGTCGATCATCGCAGCGACGTCTATTCACTCGGTGCCGTGGCGTACGAGATGCTCGCCGGTCAGCCGCCGTTCACCGGCGGGAGCATGCAGACGCTCCTCAGCAAGGTGATCTCGGAGGATCCGCGTCCAGTGGGTGAGCACCGCAAATCGGTGCCGCCTCACGTCGTGGCCGCGATAGCGAAGGCGCTCGAGAAGCTGCCCGCCGATCGCTGGCAGTCAACCAGTGAGTTCGCTGACGCCATCAAGACTCCGGCTGGTCACGCCGGCGCAGGAACGATCCAATCGAAGTGGACCCTGATTCCATGGGCGCTCGCGGCGATGCTTGCGCTCGCACTTGGATGGGTCGCGCTTCAGACTCCACGCGTTAGCACTCCGGCGAGCGGCGTCGTTCGGTTCGGGGTCGAGTTCGACAACGGCGTGGTGCCAAGCTTCACACCGATCGTGCGTCTCAGCGCCGACGGCCGGCAGATGTTCGTGTCGGCAATGGTCGATCGCCGCGAGGAAGTGCTCCGCCACACATTCGATCGCGTGGGAATGAACGTGATCAAAGGCGCCGGCCAGGGCGAGCAGGGGACCGGTAACAGCCGTCCGTTCGTATCGCCGGACGGGCGATGGGTCGCGTACGCGCGCCAGAAGAAGCTGTGGAAAGTGCCGGTCGAGGGTGGCACGGCGATCGAGCTTGGCAAGGCCGAATGGTCTGGCGGGAGCTGGGGCAGGAACGGCAAGCTCGTATACACACAGGCGTACAACACCGGGTTATGGATCGTAAGCGAGGGTGGCGGCGACGAGCGTGAGCTCACGAAGCCGGATTCGAGCAAGGCGGAGCTCGGACACTGGTGGCCGCAGGTGCTTCCCGACGGCGATCACGTGTTGTTCACCGCGTATCGCGTGCCGCTCGAGAGCGCGACGATCGAAGTGCTCACGATCAGCACCGGTGAGCGGAAGGTGCTGCTGACAGGAGGCGTGAACGGCTTCTACGTGCCCACGGGACATCTGCTCTTTGCGGTCGGCGAGACGATACGCGCCGTTCCGTTCGCACTCGATCGACTCGAAGTGCGGGGTGTCCCGGTCTCCGTGGTTGAAGATGTGGCGATGAACCTGACGGATGGCGCGGCGGCCTTCGACGTCTCAGAGACGGGAACGCTGGCGTATCTTCCGGTGGACTCCTACGTCGCCGACACCGAGGTGGTGCTGGTCGATCGCAAAGGGAACGAGTCGCCTGCGCTCCCCAGGCGCGATCGCTACAACAACCCCCGCCTGTCACCGGACGGAGGGCGGGTGTCGGTCGATATCCGGTCGGCCAATTCGTCGGGCGATGTCTGGGTCTTCGAGATCGGGCGCTCGGGAGGGACGCGCATCACCTCCGAGGCTGGACGCGACTTCGGGGCCGAATGGACGCCCGACGGCAAGCAGCTCATTTACAGCAGCGAGCGTCCCTTCTTTGATCTCTATCGCCGCGCTGCGGACGCCACGCAACCCGCAGAAGCGCTGCTGAGCGCCTCACACGATCACTACAACGCGTCCGTGTCACGCGATGGCAAGCTGGTCGCATTTTCAGTGGCCGTCCCCGGAGGAGAGATCTGGACGATGCCGCTACAGGGAGCGACGACGGCGGCGCAGTATTTCGCGAACGGCTTCAACCTCGGACACCCGACGCTTTCTCCGGACGGGCGATGGATGGCCTACGACTCGGACGAGTCCGGCCAGGGCGTGGATATCTTCATCCAGTCATTCCCCGACCCGAAAGTGAGACGCGTGAAGGTCTCGCCGGCGCATGGATCGGAGCCGCTGTGGACGCAGGGAGGCCGGGAACTTGTGTACCGCGAGGGCGACAAGGTGATGGCCGTCAGCGTCGACCTGGCGACCGGCGCGATCGGCCCGCCGCAGGTTCTTTTCTCCGGGCCGTACCCTGACAACTCTGGATGGACGCGACCGCGCAGCTACGATGTCACGCCCGACGGCCAGCGATTTCTGCTGACGAAGCTTCCCGGCGAGCGGAAGCAGCCGCGCATCATGGTCGTGCTGAACTGGTTCGACGAGCTGCGCGCAAAGGTGCCTATCGCTCCTTCTTGATCGCCTGGCGCTGCATGTACTCGCCCTGAATCAGCAGGTAGGTGACGTAGTACTTGTAGATGTTACTCACGTAGGTCACCGTTTCGCGGCCGATGCGCTCGCTCGCAATCCGCTCCACGTTGTTGAACCACACGTTCGGATCCAGGCCGCGCGCTTCTGCCTCGCGGCGCAACTGGCGCACGCGACCAGGTCCCGCGTTGTAGGCGGCGAACGCGAAGAACACCTTGTTGAGATCGTCCATCGGCTCCTTCGCGTAGTAGCGATCGACCATCATCCTGACGAACTTCACGCCGGCGTGGATGTTGGGCTCGATCTTGGTGATGTCGCCGACGTTCAGCTCCTCGCCGGTGACCGGCATCACCTGCATCACGCCGATCGCGCCGACGCGGCTTTTCGCGTTGTGATCGAGGCGCGACTCCTGGTAGCCCTGGGCCGCCATCAGCATCCAGTCCATGTTGTATTGCGCGCTGTACTTCCGAAAGAGTGCGACGAGGGCCGTGAAGCGTTTGCGCGCGGCGTCGGCTGACGCGCCCTTGACGTACTGCGTGTTGAGCAGGTAACGCCGGAAGATCATGCGCGCGTTGAGCGAGTCCCTGCCGTTGGCAGCGAGGAACGCGTTCAGCGACGCTTTCAGTTTCGGACTGTCCTGGCGGATCGCCCACGCGATGTCGCCGTCCGTCCGCAGCGCCACCGTCGGAAACAGTTTCAGCTTCGGAAAGACGCGTTGCCAGAACCACGCCTTGTAGTTGTCCACGACGAGCAGGTCGACCAGGCCGCTTTCCAGCACATTGGGATCCTAAGCTTAGAATTCCACGTGGACAAGTTGTCGCG
>JADMIO011614253.1_pt1 | contig 17786 bp, 17 predicted proteins | sample 8958161 | NCBI WGS metagenome assembly JADMIO01 (sample SAMN16585339, study PRJNA669376) | soil metagenome | isolation source: Crop rotation soil | place: USA: Cullars Rotation, Alabama | collected 2011
CGCGACTTCAAGTCACGTGAATTCCAAGCTTCGGATCCCACTGTGCTGGAAAGCCTGTTCATCGTGCTGGCAGGGCGCGCGCGCGTCATGACCACCGACAAGCGCGGCCGCGAAGTCATTCTGGCCACGCTGGCGGCCGGAGACCACATCGGCGAGATGAGCCTGGTTGACCAGAAACCCCATTCCGCCACGGTACAGGCCGATGTGCAGACCGACGTGCTCGTGCTCGGTCGCGAGGAGTTCGCCAGTTGCATGCCCGACTACACCTCGCTCGCTCACGCGGTCATGCTGGCGCTGATCAAGCGCCTGCGCGACGCGGACCAGAAGATCGAATCGCTGGCTCTCCTGGACGTCTACGGCCGCGTGGCGCGCTCGCTGCTCGAATTCGCCGTGCCCGACCGCGACGGCCAGTTGATCATTCGCGAGCGCATTTCGCGCCAGGACATCGCCAAGATGGTCGGCGCCTCGCGCGAGATGGTCAGCCGCGTGATGAAGGATCTGGAAGAGCGGGGCGTGGTCGAGCCCCTGCCCAATGGCTCCACCCTGGTCAAGGAACGATTGAGCGCGCTGACGTAGCTGATTCGATCTGGTTACATATCCAGTATGGGTTAAGCTTTCGGGCAAGCCTGATCCATGACATATTCCCTGCACACACTCCAATCCTCGCACCCGTCCGCGGCGCCCGCCGCGCCCACTGGTCTGGCGCGATTCGCGCGCGAATTCGGCCTCTTTCTGGGGCTCATCGCCTTGTGCTTCTGGCTGCTGGCCTTGCTCAGCTATTCGCCTTTTGATGGCGGCTGGTCGACCTCCGGCACCGGCGGCGCCACACGCAACTGGGGCGGGCGCATTGGTGCCTGGGTGGCCGACCTCAGCTATTTCCTGCTTGGCTTTTCCGTCTGGTGGTGCTTTGCCGCTGGCGTGCGGGCCTGGCTGGCCACCTTGGCCAAGTGGCTGCGCGGGCCCGAGGAGGCCGCGCACGCCGCGCACATGTCGCATTTCACGACGAGCCGTGCCGTTTTCTGGGCCGGCTTGGCGCTGCTTCTGTGCGCGAGCACGGCGCTTGAATGGTCGCGGCTTTATCGCCTGGAGTCGCTGCTCCCGGGCCATGGCGGCGGCGTGCCCGCCAGCGTCAAGTGGCTGGGCTTCACGGGCTCTGGCCTGGTCTGCATTGCGCTGATGGTCGTCGGCATTTCGGCGGTTTTCCGTTTCTCCTGGGGCCATGTCGCCGAGCATCTGGGCGCGCGCCTGGATGCGCTCTTGCAATCGCGCCGCGAAAAGCGCGAGATCGCGCAGGACTTGGCCTTCGGCAAGCAAGCCGCTCGCGAGCGCGAAGAAGTGGTGCTCGAAGAGCGCGTTGAAACCGAAATCCACCACCCCACGCCGGTTCCCGTGCTGATCGAGCCGATCATGACCGAAGTGCCCAAGAGCGAGCGCGTGGCCAAGGAGCGCCAGAAGCCGCTGTTCAGCGAGCTGCAGGATTCCAAGCTGCCGCAGGTCGATCTGTTGGACGGCGCACTGGTGCGCCAGGAAACCGTGGCGCCCGAGACGCTGGAAATGACCAGCCGCCTGATCGAGAAAAAACTCAAGGACTTCGGCGTGGAAGTGCGTGTGGTCCTGGCCTCGCCGGGCCCGGTCATCACGCGCTACGAAATCGAGCCGGCCACAGGCGTCAAGGGCTCGCAGATCGTGAACCTGGCCAAGGATCTGGCGCGCTCGCTGAGCCTGGTGTCGATCCGCGTGATCGAAACCATTCCCGGCAAGAACTACATGGCGCTGGAGCTGCCTAACGCCAAGCGGCAGTCGATCCGCCTGTCTGAAATCCTGGGCTCGCAGATCTACAACGAAGCCAAGTCCATGCTCACGATGGGCCTGGGCAAGGACATCGTCGGCAACCCGGTGGTGGCCGATCTTGCCAAGATGCCGCACGTGCTGGTGGCCGGCACCACGGGCTCCGGCAAGTCGGTGGGGATCAACGCGATGATCCTCTCGCTCTTGTACAAGGCCGAGGCGCGCGATGTGCGCCTGTTGATGATCGACCCCAAGATGCTGGAAATGTCGGTCTACGAAGGCATTCCGCACCTCTTGGCGCCCGTGGTCACCGACATGAAGCAGGCCGCCAACGGCCTGAACTGGTGCGTGGGCGAAATGGAGCGCCGCTACAAGCTCATGAGCAAGCTGGGCGTGCGCAATCTGGCCGGCTACAACAACAAGATCGACGAAGCCAAGGCGCGCGAGGAATTCATCTACAACCCATTCAGCCTCACGCCGGATTCACCCGAGCCGCTGCAGCGCCTGCCGCACATCGTCGTTGTCATCGATGAGCTGGCCGACCTGATGATGGTCGTGGGCAAGAAGATCGAAGAGTTGATCGCGCGTCTGGCGCAGAAGGCGCGCGCCGCTGGTATTCACCTGATCCTGGCGACGCAACGGCCCAGCGTTGACGTGATCACCGGCCTCATCAAGGCCAACATCCCGACGCGGATCGCCTTCCAGGTCTCCAGCAAGATCGACAGCCGCACCATCCTGGACCAGATGGGCGCCGAAGCCCTCCTGGGCATGGGCGACATGCTCTACATGGCCAGCGGCACGGGCCTGCCGATTCGTGTGCACGGCGCGTTCGTGAGCGATGAAGAAGTGCATAGAGTTGTTAGCTATTTGAAAAGCCAGGGCGCGCCCGATTACATCGAAGGCGTGCTCGAAGGCGGCACGGTCGATGGCGAAGGCGATCTGCTCGGCGAAGGCGGCGAGGGCGGTGGCGAGAAGGATCCGATGTACGACCAAGCGGTCGAGGTTGTGCTGAAGAACCGCAAGGCCAGCATCTCGCTGGTGCAAAGGCACCTGAAGATTGGTTACAACCGTGCGGCACGGTTGGTGGAAGATATGGAAAAGGCGGGGCTGGTGAGCGCGATGAGCGGCAGCGGCCAGCGAGAAATTCTCGTTCCAACCCGCGCTGAATAGCCCACCCCCGCGACGGAGAGTTTGATGAAGTATTGGATAGGTTTGTTGTTGGCAGTTGCAGCGCCTTGGGCTTCGGCCTCGGGCCTGCAAAGCCTTGAGAATTTCGTGAAGACCGTCAAGAGCGGCCGTGCCGACTTCACGCAGACGGTGACTGCGCCCCCGAAGGAAGGGCAAGCCGCGCGCAGCAAGACCTCCAGCGGCACCTTTGAATTCCAGCGGCCCAACCGCTTCAAGTTCATCTACAAGAAACCTTTCGAGCAAGCCATCGTCGCCGATGGGCAGACGCTGTGGCTGCATGACGTGGACTTGAACCAGGTCACCGCGCGCAAGCAGGCGCAAGTGCTGGGCTCCACGCCCGCGGCGCTGATTGCTTCCAGCGTTGATCTGCGCGCGCTGCAGGCCGATTTCAATCTGCAGGACACGCCCGATGCCGACGGCTTGCAGTGGGTCACCGCGACGCCCAAGGCCAAGGACGGCCAGCTGCAAACGGTGCGCGTGGGCTTCACGCCCGACAAGGCAGATAAGGGCGGCGAGCTCGCCGCGCTGGAGATCGTGGACGGCTTCGGCCAGCGCTCGCTGATGCGCTTCGGCAAGCTGGAGATCAACCCCGCGCTCTCCGCGGAAACCTTCCAGTTCAAGCCACCGGCTGGCGCCGACGTCAGCCGGCAATAGGCATCTTCTGCAACGGGCCTATTTCCACCGCTCCTGCGGCAGCGTCAGATACTGCGCCACGCCATCGCCAAACGACCAATCCTCGCGCGTGTTCTCCACCAGCATGATCGTGGCGTCGCCCGGCTGCACATTGGCCTCGCTGGACAGCAGCTCGGCAACGCGCGCATAGAACGCCTTCTTCTGCTCGGTCGTGCGGCCCTTGGCCAGAAACACCTGCACCACGACGATGCCATCGCTGCGCGCGCCGTCCAGGTAGTCGGGGTTGTAAACCAGCCGGTTGGGCGCATGCTCCGTGATGACTTGAAAGCGGTCGCGCTCTGGCGTGTTCATGCAGTCAACCAGCGCGCGATGCACCGCGTGGCCGATGCCGGTGACCTCGTCTTCGGGGCGGCCCTGGATGATGTCGATGCGAACGAGGGGCATGGCCGGGTCCTTTCTAAAGGCGTGTTGATCTCCTCCACAATACACCTACCACCGAACACCTGCTTGCCACTTTGAGCACGACTGTCGTTTCCACTTCTCATCAGCCGCTGGCCGAACGCCTGCGCCCCAAGAACCTGGGCGAGGTCATCGGCCAGCAACAGCTGCTCGGCGAGGGCATGCCCTTGCGCATCGCCTTCGAATCGGGCCAGCCGCACTCCTGCATCCTGTGGGGGCCGCCAGGCGTGGGCAAGACCACGATCGCGCGGCTGATGGCCGATGCTTTCGATGCGCAGTTCATCACCATCAGCGCCGTGCTCGGCGGCGTGAAGGACATTCGCGAGGCGGTGGAGCAGGCACAGATCGCGCAGGGCACAGCGCTTGAAAACGCGTCCGGCGCGGGCGGCCGCCGCACCATCGTGTTCGTCGATGAAGTGCACCGCTTCAACAAGAGCCAGCAGGATGCCTTCTTGCCGCATGTGGAGTCGGGCCTGTTCACCTTCATCGGCGCGACGACGGAGAACCCGTCGTTCGAAGTCAATTCCGCCTTGCTCTCGCGCGCCGCTGTGTATGTGCTGCAGCCGCTTTCCGAAGAAGACCTGCGGGCGATCGTCGCCAAGGCCCTGGAAATCGGCGCGGTGCCAGCCATTGAAGAAAGCGCCGCGGCCAAGCTGGTGGCCTATGCGGATGGCGATGCGCGGCGCCTGCTCAATACGCTGGAAACGCTGGCCGTTGCCGCCACTAAAGAGAAGCGCGCGCAGATCGACGATGCCTGGCTTCTGCGCGTGCTGGGCGAGCGCCTGCGCCGCTACGACAAAGGCGGCGAACAGTTCTACGACACGATCTCGGCGCTGCACAAATCGGTGCGTGGTTCTGACCCCGATGCCGCGCTGTACTGGCTCGTGCGCATGCTCGATGGTGGCGCCGATCCGCGTTACATGGCGCGCCGCCTGGTGCGCATGGCCAGCGAAGACATTGGCCTGGCCGATCCGCGTGCATTGCGACTGGCCCTGGATGCGGCAGAGGTCTACGAGCGGCTCGGTTCACCCGAAGGTGAACTGGCCTTGGCCGAGTGCGTGGTCTACCTCGCGATCGCTCCGAAGTCCAACGCGGTATACGCCGCCTTCAACGCGGCAAAGGCGCTGGTCAAGAAAGACGGCACGCGTCCGGTACCCATGCACTTGCGCAATGCGCCGACCAAGCTCATGAAGGAGCTGGACTACGGCAAGGGCTACCGCTACGCGCACGACGAGGAGGGCGGCTTCGCGGCGGGCGAGAGCTATCTGCCTGAGGGCATGGAGCCGCCTGGTTTTTACCAGCCGGTGGATCGGGGGCTGGAGATCAAGATCGCGCAGAAGATGGCGGAGCTGCGTGCGCGCAATGAAGGGGCCGGGGGCAAGTCTTAGGCCCGTCAACTACACCGGAATCCGCGTCGTCTCAAACACCTCCTTGAGGCACACAAACGTGCGCACCTGCCGCACGCCCGGCAGCGCGATCAACTGCGCCGCATGCAGTTCATTGAAGGTGTCGATGCTCTGAATGCGCAGCTTGACGAAGTAGTCGAACTCGCCAGTCACCAACTGCACCTCCAGGCACCCCGTGAGGCCTGCCGCGGCCTTCTCGAACGCGGCAAACGAATCGGGTGTGGAGCGGTCCAGCACCACGCCGATGATGACCAACCCGTTGTAGCCCAGCGCACGCGGATTCACCAGCGCCACTGTGCGGCGGATAAAGCCCAGTTGCCTGAGCCGTGCCACGCGCCGCGAGCATGCGGGCGGGCTGAGATTGGTCTTCTCGGCCAGTTCAATGTTGGGCTGCGACGCATCTTCCTGCAGCAGACGCAAAAGCTTTCGGTCGATCCGGTCCAGCGCTGAGGTTTCCACTGGAGAATTTTTCATTAATTTCATAAAAAGAAAAATCCAGGAAATAAATTTTGCAACTGATCAAAACGTTCAGCCAAGTATGCAAAAGAAGGGCGCAACATGCAATTCATTCCATGGCGTTCTTTCTACGATCTGAACTGCGCTGCGAATGACTTTCCAAGCCATGCCCCACCCTCTCGCGTCGATTGCAGCAGGGGCGCTGACGCTTCGACCAGGAATGCACGATGCCTCCCAAATTCAACCTGCAGAAATTTCCCAAGTACCCGCTGACCTTCGGGCCCAGCCCGATCCAGCCGCTGGCGCGATTGAGTGCGCACCTGGGCGGCAAGGTCCAGCTCTTTGCCAAGCGTGAAGACTGCAACAGCGGCCTGGCTTTCGGCGGCAACAAGACGCGCAAGCTGGAGTACCTCATCCCCGAAGCACTGGCCCAGGGCTGCGACACGCTGGTCTCCATCGGCGGCATCCAATCCAACCAGACGCGGCAAGTGGCCGCTGTTGCCGCGCACTTGGGATTGAAGTGCGTGCTGGTGCAGGAGAACTGGGTCAACTACTCCGATGCCGTCTACGACCGTGTCGGCAATATCGAGATGTCGCGCATCATGGGCGCAGATGTGCGGCTGGATGCGGCCGGCTTTGACATCGGCATCCGCCCCAGTTGGGAGCAGGCCATGGAGGATGTGCGCAGGGCTGGCGGCAAACCATTCCCGATCCCCGCTGGTTGTTCCGAGCATCCGTTGGGCGGCCTGGGCTTTGTGAGCTTTGCCGAAGAGGTTCGCGCGCAGGAAGAAGAGCTGGGTTTCAAATTCGACTACATCGTGGTCTGCTCCGTCACAGGCAGCACGCAGGCCGGCATGGTCGTGGGCTTCGCGGCGGACGGCCGTGCCGATCGCGTCATCGGCATCGATGCATCGGCCAAGCCCGCGCAAACCAAGGCGCAGATTCTTCGCATCGCGCGCAATACCGCCAAGCTGGTGGAACTGGGCCGTGAAATGTCCGAGCAGGACGTGGTGCTGGACACACGCTTCGGCGGCCCCGAGTACGGCCTCCCGAACGAAGGAACGCTGGAGGCGATCCGGCTTTGCGCGCGGCAAGAGGGCATGCTGACCGACCCGGTCTATGAAGGCAAATCCATGCACGGCATGATCGAGATGGTTCGCCGGGGCGAGTTCGCGCCCGGCTCCAGGGTCTTGTATGCGCACCTGGGTGGCGTGCCTGCGCTCAATGCCTACAGCTTCCTGTTTCGCAACGGTTGAGCCCCAAGGCACCGGCGCGGTGCATCGTTCCAGTTCAGTCGTTTTTCTTATGGATGTCAGCTTCTATTCAGGTTCTCTAATGCTGCAAAAAAGCCCCTGATAGACCCGTTGCCCCAGGGTAAACCCCGGAGAAACACCCTGTTTTGCCCCGATGACCCTTGGCTACAATTCCCACCACAAACCCGCCACCGGCTGAACACTGGCGGGTTTTTTGCTAGCTGACATACAGGGCTCACAAGGCCACCCCGCAGAACCGGTGCAAAGCCGGAGCCCGGCGGGTGTCGATTGGCGGATGAGCCGGTACCAAAACGGAGAATTACTTTTATGGAAATCTTGCTACAGCAGATCATCAACGGTCTGGTGCTCGGCAGCATGTACGCGCTGGTAGCCTTGGGCTACACCATGGTGTACGGCATTATCAATTTGATCAATTTCGCGCACGGGGAAGTGCTGATGGTGGGGGCCCTTACCAGCTGGACCATCATCGGTCTGATGAAGGATGGGATGCCCGGAACACCTGGCTGGATCATTCTCCTGGTCTCACTGATCATCGCCTGCGTGGTGGCCGCCACGCTGAACTTCGTGATCGAAAAAATCGCCTACCGGCCGCTGCGCAACAGCCCCAAGCTGGCGCCTTTGATCACCGCCATCGGCATGTCCATCCTGCTGCAGACCCTGGCGATGATCATCTGGAAGCCCAACTACAAGGCCTACCCAACCCTCTTGCCTTCGGCCCCCTTGAACATCGGCGGCGCCGTCATCACCCCCACGCAAATCCTGATTCTTGGCATGACCGCGGTTTCGCTGGCCGTGCTGATGTGGCTGGTCAATTACACGCGGCTGGGCCGCGCGATGCGCGCCACCGCCGAGAACCCGCGCGTGGCAGGTCTCATGGGCGTCAAGCCCGACATGGTGATTTCAGCCACCTTCATCATCGGCGCCGTTCTGGCCGCCATTGCCGGCGTGATGTACGCATCCAACTACGGCACCGTGCAGCACAGCATGGGCTTTTTGCCGGGCCTCAAAGCCTTCACGGCGGCGGTGTTCGGCGGCATCGGCAATCTGGCCGGCGCTGTGGTCGGCGGCATCCTGCTGGGCCTGATCGAGGCGATCGGCTCCGGCTACATCGGCACCCTCACCGGCGGTGTGCTGGGCAGCCACTACTCGGACATCTTTGCCTTCATCGTGCTGATCATCGTGCTCACGCTGCGCCCCTCGGGGCTCTTGGGTGAACGCGTGGCGGACCGTGCCTGACGCAGGAGAACAAGATGCTCAAACAACAAAACAAGACCACCGTCCTGATCGTCTCGGCGATCGCGCTTCTCATCCTGCCGCACATCCTGCAGTATTTCGGCAACGCCTGGGTGCGCATCGCCGATACCGCGCTGCTGTACGTGCTGCTGGCCCTGGGCCTGAACATCGTGGTGGGCTATGCCGGCCTGCTGGATCTCGGCTTCGTCGCCTTCTTCGCGGTGGGTGCCTACATGTTCGGCCTCATGGCATCGCCGCACTTGACGGACACCTTCCCGGCCTTTGCCGCGATGTTCCCCAATGGCCTGCATTCGCCGCTGTGGCTCATCGTTCCATTGGGGGCCGGCCTTGCGGGGATTTTCGGCATTCTGCTGGGTGCGCCCACGCTCAAGCTGCGTGGCGACTACCTGGCCATCGTCACTCTGGGCTTTGGTGAAATCATCCGCGTGTTCCTGAACAACCTGGACCATCCGGTCAACATCACCAACGGACCGAAGGGCCTGAACCAGATCGACTCGATCCATTTCTTCGGGCTCGATCTGGGCAAGCGGCTGGACCTGGGCTTCTACACCGTCAACTCGGTCACGCTGTACTACTACCTGTTCCTCGCGCTGGTGGTCATCAGCGTGATCATCTGCCATCGGCTGGAGCTGTCGCGCATCGGCCGCGCCTGGATGGCGATTCGCGAAGACGAAATCGCCGCCAAGGCCATGGGCATCAACACGCGCAACATGAAGCTCCTGGCCTTCGGCATGGGCGCCACGTTCGGCGGTGTGGCCGGCGTGATGTTCGGCGCCTTTCAGGGCTTCATCTCGCCCGAATCGTTCAGCCTGATGGAGTCTGTGATGATTGTTGCGATGGTCGTGCTCGGGGGCATCGGCCACTTGCCCGGCGTGATTCTGGGCGCCGTGCTGCTGGCGGCGCTGCCTGAAGTGCTGCGCTACGTGGCCGGCCCGCTGCAGTCCATGACCGACGGACGGCTGGACTCGGCCATCCTGCGCCAGCTGTTCATCGCGCTGGCCATGATCAGCGTCATGCTGCTGCGTCCGCGCGGCCTGTGGCCGTCTCCCGAGCATGGCAAGTCTCTGCAGAACAACAAGAAGTAAGGAGGCTGGACATGACAACGCAACAACAGACAGCCCCCGCACACGGCACCGGCGAAACGGTGCTCAACGTCTCGGGTATCTCCAAGCGCTTTGGCGGCCTGCAGGCCCTGTCCGATGTCGGCATCAAGATCGAACGCGGCCAGGTCTATGGCCTGATCGGCCCCAATGGCGCGGGCAAGACCACGTTCTTCAACGTCATCACGGGGCTGTACACACCCGACAGCGGCACCTTCGAGCTCGCGGGCAAGCCTTATCAGCCCACTGCTGTGCATGAAGTGGCCAAGGCCGGCATCGCGCGCACCTTCCAGAACATCCGCCTCTTCGCCGAAATGACGGCGCTGGAAAACGTGATGGTCGGGCGCCACATCCGCACCGGCTCGGGCCTTCTGGGCGCGATCTTCCGCACGCCCGGCTTCAAGTCCGAAGAGCTTGCCATCGCCAAGCGCGCGCAGGAGTTGCTCGACTACGTCGGCATCGGCAAGTACGCCGACTTCAAGGCGCGCACGCTGTCCTATGGCGATCAGCGCCGCCTGGAAATCGCACGCGCTTTGGCCACCGACCCGCAGCTCATCGCGCTGGACGAACCAGCCGCCGGCATGAACGCCACCGAAAAGGTGCTGCTGCGCGAACTCATCGACCGTATCCGCAAGGACAACCGCACCATTCTCCTGATCGAGCACGACGTGAAACTGGTGATGGGCCTGTGCGACCGCGTCACCGTGCTGGACTACGGCAAGCAGATCGCCGAAGGCACGCCTTATGACGTGCAGAAGAACGAAAAAGTGATCGAGGCCTACCTCGGCACCGGAGGTCATTGAGATGGCAAACACATTATTGAAAGTCAGCGGCCTGAAGGTCGCATACGGCGGCATTCAAGCCGTCAAGGGCGTGGATTTCGAAGTGCGCGAGGGTGAGCTGGTTTCGCTGATCGGCTCCAACGGCGCCGGCAAGACCACGACCATGAAGGCCATCACCGGCACGCTCACGATGTCCGATGGCGACATCGAATACCTGGGCAAGAGCATCAAGGGCCAGGGCCCCTGGGACCTGGTCAAGCAGGGCCTGGCCATGGTGCCGGAAGGCCGCGGCGTGTTCACGCGCATGACCATCACCGAGAACCTGCTGATGGGCGCCTACATCCGCACCGACAAGGCCGGCATCGCCGACGACATCGAGAAGGTGTTCACCATCTTCCCGCGCCTGCGCGAACGCAAGGACCAGCTGGCCGGCACCATGTCCGGCGGCGAGCAGCAGATGCTGGCCATGGGCCGTGCGCTGATGAGCCGGCCCAAGGTGCTGCTGCTGGATGAGCCTTCCATGGGCCTGTCGCCGATCATGGTGGACAAGATCTTCGAAGTGGTGCGCGATGTGTATGCCCAGGGCGTCACGGTGCTGCTGGTGGAGCAGAACGCCAGCCGGGCGCTGGCCATTGCCAACCGCGGCTACGTGATGGAGTCAGGCATCGTCACCATGACGGGCGACGCCAAGGAAATGCTCAACGATCCGAAGGTGCGCGCAGCCTATCTGGGCGAGTGAGTTCCCATAGCGACGTGGCTATACTGGCACCGATCTCCCAAGGAGAGAGGTTCAAGGGCATGGAACTTTCGTCTCGGCAATCGGGCTCGGTGCGTGTGCTGGCCCCGAAAGGGCGCCTGGATCACGCTTCCGCGCCCGCATTTCGCATCGCGCTGGCGCCGCACCTGGATGAGTGCCGGGCGCAAGGCACTGCGCTCGTTCTGGATTTTTCCGAAGTCGTCTACATCAGCAGTGTCGGCCTGCGCGAATTGATGCTGGCGGCCAAGCAGGCCAAGGAGCAGGACGGGCGCATCGCCATCGCGGTACTCACGCCGGTGGTGGCCGAGGTGTTCCAGGTCAGCCATTTCAACCTCGTGTTCCAGGTCTTCGCCACGGTGGATGCCGCCATCGCGGCAGTGGCCTCATGAAGGTCAAGTTCTGGGGCACACGCGGCTCCATTCCCGTGTCGCTCACAGCGCCGGATGTGCGCGCCAAGCTGCACGCCGCGCTGCGGGGCGCACAGGGTCGCGGGCTCGATACCCCGCAAGACATCGACGCCTACATCGACAGCCTGGGCTTTGACATCAGCGGTACCTTCGGCGGGCATTCCAGCTGCGTGCAGATCGATGTTGGCGGCACGGAGCACATCATCCTGGACCTGGGCAGCGGTGTGCGCCCATTGGGCGAAGCGATGGTCCAGCGCTTTGGCGCGGACAAGCCGCAGACCTACCATGTGTTCATGTCCCACTTTCACTGGGACCACATCATGGGCTTTCCGTTCTTCACGCCGGTCTACATTGCAGGCAACCGCATCGTCATCCACACCTGCCATCCGGGAGCCGAAGAGGCCATGCGCCGCCAGCAGGATGCGCCTTCGTTTCCGGTGCCTTTCGACCAGCTCGCCGCCACCATCGAATTCGATGTGATGCAGCCGGGCCGGGAGTACTCCATTGCAGGCGCCAGCGTGCGCGCGCATCTGCAGCACCATTCCGGCGATTCGTATGGCTGGCGCTTCGACCACGGCGGCAAGGGCGTTGTCTACACGACCGACTCCGAGCACCTGGTGGGCGACGAGGCGCAGCGCTCGGGCTTCGTCAAGTTCTTCTCGGGCGCGGACACGGTAATCTTCGACGCCATGTACTCGCTGGCCGATGCGATCTCGGTCAAGGCCGATTGGGGCCACTCCAGCAACATCATGGGCGTGGAGCTGTGCCAGGCCGCGGGTGTGCGGCAACTGGTGATGTTCCACCACGAGCCCGCGTATGACGACACACGCATCGCGCGCGTGCTTGAGGAAACCCGGCGCTTTGAGCAGATCACGCGCGAGGGCCGGCCGCTGGAAGTGCTGTCGGCCTGGGACGGGCTTGAACTGACGCTGTGAGCGCAAGCCTGTGAGCCGCCCCTGGACGCTGCTGCAGGATGCCTTCTTGTTCTGGCGCGGGCGTGTCGCGGCGCTGTTGCTGCTGTCTGGCCTTGCGGCGGCCATCTGGGCGAGCGACCCCGAACACACCAACCTGCGGCCCATCAATACCGTCGGCCAAGCCTTGCCCATGGCGTCCGTGCCGTTTGCGGCGATGCGGCAATGGCTTTTTGACAGTTACCAGCGCGTGCTGCCGCGCGAGCGCACCCAGCAGCCCGTGGCGCTGGTGGAGATTGACGAGAAAAGCCTCGAATTCCACGGCCAGTGGCCCTGGCCGCGCAACCGCCTGGCGCGGCTGATCGATGCGATCGCCGCGCATCAGCCGGCCGCCATCGGGCTGGACATCTACATGCCCGAGCCCGACGAAACCTCGCCCGACCGCGTGGTGCGCAATCTTGCGCCCTCGAGCCAGGCGCAGTCGGGCGCTTTGGCCAATGCGCTGAAGGACCTGGAAAGCCACGACGCGCGCCTGGCGCAATCGCTGGCTGCCGCGCCGACGGTGCTGGGCGTTGCGGGTTTCGAATACCAGGCGCAGACCAGCAGCGAAGGCGTGGCCAGCGTGCCCATGCGCGTGCATGGCGGCGACCCGCGGCCGTGGCTCAGGCGTTACCCGCGCGTGCTGGCGAGCCTCCCCGAGCTGCAGCGCGCGGCGCGCGGCAAGGCCGTGCTGTCGGTGACCGGCGAGGACCCGGTCATCCGCCGCGTGCCGCTGGTGGCCGCCGTTGCGGAGTTGGTCATGCCATCGCTGGCCATGGAGATGCTGCGCGTTGCCTCCGCCAACGAGGCGGTGGACCTGACTGTCAGTGCACGCGGCATCCAGAGCCTGGGTGTCGGCGATTTCACGGTGGCCACGCAAAGCGCGGGCGATGTCTGGCTGCACTACGCACGCTACGAAGACGGCTTCTCGCGCAGGATTTCCGCCGCCGACGTGCTGGAGGGCCGCATTCCCGAGGGCCTTCTGGAGCACAAGCTGGTGCTGATTGGCTTGACCGGCTCGGGCCTGAGCGACCGGCGCGTGACCTCGCTGCGCGAGCTCGTGCCCGGCGTTGAAATCCAGGCACAAATGCTGGAGAGTTTCTTTGAAGGCCGCACACTGCTCAGACCCTGGTGGATGAAAAGCGCCGAGCTTGCGGTGCTGCTGGCGTGCGGCGGCATCATGGTCTGGCTGGTGCCCAAGGCGCGCCGCCGCTTCGCCCATGCCAGCGGCGAGAGGCGGCGCTGGGGCTGGGTCGTGATGGGCTTGAGTGCCTTGCTGGTGGCCGCGGGCTACACGCTTTTTCGCACTCTCGGCCTGCTCTTCGATGCTGCCTCGGTGGTGGTGGGCCTGACGTTCCTGGCCGGGTGCCTGGCTTCGAGCTCCGTGCTTGAAATCGAACGCGACAACCTGCGCCTGGGCCGCGAGCGCGAACGCCTGCGCGAAGAAGCCGCGCGCGTGGCCGGTGAGCTGGAGGCGGCGCGGCGCATCCAGCTCGGCTCGCTGCCCGATGCCAAGCGCGCTTTTCCGGGCGAGCGGCGTTTTCAGATCGCCACGCTGATGCAGCCCGCGCGCGAAGTCGGCGGCGATCTCTACGACTTCTTCATGATCGATGAGCGGCGCCTGTGCTTTCTGGTCGGCGATGTGTCCGGCAAGGGCCTGCCCGCCAGCCTCTTCATGAGCGTGACCAAGACGCTCACCCGAAGCATCGCGATGCACATGGGTGGCAGTCCCAATCAGGTGGTGGCTGCGGCCAGCCTGGACCTGTCGCGCGAGAACAGCGAGATGCTCTTCGTCACCTTGCTGCTGGGCGTGCTGGATCTGGATACGGGCGAGCTGGAACTGGTGAATGCCGGCCACGAAGCGCCATGGTGCGTGCGCGCGCAAGGCCGCGTCGAGCAATGGGCTGCGCCGCCCGGCACCGGCGGCCCGCCGCTGTGCGTGATCGATGATTTCAACTACAAATCCCAGCGCGCCAGGATGGGCCCGGGCGATACGGTGTGCTTCGTCACCGACGGCATCTCTGAAGCCATGGATGGCAACGGCGAGTTCTACGGCAACGCGCGCTTGCGGGCCGTGCTGGCCAAGGTGCCACCGAATGAAAGCGTGGATGGCGTCGCCGAACGCATCCGCGACGACGTGGCCGGCTTTGTCGGCAATGCCGAACCATCGGACGATGTGGCGCTTGTGGTGCTGCGCTGGTCAGGGCCGGTTTGAAAGCCCCGTGCAGTGCGGGAGCCACCGTGGAGCCGGCTTTGCCGGGCCACTGGAGGCGCCCCCTTGAGGGGGAGGCGCCGCAGGCGCTTCGGGGGTGGGCTGTTACCTCACGTTGATCTCAACGCGCCGGTTGCGCTCCTCAGCCACTTCATCGGCGGTAGGCACCAGCGGTTCGCGCTCGCCGCGCCCCGCGACATCCATCGACGTGGCCTGGATGCCCACCTCCACCAGCATGTCGTGCACCGTCTGCGCGCGCTGGCGCGAAAGCGTGTCGTTGAATTCAACAGTGCCAACCCGGTCTGTGTGGCCGATCACCGTGATCTCGGGCGCCGGGTGCGTGGCGAGGTAGGCCTTGAGCTCATCGAGCACGGGCTTGGAGCCCGCTACAAACTCGGTGGCCGAGCCCAGTTCAAAGTGCACGACAAACGACCGAGGCCGCGGCGGCATGGCTTGCAAGGTGGTGCTGTAGCGCTCCTGCGCCGCCGCCTGCGAGGCCTCCAGATTGCGGATGGCGCCGCGCTTGTCGATGCCGATGGTGGCGTAGGGCGTATTGAGCAGGCGCTCCTCGCGCGCGGTCTTGACCAGCACCGCGCCCGTCTTGCCATCGGCATCGGGCAGGAGCACCACCCGTTCCTGCTCGGTGGACGATTGCTGGGCGATAAAAAAAGCGGCGAGGGCGGCGATCGAGAGGGCGAGAAGATCCACCCGTTATTCCTCTTTGCCCGAGCCGGGGCCGGCGTCCACGATGAATTCAGTGCCGCGCACGCCGAGTTCGGAGGCGGGCGTGGTGAAGCGCACGTTCTGCGGCGAGGTCTTGGCGATCTTGCCCGAGACCACCGACAGCGTGCCGCGCTTGACGGCCGCATCGATGGCGCCGGCGTGCGTCGTGCTGTCAAAGCTGAACTTGTTGATGTCCACCGTCGAATTCGGCCCGGCCGAGAGCAAAGTCAGGTCGCGCAAGGTAATGCCCACGGAGCCGTCGGCACCGGTCACGATGCGGTCGTTGGTAAAAACCTTGGCGCCCACGGTGGCCGGCAGCTTCTGGCCGGCGCGCTGCAAGAAGGCACTGCCCTTGCTGACTTTGACCACGCCGGCTTCATCGGCAGCCTGCGCGGCTGTTGCTAAGAACGCAATGCTGGCGGCCAGGCACAGTAAAAAGCGCTTATGCATTTGATCGGCTCCTCGTTGACTGTTCTAATCGGCACTTGATGATGGCTGGCGAACCACTATACCGTTTTCCCGCGCGAATGGAATCGCTTACGGCTGTGCTCACGCAACTGGAGCACCTGGCCCAAAGCTTCGATTCCGCCACGGTATTGCGGGCGCAAACGGTGGTCGAAGAATTGTTCGTCAACAGCGTGACGCACGGCGGGCGCGAGGATGGCGGCGGCGTGGTGGTGGCTCTTTCGGTAGCCGCCTGCAACGGCGAATTGCGCCTGCACTACGAAGACCAATTCGCGCAGTTTGACCCGTTTCAAGACCTCGATGCCGTGGAGCAGAGAGCGCGCCAGCCGGTGGAGCGCCGCGCCGTCGGCGGCCTGGGCCGCCTGCTCGCCGGGCGCCTGGCCGACGAAGTGCGCTACGCCCGCCAGCGCGGGCGCAATTGCATCGACCTGCGCTTCATTCCCCGGCGCCCCGCTACCGAGGCGTAGCTCTTATTTTGCTTTGCCCTGCGCGATGTCGATGACCATGCGCGTGGCCAAGTAAAGGCGCGGCTGGATCGAATCGGTCAGCACATATTCGGCGTTGCTCGAATGCGCGCCAAAGCCCTGCAGGCCGAAGCGCTCGATGACCGGCGCCTTGGTTTGCAGCGCGGCAAAGGCCGCGTCGGTGCCGCCGCCTTCGGGATCGGGGTCCACCACCAGTTGCTTGCCAATTTCCTTGTAGATGCCTTGTGCGTAAGCGGCAAGCGAGCGAGAGGCTTCGGTCGCTTCCAGCGGAGGGCGGCGGTTTTCAAGCTGCACGCTGACTTCGGATTCGGGCAGCAGTTTGTTCTTGATGCGCTCGTTCAGTGTGGCTTCCAGGCCCGTCAGGTCGCTGACCTTCAAGAGGCGGATGTCGGCCCAGGCCTGCGCGCCCGGCGGAATCATGTTGCGCACCACGCCGGCCTTGGCCACCGTCCAGTTCACCTTCAGGCCGCGTTGCGGCGCGGAGAGGTCGCGCAGTTGCAGCAGCTGGTGCGACATCTCGTAAAGCGAGTTCACGCCGCGCTCCGGCGCGCTGCCCGCGTGCGAGGCGCGGCCGCGCACGGTGAGCGTGGCCAGCGCAATGCCGGAGGTTGCCAGCGAGAGCTTGTCGGCATCCACGCGCGAAGCCTCGAACGACATGACCGCGTCGTGCTCTGCGCCCAGGCGCGCGATCAGCTTGCGCGCACCGGGTGAGCTGATTTCCTCGTCGCCATTGATGAGCACGGTGAGCGTGCCGTAGTCGCGCACCTTCAGCGCCTGCAGCATGGTCACCGTGTGCAGGATGACGGCCACGCCTTGCTTGTCGTCCGCAATGCCCAGGCCATAGGCCTTGTCGCCTTCCAAGCGCCAGGGCTGCTGCTTGAGCATGCCTTCGGGGTAGACCGTGTCCATGTGGGCCAGCAGCATGATGCGCTTGGTGCCCGTGCCCTTGAACGTGGCCTTGAGCGCTCGGCCGACTTTCTCCGGCGTGTCTTCCATCTTGTAGGTATCGGCCGCGCTGTGCTCGATCAGCTCGACCTGGCCGCCCAGCGCCTTGAAGCGTTCGGCCAGCAGATTGGACAGCTTGGCCAGGCCCGCTTCGTTGGTGCTGCCGGTTTCGATTTCGACGATGGTCTTCAGCGTCTCCAGCAGCTTGGGCTTTTCGCTGGCGGCCAGGTCCCAGACCGGGGCGACCGGCTGAGCCGTTGCCAGGCCGGCGGCGGAAGCCAGGAGGATCGAAAGGAGCGTGGCGCGGGGGAGGGAGATTTGCTTCATGCGATGAGGTGATGTTTCAGGTCAATCTACTTTAGCGCCGCTGGCCTTGACGACGGTTTCGTACTTGGCAAGCTCGCCCTTCATGAACGCGCCGAATTCTTCCGGCGTGGTGGGCACCGGCTCGGCCATCAGGCCTGCAAAACGCGTCTTCGTCTCCGGCGAATTCAGCGCGGCA
>JADMIO011621142.1_pt1 | contig 17783 bp, 14 predicted proteins | sample 8958161 | NCBI WGS metagenome assembly JADMIO01 (sample SAMN16585339, study PRJNA669376) | soil metagenome | isolation source: Crop rotation soil | place: USA: Cullars Rotation, Alabama | collected 2011
CCGCCATTATTAGTTCCTCTCTGTTCAGGCACTAGTGCAATTTGAGCACGATTATCAAATCCGGTAGCAATAACCGTAATTTTCACTTCGTCTTCCATATCTTCGTTGAACACGGTACCAAAAATTATGTTGGCATTTTCGTCTGCTTCGTCGTGAATCAAGGCTAGAGCATCTTCGATCTCGATCATCGGCATATTTTTCGAGCCGGTGATATTAATAAGAGCACCTTTTGCTCCTTTGATCGAATTTTCTTCCAGAAGTTTGGAATCAATTGCCGCTTTCATGGCTTTAACAGCCGCATTGTCGCCTTTTGCCATACCAATGCCCATCAAAGCCACGCCCATATCTTTCATTACGGTCTTAACGTCGGCAAAATCAAGATTTATCATTCCCGATTCAGTAATTAAATTACTAATGCCCTGAACCGCTTGAAGCAAAATATCATCAGCCCGGCGAAAGGCTTCCATGACGGTAATTCTTTCTTCGACTTCTTTGAGCTTTGAATTGGGAATCGTAATGATAGTATCGACACATCCGCGAAGCTCGGCTAAACCTCTTTCGGCTTGCATCATTCGTTTTTTACCTTCGACCATAAAAGGTTTTGTGACGATGGCAACGGTCAACGCACCAAGTTCCATGGCAAGCGAGGCGACCACGGGCGCAGCACCTGTTCCCGTTCCGCCGCCTAATCCGGTAGTCACGAACACCATATCCGAGCCTTCTAAAACTTCAAGGATCTTTTCGTGGTCTTCAAGCGCAGCATCGCGCCCGACGTTCGGATCTGAGCCGGCTCCGAGTCCTCTCGTCAACTTGCTTCCCAATTGAATCTTGATCGGGGCTTTAGAGTCATTCAGAGCCTGAACATCCGTATTTGCCACGATGAACTCAACGCCTTTAATTCCTGCTTCAATCATTCGATTGACGGCGTTGCTTCCACCACCACCGACCCCTACAACCTTTATTCTGGCTCCTGTGATAGGGGGTTCGTCAATTAGTATTGTGATTCCTTTATTATTCATTTGAAGACCGTCCGTTGACATTATGATACCATTCCTTACGAATTTTTACCCAAATACCCGTGGGGATTTCCGAGATGACTAATGTGTGCTTTCTTACTAGATATTGTGTCTACGGCGAAAAAGCATACAACGATTTGCGTCCAAAAAGCTAGTCGAAAATGTTAATTTCGTATTAAATCACCGAAATTTTTCCCGAAAATTTTCAAACCACCTTGCCACTCTCTGTGATGGTGATTTCCCTCCTTGATAATTGCGAAGCTGTGAACGCATTGACGAAAGTGTCAGTCCGCAAGCTACCGCCCATTCGGGGCTTTGAATTTCATCAATCAAACCACCGAAAACTTTTTTCCCCGGAAATCCGAGCCGCGTCGGAGCGTCAAAAACCTGTTCGGCAATTTCGACCGTTCCGCGAGTCAAAGAGCTTCCTCCGGTCAAAATGACACCGCTTGAAATTTGTGCGCCGCTATTTAAAACTGCTTCGGCAACATGGTGCAGAAGTTCGACGGCACGCGGCTGCATGATGTCGCACAAAATTTCTTTTGTGAGCTGTCGCGTTTCATTTCTGCCAACCGGCGTAATTTCAATAATCCCTTGTTTTTCTTCCTCTTGCAGTAAAAATCCGGCAACACAGCCGAATCGGCGTTTAATTTTTTCGGCATCGGGAATTGAAACACGTAAACCAACTGCAATATCTTTTGTAAACAACATTCCGCCAAACGGAAAAACTACTGTATGCTGAACTGCGCCGCGACCGAAAATCATCAATGAAGTAACTTCCGCACCAATATTAACAATCGCGCAACCATATTCTTTATCATCATCCGAAAGCGTACTTTCCGCCGCCGCTAACGGTTCAAGGATCATCTGTTCAATCTCTAAGCCTGTTCGATGAATGGCTTTAACAACATTTTGTCGTCCCGCGCTTGGACTTGTAACAACGTGAACCTTACTTTCAAGCCGCGAACCTGTCATCCCGATCGGCTCGATAATTCCATCTTGTCCGTCGATAATAAATTCCTGCGGAAGCCGATCAACAATTTCCCATCCGGCGGGCAACTGCATCGCACTGGCGGATTCGACAGCGCGTTCGACATCCTCAGTCGTTATCTCGCGTCCGGCTCCGGCAACCGCCACCACACCGCTTTTATTTTCACCCGTCAGATGTTCGCCCGAAAGATTTATGGTCGCCATCTGAATTTCTACTCCGCTGATACGCTCTGCATCTTCAACAGCTTTTTTAATCGATTCCGCAACAGCATCCGTCGTTGTAACAATTCCGCGCCTGAGTCCGCGTGATTCGGCTTGTCCAAAACCGATAATATTCATCACGCCTTCTTCAGACGGCTCCCCGATCACACAACGAATTTTGCTTGTGCCAATATCTAAACCTACCGCGTGTATTGAACGATTCATCATTTCATTTATCATTTAACATTTATCATTTATCACATTGTATTTATCATTAAAAGCCTTGATAAATGTTAATTGGTTCTGTATTTCGCAATCACGTTACTGCCGTGTGAAATCAGCGATTCGATTGAATTTCCTTTGCCTTGAATAACTTCCAAAGCCTTTTGCAAACGTTTACCAAAATCTTCTTTGCCTAAAGAAATTAAAATACTTTGTCCCGAATCCTGAACGGTTACTTGAATTTCCTGCATATCGGAAAGATTAACGGTTTCAACTCTTTTGGCAATATCTAAGCCTTCCCATTCCGTCTGCATTTTTTGCAAAAGTTTAAGCCGGTCTTGATTATCTTTTAGTGTTTTCTCGTTTTTGGCTTCATCCCAGCCACGTAAAACAAATGGCGGACGCACATCGTTTTTCCCGACCGCGCCGAGCGAAACCGCTTCATCATCAACCCAAATATCGCCTGTATTTAAACGTATAATGGCTTTGGGGACTCGTTCATCAATTCGGACATCTATTCCATCCGGCAAAATCCTCGAAACAACCGCCGATTTAACGAAATTCATTTTTTCAACTTCGGCTTTTATCTGTTCCAGTTCGGCATTCCACACACCATTTTTTTCGGTTTTGCTCCGAACAATCTTTTCAATCTCATCTTTTGAAACACGTGAATTTCCGCGAACACTGACCGTTCTCGTATCAAAAAATGACGAAGCCGTAACCGTGCGGTAGCCCATTACCAACAAAAAACCAAGACAGAATAAAATGCCGACGATAAAAACCAGTGGCACAAGCGTATTGAAAATATTACTTGCAGCTTTTGTATTACGCGACGAAACAGCGGTCCGCCGACGTTTCGCCGTCGCGGTGGTTCTGCCTTTGGCAGTAGTAGTTGGTCGTTTTAAATTTCGCGTCCGAGTCGCCATAAATCTTCAGATAGTTAATTTTTATTCAACGCTTCCAAAATTTGATCGGAAAGTTTTGTAACACTTCCCGCACCCAAAGTTATTAATAAATCTCCCTCTTTAAGTTCGGGAACAACTTTTTCAACCGCCGTTTCGACATCGCCGAGATAATGCGCGTTCTTATGACCGTAAAGTCTGATCTTTTCGGTTAAAGTTTCCGCCGAGATACCATCGATCGGATCTTCGCTCGCCGCATAAATATCCAAAACGTATAAAACATCTGCATTATTGAAAGCGCGGGCGAAATCTTCCATCAGATCCTGTGTGCGCGTATAACGATGCGGCTGGAAAATAACCACCGTTCGTTTCCCGCCCGAACCTTTTCTTGCCGCGTCCAAAGTAGCAACTATTTCGGTCGGATGATGTCCGTAATCATCAACGATTGCGACTCCTTTTGCCTCGCCCTTAAACTGAAACCGACGATTAGCATTTTTAAAAGCCTTAAATCCTTCGGCAATCTTTTCAAACGGAATATCGATTTCCAAAGCAACGGCAATCGCTGCCAAAGCGTTATAAACATTATGCTTGCCCGGAACAGGTAAATTCACTTCACCCAAAACTTCTGACCCTTTCAAAACTGTAAACGTCGAGCTGAAATTTTCGTTAAACGTAATATCGCGCGCCGAAACATCGGCTTGAGCCGTAAATCCATAGGTCACACGGCGGCGTTTAATATTTGGAATAACTGCTTGCACATTCGGATCGTCAAGACACAAAATCGCCGCGCCGTAGAACGGAACTTTGTTGATGAAATCACGGAAACACCCCAAAACATCAAGCATATCCGCATAAGAATCCATATGTTCGCGGTCAATATTGGTCACGACCGCAATTGTCGGATAAAGCATCAAAAATGAGCGATCGCTTTCATCTGCTTCAGTTACAAACCAATCACTGGCACCGAGCCGCGCATTCGAGCCAAGCGTATCGACTACGCCGCCGACAACCGTTGTCGGATCGAGTCCGGCGTGTCCGAGAATAGTTGCAACCATCGAAGTCGTCGAAGTTTTCCCGTGAGAACCGGCAACAGCGACGCTGTAAGGTTTCAAAGTCATTAATTCCGCCAACATTTCAGCACGCGGAATAACCGGAATCGAACGATTTCTCGCTTCAACAACTTCCGGATTATCATCACGAACCGCTGTCGAACGAACAACTACCTGTGCTTCCCCGACATTTTCGGCTCTATGACCTTCGTAAACCGTTGCGCCAAAAAGTTCTAAGCGGTCGGTCACACGGGATTTTTTCATATCCGAACCCGAAATTTTAAAGCCGAGATTGCACAGAACCTCCGCGATGCCGCTCATCCCGATACCGCCGATCCCAATAAAATGTACATGTTTTACGTGTCTAAACATTTCTTTTAATTAAGAATTAAGAATTAAGAATTAAGAATTAATTTTGCTGCATAGTTAATTCTTAATTCTTAATTCTTAATTTTCTTCACCAACTCTTCAATCAAATTTACTGTAACTTCCGCCGCGTCGGCTCTAGCCAATTTCTTGGCGGCGTTTTCCATTTCCGTAATATTTTCCGGCTTTTCAATTAAATCTTTTATTGCTTTTGCCAGATTTTCGCCATTTAAATCTCTCTGCAAAATCATTTTTGCCGCGCCTGCCGTCTGCAACGCTTCAGCATTTTTTCGCTGATGATCGTCGGCAGCGGTCGGGAGCGGAATCATAATTGACGCTTTTCCGGCTGCCGCGAGTTCTGCGCAAGTCGTTGCGCCCGCTCGACATAGTATCAAATCGTTTTCGGCAAAATGTTCCGGCATATTTTTGATATAAGCCGAAACTTCCGTATCCGTCCATTCGGCGCGTTTATACGATTCTTCAATCTTCGGAAAATCCGATTCGCCCGTTTGGTGCGTGATCTTTAATTTCCCTTTAAATTCATCCAGCAGCGGCAAAGCTTCGACCATCGCGTTATTGATTGCTCTTGCCCCCTGCGAACCGCCAAAGATCAGCAAACAAAATTTGCTATTATCTCTGGCTTTCGGCGGAATTTCAAAAAACTCTTTCCGAACCGGATTTCCCGTGACAAGTCCTTTTTTGCCGAAAAATTTAACGGCTTCTTCAAAAGTCAAAGCGGCTTTCGTCACAAACGGCGCAAGTCTTCGATTTGTAAAACCGGGCAGCGCATTCGAATCCATTACAAGCGTCGGAAACCGCATAAAGCTCGCCATTAAAAGAACCGGTCCCGAAACATAACCGCCTGCGCCGATCACTACATCAGGCTGAAATTCTTTCAACAATTTCCGCGCTTCCAAAAAACTTTTCGGCAAAACGAATAAACCTTTGAACTGTCCCACCAAACCGACATTTTTCAAACCAACGCTGTCAATCGTCGAAAGTTCAAAACCATTATCTGGAACAAGCTTTGTTTCAAGCCCGCGAGCCGTCCCGACAAATCTGACCACTGAATTAGGGTCGCGCCGCATAATTTCTTTGGCAACTGCAATTCCCGGATAAATATGTCCGCCCGTTCCGCCTGCGGCAATCAAAACTTTCATCGTTCGATTTGGGATTGGGGATTTCGGATTTCGGATTCTTCAGAATCCAAAACTCTACATCCGCAAAATCTCTAACTATTTAATAACAATCAATTATTTCAAACCTGTTCTACTCTTTTTACGCCTGACAACGGACAACTTTTCAACTTCGGGTTTATCCACTGAAACAAAACCCGAATACTGCGAAATATTTAACAAGATTCCAACGGCAAAAAGCGTCAAAACTACGGATGTTCCGCCGTAGGAAATAAACGGGAGCGGAATTCCTTTAGCCGGCAAAATCGAAATGACAACACTCATATTAAAAAGAGCCTGGGTAATCAAACCTGTAATAATTCCAATCCCCAAAAGCATTCCGAAACGATCCGGCGCAGTTAATGCCGCACGTGTTCCGCGCCACAAAAGCAATCCGAAAGCGATCAAAACCGCCAATGTTCCGATCAGTCCAAGCTCTTCGCCAACCACCGCGAAAATAAAATCCGAATACGGATACGGCAAATAAAAAAGTTTCTGTTGTCCTTTGGCAAAACCTTCGCCCATAATTCCGCCCGAACCGATGGCAAGAAGTCCCTGAACAACCTGATACGCCGTTCCGTCTGCATTTTCCCATGGATTTAAAAACGCCGTTAACCGCGCCATTCGCCACGGAGCAATTATCAAAGCCACCACGCCTACTAAAACGAGCCCGCCCGCAACGGTCGCAATATGAATAATTCGTGCTCCGGCAGCAAAATAAACGACCGTAAAAATCGCTGACAAAACGATCACCGTTCCCAAATCCGGCTCAAAAATTATCAATCCGCCTAAGAAAGTTAAAACTCCCGCACACGGTAAAACAGTTTCTTTTAAATCACCGATACTATTTTCTTTCAGCGTCAGGAAATAAGCTAAAAATACAGGCAAAACTATTTTGGCAATTTCCGAAGGCTGAAATGAAAAGCCCGGAAAACGAATCCAACGCCGCGCTCCGTTAATCGCCGGAAATCCAAATACAGCCAGTAAAAGAACTGCGGTTACAGCCAATAATCCGAGAACGACCGTTTTGTTATTGAGAAGCCGATAATCAAATTTCGAGGTCACATACATGACAACCAATCCAATGAGCGTAAAGCCGAATTGTTTATAAAAATATGTGAATTGACTTGCGCCGTCAGGATTATTAGCTGTTTCTTTAAGCGAGATCATTGCCGAAGCCGAATAAACCATCACTGCGCCAAAAAGCGCAAGGCTCGCGGCAATCGCAAACATAAACCAATCCATTCGTAACTTCTTCGCCATATTTTTCCGCTCAGAGTTCATCCGAAAACCTCTCTACAAAACTCTCTAAAAAGTTCTGTCTCAAGCGTGATTATCAGCTTTTGAACCGGAAATATCTTTCAGATTTCCGACTTCCTGCTTAAAAACTCTTCCTCTTTCCTCAAAACTATTGAACATATCAAAGCTCGCACACGCCGGCGCGAGCAAAACCGAATCGCCTTTTTCAGACGCTTCAAAACTTTTTACAACAGCTTCCTTCATTGAATCGGCGCGAATAATTTCCGCGTGATCTTTCAGCTGCGATTCGATATTGTCCGCGTCTTCGCCAATTAAAACTAAGTTGCGAACTTTCTTTTCAATCAGTTCGACTAACGGTTGATAAGGCGCATTTTTTCCGCGTCCGCCCAAGATCAAAACTATTTTCCCGTCCTCTTCGCTCAAAGCTTGCAACGCTTTGAGTGCCGCATCAACCGAAGTGGCTTTGGAGTCATTGTAAAAATTTACCCCTTGAATTCTGTCCACATATTCAATTCGATGCTCAACGCCTTTGAAATTTTTAATTGATTCACGCATTGAATCCGGCGAAGCACCGCACGCTAAACCAACTGCCAAGCCCGCCAAAACATTTTCAACGTTGTGCAAACCGCGCACAAAAATCTCATCACGTGTTGTCAAAACTTTTTCTTTGCCATTAGCGCGGCAAACCAGATCGCGTCCGCGTAAAAATAAACCTTCTTCCAATTCTCTTTTTACGCTGAAAAGAACCACGTTAGCTTTCAAACCGCTTGTCCAGCTCGCCGTAACTTCATCATCGGCGTTCAAAATCGCAAGATCTTCCACCGTTTGATTCATAAACAAACGGTGTTTGGCAGCGGCATAATCCGAAAAAAAATCGTATCGGTCCATATGATTCGGCGTTACATTCGTAGCGACCGCCACATTCGGACGAAAATCTTTGATCGTTTCAAGCTGAAAACTGGAAAGTTCAACTACTGTCCAGGTTTCATCGGTTGAGGTTTCCGTCAGATCTAAAAGCGGCGTTCCGATATTTCCGCCTACTTGTGTCTTTATGCCCGAATCGCTCAAAATCTTACCGATTAAAGTTGTCGTTGTCGTCTTGCCGTTTGAACCCGTAATGCCGACGATCCGACCTTTCAAAAATCTATAGGCAAGCTCGATTTCGCCTATAACTTCGCCGTCTTTACGATCAACATACCGCGCCGGAAACGTGTTTGTCGGAACGCCAGGACTAATGACAACTAGATCAATCTGATCTAAAAGCCACGAAGGAATTTGTCCCGAAAGCAGTCCGATATTATGCGACTCCTTCAAGCCCCGCGCTTCATCCGACCATTTTTCAACTTCCCGCTTATCATGCAAAACGACCGTTGCACCGCGTTCCGCCAAAAATTTTGCGGATGCGAAGCCGGATTTTCCTGCGCCTAAAACTAAAGTTTTTCTGCCTTCAAGTTTCATTTTTATTTTCACCACAGAGACACAAAGATTGTTAATAAACCTCCGTGATTTTTGTGTCTTTGTGGTAAATATTCTTACCGCAATTTCAAAGTTGATAAACTCAACAAAGCAAAAAGTATCGCCACGATCACAAACCTGAAAACGATTTTTGGTTCTTTCCAGCCTGACATTTCAAAGTGATGATGAAGCGGTGTCATCTTGAAAATACGTGTTCCCGGTTTTCCGCCACGCTTTGTTAGTTTAAAAACCGAAACTTGCAGCATCACCGAAGCGGCTTCCAAAATAAACACGCCGCCGATAAATGGTAAAAGAAATTCCTGCTTCGTCAAAATCGCTACCGTACCGAGTGCGCCACCGATTGCCAGACTACCGACATCGCCCATAAAAACTTGCGCAGGCGGCGAGTTATACCATAAAAACCCGAGGCTTGCGCCTACCATTGCGCCGCAAAAAACTGTTAATTCCGCTGCTTCAGGCTTATGTGTAATGTCGAGATAATCAGCCCAGCGTTTATCACTTGCCACATACGTTAAAGCCGTTAAAGCCGACATTGCAATAAATGTGACACTCGTTGCCAAACCGTCCAGACCATCCGTTAAATTTACGGCATTCGAAGAACCTAAAAGAACAAAGATAATAAAACCCAAATAGATCCAGGGTCCGACATAACTAATACTGATCGCCGGATCGGTTATGGCAGTCGCTTTGAAAAACGGAATGCTTATATTCCACGAATAATTTCCGATGTAGAAAAGAACTCCCCAAACGATTAGAGCGGTTATCAATTGCCCAAACAATTTTTGCTTGCTCGTTAGTCCAAGACTACGTTTTTTAACGATCTTTATGTAATCATCGATAAATCCGACAATTCCAAACGAAGTTGTCGCACCAAGCGCAAGCCATAAATAGACGCTATCGAGCCGCGCCCAAAGCAATGTCGAAAGAAAGACCGAAACGAGGATCAAAACTCCTCCCATCGTCGGTGTGCCCTGCTTTTCGTAATGCGATGCGGGACCTTCTTCACGAATCTCCTGACCGAATTTTAATTCAGCCAGCTTCTTGATCACTTTTCCGCCGAATAAAAGCGAGATCAGCAAAGCCGTAATTGTTGCCCAAGCCGTGCGAAAAGTGACGTATTGAAAGACGTTTAAGCCTTTGAAAAAATACGACTCGCTATTTGCACCATATTGCTTGAAAATTAATTGATATAAAAAATAATAAAGCATCGTCGGATTTTGGAGTTCGGATTTTGGATTTTGGATTTCTCCATCATCTAATTATCCTCGTTCCACTTATTAGCCGATAAACAAAGCTTTAAAATATTTAGCTCCAGCTTTCACTTTTGCCTTTACCTTTTTACTTTTGCCTTACCGACTACTTCTCCAATTCAAAATTTGACAACAATTTCTCAATAACTTTTTCGGTTTTGACACCGCGGGAACCTTTAATTAAAACTAAATCGCCTGCCTGAATCTCGTTTATAAAATCTTCGCCCGCAACAGTTGAATTTTCATAAAATTTAACGCTGCTTAAGCCGTTGTTCTTTGCGCCTTCGATCAAATTGGCGGCAAAGCCTTCGACTCCAAAAAGCGAATCAACGCCCAAAGCGGCAATTTGTTTTCCTGTCATAGTGTGAATATTCGCCGAATCATTTCCAAGCTCGCGCATTTCACCTGCGACCACAATTTTTCTTTTCGCGCTCGAACCGCCTTCGACCAAAGTCTTGACCATCGACAGGAGCGCATCAGGGTTCGAGTTGTACGAATCATTTATAACCGTAAAACCGTTCTTAAACCGCAAAATTTCTCCGCGTTGCGGCGGCGGTGCGACCGTGTGCAAAGCGGCGGCGATTTCCTGCGTGTCCATTCCAAATGTCCAACCAACTGTCGAAGCCGCCAAAGCGTTTAAAATATTGTGTCTACCGTTCAACGGAAACAAAACTTCCGCCGCGCCGTTCGGCGTATTCAATATAAAAGACGTTTCGCCAAAACTCGCAAAACGAATGTCTGATGCAAAAACATCGGCTTTATTGTCAATGCCGTAAGTTATGACCTTCCCCTTGCTTAATTCACTCATCGCAAGCACACGAAGATCATCAGCATTCAAAACAGCAGTTCCACCGTCTTTCATTCCTTCAATCAACTCGGCTTTCGCCTTCGCAACATTTTCGATTGAACCAAGATGTTCGACATGAACAGGTAAAACGTTCAACTCGACCGCAACATCAGGGGGGGTAATTCGACAAAGACGCGCAATTTCATTCATCGGGGTGGACATTCCCATCTCTAAAACGGCTGCATCAAATGAGTCTTCGCTTAGTATACGCAAAACGGTTAAGGGTTGTCCTAAACCATTATTATAATTTTTTATATTACTTAAAATGTTCCGCCCGCTCGCTCGCAAAACGTGGGCGGTTAATTCTTTAGCCGTTGTTTTTCCGGCACTTCCCGTCACGGCAACGATAGGTTTATCCCATTCTAAATAAACTCCATGTGCTAGATTTTGCAGAGCTAAGATCGTGTCATCGACTAATAAAATGCGGTCTTTGAACGGTTCGAGAATTTCTTTGTGTTCCGCAAATCGGTCGGGACGGGCGATGCAGGCAATCGCGCCTTTTTGAAAAGCCGAAGGAATATATTTGTGCGAATCTTCAAAATCGCCGTTAAATCCGTTATTTTTGTAATCCGGCTGTGAGAGCGCAAAAAACACGTCACCCGCTTTTACATCACGCGAGTCAATTGCAACGGTTTTGACTTCCGTGTTCAGTAAAGCGGGGAGCATGCCGAGAGTCTCGGCGTTCATATATTTTGCGGCGTTTTCAATTTTCAAGTTTTATTCTTTGCCTTCTCAGTTGATGATTTATTTTTCGTATCACTCTTTAGTTTCGTATTTAGCGAAACGGTTTTCGGTTTACCGGCGTTTTTCTTATCATCGGAAATTTCCGTTTTTCCGTCCTTCGTCATTTTGGTTTCACTGTTTTGCGAAACTTTATCATTATTATCTTTTCCGGTCTTTTCCGATTTTTCTTCAGTATTAATAGCCGATTTTGCATTTGGTTTAACTTCGGTTTCTTCGATCAAAGTTTCCGCCGTATCCTGTCGAACCGTTCCATCCGGCGCAACATTCAATTCCGGCAAAATCTGTTCGGCAATATCACGAAATATCGGCGCGGAAACATATCCGCCGTCACGCGAAGCAACTTGCGGTTCATCCAAAACGACCGCAATTACCAACGAAGGTTTATCAGCCGGAGCAAACCCAATGAAAGATGAAACATATTTGTCTTCATTGATTTTTTTGAGTTTCGCATCGTATTTCCAAGCCGTTCCGGTTTTTCCGGCAGACGAATATCCGTTCAATTGCGCTCGTTTTCCGGTTCCGCTAAGCACAACTTTTTGCAGCATTTGGCGAAGACCACGCGCAGTTTCAGCACTTACAACCTGTGCTTTTTCAAATTCGGTCGCCTTTGTTTCTTTGCTTTCACTTGCTCTGATTTCTTTTATGATGTGTGGTTTTACTCTTACACCGTCATTTGCAATAGTCGCAAAAGCGGCGGCACTTTGCAAAGCGGTAACACCTATTTCATAGCCGATCGACATTGAAGCCAGCGAGTCGCCGCTCCATTTTTCAGGGGAGCGCAGCATTCCGCGAGATTCGGCTGGAAGCTCGATTCCGGTCGCCGTGCCGAACCCGAATTGACGGACATAATTATAGAATCTTTCCTTGCCGACCGACTGCCCGGTTTTGATGGCAACGTAGTTACTGGAAATCGCCAGAGCCTGTCCGTAAGAAATCGTATCGTGGCAATGTTTATCAACAATTTCACGTCCCGGAAGTTTGATAATTCCGTTGCCGCAATCAATTTTGCCTTCCGGCTGGATAAGTCTTTCTTCCAACGCCGCGCCGTATGTCACGAGTTTAAAGACCGAGCCGGGCGAATACATATTCTGCACCGCTCTGTCGGTCATAGATTCCGGCGTAGCTTCATTAAATTTATTTGGGTCAAAAGTCGGATAATTTGCCAAAGCCAAAATTTCACCCGTTTTCGGATCTAAAACGATCGCAATCCCTGATTTTGCCCGCGCCGCTTCAACGCCATTTTTAAGAGCTTGTTCAACTTTGTATTGAATTGAATGGCTGATCGTCAGAACAATATCTTTCGGAAGCACACGTGTTGTATCCGATTCGTCATAAACTCTGCCCAAACGGTCACGGTCTTGCCAATTCTCAACCACGGCTCCGCGCAGATTCTGTTCCTGCGAAAGCTCGATTCCGGCGCGTCCGATGTCATCCGAATCGCTAAATCCGATTACTTGCGCTGCAAGGCTTCCGTATGGATAAGTCCGTTTTTGTTCTTCGCGCCAATGCAAACCTTTAAATTTCGGCTCGTCGGCTTTTTTGATCGAATCATCCTTTAAAGAAACATTAAGTTTTTGCGCCGTTTCTTCATCAATTTTTCGCGCCAGCCAAACGAATCTTTTTCCTTTTTGTTTCGCTTCCTGTAAATCATTAAGAATTGATTGCGGCTTAATTTTTAAAACAGCGGCAATCTTTTGGGCTGTTCCCTGAACGTCTTCGATTTCCGTCGGATCGGCGTATAAAGATTTTGCATCAACGCTCAATGCCAAAGTCCGTCCGGAATTATCAAGAATCGAACCGCGCAGAATTTTGCTTTTCGTTTCATCGCGTCTTTGATCAAGTGCCTTATCACGTAACCAAGTGTGCTGACTGATTTGCAGATGGACAAGCCGCACACCAATAATGCCTATCCAAACGACAAAAAAGGCGACGATCAGTAAAAACCGCGAAAAAATCGTTTGAACTGAGCTTTTCTTTTTACTTGTTGGGCGTTTCGGCATTCTTAAATCCTTCTATTTTTTAGCAATTCGCGCACGGGTCATTGAACCTTGTGAATTTTGTGTCGTGCTTGCCGTCTGTTTATTATCGAGCTTTTCATTCCCGTTTTTATCTTTCTTATTTACCTTTTCATCTTTATCAACTGACTTATCGCTGCTCTGCTGCTTAGCCTGTTTCTGATCATCTTTAGCAGCCGTTTTTGGTGCCGGATTTATATCAGAACTTTTTTGCGGACTAAGCATTTCTATACTTCGCGCTGTCAAATCCTGCAAACCGATCTTTTTAGCAACTTTCTTGATTTCCGCCGGCGACAGCGAAATTTCTTTAGTTAAATAAAGACGGCGTTGATCGGATTCGAGATTTTCTTTCGACTGGCGAAGTTTGGCATTTTTAATGCCATAATCGATCGCTGAAAAATGCTGCCGCGCCGCCCAGAAAAATCCGCCGACCAAAATTAATCCGCAAACAAGTGTAAGTAAGCAATAACGCCACGGAATCGGGTCGCGCTCGCGTTTGATGCGTTCAGTTTTATTGTTGGGGGTTATATTTCTCTTTTTCATCAGAATTATAATTTCTATTCGGACAAATTTTTGCCGTCGCCTTTCAAAATCAACTTAATTTCAGACAAGCACGAAGTTTGGCACTTCCGGCACGGGGGTTTTCTCTAATTTCAATTTCTGTCGGAACAATCGGCTTTCGTGTTAAAATCTCAACCTTTTTTTCTGCTCCGCATACACATATCGGAAAATTCGGGGGGCATGAACATTTTCCGTTTAATTTCTGCATCGTTCTTTTAACGATCCTATCTTCCAAAGAATGAAAGCTAATTACTACTAACCGACCATCTTTATTCAATTTTTCAACCGCCGTCTCAAAAAACTTTTCTAAGATTTCAAGCTCGCCGTTAACCGCAATCCTTAGAGCCTGAAAAGTTCGCGTTGCCGGATGAATCTTATCTTTTTTGGTTCGCGGCACGGCTCTCGCAACTAATTCCGCCAACTCCCGCGTTGTTTTAGGAGTATTTCCCGCTTCTCTTTTTTCAACGATCCATCGAGCAATCCGCCGCGATAATTTTTCTTCGCCGTATTCGTAAATGATTCGGGCAATTTCAAATTCCGACGATCTTTCCAATAATTCGGCGACCGTTTCAGTTTCCGAATCCGGATTCATACGCATATCGAGCGGCGCATCGAAACGAAAACTGAAACCGCGTGTTTCGCTGTCCATCTGTAATGACGAAACGCCTAGATCAGCCAGTACGCCATCAATTTTCTCAACTCCGGCTTCCGCCAAAACATCTTCAATCTCAGAAAAATTTGCGTGAAAGACCTGAAATCTGTCACCAAATCTTTCCAGACGTTTTCTCGCGTGTGCGATTGCGTTAAGGTCCTGGTCAATCCCGATAACTTTCGTCTTTTCGGAAGCTGAAAGAATTTCTTCCGTGTGTCCGCCAAGTCCGAGCGTGGCATCAACGAAAATGCTGCCGCGTTCCGGTGCAAGCAATTCAATCGTTTCCGCTAAAAGAACGGATTTATGAATTTGTGCGATTGTTTCGTTATCTTCTTTCAAAGAACAAACCTTTTAGATTCCTAGTCTTGCAAGCATTGACTCGTGTTCCGCCGTGAAAGGATTTTGTGAAAGATACTGCTCGATTCTTTCCATATTCCAAACATCGAGGTAATTCAAATAACCCAAAACCGACACGTCTCCGAAAATTTCCGCATCTTTGCGAATCAATTGAGGCATTAAGATCCTGCCTTGACCGTCAATTTCAGATTCCTGCCCGTAAAAACTCGTTCTCATCATATAAATTTGACGAGCAGAATCATTTGTCGGTAAGAGCGCAACTTTTTGCTCAATGATTTCCCACTCTTTCAATGGAAAAATTTGCACACTTTTACCTGTCAAACTTGTGACGTAAACCTCTAAACCGTATTTTTCTTCAATTCTACGCCGAAAACTTGTCGGAATTTTCAACCGTCCCTTGTCATCAATTCGCGCCGTGTAGTTTCCACGTAACATTGTTTTTTTGGGGAAAGTGCTTAAACCCTCTTGTAAAACCTTAGATTGTCTTAAACACTATTCTGTGGAATGTTTTTTTTCTAAAAGTCCATTTTAGACCACTTTCGACCACTTGCAAAGCAGTTTACGATTATTTTGAGCCGTCTGTCAAGGAATATTTATGTTAATTTGTGCATTATTCAACTGCTTAAACAAGCGAAAGTCTTTTATGACTGCCATCAGTCTTTGCAATAGATATTGGAGGGAGTTTTCTGAACCGTTAGTTTGTATTTTATACCAAATTCTGAATTATTACCTAACAGATGTTTTGAGTTTTTGAAAAACAATAATTATTGATAAAAATTGTTTTATCTTCTACATTTTACATTCTTATTTTCTGCCTTCCTTGCTTTTTTGTCGCTTTATGATGAAACTATAAAATTTACGTTTTATGAAATTTTCTGTGATAGAACTATTACTGCTCGGCTTGTTTGCAGGATCCGCTAATGTCTTTGGCGGCTTAATATTAATGCCTTCAGGAATTTATACTCGTTTTAAAACCAAACTGAAATATCTTTTGGCTTTAGGCGCAGGATTTATGTTGGCGGTGACTTTTATAGAGGTTTTCCCGAAAGCAATTGCACTTTGGCAAACTCCGGATAATAAAGATGGTGAAAGTTTTATTTATCCGATGGTTTTAGTTCTAATAGGTTATTTGATCACTCAATTTTTTGAACACACGATTGCGCCACATTTTCATCTTGGCGAAGAACTCCACAGCGATCATTTAATTCCGACATCTTCAGCCTACACAGCAATCGGTGGTTTGATGATCCATACTTTTTTCGATGGAGTTTCGATTGCCGCCGCCTCCCAAGTGGATTATAAGGTTGGAATTTTAGTCTTCATCGCTATCTTTCTGCATAAATTTCCTGAAGGTTTTACGATTGCTTCGATGGTTTTAGCTGCTGGCAAGGGATTTCGGGAAGTTTTTCTAGCTACTCTATTTGTTGGGCTTACAACGTTTATCGGCGTTATTGTTTTTTTGATCATCGGTAATAATTTGGGCGTTACGGTTGCATATGCGCTGCCGTTGGCAAGCGGTGTCACATTGTATGTGGCGGCAAGCGATCTTATTCCCGAAGTAAATCACCATGGCGGAAAACGTCCTTTAGTTTCAATATTTGTCTTCGCGGGTGTTGCACTCTTTTTCCTGTTACACTATCTTTTACATACACTTTTAGAAAACTAGGAACTTTAAATACAGACTTTCGTATTTGTATGGGATTTGGCAAAATAGTTTTATAAGGAAATAATGTTAAGACTTTCGTTTGCAAAAATAAACTTAGTATTCGCCTTGATCTTATGTCTGGCGGGTTTTCAGGCTTTACTTGCCCAAACACCGACTCCTTTTTCAATAAACACTTCGCCGCTCCCACCAACGACTCTTGCAGTCAATGATTATGCAGGAGTTATTGACGAAGCGACCAAACAGTCCATCGAAAAGAAATTAATTGAATTTCGTAAAAATACTAATCCAAAAGTTGAAATAGGTGTGGCGATTGTTAAAACAACAGGTGAACGCCCGATATTTGATTATTCTTTGGCGGTAGCGCGTGGTTGGGGAATCGGCGACAAAGGAGCAACAAACTCAAGCGCATTACTTTTTATAGCCGTTGATGACCGAAAATATTTTACGCAGGTGAGCGGTGGTTTACAGGATGAATTGCCTGACGGACTGGTTGGAAGTTTGCAGCGTCAGTATCTAGTTCCGGCATTTAAACAGTCAAATTATGGCAAGGGTGTAGAAGATACAATTGATGCTTATATCCGCACGATCGAAGCCAGACGAAATGGTGAACCCACACCAACGCCACAGGCTGGTAATCAAACGGAAAAAAAATCGAGATCAGGCGGGTTTGGTGGATCTGCTATATGTTTGATAATTATCTTTGTAATTTTGATGATAATTATCAGCCGAAAAACTCCGCCACGTGGAGGCGGAGGTGGTAATGATCGTTGGCGCGGCGGCGGATTCGGCGGCGGGACGAGCAGTGCATTGCCTTGGATAATCGGTTCGGCTATCGCAAATAGCGGTTCATCTTCATCCAGCGATTGGGGAGGATCTTCAAGCGGCGGAAGCAGTAGCGGCGGCGGTGATAGCTGGGGCGGTTTCGGCGGCGGCGGCGGCGGTTTTGATGGCGGCGGCGCCGGTGGAGATTGGTAATCAATTACGAATTACGAATTTAAAATTACGAAAATCAGATTGAACTATAGCTTTCGTAA
>JADMIO011135866.1_pt1 | contig 17782 bp, 17 predicted proteins | sample 8958161 | NCBI WGS metagenome assembly JADMIO01 (sample SAMN16585339, study PRJNA669376) | soil metagenome | isolation source: Crop rotation soil | place: USA: Cullars Rotation, Alabama | collected 2011
CGATACTCGGCGCGTGAGGTAAACATGCGATAGGGCTCGGTGGTGCCTTTGGTGACCAAGTCATCGATCAAGACCCCGATGTAAGCCTGGTCTCGGCGGAGGATAATTGGATCCTTCTCCTGCACCCTTCTCGCGGCGTTAATCCCAGCCATCAAGCCTTGGGCCCCAGCCTCTTCGTAACCGGAAGTCCCGTTGATTTGCCCGGCGCAAAAGAGGTTGCGGCAGCATTTGGTTTCCAATGATGGATAGAGTTGCGTTGGGAAAGCGAAGTCGTATTCAACCGCATAAGCAGGCCGCAATATTTCCGCTTGCTCACAACCGATGATGGTCTTAACTAAATCAACCTGGACTTCAAAGGGAAGGCAGGTTGAGAAACCGTTCACATAAATCTCCTCCGTGGCAATACCCTCCGGCTCGAGAAAAATCTGATGACGATCTTTATCCGGGAACTTGACGATCTTATCCTCGATGGAGGGGCAGTACCTGGGACCAATCCCCTCGATCACTCCTGAGTACATGGGAGATTTGTGGAGATTGGCCCGGATCTGACAGGCGGTGCCTTCCGTGGTGTAGGTCACGTAACAAGGCAATTGGCCATTGATTTTGTCCAGGACAGAACCGGGCGGGTATCGTCCTTCAGAATGGCCAACGTCCTTCGGATTAATCCCGCTGAGGGTTGGATCGAGCAAGTCTTCCTTCCAAAAAGTGAAGTACGGAACCGGTTCATCGCCGGGCTGCGCGATCATGCCAGTAAAATCGATTGATCGGCGGTTTAAGCGAGGAGGCGTGCCGGTCTTTAGGCGACCGAGTTCAAGCCCCACCTCCTGGAGCGATCCCGAAAGACTCATAGCCGCAGCCTCGCCTGCCCGGCCTCCAGCCTGTTGCGTGGTGCCGATATGCATCAAGCCGCGAAGGAACGTTCCTGTGGTGACGATGACCGTGGTGCCCAGATATTGGACGCCCTGGGTGGTTTCGACTCCGATGACCTGGCCATTCTTATGCAGGAGCCGGGCCGCCTGGCCCTGTTTGGCATCCAAATTCTGCTGCAATTCGCAAACCCATTTCAGGCGGAACTGATAGGCCTTCTTATCGCATTGCGTTCTAGGTGCCCAGACCGATGGTCCCTTTTTCGTGTTGAGCATGCGGAATTGCAACCCCGCCATATCGGTTGCCTTTCCCATTTCTCCGCCCATGGCATCGATTTCGCGGGCTAGGTGTCCTTTGGCCAACCCACCGATGGCTGGATTGCAAGACATTTGACCGATGCTATCGAGGTTAATCGTGAGCAGAAGTGTTTTGCAGCCCATCCGAGCGGAGGCTAGACAGGCTTCAATTCCAGCATGGCCAGCTCCGAGGACGATGGTGTCGTAATGCGTCGGAAAGATGTACATTCTAACGGTTGAAGATTACAATGTGCGGCGCGGCTTGTCGATTCGTTTTGAGTTGCGTTGTCCGCAACTTTCCGCGCACCTTTCATGGCCCTATGATCTTGCTCCGCGCTTTCTGGCCCGGTCAGTTTTTTGGCAACTTCAGTTGTGCGGCGTTTGTGTTTCAAGCAGGCCCCCCTGCAAACGGTCTTAATGCATTAACGATTCCGGGCTCTGCCGCTTTCGATTTCCCGCCGCTTGGCCGCCAGTTAGTTTCGGAATTGTTCCACGTGGAACATTTAGACCTAAAAAACGGAAGTTGCGCATGGCCAAGATTCGCAATGGATTGCCGCCAGAGAGCGCCGCAGAGCCAGCGAGCATATCCAAAGGGTGATCTGTGAACCTGCGACGACCTGCTTTATGGCTAAGACCCTGCTCAAGGTTGGCCATAGGCAAATGCCGTTTTAAGGTTAAAACGCAGGCTGCGGAAGCGGAGCAATGTTCCACGTGGAACAAAAGAGCCGCCCGAAGGCGGCTCTTTGAACCAACGCTACCGATCAGACCGGTTCTGTTAGTTATTCAACAGTGATCTTCCTTGGTTTAACGACCTCGGGCTTGGGCAACTCAAGGAATAACGTGCCCTGTTCCATCCGAGCCTTGATCTTGGAAGAAACGATGGTCGGATCCAACTCAAAGGAGCGCCGGTAATCGTAATCGCTGGATTCACGATATAGGGGAGTACCGGATTGGGCATTTGTGCGGCGTCCGATGATCGTAAGTTCGTTACCTTCCAGCAGGATCTCCAGGCCTTCTTTGCTGACACCGGGCATTTCGGCCTCCAAAAGATAGGCATCTTTTGTTTCCAGGATATTCACCTGGGGATGAAGCCACTTCGTATTCTCCCGGGTCACGGGTCGTTGATAATTGTTGTTGGTGGTTGATGGGGGTTGTGCTGTAGCTGTGCTCATATTCGCTTCTCCTATGAATGAGTTAATGGTGATTGGTTAATTGTTTTCGACTTGGATCTGGCGCGGCTTGGCTTCAGGACTTTTCGGCAGCGTCACCCGCAGAAGCCCGTCCCGATAGGTGGCTTTGACCGCATTGGAATCGACCTGTTTCGGCAAGGACAAAGTCCGCTGAAATCGACCGACAAATCGCTCGGTTCGGGAGCTTCGAGCGCCCTCGGGAACAGGGATGGATTTCCGTTCGCCGGAAACTGTAACGGTGTTCTCATGGACATTGATCTCGATGTCTTCCTTTTTCAGACCAGGGAGTTCGGCCGTCAACACCAGGCTTTCCTGATCTTCATAAAGGTCGATCGCGGGAGCCCAAGTGTTAAAAACGTCGGAACTGTCTCGATCAATCACGGGCTCAAAAAAACGATTGATCTCGTGCCGCAGAGTATTAAGGTGATCGAAGGCCGACCAATCGTTCAGCTCCGGGCGACGAAAACGTGCAAGTTTCATAATCATATATCCTTTCTTCTATCGAATTAAGTTCGACTAGCTATATAGCTTCGAACGTACCGGTTTTGGCATAAATATTAAGTCGTTCCGTATCAATGTGTTGTAAATGTTCATGGATTCGGATAGTGCCATTTAGGCGCACTTCAAAGCACAAATGCCACTTGACTCACTGTGTCTCTTTGGCGCACACAGAAACCTGGCAGAGAGCCAAAGAGGGCATTTTACGCAATTTCAAGGTGGATAAGCGCGGAATGGGTCCGGGGCGATGTTTTTAAGGCAGGAATATTTGACTTTGAGACTCCCATATTGATAAATAGAGCCGCCTTGAAAAAAAGCACCACGCCGAAGTATCGCAGAATTTTGCTCAAACTGAGCGGAGAAGCCTTGGGAGATGAGAGGGGAGCGGGGGTAAACCCCGAAGCGATGCACACCATGGCACGCCAGATCGGCGAGGTCCGCAAGATGGGGGTAGATGTCGTCATCGTTGTCGGGGGCGGAAATATTTTCCGTGGACTGCAAGGGAGCGAACGCGGCATAGAACGGGCGACGGCGGACTATATGGGAATGCTGGGGACGGTCATCAATGCTCTGGCGTTGCAGGACGCGCTTGAAAAATCGGGGGTACCCACGCGCGTGCAAAGCGCCATTAACATGTCCCAGGTCGCTGAACCGTTCATTCGACGTCGAGCCGTGCGCCATTTGGAGAAAGGCCGCGTCGTGGTTTTCGCGGGCGGTACCGGCAACCCTTACTTTTCCACCGATACTGCGGCGGCGTTGCGCGCGGCCGAGATCGGGGCCGACGTGATCTTGAAGGCGACCAAGGTCGATGGTATTTACGACAGCGATCCCAAAAAGAATCCGGACGCCAAGCGCTTTGCCCAAATATCGTTCCTGGATGCGCTCCAACGCCAGCTCAAGGTCATGGATTCCACGGCGTTCTCTCTCTGCATGGACAATAAAATGCCGATCATCGTTTTCGATATGTTCAAGGCCGGCAATCTGGCCCGCGTCGTGCGCGGTGAGAAAGTCGGCACGCTCGTAAACTCCGAAGGAAAGAATTAATCATGCCATTGGATGATGTATTGCTCGAGGCCGAAGATAAAATGGCCAAAACCGAAGAAGTCGTCGTGCGCGAATTTTCCGGCGTCCGCACTGGCAAAGCTTCGCCCGGTCTGGTCGAAAATGTGCAGGTCGAAGTTTACGGTTCCATGATGCGCATCCGCGAGCTCGCTGGAATCACCGCGCCGGAACCTCGGGTGCTGTTGATCCAACCGTGGGATCAAACCACGGTGCATCCGATCGAGAAAGCGATTCAAAAGGCCAATCTCGGCCTCAATCCTACCGTCGATAAAAAGGTCATCCGCATCGTCCTGCCGGAGCTCAGCACGGAACGCCGGCAGGAATTCATCAAGATCGCCCGCAAAATGGCCGAAGACGGCCGTGTGGCCGTGCGCCACGTGCGCCGCGACGCCATGGAGGCCTTGAAGAAGGAAGAAAAAGATGGCGGCGTAACGGAGGACGAAGTCGAACACGCGGAAAAGGAGATCCAGAAACTAACGGATCAATATATTTCGAAGATCGACGGGCACCTCGCACATAAGGAAAAAGAGATCATGACGGTGTGAGTTGGGCTTGACCCTTTGCCAACCACTCCCATCTGCGTTTCGGCGAGCGACAACATCCCGAGAACGGAAAAGGAGGCAGATCCTGCCCCCCTTTCCTTATCGACTAAGCAGTTTTAGCGGGCTTCCTCAACTAATCGCACCCCCTCCATATTCACCCATCCCTGTTCCGGAAATCCTCGTCCCCATTCCGCAGGTGTAACGTCGCGCGCCACGTGCCAGAACGGCGTTTCCCGCCAATCCAAAAACTTGCGCACGCTGGCACGAATATTTGGCGAGGCGCCCCGCTCCAAAAGCGAGCGAATCATATGAGTATCCGGATCGAGCCCGCAGGCCCCCGCGCAACTGACAATGGCATTGAAGAGCGGCGTCTGCCCACCGAAGCCTTCCGCATCCACGCTCGCCCGGGCGTTCGCATCCGCGCCGTGGGCCAGTAAAAAATCGAAGATTTCCCGTTCATCGAAGTCGATCGCCAGATGCAGCAGAGTCGTGCCAGCCAGCGGGGTTCCGCACATCCCTCCGCGTCCATCCTTGCCGCAGCCCACTTCGGGGGGATAGATCTCACGCAGAGTAAATCGACGCTCGATCAATTTTGGATCGCGGCGCAAATGATGTTTCATGCGTTCGATATCCCCGCAGTGAAGAGCCATGATACCTGTATCTGGAAACCGATACCCCCGCCTGCTGAAGATCTTCAGCACCGCATGCTTGCGTGAGGGATTGCGACTATATGTTTCCAGCACGAGCCCGAGCGGCGCGAGAGGGTCGCCTTTGCCATCCGTGAACGGGGCGTTGAGTTCATCGAGCAAACCCAAGCCATCGGGATTCAACGTTTCGCACGCGCCCATCACAAGGCCGGGCGTGAGGTTTGCGCCATTTTGCAAAAACCACCGCGCGCATTCCAATTTGCCCTGGAGCAAGGCGCGATCCAAGGCGTGCTGGAAATCCTTTGCTCCGAGGGGAGCGATCAGCTTGATCATCTCGAGCCTGCCAAGATTCGCCGCGTGGCTCATCGGCGGCCCCCAATTTCCACTCCACACCGGAACATGCAGCAGTTGTGGATTCGCGCGCAACACTCGTGTGACCGTCTCGCCATCGTTGGCGCGGATAGCCTTGTCGAGAAGCCCAGCCAACGTGTTAGCATCGATGCGCTCTTTTAATTGTGGCCAGCTTGAGAATCCGTATTCGCGCGCGATGACCAATTGAGCATCGCTCAGGCGGAATGCCGCGAGGCCCGCAGGATCTGCTTTGTGGAATTTCGGATGCCGTCGTTGAATTCGTTCCAGTGCTTCGGGCTCATTGGCGCGGCAGTGCTTTAGCAATTCGCGCGCTTCCCGTTTCGGAACATCCAGGTGGGGCCGCTGAGGCAGCCCTCGTGATACAGTCGCCATAACCTTCCTTCCTCTATTGCGCCCGTTCGTCCGCAATCTCCGGGCAGGAATTCAGGTGTAATGTTATTTACAAAAGCCGGTGGGCTGAGCCCATTTCCGCGGACGGGATGCTTCCGGAAAGCGGCACAACTCTCCCGCCAAAATTCCGCGCATGCAAGGATTTTCCCGTCGCGTTCCAAGTCACTAAGAAGACATGTTTAAAACCGGGCGCGACCAGATCGCCTGCCACTTCGAAAGTGGCTTCGAAACTCCCCGAATTATCGGAGTAATAACCGAGCCCCTCACCGCGAGCCATCGTATCCAGAAGACCGAAAAAAAGCAGCGTCGATCCATCCGGCACGAGGATGCGCGGCCGCCTTCCCGAATTTGTTCCCGCCAAGACATCCCCGATGAAGAACGTTTGCTGCCGAGCCAGGGTGAGCGAGGCGAAACTCCGTCCCGTCCCATGCCCGTCCGCAAAATCCAACGCCGGAGGAGCATGCGAAGTAGGCCTTGCACCCCCCAAATTCCTGAACTGCTCCCTTCAATGCCTCGGGCTCTCTCCATTGAACAGTTCCACGCCATTTTCCGCCAATCGCTTTTGGATTTCAGAAATGTGCGCGCGGTCTCGCGTCTCCACGGTACATAGGACATGCACTCGAGAAAGATCCGGCCCCGCGAAGGTTCGATTGTGCAAAATCTCCGTCACATTCGCTCCCGCGTTGGCCAGCACCGCGGAGAGATGCGCGAGGCCGCCCGGGCGATCGCTTAGCAGCACATCGAACCGATAAATCCGCCCGTCCGCCGCCAGCCCGCGTTCGATCACGCGGCTGTGCGCAAGTGGATCGATGTTTCCGCCCGTGAGCAAGAGCACGACCCTGCGGCCGCGCAGATCCGGCAGGCTTTCACCCAGCAGCGCGGCGAGCCCGGCCGCGCCTGCTCCTTCGATGATGCATCTCTCCAATTCCGCCAAGCGCAGCATCGCCAAGGCCAGCTCCTCTTCCTGCACTTGCACCATCCGGCCTACCAGCGGCCGTGCGATCGCCAGCGTATGCCGGCCCGCTTCCGCCACCGCCAGGCCATCCGCCAAAGTGAATTTAGTCGCCACCCGCACTGGGGCCTCTGCCGCCAGGCCTGCGGCAAAACAAGCCGCATTCGCCGGCTCCACTCCGATGATCTGTAAATCGGGGTTAAGCGCGTGGAACACCGTGGCCATCCCCGCCAGCAAACCGCCGCCGCCCACCGGCACAACGATGGCTTCCGCATCCGGCACCTGTTCCAGAATTTCAAACGCCATCGTGCCTTGTCCGACAATCACATGAGGATCATCGAAAGCGTGGATGAAGCTGAGCTGCCCCTCCTCGGCCAACCGTCCCGCCTCGGCGCGCGCTTCGTCGAATGTCTCTCCATGCAGAATCACCGTCGCGCCAAATTGACGGCACCGCGCCACCTTCACCAGCGGCGCAAAACGCGGCATCACCACCGTCACCGGAATACCCAACAAGCGCCCGTGCCAAGCGAGACCCAGCGCATGATTTCCCGCCGAGGCCGCGATCACACCCTTCCGCGCCTGCTCCTCCGTCAACTGTGCCAGCGCATTCCGGGCACCGCGCTCCTTGAAGCTGCCTGTTCGTTGGAGAAATTCCTGTTTGCAGAAAATGCGCGCTCCCGTCAGTTCACTCAAGGCTGCGGACTCTGTGCATGGCGTATACGCAATAGCGCCATTCAAGCGCGACCGCGCGGCGACGATTTCCGAGAGCGAAACCCTGGTAGTTGATGGTCGTTTCATAGAGTGATTAATAAAAAACCCCGAGTTGATACTCGGGGCCTTGGAATCAAGATGAGCGTTAAATCCGCGCGCGTCTATCCAAGGCCCAGTCCGGGCCCAATAATGATCGCGAAGATCATTCTGGATGACGCAATGTTAAACACGAGCTTCTTACGTACGCGCGGAAGTGGGGAGTGTCAAGAAAGTCTCGGAGATCGCCCAAAGCCTTTTCTGCTTCCCTATTCGCTTGGCTGCAAGATACCCATCCCTCGAAGCAGGGCCGATAATTGCATGAAAGCATCAGTTTGAATCTGTTCCGGCGTCATACCGCCGAGCGCGGTGGATTCTTCCAAAAACAGGCGTACCGTCTTCGAGCCAAAATCGTCTCTGTGTCGAAACTTTGCGGCAATGTATCCGAAACCTTTGCGAGCGACTTCGTCATGGAGCAGATTCACGCACTCTCTCGCGAGCGCTGGTGGACCACCTGGATAATTCCGCACGGAAAAATAAATGTCGTACGCGTCCTTCTTCTTGTCTCGGCCTGCGAGGGCGTACCCCTTCATTACTAATAAAGCCGGAATGCTCGCTACCAGCAATTCCACCTCGTTAGATCGTCCATCTGGCATGGGGCCCGTGAACCTTCGAATCAAATGATGTGTCAGCGCCACGCTGGCACCGTCAGCTCCTTGCACCCGCAATCCTGCTATGAGCTTCTCTTCATTTTGGTCACCCCGTGCTCCGCGTGGCATAAGCAAATCAACCAATACAGCCACCGGCTCGCCTCCGTCGATCTTAACCCAGCGGCGGAGTTGAAATGCTTTCAAGCCAGGGACCCCGCGTTCGTAATTCTTGTTTTCCAGCGCTTCCACCAGAGTTGCGTACTCACCATCGGCTAGCGAGTCCGGATTCAAATCGAGATCGATATCGAGCGTGCCAATATGTGCGGGGCGAGCGTCCTTAAGCAAGAGCCACGGCACCGCTCCGCCCACGATCACAAATTTGTCTCGCCAGGCACCCAAGACCTGCCCGATCTCGATAAGTACTGTGTAGGCTGCTCGTACCCCACGCTCGTGGTAATCTCCTGCCACCTCCGGTCCATTCATGGCAGCGCCTTTCTCCATGCGGGTAGCAGTTTTTCATTGAGTAAGTGTTCTGCCGCTTCGGCCCCGCGTTCACCGGCCACGTTCAGGTCTAGCCAAGTCTGCACCATCCCACTGCACCAGATTCCCGGTGCTGCCTCCGTACGGGCTGAGAAAACGTCATCCTCATGCGGCTCAAGCAATACAACATTCTCCCCGTGTAAAACCGGTTGCAGTTGCAGGCGGCTCTTCAAAATGGCCGCGCCTTGCTTGTCTGCGTAAAAGAACTGAGTCGCCTGTCGCGCGAAGGGGGCAATCCACGCTGCGGCGGAATATGAGGCTAACACCGCATGAGATCCATTCCCTGCTTCCGCAAACGCCCTACGCACCGCATCTTCAAGGGCCTCGCCATGCAGCAGCGTATAGCTGGCTTCCCGAGAAAGTGGACGCATCTCGTAGGAACTCCTCCAAGCCTCCGCGAGAGTCTCTGGTTTGGTCAAATGAACTCCCGCATCGTTCGCGACAGCCCATTCCCGATCTAGCAGGAGTCGCCGCACGTTACTCACCTGGCCCAGGCTCACCCCAGCCGCGACCGCCAACTCCGTCACCTTCCATGCTCGCATGGGGGGAGTCAGCAAGACGCGAAGAACTCGTCCTGCTTTCGCCGTGAAAAGCGACCGCAAGTGTCGCTTCACCCGAAAAGGATTGTCCGCCTCTTGGAGCTCAATAAAGACTTGATCGAAAGATAAATGTGCGTTGCCGGCCAGATCGGCATAACCGATACCCGAATCGAGACAAAGGCGAGCAGATTCACTAGAAAGGAATGGCGCAACCACAACCCCATAACTCGGCCCACCGTGAACTCGATTTTTTAGAAAATGATCAAGGAAAAGAATCCGATTCCGCACCTCCAATGGTTGACCGCGTTTGGCGTCGATCACGGCCAAAGTCCAATCGCGCTCCTTCGCTTCCACCTCCATGATCCAATCGGGATGAACCCCGACACTTGCCGTCACGCGTTCAAATGCTTTCACTTTTAAGAAGGGGACTCGATTCACTAAACCTCGCAACAAGTCTTCGATTTTCTGATCCAGCTCTCCAGGTTTCAGTTTTTCAACGCGTTTCACCTCGCGTTGATAATGCCAGTTTTACTGAAAATGGCAAGGCCGGTTCATCTTTAATGAGCTTCTCAGTGTGGGGTGAAGCAATTTATTTTTATCAAACCTTCTCGTGCAATTCATAACGCCGGTAATGCGTCATCGCTTCTCTCAACTTCAGCGTAGTAAGATCCAGTTCTTTGCAAGCGACCGTGATCGAGAGCACTGACTCGCTTGGGAACGGTCGATCCACTCGCAGAGCCGATTCGGAGGGTTTCCCGGTCGTTTTTAATGCGCCTCGCGTCATTTGCTGCGCGAGACCTCAATCCTTTGGGTGGCTACTCTTTCTCAAAGTAAAACCAAATGCATCAAATAAAGAGAAATCGGGACGGAGGGGAGCAGGAAGGACCAATACTGAAGAAACTGGTGGAGCCGACAGGAATCGAACCTGCGACCTTCTCATTGCGAACGAGACGCTCTACCAACTGAGCTACGACCCCGCACCAAATCGGGTTTAACTATGTCGCAAAAGGCGCATCAGGCAAGCGGAAGTTTTGTAGCGCTCTGCCATTCACAGCAGGCCCGCCATTCCTGGCAACAGCTATGGATTGGATCGCAAGTGTTCCCATACCTTTGGAGGTGCGGGAAGGGCGAGCGCTCCCGCCCACCCTCCCCGCGGTTTCATTCCTTCACGAACAAGCTCCATTCCGCGATCCCGTGCGGGTTGCGAATGAGGGCGCTCACGGGCAACTCCTTCGGTGCACGAGGCACCGCCAGAAGCTTCAGGCCGGCTTCGTGCGGCAGGCGATTGCCCTTTTTCGAATTCACGGCCTTGTCGGACCAGACGAGATTCCCCCATTCGTCCTTGCCTCCGCGTGAGCGAGGCAATACGTGGTCGAGGCTGCCTTCGCCCGGCTTCAGCAACTTTCCGGTGTATTGGCAGCGATTCCCATCACGCTCGCGAATAGTCCTGGCGCAGAGTTTGGGACGGCGCCTTGGCACCTTGGCGAAGTTCACGGCCACAATCACGGTGGGCACCCGGATCGCGCCGCGCACGGTCTGCACCGAGTGATCGGAGGCGCGGATGGGCAGTCTGATCCATTCCTCCCAGGTCACGGGCCGGATGTGGCTTTCGCCTTCGATCTCGAGGGCGGTGGCGACATTGGAGGCCATTTGGCAAAAGGCATCGGCAGGCGTGCGAATGTTGATCGCCTGCCAGTTGCGATTCAGCACCAGCACGACCGTTTTGTTTAGGATATCAGTCATAAAGTCATGGAGGGTGTTTGTTCTTTCTTTGAAACGGCTGCGTGCGACCGATCTCATGCCAGGTGGGGAGCAAAATCTCGCCATTGACGCCAGCACCGCGAGGGTGTTTGATGCGCTTAAACAGCGCGCAAATGCGCGTGTAAGGAGAAACTTTTAAGTATGAAAAACTTGTTCGCTACCGTGCTCACCGCCCTGGCCTTAACTCATTCCGCCTCTTCCGCCGAAGTGAGCGCGAAGCTGAGCGATGTTCATCTCTGCTGCCAAAGCTGTGTGAAAGGGGTGCAAGCGGCCATTGCCAAAGTCCCGGGCGCCACCGCGACGGTGGATAAAGACGCGGAGACGGTCACATTGTCCGGTGCCGACACCGCGACCGTGCAAAAAGCGGCTGATGCGCTCGTCGCAGCGGGATACTTCGGCAAAAGCAGTGATTCGAAAATCAAGCTCTCCGCCGCCACCGGGGCGAAAGGCCAGAAGGTGCAAACATTGAAGGTGGAAGGCGTGCATCTGTGCTGCGGCAAGTGCGTCACGGCGGTCAATAAAGCCGTTAAGTCTGTCGAAGGCGTGAAGAGCGACAATGCGACGAAAAACGCGGAATCGTTCGAAGTCACGGGCGACTTCAATGATCAGGAAGTTTTCGCTGCGTTGCAGAAGGCTGGGCTCACCGGAAAAGCCGCGAAGTAATCGATTCAGATTTCCCAATGCCCTGCGCCGCAACGTGGCCAAGGGCATTTTGCTTGTACGGCAACCGAAAGAAAGTTGATCTCTCGCCCGAGCGAAAAGTGGCGGAGCCGGAGGTAGTTGCAACCTCACCATACCGGGTTAAAAGTCCGGTGCCGGTCTGCTGTGGCGTCGGCTCCAAAAAGTGGTGCCCACGGCAGGCTTGATGCCTGCGCTGTTTGGGCTATGCGAAATGAATGGTGGAATGCCGTGGACTTGCGCCACACTCCCTTTTCAGGGAGCTCACTGTTTAGCAAACAGGACCGGCCCGCTTGTCCGGTTGACATTCCAAAATTGGTGCCGCCTGAAGGATTCGCACCTTCAACCTCTCCGGTCTGAGCGGAGCGCCTCTACTAATTGGGCTAACGCGGCCAAACAAAAATGCGACACGAAGGTGGAGTTGAACCACCTCAGCCAGGCCTGTGAGATCCTGGCGATCACCGGATTTTCGTGCCGCTGAAAATAGTTTCTGAACAATCCTTCGGAAAAGCGGTGGTTGCGCACGGGTTGAATACCGTGCGCAACTCTCTTATCGCCAATGAGCTAGAAATTTCGAACTACCGGTTGGAATCATTCGCGGAAAAAAGTGGTTCCTCGGACTGCCGTCGTATTTGCCTGAAGCCAGACAGCAGCTCTTAAAAGCTGCGGCGTGAACCGCATGGGCAGGGATCATTCCGTCCGAGCTTTTCCACGAGCTCCTTATTTCCATGCACGATGCGGATACCGCGCTTCACCTGCGTTTCAGAGGGGAAACCCTTGCGCCGCTTGCTGGTGATTTCGAAGTTGGATTCGGTTTCATCGTATTTATGTTGTGCCATATGGCCTCCATGTTTGTTGTTTGCGGTTGAACTGTCGCGGCGAGAACCACGACAAAGGATTGATCGAGAATGGTCAGGAAGCCGGGATTTGCACCCGGACCGTCTCCTTCACAGGGAGAGATGCTGCTATTACACCACGATCCTGATGGCGCCCACGGCAGGATTTGCACCTGCGGCCTCCACCTTCGCACGGTGGCGCTCTGATCTGACTGAGATACGCGGACGTTTTTAGTTTTGAGTTCAAAGTGCAGAGTGCTGAATGGATGAGGCAAACCGGGCGCTATCTTTGTTTATTCTGAATTCAGCACTTTGAACTCTAAACTCTGCACTTGAGAATGGTCGTCTCGGCAGGTAACGCTCCTGCGTCTTCCGGTTATCGGCCGGGTGCGGTGGCCGTGTGCGAACACCTATTGAGCTACGAGACGGAAAAGAGTCGGGAGGCACTCGTTGCGAACGCCTCCCGATGATTCGGTTTAGTCCAGCAAGGCCACGTTTTTCATTGTGCCGCCTTGGGTCTCTCTGTTCGCCAGAACCCGATGTCAGCACGACTGCGGGATGATATTTCTAAGAGCTTCAAAACAATGCCCCCTTTCAGAGAGCTTGGACTCGATCTGTATCGCATTCATACATTGTAATTTTCGGTTTCAAGCCGAAGCGCACCGATTGGAAGGTGAAACTCAACCGGCCGTCGGGGCGGATTCGAATAACTCGATTGGGTTTGTAGCTCTGGCGAACGAGCAATTTACTTTGATGACGGATGACTGGTTTCATGGATGGTTCCTTTCGATTGTGGGTTTTAGGTTAAAGTATTGGCGGAAGGCGTCGGACCACCTTTCGCGTGAGCGAACGTCGTAATTGGGGGCAGCTGACTTGTGGCGGAACTTGGAGTTCAAATGCTCCGACCTCGGCTTGCGCCGACTCTGTTTTCAAGACAGGTGCAGCCAGCTTATATCTGCCTGCCTTCCTTAAATTCAGAATGCAGAGTTGAGAGCGCAGAATTTTGCCCTCTGGACTCTAACCCTTGCATTCAAAGTGGCTGCCAGACCTGGACTCGCACCAGGACAAGCGGTTTAACAAACCGCCGTGCTACTTTGACACCATCTGGCAAACGATCGGCTTTTTAAATTGGTCGGAATGGCAGGATTTTCACCTGCGATCTCCCGGTCCCAAGCCGGGCGCTCTAAAGACTGAGCTACATTCCGAAAAGAAAAATGGCGCGGCGACTTACGGCTTTTGGATTGGGAAGCGCGTCTAAAGAAGCTTGAACGCTGCGAGTTGATCTTTGCATCTTGATAAGATGCCTAATGCATTTTGACGATCAGCATCGGCATCAGTGACCATTTAACAGATGGTTGCGAGTTTCAATCGCGAGGCTGTTTCGAGCAGCCGGTTTTGACAAGCTCTCCGCACCTCGGCTTTGGGTCGCCGCGCACAAAAATTGAAAGTGCTGGCCGCACGATTCTCGGCCAGCTTTGGATTATAGGTTCACCGTCTGAGTGAAGTTGAATTCATCCAGGGAGTCCTGCAAAGCCTGGATCTCTTTTTCGGCCTCGCTCACCAGTCCATCGACGGCAACTTTGCTGAGCTGGGCCACGTATTCGACTTCGTAACCCGCTTGCGCGTATCCCCCGCCTTCGTGGAAGACCCCGCTTTTGGTCTCGAGAGCCTTTAAGGTGACGACCAGGCCTTTGAGTTCGGCGAGGCGGAAGATTTTGTCATAAGCGTCCGCATTGGCTCGCGCCAGCTCCGTTTTTACTTTTATCAGCTCGTCGATCTTGGCGCGAAGCTGGCTGAGGACTTCACGATTATCGTAGTCGAAGCTCTGCTTGGTGGAGCGCACATTCTGTTTGTTGAGCAATTCCTTGAGCTGGGAGATTTCACCCGTGAGCTGGTTTTTGAGTTTGAGAGTCTTGGTCAGTTTCATGTTGGTTTTCCTTTCGATGGTTGATGCAGGGTTGATAATTGGTGAGAAGTGCTGGTAATGCTCCAGTTCGTCGCTTCCGACTTTGTTTAGTGACACCCGATTTACAGTCGGGCAGACGGATCACTTCCCTCCGAAATTGGTAGCGGGAGTGGGAGTTACACCCACCTAAAGAAGTTTATGAGGCTTCTCTCTGTCCTTTGGTCGAGTTTCCCGCAGTGAAAACTGCTGGAGCCGGTGAACGCGTTTGCACGTGGCGAAAGGCTTCGCTTGAGAATATTGTGGCCTTCCGCGAAGACCTTGTCTGCCACGGTTCCACGAAGAAATTGGCAGGCTGCCTCCGGGCTGCCCGAAGTAAGCTGAGTTTTGGAAACTCTGCGGCGTGCTGACGCGCAGCCTGTGTAAAGAATTAGTTGGAGCGGCTGCCGGGAATCGCACCCGGACCATCTACATGGCAGGAAGACATTCTGCTATTAAACCACAGCCGCGAAATTAAAAGGGCCGGAAGCGTTCACACTTCCGGCCCGTGCCATTTCAAAAAAGAACAAACACCTCTTGGCGATCTATTCGATCCCAACCCGCGGTTTCACGGCGGCTGTTTCGGTGTTTATGGGCACACCTCCTGCGAAGCCCTTCGATTGTAAAATCTGGCTGAACACGTTTGGCGCTGGCTTTTTCGAGCGATGGGCAGAGCCCACCGGTAGAGAACCTCGGCTCTCTTGCGCCAATTTTACTTTTGTCTCGGCTGACATCATCGAGATGTCGCGGTCCTTCTGTTCACAGTTCGTTCACCTTTCTTTTGTTTGTTCCTGGGTTCTCTCAGTGGGTCATGAAAAACAAAAAACCCTGCTTCCTTCTCGGTAAGCAGGGTTTGGAAAAATTCTATGTTTCTTCTCTTACCTGCTTGCCTCCCTTGTATCCAAATGCATTTCGGGGGTTTGTCCTTTATACGCTCTGGATAGGCCAAGGCTAAACACACAACCCTGGCTCGACCAATTACGAAGTGCCCCGATACTCATCGAGACCGACATCGTCGGCGAACTGGAGGTTGATATGTTCATGCAGATTGTCATCGAATAGAAAAGACCTGTAATAGCTTGGAAATGTTACGTCAAACAATTTTGCGAAAATTTTTCTGTCTCAATGCCTAGAAAGCATTGACCCGCTTTTTGCGCGCCGGAGTAGTGTGTGGTGTCTCCCCGCGCCTGAATCTGGCCGGTGTGACACCGATGAGCTTTCGAAAATGATGAACGAACGCACTCACATCGGCGAAGCCACTTGTGTATGCGATCTCAGTCAGGCTTTGGCTGGTCTTGCGCAAGCTATGACAGGCCGCCATGACCCGCGTTTTAATCAGGAAGAGTTGCGGGCTGACGCCGAAGGCTGCATGAAATTTGCGTTCGAGTTGCCGCTGCGAGAGCGAGGCGACTTGCGCCACCTGCGCAATCGATATTTTATCCGCAAAGTGCTTTCGTATGAAATCGACCCCTTTTGACAAGTCGCCAAATGGGAGAAGGAGATTGGCGCGTCCCGTGTAACTTTGCAGAAGTCCCATCACGCCGATGATCTCGCCATTCTTGTCGCGCATCGGCAGTTTATTGATGACATACCAATCTGGCATGCCCTCATCGTCGAACCAAAGTTCGACTCGATTCAGCAACGGCTGTCCGCTTTGATAGATCTTCGCATCGTCCTCGACATACGCTTGGGCCATGCTCTCGGGATTCAGATCGAAATCCGTCAGCCCCACGATTTCGATTTCGTTCGAAAGTCGATACAGGCGCAGGATGCCCTCACTGCAAAACATCACTTCTCCCTGAGAATTTTTAGCGAAGAAATAGAGACCTGGGATCAAATCGAAGAGCCGATGAAAAAGATGGGCCGGATCAAGAACCCGCAACCACTCATCGCGTCGCGCCAAGGCTCGCTTGCGCTTTCCTGCCGGGAGCAGCTTTGGTGAAAAGCCCCAACGGATCGGCGTGGCAGGCTTGCTTTTCGGCGTGAGCATGTGTCCTGACTGTGAGCGCAGAACGTATTCCCGTGCCGATTAAGAATCAAGCCAAGGAATCACTACGGAGCAAAGTCCAGTCACACACGCGGCGCGTTGCGTATGGATCTACGGCCCGATGCGATAAAACTTCGCCGTGCCAGTCCGAGTCTCGCTGAACGGGGTCGAAGCTCCAGCGACATTGTTCCACGGGCCGGTGACCGTCGGGGCCGATTGAAGGACCCCCGAGCCGGTCCATTCGATTTTGATGCCGTTGCCCGTGGTTCCGATTTTAGTGAATTTGGGGCGTGCCGCCACGGGCACTCCGTTGAGGTAGATGCTGGCGATATTCTCCGGTGTCAGAGCCGCCTTCCAAACCGAAACCTCCGCGATGTTCCCATGAAAATTATGCGCCGTCCCGTTCTGTCGCGTGCCGATGTTGAACTCCGCATCGGGAGAAAGAAAGCTTCCATCAAGCCGATCGGTCTGGCCGCCAGTCGATTCGACACCGTCCAGATAGACATGCACGCCCGCCGCCGTGCTCGAGCCGTCGTAGGTGAATGCGGTATGGTGCCACGTGTTATCGAGCATCAAATCAGCGGAATGCACTTCGATCATCGATGGGCCGTAGGTGTTGAGCAGCCACACGTTCATATCGCCATGCACATGCAATTCCCAACCTCTATAAGTGTCCCCGTGGATCATGCGTCCCGCGATGGTCGAATCCTGCACCGCGCCTTTGACCCAGGCCGTGAGAGTGAAAGGAGTATCGGTATCGAACGCAATGGCTTTGCCGGCCTTGATGTAAGTGTTGCCATCGAAATCCCCGGACTCCGTTCCTGGCCTCACCCCGGGTCCATATCTCTCTGCCGGCACAAAGGTGCCATCATTCGCTCCGTTCGCGTCCCTGGCATCGCCGTTCAAGGGCCAAAAGCTAATCAGGTCCGAGAGAATGGGAGGCTGGCCGGGATCGGGATCGGTCACCTCGACATCGATCGCGAGGTCGAATGAGTCAGCGCCTCGCGTGGCGTGGAGCGTGTATGTCCCGCTCTCGCTCGGCACGAGTAAGACACTGCCGAGGCCACCGACGGTTTGGCTCGTCACATTTCCTGGGGCCGGATTGAGCGTCAGTGTGGCCAGGGGATGTGCCGTCCACGAAAACACCACGCTCTGCCCGCGAGGCACCTTAAGCGGGGAAGCCTCGAACGTCGCGATTAACGGCTTTACTTGCACGGTCACGGATTGCGTTACGGTTCTCGCGCCTCGCTTCGCGGTCAAAGTGTAAACCGTATCGGCTTCCGGCG
>JADMIO010909332.1_pt1 | contig 17779 bp, 12 predicted proteins | sample 8958161 | NCBI WGS metagenome assembly JADMIO01 (sample SAMN16585339, study PRJNA669376) | soil metagenome | isolation source: Crop rotation soil | place: USA: Cullars Rotation, Alabama | collected 2011
GCCGCGACTTCAAGTCACGTGAATTCCAAGCTTCGGATCCCACTGTGCTGGAAAGGCCTCGTGGTCAGCGCGCACTCCGTCGTCTCCGCCGGTTCCGCCCTCGACCTCGCCACACGGCAGCTGCTCATCGAGCCCGGCCCGAGCTCCGGCCCCGGCCCGAACCCCAGCCCCAGCCCCGGCCCCGGCCCGAACCCCAGCCCCGGCCCTAGCCCGGAGGCGGCCCTGGCAGATCCGGCGGTCACGCTGGCGGTCGAGGGCTCGGCGTTCGCCGGCCTGTTCGGACGGGCCGCGCGCTATGGAACCGCGGCGCCGACCCAGCTCCAGGACCTCATCACGCGCGGGCTCGCCCAGCGCCAGGTCGTGTACCTGGCCGAGACCAGCAACGGCCCCGCCGATCTCGAGGTGCCGCTGTTCTTGCCGAGCACGGTGCTCGCGCGCGCCCGTGACGCGTCCTGGCTGGCCGACCAGCACGATCGCACGCCGCGGCTCATGGGTCAGCTCGCCCTGACGAGCGGGGGCGAGTGGGGCGCATGGCTCACCGACTATGCCGTCGCGACGCTCGCCGCCCAGCCGCGCATGACGTCGCGGACGCTCTTCGGCGACCTCACCGCCGGCCTGGGCCCGGCCGGCCCGCGCGTCGCCGATACGCTGGAAGCGCTCGCGCGCCGGCTCGATGCCGCGGCCGCGAGCGGCCTTCTCGGCTACCTGACCGGGGACGACGACCTGAACGGCGGCCGCGCGCGCTCCCTCGCGACCCTGGGGGCCTCGCCGGTCGAGGGCTCGCTCACCAGCCCAGGCAGCTTCGCCCTACCCGTCGACGCCGCCTCCGAAGCCGGCAGCCTCGCACCCATGTTGAACGGTCCCGCCGGAGCCGCGTCATCGACTCCGACCGGAGACGACGTCGCCGACGCGCGCGTGCCGTTCGCCCGGCTCGGCCGCATGAACGAAGACGCGCTCGCGCTCCTCGAGCACGGCGATCTCGCCCGCCTCCAGGCGCTCGCCGACGACCTCGACGGCTTGGCCAAACAGCTCGACGAGGCGCGCACGGACGCCGTACCCGACGCCGCCGCCCCATGGCTCGACGAGCTCGCCGACGGCGCCGCCATCGACGCGCTGCGCGCGCGCCACAGCCTCAGCCTCTACCGCGAGGTGATGGAGGCCCGCCGGGCACGCCTGACCACGGACGGCGTCGCGGCCGGCGCGCATCGCACGGCTGCGCTCGGCGCAGCGCGGCTCGCGGCGGGCCTGCGGACGCAAGCCCTCGCGCTGGTCGCGGCCGAGGAGTCACGCTATCGCTACCCGACCGACCGCACCATCGCCGGCTTCGATCCCACGCTGCCCGCCAGCAACGCGACCGTCTACCCGTTCAGCCTGCTGGCCCGGGTTCATCTTCTGTCCGACTGGTCCCGGCGCGAGGTGCTTGCCGACGCCGCGACGCAGGGCGCGATCGACGATCGCCTGCTGCGTGTCACGGTATCTCAGGTCAGCGCGGCCGAGTCGGTGACGGCTGACGCGGCGGCCCTCTACAGCGCCGGCTGGCGCGGCTTGACGGTCGCATTCGGCGACGATGAACCGGCCGCACCCTTGCCCGCCGGCTCACCGTTCGTCTTCCATCGCTACGCACAGCCTGGAGCCTACGACGTCACCCTGACAGCCATCGACGTGACGGGGCGCAGCGCGGTGCTCACCGTCCCCGTCGCGGTGGTCGCCGCCACGCTCGTGACCCGGCCTGGTGCCCTGACGGTGGTGCAACCCGCGTCCGGCCCGCTCCAGGCGGCGCTGGCTCATGCGGCGGCGCCGCTCGTGGTCGCCGTCGAGGACGTGTCCGGCTCGCTGTGCCAGCTCGGCCTGGCCGGCGACGACGATGCCGACGGCAGTCCCGACCCGGGACGCCTCGTGAACCTCCCGCCCGGCGTTCGAACTGGCGATCACTGTTCCGTCACGGCCCCCCGCTGGGCCCTGCCCATCGCCGCCTCCTCTGCCGGCGACGCGTTGCCCGGCCGGGACTTCAGGTTCGACGGCGACCTGGTGTTCTCGGCTGCCCAAGCCCCGACCGGCCTCGCGGCTGGAAAGCTCGGGCTCTCGATCCGGCGCGCCGACCTCGCCGCCCTGCTCGTGCACGAGGCCGGGCTCGCCCCCGACGCAGCCGACGCCGCGGTGGCTGCATTGGCCGGGGGCGGTGCCAGCGGTGGGGGCAACGCCTGGCTGCGCATCGAGCTCGGCTTCACCGCAACGGCAGCGCCGACCCGCTGAGGCAGCCCACCAGCCGTGCACCCGCGGATTGGGCCCAGGCAGCGCAATCTTTCGGGGACGTTCCGGCCCCTCGACGCACGCAGCCCGAGCGGTCTCCCGTGCTATCGTCCGCGCCATGTCCCTCGTCTTTCGTGAGATCCACGCCGCCGCCGACGACAACCAGCTGAACCAGGAATGGCTCATCCTCGAGAACGCCGGCACCGCCCCGTTCAACTCCTCGGGCTTGTCGGTCCTCGTCGCGCAGCCCAAGCTGGGCGCCAAGAAGAACCCCCGACCGCTGGGCACGCTCGACCCCGGCTTCGTCCTCAAGCCCGGGCAGAAGATCCGGGTCATCACCGGCAGCCCGGGCAAGAAGTCGCAGGGCACGCCGCCCTCCGAGTCGGAGGAGCTCAAGAACTACCACCTGTTCCTGGGCGCCAGCCTGCTCCAGGGCAAGGGCACCGAGATCCGGCTCGCGCTGCGCCAGCACGAGGTCGCACGCGCGACGTTCGATCCCGAGTCACCGTCGGGCGTCGCGTAGCCATGGCCGAGACCGTCGTCTCGCGATTCTTCGCCAACGCGGACCGCCTGGGCGCGAAGCCGGCGCACTACTTCAAGCGCGACGGCCGCTGGATCCCGGTCGGGTGGCGCGCGTCGGCGGCCATCGTGCGCAGCATCGCGTCCGGCCTGATCGACCTCGGACATCGCGCCGGCGACGCCACGTCGATCCTGTCGGCGACCCGCCGTGAGTGGATGTACTGCGATCTGGCCTCGCTGGCGGCGGGTGGCATCTCGGTCGGCGTGTACCCGACCATGACGGTGGACCAGACCCAGCACGTCATCGGGCACAGCGAATCGCGCTTCGTCGTGGTCGAGGATGCAGCCCAGCTGGCCAAGGTCCGGTCCGCCCTGCCGCGCTTGCCCAAGCTCGAGCGCATCATCGTCATCGACCCCACCGGCGTCACCCTCGACCCCGCGCGCGAGATGACCCTGCGCGAGGTCATCCACCGCGGCCAGCTGGCGCGCAACGACATCGACGCGCGCCGCGCCGCCCTGCAGCTCGAACAGGCGGCCATTTTCGTCTACACCTCGGGCACCACCGGGCCGCCCAAGGGCGCCATGATCACGCACGGCAACGTGGTCTCGGGGCTGACATCGGCCAGCGCGATCCGCATCCTCGACAGCGACATCGGCTTCTCGTTCCTCCCGCTCGCGCACGTGCTGCAGCGCATGGTCGACCACTTCGCCATCTGGCACGGCATGCCTGGCTACTATGGCGAGAGCATCGAGAAGATCGCCGACAACCTCGCCGAGACCGGCCCGACCCTGCTGGCCGCGGTGCCGCGGATCTTCGAGAAGGTCTACGCGCGCATCCACGCCCAGGTCGCCGAGTCGTCGGCCGCCCGCCAGCGCATCTTCCAGTGGGCGCTCGGCGTGGGCCGCGAGGTCTCGCGCCGCCGGCAGGCCGCGCAAGGCGCGCAGGTCGCCCTGCCGCCCACCCTCGAGCTCCAGCACCGCATCGCCCGCAAGCTGGTGTTCGACAAGCTGCGCGCACGCCTGGGTGGCCGCGTCCGCCTCTTCATCACGGGCGGAGCGCCGATCGCGAAGGAGATCCTCGAGTTCTTCGACGCGGCGGACATCACCATCCTGGAAGCCTGGGGCATGACCGAGACCTTCGCCGCGGGCACCTCGAACCTGCCGGGCGCGATGCGCTTCGGCACCATCGGCCGCCCCTTGTCGGGGATCCAGATCCGGCTCGACAGCGATGGTGAGATCCTCATCAAGGGCGGCAACCTGTTCGCGGGCTACTTCAAGGACGAGGCGGCGACGCGCGACTCGTGGACCGCCGACGGCTACTTCCGCACCGGCGACATCGGCAAGGTCGACGCCGACGGCTATTACGCGATCATCGACCGCAAGAAGGACCTCATCATCACCGCCGGCGGCAAGAACATCGCCCCGCAGAACATCGAAAACCTCATCAAGACCGATCCGCGGATCTCGCAGATCGTGGTGCTCGGCGACCGCAAGCCGTATCTCGTGGCGCTGGTCACGCTGGCCAAGGACGAGGCGCTGGCGTGGGCCAAGGCCGAAGGCCTGGCGGTCACCGACTTCGCCGAGCTGACCCGCCACCCGCGCGCCCAGCAGCTCGTCAGCGAGATCATCGAGAGCAAGAACAAGCAGCTCTCGAACTACGAGCGCATCAAGAAGTTCCGCATCCTCAACGAGGACTTCACGCTCGAGAACGGCATGTTGACGCCGTCGCTGAAGGTCAAGCGCAAGGTCGTCAGCGAACGCTTCCAGACCATGCTCGAGGGCCTGTACGGCGAGGAAAAGCCCGCCACCAGCGCCCGCGCCTGACCTCGCCCCGCCGCTCGGCTCCGAAAATCGCCACGAATTTCTGAGGCGAAGAGCCCGTCCCGGTCGGAGATCCTTGAGGGTCCTCGCACGCGATTCCCTGTCATTTCGCGCTTCACGGAGTGGCCCACTAGCTGCACTGGCCCCCGAGCCATGAAGCCTATCAAGCCCGTGGTTCCCCGCCTCCTGTTCCAGCTCGGCAAGCGCCTCGCCCTCATGGGCGCGCTCGCAACCGCGACGCTCCTGGTCGCCTGCTCGAGTGAGACCCTGCCCGGCCAGGCCTGCAAGACCGCCAACCAGTGCGGCAGCGGCGCTTACTGCGTGGCCTCGCAGTGCCAGGAGCTCGGCTCGGGCGCGCTCTTCTATGCCACCGACCCCATGACCAACGACTGCCGCACCGTGGCGGTCGGCGGCAAGGACGACTCGGCCGCGCGCGGCTGGAATTCCTGCGCCAACCCTTGCGATGGCCTGGGCGAGGCTTCGTGCAGCGCCGAGCCGCGCTGCCAGCCGCTGTACGCGCAGCAGCCGTTCAACGGCTGCGGCACCTGCAACTGTCCGCCAGGCGCCGCCTGCGATTGCGCGCCCTGTCCGCTCCCGGTCGATGATTGCCCGACCTGCGCGCAACCCGGCGCCCCGGCGCCCGCCCAGGTCCCGGCGGTCCCGCCCCAGGGTGACACCCGCGTCGGCGCCCCGGTCTTCAATGGCGGCCGGAGCTACGCCGGCTGCCGCCCGGTGCCCGAGCCGCGCACCTGCGACGCCCTGGCCGAATCGGAGTGCGGCTCGCACCCCGAATGTCAGCCCGTGTTCTCGGGTTGCGCATGCGGCATCAGCGACGTTCCCTCCATCAACGAGAAGGGCGACCTGGCGCCCGAGCCGACCTGCCCGGCCTGCGACCCCAAGTCGGGCGGCAAGTTCGCCCGCTGCCAGGCGCGCTCCTGCTACGAGCTCGGCGCCAATGCCTGCACGCAGCGCGGCGATTGCGCCTGGGACGGCGGCTCGTGCAAGCCAGCCGCGGCCGCGCCGTGCGGCGCCCTGGCCGAGCACCAGTGCCTGGACCGCCGTGACTGCCGGCCCGTCGGCGAGACCTGCTATTGCCCGCCCGACATGACCTGCAAGTGCGGCGGCGGCAAGTTCCTCGGCTGCGAGGTCGACGGTTCGTCGTCCACCTGCCTGTCGGACAGCGACTGCGCCGGCGGCTTCACCTGCGACACCAGCGTGTGCCTGCCCCCGGCCGGCTGCGACCCCAGCGGCAACACGCCGTGCCCCGCCGTGTGCGCCGGCAAGTGCGTGGCCCAGTCGGGCTGCGCCAGCCTCGACGAGGCCAGCTGCAACGCCACCGCGACCTGCGCGGCCAAGTACAACGAGGACTGCTCGCAGGACAGCCCGTACGCCTGCGGCGGGTTCGACCTGGCGCTCAGCCCGCCCGCCCAGGGCGTCGCCTTCGTGGGCGGCGGCAGCTGCGGCTGCACCCCCAAGTTCGCGGGCTGTGTGGATCTGACCGGCGACGAGATCGTCGGCGACCGAAGCCTGCTCATCCGCGAGCCGGTGGTGCTCGACCAGCCCCAGTACGCCTTCCCCGCGATGCTCGGGCGCCTGGCGGGCGGCGATGCCGCCAGCATGATGGAAGACATCCTGACCAGCTTCACGGTCGACACCACGATCAATGGTCGCGTCGCGAAGGCGCGCCCCGGCGTCGCGGCCTGGATGCAGCGCCACGCCCGCCGCCCCGACGGCAAGCTCGACCTCGCGCGCCTCGGCTTCCGGCCCATGGCGATCGTGAACCGCATCGACCTGGTCTCGGCCACGAGCTGCGGCGAAGCCCGCATCGTCTACGCCAATGACTCGGGCGTGACCGACCACACGCATCGCATGACGGTCATCTTCGAGTTCGGGGTGCCGAACGATGGCCAGGGCTGCCGTACCGTCGCGCAGCGCTGGGCCACGCTGTCCCAGTTCGCCACCGGCGACCCGCGCTACAAGGCGCGCCTGACCGAGCTCACCGACACCTTCTTCCAGGCCCAGAACCTGAACCAGCTCCGCACCAACGAGCTCCTCAACGGGACATTCACGACAGACTGGGAGCTGCGCGAGTTCAAGCTGGCTGCCGGCCATCTGGTTCCGCAGCCTTGCAAGAACTCTCCCGATCTCTCGCTGATCGGAAACCAGGCCTTCCTGAGCTGGGTCCGCGACAATCAGATCCTGCTCGCGCTCTCCACCGCGGTCGTGCCGGATACCTACCTGACCCCGGCGAGTGTGACCGACGGCACGCGCTTCACCCTGCCGCCGGACCTGATGGTGGCCGAGAAGGCGCTCAACGCGCGCACCTGCAACGGCTGCCACTCGACCGAGACCGGCACGCAGTTCGCTCATCTCCAGGAGCGCCGGTTCTCGAACTCGCGCGCCGCGGCATCGGGCTTCCTGCGCGGAGACCTCAAGAATCGCGGGCAGATCCTGAAGACGTTGCTCGGCGACAGCGCCCAGGCGACGGTGCTCCGCACCCGCGAGCGTGCGCCCTTCACCCACTAGTACGACTCCGGCCGGCGGGTGTCCTCACCCCCCAAGAGGGCGCCCGCCGGCTTCTCCTCTGCGATGTGCCGTGTTTTGCCCGTGACGTGCTTCGGCCCGCATGATGCACTGGTGGGACGCCCATGCGAACCAGCCATCTGCTCGCGGGATTCTCCCTCCTCTGTCTGACCCTCCTCACGACCGCCTGCGGTCTCACCGAACCGGAGCAAGTCACTCAGGACGTGACGTGCGGCCATCTGTATTTCGCGCGTGATCCCGCCAACAACACCTGTCGACCGCTGGTGGCGTGCAGCGCAGACGACGGCCCTGCCCGCGCCTGGAAGAGCTGCGCGAATCCTTGCGTCGACCTCGACGAGGCGGCCTGCGCGGCCGACGTTCGGTGTCAGCGGGTGTTCGATTCGGAGGTGAGCTTCAACCAGCCCACGTTCGTTCCTGACGCCGGCCCACCAGGCTCCGGCGGTGCCCCCGACCCGGGCAGCTTCCACGGCTGCCGGCCGGTGCCGACCCCCGCGACCTGCGAGCAGCTGTCGGCCGCCGACTGCGGTTCGAACCCGACCTGCGAGGTCCTGAGCAACCCGTGCGAGTGCGTGCCGGGCCCGCCGTCGGCCGGCCCTGATGGTGCGCTGCTGCCGCGCACCTGCATCACCGAGAACTGCTCGACCAACGCGACGCTCACCTGCCGCACTCGATCCTGCGTCGGCCTCGGCGCCGCCGCATGCCAGGACCGCGGTGGATGCACCTGGGACGGCGCGACCTGCCGCGCCGCCGCAGCCCGGCCCTGCGCGTCGCTGGGAGAGGCAGACTGCCTGGGCCGCCGCGACTGCCGCGCCAACGGCAGCCTGGGGTACTGCCCGTCGGACATGTCGTGCGGAGACAGCAACTTCGGTGGCTTCACCGGTTGTGCCGACGATGCGCCCACGGCCGGCTGCCGCTTCGACAGCGACTGCGCCCTCGGCTTCACCTGCGACCTCGGCGGTGTGTCCGACCTCGGGGCGGCGTCCGGCCGGTGCATCCCGTTGTCGGGCTGCAGCAACCTCCCTGAAGGCGCCTGCACCGCCGACCCGCGCTGCATGCCCAAGTACGCCGAGCGCTGCCCGCCGCCGCTGCCCGGTCAGCCCCAGCAGCAGCCTTCGAGCGGTGGCTATGATCCGAACGCCCCGGTTGGCGGACCGTTGCCGCCGAGCGAGTGCCTCCCGGTCTCGACGTTCGTGAGCTGCGTGGAGCTGTCCGGCAACGAGATCGTGCCCGACCGCAGTCTGCTGGTGCTCGACCCCGTCGCGCTGAGTGACCCGCAGTACAGCTTCGCCAACATGATGGGTCGCCTGGTGCCCGGCGGTGACGCGAGCCGCCTCTACGACCAGATGCTGGCCACCTACAGCCAGCGCACGCCCATCGGCACGTCCGTCGCCGAGCCGCGCGGCAACTTCACCCAGATCCTGAGCTCGCTCCACGCCCCGTCGGCCCAGATCCCGCTGACCGCCCTGCACTTCCGGCCCGTCGCCATCGTGAACCGGCTCGACCTCCTGTCCGCGCACGACTGCGGCGAAGCTCGCATCGTCTACAGCAGTGACCTCGGGTCGGTCGATCGCGGTACGCGCATGACCATCATCTTCGAGTTCGGCGTCCCGAACGACGGTCAGGGCTGCAAGACGGTCGCCCACCACTGGTTGGCGTTGTCGCAGATGGCGACCGGGAGCGTGCCCTACCGCGACGCCCTGCGCGCCATCACGGATGAGCTCTTCCAGGGCCCGCGCCTCAACCAGCTGCGCACCGACGAGCTGATGCTCGGCCGCACCAACCCGATGAGCCCGGCTCAGGTCAAGGTCGACTGGGAGCTGCGCGAGTTCAAGCTGGTGAACGGCGTGCTGGTGCCCGGCCCGTGCAAGAACTCGCCTCGGCTCGACCTCGTCAGTGGCCCCGAGTTCATGCAGTGGGTGGGCGACAATCAGATCGGCATCGCGCTGGGTCAGGTGACCGTGCCCGAAGCGTTCCTGGCCCCGACCAGCATCTCGGACGGCAACCGCGTGCAGCTCCCGGTCGCGTTCCGCGATGCCGAGAGCAAGCTGAACGCCAACACGTGCAACGGGTGCCACTCGACCGAGACCAACACGGCGTTCGTCCATATCGCCGAGCCGTCGTTCTCCGACGGTCGCGCCCGGCCCTCGCGCTTCCTGCAGGCGGAGCTGCCCAAGCGCGCCGAGACCCTGCGCCTGCTCCTGGGCGACAGCGCCCAGGCGACCGTGCTGCGGACCCGGCCACGGCCTCCGGTGACTCACTGAGACTGCTCCCGTGCTCGACATGCTCGGACCCTAGCAGGGGGGTCTGACACACGGTCTCGGGCGACACGTCAGGCGTTCCCGGATGGCTTTGGTTTCGGTACCCTTGCCGCGTTGCCCGCCCCCGCCCCCGCCACCCCGACCCCGCGCAATGCTCATCTCGCGCTGCTGGCGGTACAGCTCTGCTTCGCCAGCTGGGCCATCGCCGGCAAGCTCGCCCTGGTGCGGCTCGGTCCGCGCGCCATCCTGTGCTTCCGGGTCGGCTGCGGCTCGCTCATCTTCCTGGCCATCGCGCGGGTGAGCACGGGCAGGCGCCTGCCGCGTCCCAGCCGCGCCGAGCTGGGCCGGCTGGTCGTCTACTCCGCGCTCGGCATCATCGTGAACCAGCTCTGCTTTCTCTACGGCCTGCGCGAGACCACCGCGACCAACGCGACCGTCCTCGGCACCAGCATCCCCGCCTTCACGCTGCTGCTCGCCATCGTGCTCGGGCGCGAAGCCATGAACGGCACCCGGGTGCTCGGCCTGGCCGTCGCCTGCGCCGGGGTCCTGGTCGTCAGCAAGGTCGATAGCTTCGACCTCAGCGACCGCCACGTCCGCGGCAACCTGTTGATCCTCTTGAACTCGTTCTCGTACTCGCTGTTCCTCGTGCTGGTCCGCGACCTGCGCGAGCGCTTCTCGCCGCAGGTCCTGGTCGGCTACCTCTTCGCCATCGCCGCGCTGGTGCTGGTGCCGCTCGGCGCCCCGGCGTTGGTCGCAAATGCGCCACACCTTCCCGCCCGCGCGTGGCTCGAGCTCGCCTTCATCGTCGCGGTGCCCACCATCGGCGCGTACTCGCTGAACCAGTACGCGCTGCGCCACGCCGAATCCAGCCTGGTCGCGCTCTACGTCTACGTGCAGCCGCTGGTCGTCGCGCTGCTCGCGTACTGGGTGCTCGACGAGACGCCCACATGGCGGACAGGTGTGGGCGGTGTCCTCGTATTCCTCGGAGTTTGGCTGGCATCCTCGCGCGCGCTCGTGCGTTGGATCGTTCGCGACGAACGGTGAAGCGCGCGAGAAGTTGCCCCGTGTCAGACCCCTCTGCTACGGATCGAAATCATCCTCGTCACGGCCAAGGCAAGGTTCTGTTGAGCTTGCAAAATGTGTGTGCGTCAAGGCCAAAAGTACCCCCTAGAAAATCGGTTGATATATATGCAATACGATGGATTTTATTGGGAAAATAGAAAGCTCGAGTAGCCACTTTCATTCGGTCTCGAGCCGCGTCATACCTACAAACGTTTCGCGCGGAGAACGGCTATGGCTCTCGTTCACTGGGAGGTACAAAGGGCAGGCTTTTCATGCGGCGCGGCCTGCCTTCGGAATGCCCTGCAAGTGCTGGGCAAGAGCGTCGACGAACAAGAGGTTCGTCGTCGTGCGCGCACGACCCCACAGGACGGGACCAGCGAGACCGATCTGTGTCGCGCCATCCGTTCCTATGGTTACCGGCCCCGAGTGGGCCGCTGGTCACGTCGTCGTGAAGACGCGCAGGCTGCCTGGACCTGGCTGTGCAAGGAGCTCGACGCCGGCCATCCCGTCATCTTGAACGTCGACGACCTGTCGCACTGGGTGCTGGCCGTTGGCCGGATCGGCGATCGCATCGCGATTTCGGACCCGCAGCGGGTCGGTCGCATCGTCCCGGGCCGGGTGGTCAAGCTCTACAGCCGCCGGAAGCTGCTCGGCCGGTGGTGGTGCAATGCGGGTCGGCTCGAAGGCAAGGGCCTGGTTTCGGAGTTTTACGGTGTGGCGCTGTCGCCGCGCACCCGGGCGGCGAAGCTGCGTGCCGCGACCGCGCCGCGCGTCACCGAAGAGGTGCTGCGCCGCATCCTGTGCTCCGACTCGGTGTATATCGCCGACGTCGCCAACGACCTGCGCGCCATCTTCCCGTCACGGCCAGGTCGCCGGAGCTACGAGCCGGCTGGCATGTTCCTCGAGCGCCATCGCGAGGTGCTGCTGGGCGTCATCTCGTACTGGTCGAAGGCGGTCGATGGCCGCCGGCTGCGCGCGCAGCTCGCCACGTATGTGGCGGTCGCCCGGGCCATGCCGAATCTCGCCATCAACCCGCGCGGCGCCCGGACCGCGATCGCGAACCTCACTGCCATGCTGACCATGAACACGGGCTGGGCCCCGATCCAGCAGCGCTGAGCGGTTTCTCCGTCGTCCATTCAGGGCCGGTGCCGGGGGGCTCCGGCCCTTGTTGTTTTCGGACTCGGATCTGCACTCTGACGCCGTAACCTACTGATCAGATTTGGTTTTCCGGAAATTCGAAAAGCTCGTGTCAGCCCCCCCTGCTAAGTAGGAAGCATGCGTACCACTCGCTCTCCTGCTTCACAGTTGAACCTGGCCCTGAGAGAACCCGCCCGCCGGCCGCGCCCCGCTCGTGAGCGGGTCAGCCGGCGCGAGCTCAAGCAGGTCATCGCCCAGCTGCTCGCGATGCTGGACGACGAACCGCGGAAGAAGGCCTCGTGAGCCCCGCCGAAGCACTGGCGGCGGCCCATCACGAGTCGGCCCGGATGAACGGCTTGGCCGGGCGGCGCGCGGCGGCCAGGGCGACCGCACCCGGCGGCGGCTCGTCGTTCACGAGGGCAGCCCCGCCACACACGCCTGCCATCATCTGGTTCACCAAGCTCCATGTGGAGCGGCAGAGTCGGGCCGATCGGCGGACGGCGGCAGCAGCACGGGCAGCTCCGAGGCCTTCGCCCGCTGCGGACAGCGCTGGCAAGCTTCGTTGAGGTGGGAGACCGCGAGCGCAGGCTCGGCCGGGCGCGTGTCGAGGGCCGGAGGTGAGCCTGCCGACGTGCTAGACGTCCATGATCTCCTTCTCCTTCTTGGCGACGAGCTCATCGACGACCTTGGTGTTCTTGTCGGTGAGATCCTGGACCTGCTTGAGGCCCTTCTTCTCGTCGTCCTCGGAGATCTTGCTGGCGGCCTTGAGCTCCTTCAGCTTCTCGTTGGCTTCGCGGCGGGAGTTGCGGACCGCCACCTTGGCGTCTTCGCCCTCCTTCTTGACCATCTTCGCGAGCTCCTTGCGGCGGTCCTGGGTGAGCGCGGGGATGGGCAGGCGGATGAGCTCGCCGTCGTTGTTCGGGTTGAGGCCGAGGTTGGCGGTCTTGATGGCCTTCTCGACCACCGGCAGCAGCGACTTCTCCCACGGCTTGATGGTGATGAGCTTGGGATCGGCGACCTGGCACGAGGCCACCTGGTTGAGGGGCGTCATGGTGCCGTAGTAGTCGACCTTGATACCGTCGAGCAGCGAGATGTTGGCGCGGCCGGTGCGCAGCTTGCCGAGCTCTCGCTTGAGCGACTCGAGCGCCTTCTCGGTCTTGGCGGTGAGGTCCTTGATCACGTCTGCGAGCATGGCATCATCCTTTGCCGCGGAGAGCGGCCTTCAAGTCACCGAGGGCGCGGCGGCCCCGGTCTCGGCCAAGCCGTCGGGCAGGTCGGCGGTGACGACGGTTCCAACGTCCTCACCGAGGACCACGCGCTTGACGTTGCCGCGGGTGGTCAGGTCGAAGACGATGAGCGGCAGGCGGTTGTCCTTGCACATCGCGAGGGCGGTCGAGTCCATCACCTTGAGGTCGCGACGCAGGCAGTCGATGTAGGTGATCTTGCGGAAGCGCACCGCGTCCTTGTGCAGGCGGGGGTCGCGGTCGTAGATGCCGTCGACCTTCGTCGCCTTGAGCATGACGTCGGCGTTGATCTCCATCGCGCGCAGCGAGGCCGCGGTGTCGGTCGTGAAGTACGGATTGCCGGTGCCGGCGGCGAAGATGACCACCCGGCTCTTCTCGAGGTGGCGCACCGCACGGCGGCGGATGTAGGGCTCGGCCAGCTCCTGCATGTGGATGGCCGAGAGCACCCGCGTCATGACGCCCTTGCTCTCCAGGGCATCCTGCATGGCGAGCGAGTTCATGGCGGTCGCCAGCATCCCCATGTAGTCGGCGCTGGCGCGGTCCATCCCCTTGGCGCTCTCGGACACGCCACGGAAGATGTTGCCGCCTCCCACCACCAGCGCGATCTCCACGCCGAGGTCGAACACTTCCTTGATCTCGCTGGCGATGTCGGCAAGCACGGTGGTGTTGATCCCGTACTTGTCGTTGCCCATCAGGGCCTCGCCGGAGAGCTTGAGAAGGATCCGTTTGAAGACGGGCCGGCCTGCGGACACGACAACCTCCGGTGGAAGTGCCCTACCTTACTCGTGAGCGCGCTTCCGCGCGAGGGCGAAAAAACGAAGCGCGGAGCCTTGGCCCCGCGCCCCGGTCACGTCCTGTTCGAGCTACTTCGCGGGCGCGGTCAGCCCAGCCTGCGCCATGACCTCGTTGGCGAAGTCGTCCTTCTTCTTCTCGAGGCCCTCGCCGAGCTCGTAGCGCGAGAAGCGCCGGATCTTGCAGTTCTCACCGATCTTCGAGACCAGCTCGGTGAGCAGCGTGGCGATGTCCTTCTTGTCGTCCTTCACCCAGACCTGATCGAGGAGGCAGATCTCCTTCATCCACTTCGAGATCTGGCCGTCGACGATCTTGCCGATCACGTTCTCGGGCTTGCCGCCCTGGCGAGCCGTGTCGAGACGCACCGTGCGCTCACGCTCGATCTCGGCCGCGGGCACCTCGTCCTTGGACACGTAGCGCGGGTTCATCGCGGCGATCTGCATGGCGACGTCGCGGCAGAAACCCTGGAAGTCCTCGCCGCGGGCGACGAAGTCGGTCTCGCAGTTGACCTCGAGCAGGACGCCGATGCGGCCCGACCCGTGGATGTACGAGACGACCTGGCCCTCCGACGCGATGCGGCCCGCCTTCTTTGCGGCCGAGGCGAGCCCCTTCTTGCGGAGGTAGTCGATCGCCTTCTCGAAGTCGCCCTGCGTCTCCGAAAGGGCCTTCTTGCAGTCCATCATGCCCGCGCCGGTACGCTCGCGCAGGTCCTTCACCATCGTGGCGCTGATCTCAGCCATATCTCACCTGTGGAAACGCCGGTGCACCGAAGCGCACCGGCGGTGGGGTCATTGCGCCGCTACCCGCGGCGGGGCACACGTCACGACGCGCGCGAGCTAGCCGTTCTTGTCCTCGGGGCTCGCGCTGGCCTCGGGCTCGGCGCTCCGGCCGCGGCGCTGCGCGATCTCGACCTTGGGGCCCTCGCCGCCCGAGTGGACGCGGATGACTTCTTCCTTCTCGCCCTGCTCCTGCGAGTCGCGGCCACGCACCGAACGCTCACGCTGGACCTTGGCGCCGGCGATCGCGGCGTCGGCCACCTTCGAGGCGAACAGCTTGATGGCGCGGATGGCGTCGTCGTTGCCGGGGATGATGAAGTCGATCTGATCGGGGTCGCAGTTGGTGTCGGTGACCGCGATGACCGGAATCTCGAGCTTGCGCGCCTCGGCGACGGCGATGTGCTCCTTGGCGGGATCGATCACGAAGATCGCGCCCGGCACGTTCGTCATCTGCTTGATGCCGCCGAGCGACTTCTCGAGCTTGCCGCGCTCACGATCGAGCTGCAGCGCTTCCTTCTTGGTGAGGCGCTCGAGCGTGCCGTCTTCGGCCATCTTCTCGATCATGCGCAGCCGATCGAGCGAGCCCTTCACGGTGCGGAAGTTGGTCAGGGTGCCGCCCAGCCAGCGGTTGGTGACGAAGTGCTGGTTGCAGCGCCGCGCCTCTTCCTGGATGACGTCCTGAGCCTGCTTCTTGGTGCCGATGAAGAGCACGCCTTCGCCCCGCGCGACCGCCTCGACCACGTAGTCGTAGGCGCGGCGGAACATCTTGACCGTGTGCTGCAGGTCGATGATGTGGATGCCGTTGCGGGCGCCGAAGATGAAGGGGCGCATCTTGGGGTTCCAGCGCTTGGTCTGGTGCCCGAAGTGCACGCCCGCCTCGAGCAGCTGGCGCATCGTGATTGGAGTGTCTTCGCTGCCGATTTCCTGAGAGAGCTCGTCCATTGCTACGATCCTTTCGTTGGGCCGCCGCCTCCGTCATCGGGTGGCTCGGAGCGGAACCGTCGAATCAGCGATGATTCAAGCGGTGGCCGCACGACCGAGGCCCTCGAGAGGCGTGTGAATTTAGAACCGGGGGTCCATACCATGAGGGGAAAGCCATTGCAAGGCGCGCCCCGGCAGCGCCGGACGCTGCGACTCACCGACCAACCAGCGACGGCCCGAGCGGCGCGCCCGAAAACGAGTCACGCACGAGCGACTCGCCGACGCATGGTTCCCGCAGCGGACGCGCACGGGATGCGCACGGGACGGGGCGGCGAGCCTCTGGGTTCGCGAGAATTCACGAGGATTCGCGAGGACTCGCGAGGAATCGCAAGGACGCGAAAAAAAGACTCGCCCTCAGGGCCGCTCTCAGGGCCATCCTGGAGCCGTGCCGGTGCGCGATCCGGAAACGCTGGACATTGCTGACGGTTAACTGTAACGATGGGGAGAGCGACGGAGGCTAGCGATGGCTGGACAGAGGCTGTACGTAGGGAACCTTCCCTTTGATACCGATGAAACGACTCTGAGGGCAGCGTTCGAGCAGGGTGGTCGTAAGGTCACCGAGGTGAAGGTCATTACGGACCGTATGACGGGGCAGCCTCGCGGGTTTGCTTTCGTTGAGATGGCCACGGCGCAGGACGCGCAGGCGGCGATCGCGGAGCTGGATGGACGTGACTTCGGCGGCCGCACCCTTCGCGTGAGCGAAGCGCGTGAGCGTGAGGGCGGCGGTGGCGGCGGTGGCGGCGGCGGCGGCGGTGGTCGCGGCGGCGGTGGCGGCGGCTACGGCGGCGGCGGCGGTGGTCGCGGCGGCGGTGGCGGTCGTGGCGGTCGCGGCGGCGGTGGCGGCGGCTACGGCGGCGGCGGGTACGGCGACCGCTAGCTCGCGCAGAGGGATACTCGTCCAGAAGTCGGGGACGAGGTTGGACACGTCCCTCTGATCGAATTGCAGCATCGGCCTTTGCGCGGAGCGGATTGCCGCCCCGCGCGGGCCGAGATCCATCGATGAGTCGGGGCCGTCGGGGTGCTGCCAGAGGAATCTGGGCGCCTCGGCGGAGCCGCGTCTGGAGCCCGCCGAGACAAACCCTTCAGAAACATGAGGGTTTGTCACAGAGCGGTGGCGACCAGCACCGCGACGAGCTCCCGCGCTTTCGCCGACACCCATCCGCTTCGCGGCTCGCGCGGCACGCTACCGCTGGGCGGCCGCGCTGCGCGGCTGCGCGGTTGCGCGGTTGCGCGGTTGCGCGGTTGCGCGGTTGCGCGGTTGCGCGGCTGGGTGGCGATGCGGCTGGGTGGCGATGTGGCTGGGTGGCGATGCGGCTGGGTGGTGATGCGGGCTGCGCGGCGGCGGGTTGCCCGGCTGCGCGCCTCGGCGGCCGGCTGCGGCGGGCGGTCAGTTCGTGAACGTGGTGAAGTCGGACGCGCCGCGGGTGACGGTGTCGCCTGCGGTCGGCAGATCGAAGCCGCCGCGGTTGAAGTTCGGCACCTCGAGGACGTCGTAGCCGAACTTGATCATCATGCCGCTCGGCAGCTGGCCTTTGCCGGCGGGCAGGATCGGCAGGGTGACCATCTTGCGCGCCGGATCGATGAGGAAGAGGAGCCACGCCGAGCCGTCGGTTGCGGACAGGCTGACGAGCGAGCGCGCCGGGTTGCCGCCGGCCGGCAGGGTCCACGAAAAGGTCGAGCCGGCGTTCACCGTCAGGCTGGTCGGCAGGCCGAGGTAGGGCATGAGGTCGGGCGAGCGGGTCAGATCGGTGTAGCCGCGGGCGACCGAAACCGAGGCGCGCTGATCGTTGGCCGCGTTGCCGGCGTCGGCCATGGCGTTGGCGAAGGCATAGACGTCGTAGTGCTGGCCGGCGAGCGGGCCGGTCAGGGCGGGGACCGCGAAGCTCGGCGACGCCATGGTGGCGAACTCGGGCAGGACGATCTGGCCCTCGCCGTTGTCGAGCTTGAGGGCGGGCAGCGCCTGGCTCTGATCCAGCTGCGCGGGGGCCGCGGGCAGCGTCACGTTCACCATCGTCAGCGTGTCGTGCGAGACCGCCAGCGAAACGTTGGAGGTCATCGCGCCGGCGGTCGCCGTCAGCCCGCGCATGATGCCGAACTTGAGCGGCGTGACGGTCTTGAGGTCGTTGGTGACGTCGGCGATCGCGAACCAGAGGGCGATCTTCCCGACCCGCGTGCGCAGCGTCCAGTTGCACGGGAAGCCGCGGAGGCAAAAGGTCGGATCCGAGAGGCCGACTTTCGGGGTCACGATGTTGTTCTGCGGATCCTTGAGGTCGGTCGTCGTGCTGTAGCGGACGATGGCGGCCGTGAAGTGGCCGGCAGGCGCCATGGGCGCGGCGGTGTCGAAGTTCTGGATGGTGCCCGTGAAGGTCGCGAACGGCGGGTCCTGCTTGCTCCC
>JADMIO010792836.1_pt1 | contig 17778 bp, 21 predicted proteins | sample 8958161 | NCBI WGS metagenome assembly JADMIO01 (sample SAMN16585339, study PRJNA669376) | soil metagenome | isolation source: Crop rotation soil | place: USA: Cullars Rotation, Alabama | collected 2011
CTTTCCCCAAGCGCCGGATCGGCGCCTTGGAGCGCCGGCAGGTGGCCGGCTTGAGCGCCGGCGGCGAGCGCGCGATCCGCGCATGGCTGGCCGCGGTGGCGCGCGATTTGATGCCGCGCTGAGCATCGCGGGCGATTCGCCGCTCCCGCGCTCGTTTACAGTCCTGTGACGCCTTGTTAGATACACCGGCCTTCCGGTCCGGGGCCGGCGGGCGGGGGCCGAAAGGCGAATTTCGGGGAACGTATGAAGCTCATCGCGGGCAACAGCAACCGGCCGCTGGCCGACGCCATTTCGTCGTATCTCGGCACGCCGCTGACCAAGGCGAGCATCCGCCGCTTCGCCGACATGGAAGTGTTCGTCGAGATCGAGGAGAACATCCGCGGCGAGGACGTGTTCGTCATCCAGTCCACATCGTTTCCCGCCAACGACAATCTGATGGAGCTCCTCGTGCTGCTCGACGCGCTGAAGCGCGCCTCGGCGCGGCGCGTGACGGCGGTGGTGCCCTATTACGGGTACTCGCGGCAGGACCGGAAGACCGGCCCGCGCACGCCGATTTCGGCCAAGCTCGTCGCCAACCTCATCACCACGGCCGGCGCCAACCGGATGTGCACGATCGATCTCCACGCCGGGCAAATCCAGGGCTTCTTCGACATCCCGACCGACAACCTCTACGCCGCACCCGTGATCGTGCGCGACATCGAGGCGAAGTTCGGCAAGCGCAACGGCGACCTCGTCGTGGTGTCGCCGGACGTCGGCGGCGTCGTCCGCGCCCGCGCGATCGCGACCCGCATCGGCTGCGATCTCGCGATCATCGACAAGCGGCGTCCGCGCGCCGGCGTCTCCGAAGTCATGAACGTGATCGGCGAGGTCGACGGGCGCGCCTGCATCCTCATCGACGACATCGTCGATTCGGGCGGCACGCTGTGCAACGCGGCCGAGGCGCTGATCGGCAAGGGCGCCAAGTCGGTGACGTCGTACTGCACGCACGGCGTCCTCTCCGGCGGCGCCGTCGCGCGCATCGAGGGCTCGCGGCTCGAGGAGATGGTGACGACCGATTCGATCCAGGCGACCGAGGCGATGAAGGGCTCGAAGCGGCTGCGTCATCTCACGATCGCGCCGCTGCTCTCCGAGGCGATCCTCTCGATCAGCACCGAGAAGTCGGTCTCGCGCCTCTTCAACTGAGGCGGCGCTCCCCGCGGCGAACGCCGCTTCGCGCTTCCAATTCGCCTACGACGGACGGGGATTCTTCTCTCGCGCCAAAGCGGGAGCGGATGAGTTCGCTCCGCGATCGCTCTGCTTTTTCTCTCCGGCGGCGACGCGCGAAGAGGCGCCTGGCCGGAAAATTAATCAGAAAAATCCAGCGTGAAATTTCGCGGCGGGCCGCCGTTTCGCGTGAGCCAGTTCACAGACGCGGGCGGCGAATTTCGTAGGCTTGGTGCGGTTCTCATCACCTGCGCTCATAGCGTCAGCGAGACCGGCCATGGAAAGCGGAATTCATTCGACGTCGCGCCGCGATGCCTCTCTCGACAACGAGGCGTGGCACGAGGTCCAGCGCGTCATCGACGGCGCCGCCGCGCCGGCAGCGCCACCCCAAACGCTCGCCACACCGACCTATGCGCCATCAGACGCACCGAGGCCCGCCGACGAGGGCAATGTCCTCGCCGACGCGCAGCTCGCGCCGCTGCTGGCCGAGGCGCGCGACCGGCGTGCGAGCTATCGCGAATTCCGCGAACCCCTCGTCTCCGGCTTGATCGCGGCGGCCATTCTCTTCGCCGCGGTCTTCATCGCCTCGCTGCTAATCGGGGGCGCGCGATGACCGCCGTCCCGCCCGAAATCGAAGCCGCCCGGCGCATCCTCGACCGGATGGTGGGCGAGGCGCAGCGCGGCCGCGTCTACGGCGACGGCGGCGCCGACTGGGCGGCCCTGCGGCGGGAGGCTTGGCGCCACTATGTCTGGGCGCCACTCGGACGTGGTATACGGGGGCTGGCCGGCGCGCTGGCTGCGCGGCGCCGTCGGCCGCGTGCGATGTCCCGGCCTCCGGCCCGCGTCAACCAAGCCCCTTGAATTCGCCGGGACTTTCGGGCTATTCCCCGACCGCCAGCCGGCACCCTTGGAGGCCGGCATTTTCTTTTGCGAAATCAGGAGTTTCCGATGAGCGAGCTGCTCGTGCTCAAGGCCGAGCGGCGCGACCGGGCCGGTAAGGGGGCCGCCCGGGCCACGCGTCGCGCCGGTGTCGTACCGGGTGTCATCTACGGCAACAAGCAAGACCCCGAACTGATCACCCTCGACCCGAAACCGTTGGAAGTCGCGATCCGCAAGCGCGGCTTCTACAGCACGGTTCTCGCCGTCGACCTCGCCGGCAAGCAGCAGAAAGTGCTGGCGCGCGACATCCAGCTCGACCCGGTCACCGACCGGCCGATCCACGCCGATTTCCAGCGCATCGACGAGAATTCGCGCGTGCGCGTGTGGGTGCCGGTGCGCTTCGTCAAGCACGACGAAAGCCCGGGCATCAAGCGCGGCGGCGTGCTCAACATCGTGCGCCGCGAGATCGAATTCGCGTGCCCGGTGAACGCCATTCCGCGCGAGATCGTCGTCGACCTCTCGGGCCTCGAGATCAACGACTCGGCGCATATCAGCATGGTCAAGCTGCCGGCCGGCGTGAAGCCGACGATCAGCGGCCGTGACTTCACGATCGCGTCGATCGCGCCGCCGACCGCCCGCGTCGAGGAAGCGCGCGCTGCCGCTGCGGCCGCTGCCGCTGCTGCCGCCGCCGCTGCCGCCGGCGAGCTGCCGGCCGGAACCGACGCCGTACCCGGCACGCCGGGAGCACCCGGAGCCCCTGGCGCCCCCGCGGCGCCTGGAGCGGCCGGCGCACCCGCGGCCGGTGCCGCGGCGGGCGCTGCCCCTGCGGCCGGCGACAAGAAGGCGCCGGTCGGCGGTGGGCCGACCAAGCCAGCCGGTGGCGACAAGAAGGGCGGCAAGGGCTGATCTCGGGACTAGTCGTCCATGCTCGTCCTGGCCGGCCTCGGCAATCCCGGAGCCGGCTATGCCGGCCATCGCCACAATCTGGGCTTCATGGTCGTGGACGGCATCGCCGCGGCGCATCGCTTCGCGCCGTGGCGCAAGAAGTTCCAGGGTGACGTCGCCGAGGGCGAGATCGCGGGCACGCGCGTCCTGCTGCTGAAACCGATGACCTACATGAACCTCTCGGGCCAATCGGTCGCGGCGGCGCTCGGCTTCTACAAGATCGAGCCCGCGGCGCTCACCGTCTTCCACGACGAGATCGATCTGCTGCTCGGACGCATCAAGGTGAAGAGCGGCGGCGGGCACGGCGGCCACAACGGCATCCGGGACATCATGGCCCATCTCGGCCCGGATTTCCGGCGCGTGCGCCTCGGCGTCGGTCATCCCGGTGAAAAGGGCCTCGTGCACAATCACGTGCTGCAAGATTTCGCCAAGCAGGAGCGCGAGGTGGTGGAGAAGGTGATCGAGGCGGCGGTGGCCGAGGTGCCGCGGCTCCTCGCCGGCGACGAGGGCGGCTATATGAGCCGCGTCGCCTATCTGATCGCGCCGCCGAAGCCCAAGGCGCCGAAGGCGGACGCCGCGCCGAAGGCGGACGCGGCGTCGAAGACCGACGCTGCGCCGAAGGCGGATGGGGCGGCCAAGCCCGCGGCGCCCGCCAAGCCAACCGCGCCGGACGAGTGACATGGGCTTCCAATGCGGCATCGTCGGTTTGCCCAACGTCGGCAAATCGACCCTCTTCAACGCGCTGACCGCGACGCAGGCGGCCGAGGCGTCGAACTATCCGTTCTGCACGATCGAGCCGAACGTCGGGCGCGTGTCGGTGCCCGACGACCGGCTCGGCAGGATCGCGGCGCTCGCGAAATCCGCCAAGACGATCCCGACCCAGCTCGAATTCGTCGACATCGCCGGCCTCGTGCGCGGCGCGTCGAAGGGCGAGGGGCTCGGCAACCAGTTCCTCGCCAACATCCGCGAAACGGATGCGGTCGCCCACGTCGTGCGCTGCTTCGAGAGCACCGACATCACGCATGTCGAGGGCAGCGTCGATCCGATCCGCGACATCGAGACGATCGAGACCGAGCTGATGCTCGCCGATCTCGACAGCCTCGAGAAGCGCGCCGACAAGACCGAGAAGCAGGCCAAGACAGGCGATAAAGAGGCGCAGGCGCTGATGAAGGTCATCGCGCCGGCGCTGGTCGCGCTGCGCGACGGAAAGCCTGCGCGGACGGCTGCGATTCCGGCCGATCTCCGCCGCGAGTTCCGTCAGCTCCAGCTGCTGACGGCGAAGCCGCTGATGTACATCTGCAACGTCGAGGAAGGCGCGGCCGGCACCGGCAACGCGCATTCCGAAAAGGTGTTCGCGCGCGCCAAGGCCGAAGGGGCCGAGGCGGTCGTCATTTCGGCCGCGATCGAGGCCGAGATCGCGCAGCTCGCCGACGCCGAGGAAAAGCGCGCGTTCCTGGAATCGCTCGGGCTCGAGGAGCCGGGCCTGAACAAGATCATCCGCGCCGGCTATCGGCTGCTCGGCCTCATCACCTTCTTCACCGCCGGCCCCAAGGAATCGCGCGCCTGGACCGTCTCGGCGGGGGCGCGCGCGCCGCAGGCCGCGGGCGCCATCCACACCGATTTCGAGCGCGGCTTCATCCGCGCCGAGACGATCGGCTACGACGATTTCATCACCTGCGGCGGCGAGCAGGGCGCCAAGGACGCCGGCCGCATGCGCGCCGAAGGCAAGGAATACGTCGTGAAGGACGGCGACGTGATGCTGTTTAGGTTCAACGCCTGATCGCTATCGTGCGCGCACGCCGCTGCGTGTCCGCCGGCATACCGATCCTGTCGCCGACCCGCTTCCTTCGCGCCGAAAGATCGATTAGACGCGGGCGGCGAGATAAAGAGGAAGATTGAGCCATGGGCGACACGATCAAGCTGACTTCCGACGACGGCTTCACGCTCAGCGCCTACCAGGCGAAGCCGGAGGGGCGGCCCAAGGGCTGCATCATCGTGGTGCAGGAGATCTTCGGCGTGAACGCGCACATCAAGCGCGACACCGACAAATTCGCGAAGCTCGGCTACATGGCGGTGGCGCCGTGCGTGTTCGACCGGCTCGAGACCGGCGTGGCGCTCGGCTACGACCAGACCGGCTTCGACAAGGGCCGCGATCTCGTCACCCGGCTCGGCCTCGACAATGCGCTGCGCGACGTGCGCGCCACGGCCAATTATCTCCTCACCTTCGGGCCGGTCGGCGTCGTCGGCTATTGCTGGGGCGGCTCGGTCGCCTGGGCGTCGGCGACGCGCCTCGGCCTGCCCGGCGTCGGCTACTACGGCGGCCGCACCGCGGGCCTCATGCACGAGAAGCCGCAGGCGCCGTGCATGCTGCACTTCGGCGCGCAGGACAAGCACATCCCGATGAGCGACGTGGCCAAGCTCCGCTACGCGCATCAGAGCGTGCCGATCCACGTCTACGAGGCCGGCCACGGCTTCAACTGCGACGAGCGGCCCGACTACGACAAGGCGGCCGCCGACCTCGCGTTGCAGCGGACGATGGATTTCTTCAAGGCGCATCTCGTCTGACGCGATGACCGCGAGCGCGCGCATCGAGGCGGCGGCGGCGTTCCTCGCCGCCGCGCGGCGCGAGGGGCGCGTCGTCGACGGCTTCCCGCCCGACACGGGGCCGCGCGATCTCGCCGAGGGCATCGCCGTACAGGATGCGCTGGCGCGACACCTCGGCGCCGCCACCGCCGGCTGGAAAGTCGGCGCCACGACGGCTGACGTGCAGGCCAAGATCGGCCTCACCCACCCGTTTTTCGGCCGCGTGTTTGCCGGCACGATCCATGAAAGCGGCGCCGCGCTGCCGGCCGGCAGCGGACACAGCATCCTGGAGGCAGAGCTCGCGGCGCGCCTTGCGCGAGACTGCCCGGGGACGTCGCACACGGCCGCGACCATTGCCGGCGCCGTTGCCGATGTGCGGCTTTGCATCGAGGTCAATCGCCCGAGCTTCCGTTCGCCATTCACGATGCGCGGGGTCGAGGTCATCGCGGACAACGGCTCGAATGCCGGGCTCGTGCTCGGCGCGCCGATCGCCGATTGGGCCCGGCGCGATCTCGCCGCGGTCGCCGTCGTCTTCCGCGTCAACGGCGCGGAGCGGGCGCGCGGAACCGGCGCCGCCGCGATGGGCCATCCGTTCGCGGCGCTGGCGTGGCTCGCCAATGAGCGTGCCCGCCTCGGCGCGCCGCTCCGGGCCGGCGACGTCGTCGCCACCGGCTCGCTGATGGGCTTCGCGCCCGCCAAGGCCGGCGATACGGCAGAGGCCGATTTCCCCGGCCTCGGCGCGGTATTGGTCCGCCTCGTCTGAGGCCGGCAGGGCCGCCCGTTTGGGCCGAGAAATTCCGCGCCACGCTGTCGAAATCGCCCCGGCTCGAACGATACAGTGGCGGCGGCGCATGATGCCCGCCGGAACCGGCAAGGGAGACGAGCGATGAAATACCTTCTGATGATCTACCAGAACGAATCCGCCGCGGCCTCGGCCAGCAAGGCGCAGATCGAGCAGATGCACGGCGCCTACATGGCCTATACCGACGCGCTGGTGAAGGCCGGCGTGCTCGTCGGCGGCGACCGGCTGCATCCCTCGGCCTCCGCCACGACCGTGCGCGTCGCCGACGGCAAGAAGAAGGTGCTGAACGGCCCCTATGCCGAGACCAAGGAGCAGCTCGGCGGTTATTACATGATCGACGTGCCCGATCTCGATGCGGCGCTCTCCTGGGCGGCGCGTTGCCCGGGCGCCAGCACCGGCGCGATGGAAGTGCGGCCGATCTGGGCGATGTAGCGGACCGGCGATGCCGCGAGAGGGCGACGCGCACGCCACGGCCGAAGCCGTCGCGCGCGAGAGCTACGGCAAGCTCGTCGCCTTTCTCGCGGCCCGCACCGGCGATGTCGCCGGCGCCGAGGACGCGCTCTCCGAGGCCTTCGCGGCGGCGCTGGCCGACTGGCCGACGAAGGGCGTGCCGGCGAGCCCCGAAGCGTGGCTGATGACCGTGGCCAAGCGCCGGCTCGTCGATGCTGGCCGGCGGCGGAAGAGCGGCGAGGCGGGCGCCCCGCATCTCCGCCTCATCGCCGACGAGATCGAATCCGCCGCGGCCGATGCGCAGATCCCCGACCAGCGCCTGCTGCTGATGTTCGCCTGCGCGCATCCGGGCATCGACGCCGAGATCCGCGCGCCGCTGATCCTGCAAACGATTCTCGGCCTCGACGCCGCGGAGATCGCGTCGGCGTTCCTGGTGGCGCCGGCGACCATGGGCCAGCGCCTGGTGCGCGCGAAAACCAAGATCCGCCAGGCCGGCATCCCGTTCCGCATGCCCGAGCCCGAGGATCTCGCCGAGCGCGTCGAGGCGGTGCTCGAGGCGATCTACGCGGCCTTCTCCGAAGGCTGGTCCGATCCGGCGGGCACGGAGACACGCCGCCGCCAATTGGGCGAGGAGGCGCTGTGGCTCGGCCGGCTTGTCGCCTCGTTGCTGCCGGGCGAGGCCGAGGCACTCGGCCTGCTTTCGCTGATGCTGCACGCCGAGGCGCGCCGCGCCGCGCGCCGTAGCGATGACGGCGCTTACGTGCCGCTCGCCGCGCAGGATCCGGCCGCATGGAACGGCGCGCTGATCGACGAGGCCGAGGCGCTGCTGCATCGCGCCGGGCGGATGGGGCAGCTCGGCCGCTATCAGCTCGAAGCGGCGGTGCAGTCGGCGCACGTGATCCGCCGGAAAAGCGGCCGCGCCGATTGGCCGGCGATCGAGCGGCTCTACGACGCGCTCTACGCGATGACCGGCTCGCCGGTGGTGGCGATCAACCGCGCGATCGCCGTCGCCGAGACGCGCGGGCCGGCGGCGGGGCTCGCCGCGCTCGACGGCGCCGCCGCCGACGCGCGCATCCCCGAGTATCAGCCCTATTGGGCCGCGCGCGCGGAACTGCTGCAACGCGCCGGCGACGGCGGCGCCGCGCGCCTCGCCTACGACCGCGCGATCGGCCTCGAAGCCGATCCCGCCGTGCGCCGGTTCCTCCAGCAGCAGCGGGAGCGCGCATAGGCCTCTTCCGCGCCCCGGGCTTTATTTGACGGCGGGGACGCGCTAAACGCGCATCCTTTGCAGCGGAGGAAATCCATGGGCGAGATGATCACGTTGAAGGCGTCGGACGGCTTTTCGCTTCCGGCGTACAAGGCCATGCCGTCGGGGACGCCGCGCGGCGCCATCATCGTCAACATGGAGATCTTCGGCGTGAACGCGCACATCAAGCGCGACGCCGACAAGTTCGCCAAGCACGGCTACGTCGCGATCGCGCCGCAGCTCTTCGAGCGCCTCTCGCCGGGCCTGAACGCCGGCTACACCGCGGACGACATCGCCAAGTGCCGCGGCCTGATCGCGAACGTGAACTGGGACAACACGGTGAAGGACCTCGAGGCCGCTGTCGCCGAGGGGCGGAAATACGGCAAGGTCGGCGACGTCGGCTATTGCTGGGGCGGCGCCGCCGCCTGGGTGTGCGCGTCGCGCGTCGGCGTGCCCTCGGTCGGCTATTACGGCGGCGGCACGACCTCGGCGCTCGCCGGCTTGAAGCCGAAGGCCCCGGTCGAGCTCCACTACGGCGCCAAGGACCAGATGATCCCTCTCGACGGCGTCAAGAAATTGCAGGCCGCGAATTGCGACGTGCCGATCTTCATCTACGACGCCGATCACGGCTTCAACTGCGACGAGCGTCCTAGTTTCGACAAGAAGGCATCGGAGATTGCGCTCCAACGCACGCTCGCCTTCTTCGCGCAACACGTCGGATAGACCAATGAACCGCTCTACGACCCTTCTCGCCGCCGTGGCGCTCGCCACGGCGGGCGCCGCCGGCGCGCACGCGCAGGGCTGCATCAAGGCCGACCAGAACGCCGAGGCCACGGTCACCGGCACGCTCACGGTGGTGAAATTCAAGCACCCGGGCAACGGCTCGAATCTCCAGGCCTACGTCGTTCGGCTGCCGAAACCGATCTGCGCCGACGTCACCGACGTCGACAGCAAGGTGCAGCGGATCAACCGCATCGCGCGCGTGCAGGTGGCCGGCGAGCTCGACGGGCCGACCTTCGCCAAGCTCGTCAACAAGCGCGTGACGGTCGGCGGCACGTTCTTCGGCCAGCACACCGCCTATCACATCACGCCGATCCTGGTGCAGATGAAGTCGATCGACCGGGCGCGCTGAGGCGCTGGCCGGGTGTGAAGCGGTTCACGGCGCGCGCGGCGCGCTTGCGCTAGGGTGTGCGGCTGGCTGGCGCCGACCGCGCCCGCCGCGCCGTGCAACAGCCAGGACTGCCGCCATGATCCGCCGTATTTCGCTCGCCGCTCTCGTGCTCGCCGCCGCCGCCGGTTCCGCCGGTGCCGTGACGCCCGCCTGCTTCCAGGCCGACAGCAAGGCCGAGCATTCGATCACCGGCACGCTCGCGCTCGTCACCTTCATCCATCCGGGCAACGGCTCGAAGCAGACGGCCTATGTCATCAACCTGCCGGCGCCGATCTGCGCCAACGTCTCCGACGTCGACAACAAGGTGGAGCGGGTGGGCAACATCCACCGCGTGCAGCTCGCTGGCGACTTCAAGGGCAAGCCGATCAAGCAGCTCATGGGCAAGCGCGTGACCGTGAAGGGCACGCTGTTCGGCGCCATGACCTACTATCACATCGCGCCGATCCTCGTGGATCTCCAGGCGCTCGAAGCGGCGAAGTAGGCGCGCGCCTCAGACCGTTGCCATGCTCTCGCGCTTCGCGATCTCGATCCATTGCGCGTTGTGGCGGCGGACGTGGCGCGGCGCGAGCTCGGCGCCGTCGAGCACGTCCTTGAAGGCCTGACGCGCGCCGTCGTCGTCGCCGAGGCGCTTCAGCAGCAGGCCGAGCCGCGCGCGCGGCTCGGCGCCAGGATAGTAGTCCGCCACCGCCGCGTATTCGTGCCGCGCCTCGTCGAGCCTTTCGCAGGCCTCGAGCGCGCGGGCGTAGAGGAGATGGCCCTCCGCCGAGCGGAAATCCTTGTTGTGCTTCGCGAGGTCCTCGAGCGTCGCGCAGACCGCAGCCATGTCGCCCTTCTCGAACTCGACGCTGGCGATGGCGAGCATGATCTTCGGCTCGTGCGCGAACAGGCCGGTGAGGCAGCTCCGATAGGCCGCGACCGCTTCGTCGTAGCGCTTGTTGTCGGCCAGCTCTGCCGCGAGCTTCAGCTTGCTGTCGACCGAATCGGAGAGCCGTGCCTCCGCGGCGTAGCGGCGGAGATCGCGCTCCGGATCGATCGCCTTCCGCAGGCGCTCGGCGGCGCGGCGCGCGTCGGGGCTCTGCATCAGCCAGGGCAGGAACTCGGCGACGAAATAGGCGGCCGAGCCCGCCACCGGCAGCAGCGCGAGCACGTAGATCCACATCTGCTCGCGCCGCGTTCGGAGCGCGTGGATGAGCATGCCGATCTGGAAGGCGAGCGCGGCGATGCCAAGCACATAGGGCATGATGCGAGGTCCCCGGGAAGCGCAGGGATCATAGCGCAAAAATTGTAAACGAAAGTGCGGGCCGTCACAGCGGCCGCCCTTAACGCGATTCCGATTTGGGCTCTCCGCACGGTCGGGATGACGCTTCGTCGAGCGGCGTGAGCGGGCTTACGCCGGCGCGAACTCGATCGTGATGCCGAAGGCGGCGTGCGCGGGAATCTGCGGACGAAGGGCTTTTCCTTCGAGGATGTGCGGCACGTCGTTGCGCGCGAGGATGTTCGCCGCGTGCTCGATATCGCCGCAGGCGATGCTGACGGCGGCAAAATGCGGCGAGGCGGGCGCATCGGACAGCCGCGATCCCTCTCCGGGAAAGCGGCATTCGAAGGCCGCCGGCGTCAGCACCGTGATGCGGCCGCGCGCCGTGGCGACGTCGAGCGCGCCGTCCTTGGTGCGCACCGACTCGCTGCCTTGCAGCTTCGCGAAGAAATCGGCAAGCGCCGGCGGGTCCGGCGCCACCATCACGGCCTCGGCGATCGTGCGGGCGCCATTGGCGTGCACCTGGAACTCCCGCTTCCAGAAGTAGCGCGGCGCATGCTGTTGGCAGGTGAAGAAGGCCTGGTCCGGCATGCGCGGGTCGGTGGCGAAGGCCAGCGAGAAGGCGACTCGCGCGATCGTGCCGTCGGGCAGCCTGGCGTCGCGGCCGAAATCGAACGGCGCATAGGTGGCAAGCCCGGCGGCGGCGAATTCGGCCTGGTCGCGGCGCGCATCGTGGCTCTGGAAGACGAGCATCGCCATGCCTTCGCGCCGCGCGAGGAAATCGCGGTTGTGCGCGCCGAAGCTGAAGGTGCCGGCGCCGTGCGGCGCGATCTTGGCGGCATCGGCGACGCCGAGGATCTCCAGGAAGCAGCCGTTCAACTGCACGAGATGATTGGCCGTGCCCCACGGATGCAGCGCGCGCGGCGTCACGGTGAAGCCGAGCTTCTCGTAGAACGCGCGCGCTCGGTCGAGGTCGCGCACGGCGAGGACGAGGTGATCGATGCCGCGGGTCATGGCGAAACGATTAGAGCAAATAGGCGGCGGGTGGAACGCCGGCCTTTCCGGCGCGGCGCCACTCAGGACGCGCGCCGCCGCCGATAGTGACGGCGCGCCTTGGCGCGGTTGCCGCAGCTTTCCATCGAGCACCAGCGGCGCGGCTTGCTGCGCGAGGCGTCGAGGAACAGCCACCCGCAGCGCCGGTCGGCGCAACCGTGGACGTCATCCGCGCGCTGCGAGACCAGCAGATCGGCCGCGCTCCAGACGACCGGCCAGAGGGGCGCGAGAAGATCGTCGGGAGACGCGGCGCGTGCCCAGCCGACGCCGTCCGCGGCCGCCGCCAGGCGCCGGCGTTCCGGCGCCCGCGCCAGCCAGGCATTGAAGCGGGCGACGAGAGAGGAGCGCGCGGCGCGAGCCGTGAAAAGCCGGTCGAGGATTTCGCGGAGGTCGCGCGCCGAATCGAGAGCACTTTTGGCGGCGCCTGGCTTCGCGGCAGCGACCGCGGCGAGGCGCCGGCACGCGCTTTCGCCGATCGCGCCCGACGCCCGGGTCCAGGCCAAAAGCTCGCCATAGTCGACAAGACGCTCCGCCCGCTCGGGCGCGCCGCGCCATTCCTCGGTGTTGACGAAATCCAGACATAGCGCGCCGCCGACGAGGTTGGGCGCCTTGTCGCGATAGGAGGGATACTTATGCGCCGGACGCGGGCTCGTCCGCATCGTGCTAACCGGTTAACAGGTTGACTTGGCCGCTCGCCGGCCCTAGACGACTATAACCCCTCAACCGGTTAAGTAAAGCATGAGCGAGCAGGGCAAGCCGCCGCCGCCTTTCACCTGGAGCGGCGTTTGGCGCGGCATGGTCGCGGCCAGCGGCATGTCGGTGAATTCCGTCATCTACGGCATGATCTTCGGCGCGCTCGCCGTGCAGGCCGGGTTCGACATCGTCGTGGCGACGGTGATGAGCGCCATCGTCTATGCGGGCGGCGCGCAGGTCGCGAGCCTTCAGATCTGGGCCAATCCGATTCCGTTCGCCGCCATCTGGGCGACGAGTTTCGCCGTCAACGCGCGCTACATCCTGCAAAGCGCGTCGTTGCGTCCGCATCTCGGCGGCACGGCGCCGCTCAAGATGTATCCGTCGCTGTTCACCCTGAGCGATGCGGGCTGGGCGCTCGCGATGCGCCTTTGGCGCAGCGAGCCGGCGGATGCCGGCTTCCTCTTCGGCACCGGCGTCGCGCAATACTTTCCATGGGTCGCCGGCACGGCGCTCGGGCACGTGATCGGCAACCGCATCGGCTCGCCCGAGACCTACGGGCTCGATTTCATCTTCGCGGCCTTCTTCGCGGCGATGGCCGCGGGCCTGTGGCGGCGAAAGAGCGATATCGGCCCCATCGTCGTCGGCGCGGGCGCCGTTCTCGTCGCCGAGCGGTTCATGCCCGGCCCCTGGAGCGTCGTCATCGGCGGCGCCGCCGGCAGCCTCGTCGGAGTTTTCACGTATGAGCGGAAATCCTGAGATCTGGATCGCGATCGTCGGCATGGCGATCACGTCCTATGTCTGCCGCGCCGGCGGCTATTTCGCGATGGGCTTCATCAAGCTCACGCCGCGCCTCGAAGGTTGGCTCGCCGCGATGCCGAGCGCGCTCGTGGCCGCGATCCTCGCGCGCACTCTGGCCCATGCGGGGGTCGTCGAGATCGCCGGCGTGGCGGCCGCGTTCCTCGTCGCGCGCTATCTCGGCGGCGATTTCCTTGGGATGATCGCTGGGATTGCCACGGTCGCGGTGATGCGGGCGCTCGGCGTTTAGTCGCTGCCGTCATCCCCAGGGCGGCGGAGGATCTTGATTCAGCAATGGCAATCGCGGCCGCGGCGGCGAGGTCCTTCGGCGCCCAGGATGACGAGTCTAAGCTAGCGCAGCGCCGCTTCGATATTGCCGCCGTCGACCGTGACGACTGCGCCGGTCGTCTTGCTGGCGAGGGCCAGCGAGAGGAAGGCTTGCGCCACGTCGTCGGCCTTCACTTCGCGCTTCAAGAGATTGCCGGCCATGTAGTCGTGCTCGCTGAGGCCGCGCGCGGCGGAGCGCGATTTCACCATGTCGTCGGTGAGCAGGCCCGTGCGGACGCGATCGGCATTGACGCCGTTCGAGCGGATGCCGTCGGCGCCGTGGTCGAGCGCGTATTGGCGGGTCAGGAACAGCAGCGCGGCCTTCGGCAGGCCGTAGGGGCCGAAATCCTTGCCCGGGTTCACCGCCTGCTTCGAAACGTTGAACAGCAGGCAGCCGCCGGTGCCCTGCGCGCGCATCAGGCGCACGGCGTTCTGCGCCACCGCCTGGTGCCCGAAGAAATTGAGCTCAAAGCTCTGCCGCAGCAGCTTGTCGTCGACATCGCCGATGCGGCCCTGCCAGGCGGCGCCGGCGTTGGAGACGACGATGTCGACGCCGCCGAAGCGCTGCGCCACGGCGTCGAACGCCTTTTTGACCGAGGCGCCGTCTGTGACGTCGCACTGAACCGCGAAGCCGCCGATCTTTTTGGCGACGGCCTCGGCCGCGGCCTGGTCGCGGTCGAGCACGGCCACTTCGGCCCCCTCGCGCGCAAAAGCGGCGGCTGTCGCCGCGCCGATGCCCGAGCCGCCGCCGGTGACCGCGGCGACATGGCGCGCGAGCGGTTTCTCTATGCCCTTGCCGAGCTTCGCCTGCTCGAGCGACCAGTATTCGACGTCGAAGAGATCGGCCTCGCCGACCGGCTGGAATTTCCCGATCGCCTCGGCGGCGGTGATCACCTCGACCATGCACTCGGCGAGATCGCCGGCGACGGCCGCGTCTTTGGCCGAGGCGCCCATCGCGTAGAGGCCGAGGCCGGGCACGAGCACGAGGCGCGGGATCGGGTCGAGCGGCTTCTTCTTGCCGCCGAAGCGGACATTGTTGCGCTCGTAATAGGCGCGGTAGTCGCGCGCATAGGCCTCGAGCGCGGCTTTCGCCGCCGCCTTCCATGCATCGAGCTTGCCGGCCTCGGGCGCGGGCACCATCAGCGGCTTCGGCTTGGTGCGGATGACGTGATCGGGCGTCACCGTGCCGGACTGGCTGTAGCGCGCGAGCTCTTCGCCGTTGACGAAATTGCGGATCGCGGGCGTCGAGCGGAAATCGAGCACCAGGCGGCGATAGACGCCGTCGCGCGCATCGACCGGATCGGCGACGAGGCCGCGCAGGATCGGCGCCACCTCGGCCGGCGCCGCGAGCGCCGCGGAGATCTTCGCCGGCGCGAACACATTGCGCCGGTTCCGCGCGAGCCGCTCCTCGGCCATCGTCACGAGCGCGATCATGCGCTCATAAGCGAGGCGCGCCGACTCGCCCATCGAGAAGATGCCGTGCTTCAGCAGCACGATGCCCTCGACCTTGGGGTTCTTGTCGAACGCGTCCTTCATCGCCTTGGCGAGGCCGAAGCCCGGCATGATGTAGGGCAGCACGACGCAGCGTGCGCCATAGACCTCGCGCGCGAGGTCCTCGCCGTTCGGCTGGTCGGTGAGCGCCACGACCGCGTTGGCGTGGGTGTGGTCGACGAATTTGTGCGGCAGGAAGGCGTGGAACAGCGTCTCGACCGAGGGGTTGGGTGCTGCGCTGTCGAGCAGGTTCAGGCGCTGGACGTTGACCATGTCTTCGTCCGAGAGCTTGTCGAGATTGTAGAGGCGCTTGATCGGGTCGAGCCGCACCGCGGGCAGGCCCGGCGGCTCGATCTTCGCCATGTCCCAGCCGCTGCCCTTGACGCAGAGCACGTCGATCGTGTCGCCGAACAGGTCGCGCGCCTTGATCTTCACCGAGGTGTTGCCGCCGCCGTGAAGCACCAGCGCCGGATCGCCGCCGAGGAGGCGCGTGGTGTAGACGCGCAGCGCCATGTCCTCGCCGTGCCCCTGCGCGCCGTACTTTTCGATGGCGGCCTTCGCGTCGGCGTCCGACCAGCGTGATTTCATTTCAATGACTCCTGCGCCGCACTCGCGCCGATGCCGAAATAGCAGGGAGGCGGGGAGGCGGGGAGAGGTCAAATGGCGCGCAGGCGCGCCAAATCCAAGCCTCCCCGTCTCCCCGCCTCCCTGCAACTATTCTTTCGCGTGCTTAGCGCCGCAGCACACGGCCCGCAACCGCATCGAGCTTGCGCAGCATCGCGGGGTCGCGCGCGTCGGGGGCGGTGATGATCGCGTGGTCGAGCGCGTGATGGCAGCCGCGGTCGCAGGCGCCCTGGCGGTGCTCGAGATGCGGCATCGCCGCCTTCACCAGGGTGCGGCCGTTGGCGGCGTTCTCGAGCAGCACCTTGATCACCGCCTCGACCGTCACCGCGTCATGATCGGGGTGCCAACAATCGTAGTCGGTGACCATCGCCACGGTCGCGTAGCAAAGCTCGGCTTCGCGCGCGAGCTTCGCCTCGGGCATGTTGGTCATGCCGATCACGTCGCAGCCCCAGGAGCGATAGAGCTCCGACTCGGCCATCGTCGAGAATTGCGGGCCTTCCATGCAGAGATAGGTGCCGCCGCGCGCGGTCGGGATGTTCGCCTCGACCGCCGCGATCTCGAGCGCGTCGCCGAGCCGCCCGCACACCGGATGCGCCATCGAGACGTGCGCGACGCAGCCGGTGCCGAAGAAGCTCTTCTCGCGCGCAAACGTGCGGTCGATGAACTGGTCGCAGATGACGAAATGGCCCGGCGGCAGCTCTTCCTTGAACGAGCCGCAGGCGCTGATCGACAGGATCTCGGTCACGCCGGCGCGCTTCATCGCGTCGATGTTGGCGCGGTAGTTGATCGAGCTCGGCGACAATTTGTGGCCGCGGCCGTGGCGCGGCAGAAACACCATGCGGATACCGGCCAGTTCGCCCATGAGCAACTGGTCCGAGGGTTCCCCGAAGCTCGAGGCCTGGGTCACCCAGCGCTTATTGGCGAGGCCATCGATCTCATAGATGCCGCTGCCGCCGATCACGCCGATGACGGGCGGGGTCATGCTCTCGGTCATGTTGCAGTGCAATAGAAAGGGGTGGGGTGCCGGGATGTTCCGACCTTATCGCAGGCACGGGTCGGTTTGACGATAGGGGCACCGGGCGACGCTGTGGACAAAGTGGATAAGCGCTTGCGGGGCAACGAGAAGCCCGATCCCGGACCGAATCGCTCCCGAATTCAAATTTAGACCGATCGGCATCATTGAGCCGACAGCGTGTTCGCAAACTGCCCAAATTCGTGAACGAGGACAGGCGATTAAGTCCTTGGACCGACGCGGTTATCAAGATAAATACGACTCCTGCCCCCGAGATCGACCGGTACGACGAACGCTGCGGTGGAGCCCGCGAAGCACATGCCCAAATATGAGCTTGCCGTCGTCGAGAGCCGCTGGGAGCGGAAGCGCAATTACTCCATCCGCAGCATTTTCGATCTCATCAGCGATCTCTCCTACGGCGACACGCACGGCTATCACTATGAGATGGTGAACGACGAGCACGCGTTTAAAGAAATCGTTTCGCGTCTGCGGCAGACGCGCGGCATTCGCGCGCTCTACATCGCCGCGCACGGCATCAAAGACGGTATCCGCGCCTCGAACGGCAACCTGATCGAGAAGCGACTCATCTTCCGCACGCTCACGCGCCGCCTCGCCGACGAAACCGGCAGCCTCGACGGCGTGCATTTCGGCGCGTGCTGGTTCCTCGACGAGCGCCACGCGTTCAACCTGCTGCGCCGGCACGGCGAGGGCGAGCCGGGCCTCTGGTGGGTGGCCGGCTACTCCAAGGTGATCGACTGGATCGATTCCTCGGCGCTCGACATGTTCTTCTGGCAGCAATACCTCAACGACGAAGAGGGAACCGCGCTCGAGCGCATCCATCGCTGCGCCGAGCAGATCAAGCGGCTGATGCCGGGCGCCCACAAGGAAATGGGCTTCGAGATCTACGTGCGCGGCAATGGCGGCGTGAAAGGCCTGCTCGCCAACGCCCACAACGGCGTCAACGGCCACAATGGGAACGGCGCGATGCGCCTCACCGCGCGCGTGAACGGCCATACGCGGCCGAACGGGCACGCGCGCCTGAACGGCGGCCATGCGCGCGTCAACGGCCAAGCGCGGATCAACGGGCACGCGCGGGTGAACGGCCGCAGCCACTGACCGGCGGCGTTCCCCCAAGGGAGGCAGCCATGATCGAAGGGTTCGCACGCGCCTTCTCGCGCGGCTTTGCCGTTGCGCTGCTGCTGGCCTCGCCCGGCTTCGCCGCGGCGGAGGCGCCGCGCACCGGGGAAAG
>JADMIO010972856.1_pt1 | contig 17778 bp, 18 predicted proteins | sample 8958161 | NCBI WGS metagenome assembly JADMIO01 (sample SAMN16585339, study PRJNA669376) | soil metagenome | isolation source: Crop rotation soil | place: USA: Cullars Rotation, Alabama | collected 2011
AAGGGGTGCTCACTGCCGCCGCCATGCGCTGCCTCAACGGCGAAATCTTCGCGCGCCTCGTCGTCAACAAGCCCGAACACGAAGAGCGCTGCCGCGCGATGGGCATCAAGGACTTCAAGCGCATTTACCGGGCGAAGGATCTCGCGCCGGGCGAAAGCATCATCTTCGCGGCGACCGGCGTCACCGACGGCACGCTGATGCGCGGCGTCCGCTTCTTCGGCGACGGCACGCGCACCAGCTCGGTGATCATGCAAAACCAGCCGCACCGCATCCGGTTCATCGACAGCATTCACGTCCCGGAGAATGCCGACGTGAAGATCCGATTCTGATCGGCGGTCGCCACCAACGTTCGGCGCCGCAACCAGCCGCTTCCCTGGAGCTGTTGCTCATGCGCGTGATCAGGACGCCGGCGATCTCCGCCGTCGCCGCGACGGTTGTCTACGAGGCAGCGAACCGACCGGAGCGGCTGCCGCGCCGCGCGTTGCCGAGCGCCGCCCCGACGCGATGAGCACCACCGCCGGCGCGGCACGCGCGCTCGCGCCGCCGCCGGACGCGTGGCAGCGCAACGTCTTTGCCGTCACCGCCGCCAGCTTCATGGGCTACACCGGCTTCACGCTCGTGATGCCGTTCCTGCCGTTGTTCATCGGCCGGCTCGGCGTCACCGACGTCGGCGAGATCGCGATGTGGACCGGCGTCAGCCTCGGCATCACGCCGGCGCTGACCGCGCTGCTGTCGCCCGCGTGGGGCCGCCTCGGCGATCGCTTCGGCCGCAAGATCATGGTGGAGCGATCGCTCGTGAGCTTCGTCGTGCTGATGACCGCGATGGCGTTCGTCACGCAGGCGTGGCACGTGCTCGCGATTCGCGCCGTGCAGGGGCTGTTTGCCGGCTACGGCTCGCTCTCGGTCGCGATGGCGGCCGAATCGGCGCCCCGCGATCGCATGCCGAATGCGATCGGGCTGGTGCAGACCGCGCAGCGAATCGGTCCTGGCGTCGGTCCGGTCGTCGGCGGCATCCTCGCCGGCCTGGTCGATCTGCGCCGGGTGTTTCTGCTCACCGCCGGCTTCTACGCCGCCGGCCTCGTGATCGTTCATCTGCTCTACGACGATCGCGCGACGCATGCGGCGCCGGCCGACTCCGCCGACAGCGGCCGCGTGACGTTTCGCGATGTGCTGGCGTTCCAGAATTTCGTGCTGATGATGGTCGTGATCTTCGGCCTGCAGTTCGTCGACCGGAGCTTTGGCCCGGTGCTGCCGCTGTGGGTGGAGCAGACCGGCGTCGCGCCGGCACGCGTCGCTCTGACGTCCGGCGTGCTGTTCTCGATCATCGCGATCGCCGGCGCACTCGGTCATCATTTCTGCGGCCGCCTGCTGCGGCGCTACGCCAGCCGAGTGGTGATCGCCGGCGGAATGGCGGTTGCCGCGGCGGCGTCGGCGGTGTTCGGGATCACCGGCACCTTCTGGATCATGGCCGCCGCGTCGCTGCTGTTCGGCGTCGGCATCGGTGCGGCGATGACCGCGAGCTACAGCGCAGCGGGGGCGGTGATTCCGCCCGGCGCCCACGGCGCCGGCTTCGGCGTCCTCACCAGCGCGTCGCTGGTCGGCATGGCGAGCAGCCCGTTCATCGCCGGCTTCGTCGGCGGCGCGTCGTTGCGAGTCGTGTTCTTCGTCGACGCGGTGGTGTTTGCGGCGCTGGCCGCGGCGGTCCGGCGGCTGATGACCGCCGACGCGGCGGGTCGGCGATAAACCCGTGAGGCGTGTGTTCGTTGATCCCGGGGCGCCGCAGCGCGACGCGATTGAGGAAGCGGCGAAATGGATCCTCGAGGGAGGCGTGGTCGCGATTCCCACCGACACGCTGTACGGGCTGGCGGCGAATCCGTTCTCGTCCGAGGCGGTGGCGCGTGTGTTCGCGGTGAAGGGCCGCGACAGCGAGCGCGCCCTCCCGCTGATTGCCGCGGACGCAGAGCAGGCGGCCGCACAGCTCGGCCGTTTGTCAGGGGTGGGGCAGCGGCTCGCCGAACGCTACTGGCCGGGTCCCCTGACGCTGCTCGTCGGCGCGCCGCCGGCGCTTGCCGCGGATGTGCACGGCGGCACCGGCAAAGTCGGCGTCCGCGTGCCGCGCGACGCCGTGGCCCGCGCGATCTGCCGGGTGGCCGGCACGCCGATCACCGCGACCAGCGCCAACATCAGCGGTCAGCGGGCGACGGCCGATCCGGCCGACGTGGAGCGGACGCTGGGGGCGCGGATCGATCTGTTGATCGACACCGGGACGGCGCCCGGCGGCGCGCCGTCCACCATCGTCGATACGACCGTGATGCCGCCGGCGCTGGTGCGCGCGGGCGCGATAGAGTGGAACGAGATTCAGGCATGGCTCGACAACGCACACCCTCAGCATCGAAGGTAGCGCGCCGCGAGCGCGCCGCGCTCGTCGGATTGATCGCTGGCCGGGCCCGGCGGCTCGAGGCGGAGCGATCGCTCGACGAGCTCGCCGGCCTCGCCGACGCCGCCGGCGCGGACGTGGTCCTGCGGGTGCTGCAGGAGCGCCCGAAACCAGACCCGTCGACGTTTCTCGGCGCCGGCAAGATCGAGACGCTCGCCGCGTCGGCGGCGGAAACCGATGTCGACCTCGTCATCTTCGACAACGAGCTCACGCCGGCGCAGCTGCGCCAGATCGAAGATGAGGTCGGCCGCAAGATCGTCGATCGCACGCAGCTGATTCTCGACATCTTCGCGCGGCGGGCGCGGACCCGCGAAGGCAAGCTCCAGGTGGAGCTGGCGCAGTTGAAGTACTTGCTGCCGCGGCTGGTCGGCGCCGGCGACGCCCTGTCGCGCCTCGGCGGCGGCATCGGCACGCGCGGCCCCGGTGAGACCAAGCTCGAAACCGATCGCCGGCGCATCCGCACCCGCATCCACGCGATCGCCGACGACATCGAGCAGGTCCGCAAGCGGCGGGCGCAGCTGCGCGAGCGGCGTCACAAATCGTCGGTGCCGACCATCGCGCTGGTCGGCTACACGAACGCCGGCAAGACGACGCTCTTCAACCGCTTGACGAAGGCGGGCGCCGACGCCTCGAATGCACTGTTTGTCACGCTCGATCCGCTCGTCCGCCAGGTGCGGCTCCCCGACAACCGCGAGCTGCTCGTCTCCGACACCGTCGGGTTCATCGATCGGCTGCCGCATGCGCTGGTCGCCGCCTTTCGCGCGACGCTGGAGGAAACGGCCGATGCCGACCTCGTGATCCACGTGATCGACGCGTCGGCGCCGGACCGCGAGCGGCGGATGAACGCCGTGCGGCAGGTCCTCGAGGAGGTGGACGCCACCGATGTCCCGCTGGTCGAGGCCTACAACAAATGCGATGCGTTGACGGTCGACGAGCGGCGGCGCATCGCCGACCCCGACCCATCGTCTCTGTGCATTTCGGCGCTCACCGGGGAGGGCATCGACGAGTTGATCGAAACCATCACATCGCGCGTCGCCCTCGACATTCACCGCGTGACGCGCACGTTCGATCCCGACGATCCGGCCGACCGCGAGCGGATCGCCCGCCTGTACCGGCACGGCACCGTGATCCTTCATGAAGCGCGCGACGGCCAGGTGTCGATCGTCGCCGACGTGCCGCGCCGGCTCGCGGATCGACTGTAGCCGCATCGTCATCGACGCCAGCAGCACCCTCAACGAACTCGAAGCACGATGTAAACTCTTTAATCGTGATGCGCACGTTCCTCGTTGTCGCGCTCGTCGCCGTCAGCGCGTGCGCGCCGAAGGTCGTTCCCGCGCCGGTCGTCACCGCGCCGAAATTTCCCGACTTCAGAACGCCGGCGATTCCCGAATCGATGGCTGCCGGCGTTGCCGCGCAGCTCCAGCTTCGCGGCTGGGCCTTTCTGCAGAGCGGCGACCTGAAGACGGCGGAACGCGAGTTCGCGGTCGCGTTGAAGACGACGCCGGAGTTTTACCCGGCGGAGACGGCGCTCGGCTACGTCGAGCTCGCCCGCAAGGATGCCAAAGCGGCGCTCCCGCATTTCGATCGTTCGCTCGAGCTCGCCGCCGATCATCCCGACGTGTCGGCGCTCGTCGGCCGCGGTGAATCGCTGCTGGCGCTGAACCGCGAGAGCGATGCGCTCGCGGCGTTCACCGCGGCGCTTGCCGCCGATCCGACGCTCACCGACCTCGCGCAACGAATCGAGGTGCTCAAGTTCCGCAATGTCGAGCAGGGCATTTCGCGGGCGCGCGAGGCCGCGCGCGCCGGCCGGGTCGACGAAGCCGTGCAGGCCTACACGGCAGCCATCGCCACGTCGCCCGACAGCGCCTTTCTCTATCGGGAGCTCGCCGCGGTCGAGCGGCAGAAAGGCGATCTCGACGCCGCCCTCCAACATCTGCGCCGATCGGTCGCGCTCGACCCGACCGACGCGCGATCGCTGGCGCAGATCGGCGAGATTCTCCAAGGCCGCGGCGACCAGGCGGGCGCCGAGAAGGCCTACGCCGATTCGCTGGCGATCGAGCCGAACGCCTCGGTCGAGCAGAAGCTCGAGGCGCTCCGCGCGAGCGACGCGCTGGCGCGCCTGCCGGCCGAGTATCGCGCCATCGAGCAGGCGCCGCAGATCACCCGCGCCGACCTGGCGGCGCTGATCGGCATCCGCCTCGGTCCGCTGTTGCAGAGCGGCCGACGGGCCAATGACGCGGCGCTCATCACCGACGTTCGCAACAACTGGGCGGCGACGTGGATCATGCAGGTGGCGCGCGCTGGGATCATGGATCCGTTTGCCAATCACGCGTTTCAGCCGCGCTCGGTCGTCCGCCGCGCCGATCTGGCGCAGGCCGCGGCACGCCTGCTCGCGCGCGTGGCGTCGCAGAATCCGGCTGCTGCACGGGCGTGGGAGACGGCGCGGCTGAAATTCAGCGATCTCGCGCCGAGCCACCTCGCGTACCCGGCCGCGTCGATGGTCGTCGCGTCAGGAGTGATGAAGACCGGCGACAACAGCAGCTTTCAGCCGTCCCGGCCGGTGACCGGCGCGGATGCAACCGAGGCGATCGCGAAGATCGAGGCGCTTGCCGGATTGCGATGACCGCGCTGACGGCCGCGAACCAGGTCACGCTGCTGCGGATGCTGCTGATCCCGGCGTTCGTCATTCTCGTCGTGTACGGGCATCTCGGCTGGGCGCTGCTGGTGTTCGTGATTGCCGGAGCGACGGATGCCGTCGACGGGCTGATCGCCCGCCGCGCCGGTCAGAAGACGAGCCTCGGCGCCTGGCTCGATCCCATGGCCGACAAGCTGCTGCTCGTCACCACCTTCGTCGTCCTGACGATCCCGGGCTTGAACCTCGCCAACCGATTGCCGCTGTGGCTCACCATCTGCATCATCAGCCGCGACGTCGTCATCGTCGCGACGGTGGCGATCGTCAATCTCGCTATCGGGCCGCGCACCTTTCGGCCTTCAATCTACGGGAAGATCGCGACGGCGACCTACATCATCACCGCGGTCGCGGCGATGCTGTTCAACTATCTCGGCTACCATTCGGCGGTGGTCGATCTCGGCGTCTGGCTGTCGCTCGCGATCACGCTGGTGTCGGCATTTCATTACATCTGGCACGCGCGGCGCATCATCGATGCGCCGGCCCCATGAACCTATGAAGCGCATCATCGTCTTCGTCGCCTTCGTCGTGATCGCCGCGACAGTCGCCGTAGTGTCCGGCTTCCCCCTTCGCGGAACGCTTCGGCGGACCGCCATAGCCTTGACGATGGCGGTCAGCCGTACCGTCGTAGCGCAATCGGTACCCAAACAAGCCGTCGTCGAGACCTCGGCCGGCACATTCGTGCTCGATCTCACGCCGGAGGCGGCACCGAACCAGGCCGCCTATTTCATGAAGCTGGCGACCGACGGCGCATACGACGGCACCACGTTTCACCGCGTGATCAAGTACGGGATGGTGCAGGGCGGCGATCCGCTGTCGAAGGATCCGGCGAAACGCGCGCAGTACGGCACGGGCGGACTAAACGTGGTGAAGGCGGAGGCGCGGGCGGCGAAGCTGACGCGCGGATCGGTCGCCGCAGTTCTCGTCCCGGGCAAGCCGGACAGCGCCGGCGCACAGTTCTTCATCGTGCTCGCCGACCAGCCGGCGCTCGACAATCAATACACCGTGTTCGCGCGCGTGTCCGACGGGATGGACGTGCTGCAGAAAATTTCCGAGGCGCCGGTCGACGACAAAGGGCTGACGACCGATCGGATCGAGATCAAGCACGTGACGATTCGCGATACGCCGGCCGAGCCGTTCGTCACCGAGTCAGCGGCAGAACTCGGTGCCTACCGCGCCGTGCTCGACACCAGCGCCGGCCCGATCGCGATCGAGTTCTTCACCGACAAGGCGCCGAACACCGTGCGGCAGTTCATGCGGCTCGCCGCCGCCGGCGTGTACGACGGCACGGCTTTCCACCGCGTCGCGCCCGGCTTCGTCATCCAGACCGGCGCGTTATCGAGCCGTGCGGCGCCGCTCAGCGACAAGCAGCAGAAACTCGTGCACAACCTTGCGCCGGAGTTCAACGACACGAAGCACGTCAAAGGCATCGTATCCATGGCGCGCGGCGACGCGCCCGACAGCGCAACGACCTCGTTCTTCATCTGCACGGCCACGTCGCCGGCGCTCGACGGCGTGTACACCGCTTTTGGCCGCGTCGTCGACGGCATGCCGGCAGTCGACGCGATCGAATCGACGCCGCGCACCGGCGAAACGCCGAACACGCGGATCGATCTGAAGGCCGTGAAGATCGAGAAGAAACCATGACGGCGATCGACGTCGCGCGAAGCCTTCAGGCGAGCGATCGGGCGCGAGCGGCGGCGACCGCTCGGCTGAAGCCTTCGCGCTACGTCGAGGGCGCCAACCGCGTCACGCGAACGGCCTGGCCGACCAGGTACTCGATCTGAATCCGATCGCCCGGTTCGAGGTTGGTGCCAATCACCGCTTCGGGACCGATCCGCGCGTTGTGCACCTGGCCGTCAGGATCGTCGACGTCGGTGAAGAAGACGTCCCACGACACCTGGCCGTGGATGCTGACGGGCTGAACCTTCCGCAGAATGCCGTCGCGCGTGCCTTTGAGCATCTCGTTGGTCTCGTCGGGCCGAAGCCCGCGTCGTGTCGCCGGCGTCCGCGTCAGGCGGAGCGCTGGCCCCAGCACAGGATCCGTTTGAACGGGAAGAAAAACGGCCGCACCGGATCGAGTTGCGGCAGCAGCCGCGCCCGATAGTCGTTGACGAACTGCTCGAAGAGCGCCGGCGGCAGGTGCCGCGCATATTCGGTCAGCAGCGAACCCTTGAACCACTCGACGACCGCGTCGCGCGATTCCAGGAGATGAGGATAGACGATCAGCCGCACGATCGGATCGGCGAAGCCGCACCTGTAAAGAAGACGCGCGTAGCCGTCTGGCGCCAACACCGGCTGCGGCCGTCGCCAGCCGCCGAGTGCCGACTTGTATGGTTCCGCTGCGGCGAGCTGCTCCGCGGTGACGTGCGTCAGATCGTCGTGCTGCACCGGCACCTGGAACGCGAGCTGCCCGCACGGCCCGAGCAGGCCCGCGAGCTTCGCCAGCAGCGTGTCGTGATCGCAGACCCAGTGGAACGCGGCGTTCGAAAAGATGAGGTCCGGCCGATCGCGCGGCTCCAGCCGGCGATCGGCGAACGCTTCAATCGTCCCCACTTCGAAGCGCAGCGCCGCCCGCGACCCGCCATCGCCGCGCGCCTTCGCCAGCATGCTTTCCGACCGATCGATGCCGATCGTCTGTCGCGCGTTCAGCCGCTCGTGCATCACGCGCGTCAGCTTGCCCGTGCCGCACCCCAGATCGACGATGCACATGTTCGTCGAAGGACGAACCAGGTGCAGCAGGTCGTAGAACGGCTGTTCGCGCTGTCGCTCGAACTTGTCGTACTGCCGCGGATCCCAGGTGTCGATGGCCATGCGGGGGTCCGTAGTGTATGCCGAGGCGATGGATCGAGGCGAGAGCGGCCTCAGGCGTGGTCGAACGGCAGCAGTTCCGGATCGTCCTCGTGCTCGCCGCAGAAGTTGTGGACGCTGACGCCGAGCAGCCGGACCGGCCGTTGCCCGGCGTCGGTCTTGTCGAGCAGGCGGACCGCTCGGGCGGACATCTCCTCTTCGTCGCGGGTCGGCAGCGCCGTGTGGCTGCGCGTAATCGTCGTGAAATCGTCGTAGCGGACCTTGATCGTCACGGTCCGCGCCAGCAACTGCCTGCGCGCGAGCCAGCCGATCGCGTGGGATGCCATCTCCGCGATCTCGCGGCGAATCGTCTCGATGTCGGTGAGATCTTCGGGATAGGTGTTCTCGGACCCTGACGACTTCGCCTCGCGATTCGGCACCACCGGCCGATCGTCAATGCCATTGGCCAGTTGTCGCAGCCAGTCGGCCAGGCTGCCGACGGCGCTGCGCAGCAGTTCGACGTCGGCGGCGCGGACGTCGACGAGCCGCTCGATGCCTTTGGCCCGCAGCTTTTTCGCCGTCACCGGTCCCACGCCCCACAGCGCGTCGACCGGCAGGCGTTGCAGGAACGGTTCGACGCGGTCGGGGCTGATCACGGTCAGCCCGTCGGGCTTCTTCCAGCCCGATGCAATCTTCGCGAGAAACTTGTTCGGCGCGACCCCGGCCGATGCCGTCAGACCGGTATCGGCCTTGATCCGCTCCTTGACCCGCTTCGCGACGGCTGTGCCGAAGACCTCGCCCCAGGCATTCTCGGTGACGTCGAGATACGCCTCGTCGAGCGACAGCGGTTCGACGAGCGGCGTCACCTCGCGGAAGATCGCGAACACTGCCTGCGACGCCGCCTTGTAGCGGGAAAAATCCGGCGGGACGATGACCAGCGAGGGACAGAGCCGGAGCGCCTTCGCCATCGACATCGCCGAGTGCACGCCGAAGGCCCGCGCTTCGTAGCTGGCGGCAGCGACGACGCCGCGGCGATCGGGCTGGCCGCCGACAGCGAGCGGCCGGCCGCGCAGCGCCGCGTCGTCGCGCTGCTCGACCGACGCGTAGAACGCGTCCATGTCGATGTGAAGGATGCGCCTCGTCATCACGTACAATACGGGTTTCCTATGCCACAGTTTATCTACACGATGAAGGGTCTCGGGAAGGTGCACCCTCCCGACATCCGGGTGCTCGACGACATCTGGCTCTCGTTTTATTTTGGCGCGAAGATTGGCGTGCTCGGCCTGAACGGCGCCGGCAAGAGCTCGCTGCTGAAGATTATGTCCGGTGAAGACACCAGCTTCATCGGCGAAGCATTCAAGGACGACAAGGCGACGGTCGGATTCCTGCACCAGGAGCCGCGGCTCGATCCGAAGAAGGACGTGCGCGGCAACGTCGAAGAGGGCGTCGCGCCGATCAAAGAACTGCTGAACCGCTACGACGAGGTCAACGCCAAGCTCGGCGAGGATCTCTCGCCCGAGGAGATGGAGAAAGTCCTCGACGAGCAGGGCCGCCTCCAGGATCGGATCGATGCGTCGAACGCGTGGGATCTCGACTCGCGGCTCGAGCTGGCGATGGACGCGCTGCGGCTGCCGCCGGCCGATGCCGACGTCAGCAAGCTGTCCGGCGGTGAGCGGCGCCGCGTCGCGCTGTGCCGGCTCCTGTTGCAGTCGCCGGACCTCCTGCTGCTCGACGAGCCGACCAACCACCTCGACGCCGAATCGGTGGCCTGGCTCGAGCGCTTTCTCGCCGAATACGCCGGCACGGTCGTCGCCGTCACCCACGATCGCTACTTCCTCGACAACGTCGCCGGCTGGATCCTCGAGCTCGATCGCGGCCACGGCATCCCGTGGGAGGGCAACTACTCGTCGTGGCTCGAGCAGAAGCAGAACCGGCTGGCGCAGGAAGAAAAGGCTGAGACGCGGCGGCAGAAGACGCTCGAGCGCGAGCTCGAGTGGATTCGGATGTCGCCGCGCGCGCGACAGGCGAAAGGCAAGGCGCGTCTGAACGCCTACGAAGATCTGCTCAAGCAGGACACCGCGCAGAAGATCGAGACGGCGGAGATCTACATCGCGCCCGGGCCGCGCCTCGGCGACACGGTTGTCGAGGCGCGCGGCCTGAAGAAAGGCTACGGCGACAACCTCCTGATCGAGAACCTCGATTTCACGCTGCCGCGCGGCGGCATCGTCGGCGTGATCGGACCGAACGGCGCCGGCAAGACGACGCTGTTCCGGATGATCACCGGCCAGGAGCAACCGGACGCCGGTACGCTGAAACTTGGTGAGACGGTTCAGATTGGCTACGTCGATCAGAGCCGCGAAGCGCTCGATGCGAACAAGACGGTGTTCGAGGAGATCACCGGCGGCAACGACGAAGTCGAGCTCGGCAAGAAAAAAGTCGCGTCGCGCGCTTACGTGTCGTGGTTCAACTTCAAGGGCGCCGGACAGCAGCGCAAGGTCGGCACGCTGTCGGGCGGCGAACGGAACCGCGTCCATCTCGCGAAGCTGCTGAAGAAAGGCAGCAACCTGCTGCTGCTCGACGAGCCGACCAACGACCTCGACGTCGACACGCTGCGCGCGCTCGAGGAAGCGCTGCTCAACTTCGCCGGCTGCGCGGTGGTCATCAGCCACGACCGCTGGTTTCTCGATCGCATCGCGACGCACATGCTCGCGTTCGAAGGCGACAGCCAGGTGGTCTGGTTCCAGGGCAATTACCAGGATTACGAGGCGGACAAGAAGCGGCGGCTGGGCGCAGCCGCCGATCAGCCGCACCGCATCAAGTACCGCAAGCTGACCCGATAATCCGGAGCGCGAAGCTTTCAGGCGAACGATAACGCCGAGCGCGAGCCGTTCAGGTGAGCGATCACATGCCGGTCGGACATATCAGGCAGGCGACCACCGGCGACGCCCCGGCGCTGCTGGCGCTCATCAACCGCGCGTTCGCGGTCGAGAAGTTCTTCCTCGATCGCGAACGAATCACCGCCGAACAGCTCGACGGCGACCTCGCCAGCGGCACGTTCTTTCTGCTGGAGGACGACGACGCCTCGCTGGCGGCGTCGTTATACTTCGAGAAGCGCGGCGATCGCGCCTACGTCGGCATGCTCTCGGTGGATCCGGACCGGCAGGGACACGGCATCGGCCGCCAGATGATGGCGTTCGCCGAGCAGCACGCGCGCGCGCTCGACTGCAGCGGCGTCGACATCCGCGTCGTCAACCTGCGCGAAGAGCTGCCGCCGTTCTATCGTTCGCTTGGCTACGTCGAAACCGGCCGGAGTGAACCGGTCGACGATCCGGGCGCGTCAAAGCCGTATTGCTTCATTCTGATGGCCAAGAACCTGAGCGGAGCGTAGCGCGAGGGCTTTAGCCGAGCGATGCCCATGCACAGACAAAACGTCGGCATTTTCGTCTTCGACGACGTCGAGGTGCTCGATTTTGCGGGGCCATTCGAAGTGTTCTCGCGGACCCGCCTCGTCCCCGGCGCGGAATCGCGGCGGACCGAGGACAGCGCGCCGTTCTCGGTGTTCACCGTCGCGAAGACCGCCGGTCCGATCCGCGCGATTGGCGGCCTGCAGGTGATTCCGAACTGCGCGTGGGACGCGGCGCCGCCGATCGACATTCTCGTCGTGCCGGGAGGGTTCGGTACCCGCGTGCTGCTGCGCCACGACGAGACACTGGCGTGGATTCGCCGCGTCGCCGCGAGCGCATCGCTGGTGACGTCGGTCTGCACCGGCGCGCTGCTGCTGGCGCAAAACGGCATGCTGCGCGGCCGCCGCGCGACGACCCACTGGGCGGCGCACGATCTGCTCGTTTCGATCGATCCGACCATTCAACTGCAGCGCGACGTTCGCGTTGTCGCCGATACCATCTTCACGTCGGCCGGCGTCTCCGCCGGGCTCGACATGGCCTTCGCCGTGGTCGAACAGCTCCACGGCGCGGAGGTTGCGCGCGAGACGGCGCGCTACATCGAATATGTGCCGCAATATCAAGACACTGTTTAACTTCGATCCGCCGGCGACCGACGAGGAGATCCGCGCCGCGTCGCTGCAGTTCGTCCGCAAGCTCAGTGGCTTCAACGCGCCGTCCAAGGCCAACGAGCGGACCTTCAACGAGGCGATCGACGAGGTTGCCGACGTGGCGCGCCGCCTGATCGATTCGCTGACGACCAGCGCGGCGCCGCGCAACCGCGAGGAGGTCGCGGCGGCGGCGCGGGCGCGATCCGCTGAACGGTTCGCGCGGTGAGCGACACGCAGACCGGCGCGGGCGCCGCGACGACGCTCGCGGCGCAGCGGTGGTCGGCCGAGCGCTACACGCAGCACGCGGCCTTCGTGCCGGCGTTCGGCGCGTCGCTGCTCGAGCGGCTGGCGCCGACGCCCGGCGAGCGGATCCTCGATCTCGGCTGCGGCGACGGCACGCTCAGCCGGCAGATCGCCGAGCGGGGCGCTACTGTCATCGGCGTCGACGCGTCAGCCGATTTCGTGTCCGCCGCGAAGAAGAGCGGCATCGACGCGCGGCTCGGTGACGCACGGTCGCTGGCGTTCGACGGCGAATTCGACGCCGTGTTCTCGAACGCGGTGCTGCACTGGGTGCTCGACCCCGACGCGGCGCTGTCTGGCGTCTTCCGCGCGCTGCGGCCAGGCGGCCGCTTCGTCGCCGAGTTCGGCGGCCACGGCTGCGTGGCCGCGATCGTGCTGGCCGTGACGGTCGCCCTCGAGCGCCGCGGCCGCGTCCTGCAGTCGCCCTGGTATTTCCCGACCGCCGAGGAATATTCGGCGAAGCTGGCCGCGCACGGCTTCACGATCGAATCGATCGAGCTCTACCCGCGCTTGACGCCGCTCCCGACCGGGATTCGCGGCTGGCTCGCGACGTTCGCCGGCCCGATGATCGACGTGCTGCCGGAGGCCGAGCGCGCCCCGCTCGTCGACGATGTCGAAAGGCTGCTGCGCCCGGTGCTGTGCGATACCGCAGGACGGTGGACGGCGGATTACGTGCGGTTGCGGTTGATTGCGCGGAGGGCAGGCTGAAAGCCTGGCCCTACGAATGAGCGTCCGACCTGCCCGACCTGCCTGACCTGCCAGACCTGCCAGACCTGCCCGACCCGCCTGACCTGCCCGACCCGCCTGACCTGCCCGACCCGCCTGACCTGCCTGACCTGCCCGACCCGCCTGACCTACTTCACCTTCGTGCGGAAGTACTCGATCGTCTTCACGAGGCCCTCTTCGAGCTGCACCTTCGGCTCCCAGCCGAGCAGGGTGCGGGCGCGAGTGATGTCCGGGCGGCGCTGTTTGGGGTCGTCGGTGGGCAGCGGCTTGTAGATGATCCGGCTCTTCGCGCCGGTCATCCGGATGATGGTCTCGGCGATCTGCTTGATCGTCATCTCGACCGGGTTGCCGATGTTCACGGGATCGTTCGTGTCCGACAGCATCAGCCGGATGATCCCGTCGACGAGGTCGCTGATGTAGGTGAAGCTGCGCGTCTGCGAGCCGTCGCCGAAGACCGTCACGTCTTCGTTGCGCAGCGCCTGCGACATGAACGCCGGCACGGCGCGGCCGTCGTTGACGCGCATCCGCGGGCCGTAGGTGTTGAAAATCCGGACGATCTTCGTGTCGAGGCCGTGATAGCGGTGATACGCCATCGTCATCGCCTCGGCGAAGCGCTTGGCTTCGTCGTAGACGCCGCGCGGCCCGACCGGGTTGACGTTGCCCCAGTAGGTTTCCTTCTGCGGGTGCTCGAGCGGATCGCCGTAGACCTCCGACGTCGACGCGATCACGAACCGCGCGCCCTTCGCTTTCGCCAGCCCGAGCGCCTTGTGCGTGCCCAGCGCGCCAACCTTGAGGGTCGGGATCGGCAGCTCGAGGTAGTCGATCGGGCTCGCCGGGCTGGCCCAGTGCAGCACGAAGTCGACCGGCCCGTCGATGTAGATGTAGTTGGTGACGTCGTGCTTGATGAAGGTGAAATCGCGGTTGGCGAGGTGCGAGATGTTGGCGGTGTCGCCGGTCAGCAGGTTGTCGATGCCGATCACCGTGTAGTCGCGATCGAGCAGCGTTTCAGCGAGGTGCGATCCAATGAAGCCGGCCGCGCCAGTGACGACGACGCGCTTCTTAGTAGGCATGCTTGTGGAAGAACCCGCGCAGCAGCGTCAGCCACATGATCTTCAGATCGAGCCGCACCGACCAGTTCTCGATGTAGTACAGGTCGTATTCGATCCGCTTCTCGATCGAAGTGTTGCCGCGCCAGCCGTTCACCTGCGCCCAGCCGGTGATGCCGGCCTTCACTTTGTGGCGCAGCATGTACTGCGGGATCTTGTCCTTGAACTGCGCGACGAACAGCGGCCGCTCGGGCCGCGGGCCGACGATCGACATGTCGCCCTTGAGGACGTTCCACAACTGCGGCAGCTCGTCGATGTTCGATCGGCGCAGCACCTTGCCGACCGGCGTCCGCCGCGGGTCCTGCTCGCTGGCGAAGACCGGCCCGGTCGCCGCCTCGGCATCGTCGTACATCGAGCGGAACTTGTAGATCATGAACGGCTTGCCATCGAGGCCCATCCGCTCCTGGCGGTAGAACACCGTGCCGCGCGAGGTGAGCTTCACCAGCACGGCAATCAGCCAGAAGGGAATCGCCAGGACGATCAACGCCGCGCTCGAGATCGCGATGTCGATGATCCGCTTGACGATGCTGTTGAAGCCCTGGAGCGGGACGTCGTTGATGTTGATGACCGGGACGCCGTCGAGATCTTCGAGGCGGGCCCGCAGCGCGATCACCTGCAGCAGATCGGGCACGACCTTTACGTCGACACACTCGCGGCTGGTCGACTCGATGAGCTGAAGCATCTGGACGTGCTGCTCGGGCGGCAGCGCGACATACAGATGGTCGACGGCCTCGCGCGCCGCGATCTCCGCCGCTTCGTCGGTGGTGCCGAGCAGCGGCAGCCCGCGATAGCCGAGGTGATCGCCGGCCGCCTTGTCGTCGACGAAGCCGACGATCTGATAACCGAGCTCGCGGTGCTCGAGGATCTTGTCGGCAACGAGACGGCCGAGCTCGCCTGACCCGGCGATCAAAATCCGCTTGAGACCGATGCCGGCGCGCCAGCGGCGTTCGAGCACCTCGCGGACGAGCTCGCGAGACGAGTAGGTGAGCGCGACGTTGAGAATCAGGAAGATGCCCCAGACGGCCTGCGACACTTCGAACACGCCGCGGTCCTTGGCGGCGCCCGTCGCGAAATAGGTCTGCACGTAGAGCGTCGCGACGATCCCGAACACCACCGCGAGGATGCTGCCGACGAAGACCGCGAAGAAATCGTCGACGCGCGATCGACCGCGGCGCAGGCGGTAGAGGCCCTGCAGCTGGAAGCCGACAGGAACGAGCACGGCAATGAACGGCAGGACGTTGATGTACTGCCGGAAGGGTGGAACGCCCTTCGTGATCGGGATCAGCTCGCCAAGGCCGGTGTGGAAGCGGAGCGCGTAAGCGATCACGAACGCCAGCAGCGCGAGGAGCGCGTCCGACAGAACGTGAAACGTGACCAGCAGCCGATTGTGGCGATTTACCACGACGCGGGCTCCGCGATGAGCGCGGCGATCTCGTCGCCGAAGCGCGAGCGGCTGAACTGCTCGGCGTGACGGCGAATCGCCGCTTCGTCGAAGCGGCGATCGACGGCGTCGGCAATCGCGTCCGCGAACGCCTCGGCCGACAATTCGTCGACCAGCAGCCCGGTCTCGCCGGCCTTGACGGTTTCGAGCGCGCCGCCGCGGCCGAGCGCGACGACCGGCCGCCCGCACGCCTGCGCCTCGAGCGGAACGATCCCGAAGTCTTCCTCGCCCGGCAGCAGCGCGACGGCTGCGCGGCGATATAGCGCCCGGATCTCCTCGTCCGAAACGCGGCCGAGAAAGCTCGTCGACGCTGGCGCATTGCGCTCGAGGGCAGCGCGTTCGGGGCCGTCGCCGACGATCGTCAGCGGCACGCCGGCACGCGCGCACGCGGCGATCGCCACGTCGATGCGCTTGTACGGCACGAGCGCTGAAACGACGAGGGCGAATCGCTCAGGCGTAGTCGCGTCGGGGTGGAAGAAGTCGGTGTCGACCGGCGGATACACCACTGTGGCCTGGCGATTATAGTATCGGCGGATCCTGCCCGCAACATAATGAGAGATAGCGACATAGCGGTCGGCGCGGCCGGCCGTGTCGCGGTCCCACCGGGCCAGCCGCGCCATCACCGGGCGCATCACCGCGCTCGGCAGCCGGCCGATGCGCTCGGCGCCGAAGTAGGCGTCGAACTGATCCCATGCGTAGCGCATCGGCGTGAGGCAATAGCAGAGATGCGGCACTCGCGCCGGGTGCACCACCGATTTCGCGCAGCAATGGCTCAGGCTGACGATCCGATCGAAGCCGTCGAAGGAGAACTGCTCGATGGCCGTCGGAAAGAGCGGCAGATAGTGCCGATAGACCTGTTTGACGCGCGGCAGTCGCTGTACGAACGACGTGTGGATGCGCCGCCGCTCGATCGTGTGCGAGACCGAGCCGCGGACGTGCACCAGCGTAAAGATCTCGGCGTCCGGAAATCGCTCGCACACGACCTCGAGCGCCTTCTCACCGCCGCGCATGCCGGTGAGCCAGTCGTGGACGATCGCCAGCCTCAACGACCGGTCCCGTTCTGCGCCACCTCGCTGTAGATCTTCCGCACCCGGCGCACCGACTGTTCCCACGAGAACTGGCCGGCGCGCGCGACGCCTTTGCGGCGCAGGTCCTTGCGCACGTCGGCGTCAGTCAGCACCCGGTAGATGCCATCGGCGATCGCGTGGGGATCGTAGGGATCGACCAGCACCGCGGCGTCGCCGGCGACTTCCGGCAGCGACGACACGTTCGATGTCACGACCGGCGTGCCGCTCGCCATCGCTTCGAGCGGCGGCAGCCCGAACCCTTCGTACAGCGACGGAAAAACGAAGACGCCGGCGAGCCGATACATCACCGCGAGCGTTTCCTCCGGCAGGTAGCCGAGGAACCGCACGTACTTGTGCAGCTGATGCCGGTGAACGGCGCGGCGCAGCGCCGTGTATTTCGAGATCTCGTCGCCGATCATCACCAGCTTGAGGTGATCGAGGCCGCGGTTGCGGACGATGTGAAAGGCGTCGATCAGCCGCTCGAGGTTCTTGTGCGGCTTCACGTTGCCGGCATACAGCACGAACTCGTCCTGCAGTTGATAGCGCTCGCGAACGCGGACGACGTCTTCCTCGGCCGGATCGATCGCGAACCGCTCGTCGTAGGCGTTGTAGATGACGTCGATCTTGTCGGGCTCGGTGTCGACGAAGCGGAGGATGTCGCGCTTCGAGCTTTCCGACACCGTCAGCACGCGCGTGGCGCGCCGCGCGGCGAGGCCGATCGAGGTCCGCGCGTAGCCGAAGGCCAGGCGATTGGGGAGGTACTGCGGAAACATCAAGTGGATACAGTCGTGGATCGTGACGACCGAGCGGCAGCGGACCAGCGCCGGCAGGACGTAGTGCGGCGCGTGGAACAGCGTCACCCCTTCGCGCTGGAGCGCCAGCGGAATGCGCAGCTGCTCGGCGACGGAATAATTCGCCGCCGTCTCTGGAACGGCGCGGAAGTTCTCGCCCAGCGTCGACAGCGTCTCGCGATCCTCCGGCCGGCAGAACACGACGAACTCGGTGCGATCGTCCATCCGCGCGAGGTGGCGCAGCAGGTTGCGGATGTAGGTCCCGATGCCGAAGTCGTGGAGCTTGCGCGCGTCTATACCGATCCGCACCGGGTAATGATACTCAGAGGGTCGGGCAGGTCGGGCAGGTCGGGCGGGTCGGGCGGGTTAGGCGGGTCGAA
>JADMIO011000821.1_pt1 | contig 17778 bp, 10 predicted proteins | sample 8958161 | NCBI WGS metagenome assembly JADMIO01 (sample SAMN16585339, study PRJNA669376) | soil metagenome | isolation source: Crop rotation soil | place: USA: Cullars Rotation, Alabama | collected 2011
CCTGCTCGGTTTCATCAGCAACTACGAAGGACAGTTGCGCAGAAGTTTGGAACAGGCTTCGCCCACCAAGCCGACGGGTCAATAAAGAAGGGAAGTCGCAAGGACTCAGCGAGTTAAGTCTCTCAGGCGTCAAGCCCGTCCCGTCTTTCATGGGTGCAGGCTGCGAACGTTCCGGCCAATTCCAAAGGGACGGCTGCGAGGCGCAAATGTACCGGAGCGTACTGAACCGCTGGCGATATATGTGTAACTTAATGCTTGAGTTTCCCGGCGTCCCCCTGCTATATTCTTCTGTGACCGGGCCGCGCCCTCGCCACAAGGCGCCCCGTTTTGAATGGACACGCCATCCGTCCTTCACCTTATAAACCACTGATGCCAACTTTCGTAGATAAAGCCAGAAGCAGAGAAGATAACGAATCGGCACAGCCTACTGAGCGTAAAACGACGCTGCTCGTCGTGGAAGATGACGAGAACATCTCAAGCGCCATCAGCGAGTATTTTACGCGCGCGGGTTATATGGTGAGGACGGCGGAAGACGGAGTAGCCGGGGTGCAGGCAGCCCTGCACGACCACCCGGACGCCGTAGTCCTCGACCTGATGCTGCCGAAGATGGACGGTCTGGCAGTTTGTCGTGAGCTGAGGGAGAAGGCTTCCTATATCCCCATCCTGATGCTGACGGCGAAGGACGACGTGGTCGATAAAGTGTTGGGACTTGAGATGGGCGCGGATGATTACATCACCAAGCCTTTCTCTCTCCGCGAGCTTGAGGCCCGCGTCAAGTCCGTCCTTCGGCGCGTTCGCACAAGCGTCAGCCAGGACGGCAATTCCGATGAAGCGCCTATCGTTCGTGGCCGCCTTCGCATTGACCCGTCAAAGCGCGAAGTGGTCGTCGGCGACAGGCAAGTTGAACTAACGCCGAAGGAGTTCGACCTCCTCCGGCTCTTTGCATCGAACCCAGGGCGAGTATTCCCCCGTAAATACCTGCTTGAAAAAATCTGGGACTATTCATACGAAGGCTACGACAGGACGATTGATTCACACATCAACCGCTTGCGCGCCAAGATTGAAGAGAACCCGGAAAATCCACAAATGGTCTTGACTGTCTGGGGCATCGGCTACAAATTCAGCGACGAGCAATAAAACCCTTCTTGCTCCTTGGTCACACAAACCTCTCCACTCGCTCGCTGAACGGACGCTCTCGCGCAGTCACAATCTTAGATGAACTCTGTTAGCTGATTCCAAACGCGGGAATCATCACGGCAGCGTTGACTCAAAAAAGCTTTGCGGGTCGAGCGCATGCGTGTGAGATGTCCCGTCTCCAAACCTGAGCGGGCCTGAAAAAACAGTTCCGTCAGGCCCCGCGCATTTTCCGAAGCTATGAAAAACCTATCGCTTCACCCCTCGGTCGAGAATAAAGCCATGCGAAATACCAAGATGATGAAGAGAGCCATTCGTATCTCTGCTGTGAGCGCAATCTTTGCCGCCTCAGCTTTCCTGCCTTTCCCCAACCCGCAAGCGCAGAAGAGGGACGCGCCGAACGTCACAGGGATAAGCTCGCGCAAGACGGCGCGCGGCCAGGTCATCACCATCACGACCGATGGCCCCGTCAGCGGCACGCAGACCTGGCAAGACCCCAACGGCAAGTTCAACATCGTGCTGCCGGGTTCTGGCGGAAGTCAGGTGCAGGGTGGGCCGGGCGGCGTTGCCGTACGTAAGCTCGGCAACTCTCTCGGCATTGAAGTTCCCACGAAGCCGGGCGCGAACGTTACCGTCCAGCCCAGGGGCAACGGCGTGGACTTGATTGTCGAAGGCGAAGTGGACTCTTCCGCGAACTCTTCGCAGGCTGCTTCATCAAACAACGGCTCGGCTGATAACGCACGCACCAGCAACTTAAGCGTGCCGAATATCACCAAGCCGTTTCCGTCAGCCGCGCCACAATACAGCGCGCCTCCTTCGACTCTTCCGTCGGCAACCCAGCCCGCGGCCTCTTCACAGCAGACCGTGAATTCCACGGGCGCTCCGCAGCAGCCTGCGCCCGCAGCAGATAATTCCGCGACGAGCGCCGCAACTACTGCTGCTCCTCCTGCTCAGCCCGCCGCGCCTCCTCCTGCACAGCCGGCGCCCGCCGCCGCGCCGGACGAAGAGGGCGGTCTCTTTTCATACGTCTTCTCTTTCACGGGATTGGCGGTGCTCTTACTAGTTGGTCTGGTAGTTGTGCTCGTGCTGCGTCGCAAGCAGGGCGATGGCTGGGAGAACGTCGAAGATGAGACTCCCGCGAAGAGCAAGCAGGCGACTAAGCAGCCGAAGCAAAGCGCGAACGCCCCCGTCGACCTCATGGAAGAGGAGACCCAACGCACGGGCGAGCGCCGCAAGCGTAACCGCAGAAAAGAAGCAGCGGGCGGACGCCGCGCGGCAGACCAGCCGGAAGCACTGGTTAAAGCTTCCGCGGGCAACGTGCCCACGGTCGAAGGCCGCGAAGTGACTATGGAAGCGCGCCAGAACGGGCTTGTCCCGACCGCGCTCTTTGGAGCTTACAGAGTAGACCAGGAGATAGGAAAGCTCCTGCTCGGACAGCCGCACAGGATTGACGTGCTCGCTTCGCGTGCGCCGGACGACCGCCGCGCAATGGAGACCTCGCTACTCAAGGCGCTCGATTCGCCGGAAATTGATGAGGACGGAAAGCGACGAGCACGCGAAGCCCTGGAGGATTACGGATACGTTGCGAGACAGAGCGCGGCACTCCTGCTCTCGACCGACGCCTATGAACGCGCGTCCGCAGCGCGCGTCCTTGGCGAAGTTCAATCGGCTACCTCTTTGCCATTCCTGCTCGAAGCCCTCTATGACCCGGAGCAGATTGTGCGCACGCAGGCCGTCACCAGCATTGGCTCGCTCAAGCTTCCTTCGGCCATAGGCGCTCTTCTGGACATGGCGCGTCGCTACCCAGACATGCCAGCCAATCTCGTCAGCCGCGCTTTGAGCAACTGCTCCGTGGAGAGCCTTGATTTCATGGACGGCTTGCCTTCCGGCAATCTCCTGCTCGGTTCAGGTGAAGAAGGGATGTTCACGGGCGAGATAACAAGGCTGGAGCCGGCCACGGATTTTGAAGCCCTGCCCGAGTGGCTCGAAGACGAGTCACTGGCCGAGGCCCTTGAAAGATTAGCGAGCACGGACATAGAGGCTCGCACCGCCGCAGCCGTCTCACTCGCACAGTATCAGGTGCAGCGCTCCGTGGATGCTTTGACCGCGCTTGCAGGCCAGGACCCTGAGCCGAGCGTGCGCGCCGCTGCCGTTAATAGTTTGGGCGTGATTGACCACGAGTCCGTCTTCGCTCCCATCCTGATGGCTTTCGTGGATGAGGCGCGCGAAGTTCGTGCGGCTGCGGCACGCGCTCTCTCTCGCCTCAACTTCAATCGCGCGGATGCCTATGTTCGTTTGATTGAAAGCGCGGACGCGGAGACGCTCGCTAGTGTCGCGCGGGCCTGCGTCGGCGCCGGGATGGCGAAGCAGGCCATCGAGCGGCTGGCCAGCGAAGACCGCCGTCAGGCTTATGAGGCTTTCACCCTGCTCTCTCTGTTAGCCAGGGCGGGCGAGAACGCTCCCATACTCGAAGCCATCGGCGGGCACCGCAGCGACGACGTCCGCCTTGCCGCCATCAAGGTGCTGGGAATCTTCGGAAGGCCTGAAGTTCTCCCGAATTTAAGAGAGCTGGCAGTAACGGACGGCATCCCCGAATCCGTGCGCATGGCGTTAATGGAAGTGGTTTACAAAATAGACCAGTCCATTAATCAATCTGTGAATCATCAGGAGTACTATTCGGCAGTTTCGATAGAGCCGGTTTGAGTGTTAAATGGGTGGTGACAAGAGAGCCTTTGACGTTGCATAATGCAGGCGGTTCCAACGTCTTATCAGCTCAACTGACCCGGTGATAACCAAAATGCCCCGCTCACCTCTAAAAATTAATTGCTGGCGCGCACCTTTGTTGCTGCTCGCCTTCACTGTTTTCGTCTCCGTCATGCTGATAGAGGCGGGTGCGCAGGGCAGGCGCTTACAGCCCTCGCAGGCCTCTGCATCCACGCAGAACTCGCAAGCTCGACGCAAGAACATAGCCTCAGTGCGAAGCATAGATACCAGGGACGGCTCTCGCGTAACGATTACGTCGGACGTGCCGCTCAACGACTATGAAGCATACTGGGGCGGCGACCGTTTCTTCGTCATCATCCCCAACGCGGAGATAACTTATCAGAACGTGCAGACGCTCCAAGCTTCCCTGCGCGGCCAGGGCTTCCAGGACATCCTCATAGAGAGAAAGGGGAGCGACCTCGTCTTCTCTTTCCGCATGCTGCCGGGATTCCGCGCGCGGCCCGAGCAGAAGTTCAACCGCCTTGACATTATTCTGACGGCCCCGCCCGGTGTTGTCTTCACTCCTAACACAAACAGAAACACACAGCAGCCCCCGCGCACAGGCACGGGCGTGAATGGTACTGGAACGACCCGCACGCCGAACGCCAACACGTACACGGGCACAGGAGGAAGCGGAGGCACTGGGGGCACCGGGGGGACAAGAACGGGAAATAGCGGCGGTAACACAGGCAGCGGTGGCGGCGGTGGTTCAAACGTCACATCAACCGGAGGCGGTGGCGGCGGAGCTACTGCATCAACCGGCGGTGGTGGCAGCGGAACTCGCGGCGGTCGCTCACGCGGCTCAAGGGGTGGTTACACGGGCTACAGTGGTGGTGGCGGCGGAGGCGGTGATAGAGGCGGCGGCGCTCCGCTGAACATTCCTTTGCCCAGCGACATGCAGGCATCTGCGTCCCCAACGCCCGGCACAACTACCGCGACGCCTTCAACCGCGACGACGGGCGCAAGCCCTTCGGCGAGTCCTGCGTCTGTCGATGCTAACGCTAACGCCAACGCCACAGCGCAAACATCGCCAGCGCCTGAGACCTCACTGTCTCCTACGCCGGAGCAGATAGCGCAGGCGCAGCCGCCCAACACTTCTGCGCCGGCGACCTCTTCAACCGAGACGAACTCGCCGGCTGCCACGAACACGGGCTTCGCGGCGGCGGTGAAAGAGAACTGGCTGCCGCTCCTGATAGGCTTGCTGGTGCTCGCGGCCATCGGCCTGTTGCTGGCTTCGCGCTCGCGCGCAGACCGCGCCGAGACTCGCGAAACTGTTGCGCTCACGGATAAAAAGACGGAGAAGATAAAAGATAAGCCTGCCACACGCACGGGCGCTGCCATTGCCGGCGGGACTGCCGGAGCCGCCGCAGTTGCCGCTATGTCGAAGGATTCTCGCGCAACGGCACCGGCGAAAGAGCCTGTCAAGACGGAAGAGACCAGGGCCGAGTCAAAAGCGATTGAGCCGGTAGCCCCGGCAGTCGGTATGGAGCGTATTAGCTCCGAGGTGAAGAGCCTTCTTGAAGGAAAGGATTACGACGACGCGGTCATCAGCTCTTCCAATCCGGAGACGCGCCAGATAGTCGCTACGGAATTGATGGCTGCTCTCGCCAGCCGCAACCCCGAAAGACAACAGCGCGCCCGCTCGGCTTTCACCAAACACGGCTTCTTCGACGAGGCGACTCAAAGGCTTCGCACTTCGGACACGCCGGCCGAACGCATCTCCGCCGCCCGCTCTCTGGGGCTGACGCAGGAGAAGACCGCGACGCCGCATCTGATAGCCGCGCTTGAAGACGAAGACCCTGAGGTCAGGCGCGCATCCGTCAACGCTCTGGCGGAGCTGCGTGACCCCTCGGCCATAGGGCCTCTGAACGCGCTGCTCGAGCGCGAGAAGAATCGCAAGGTTCCTCACTCTCTGATACGCCGCGCCATTGAAGCGAGCGCGACCATAGACCTTCCCGCGGCGGACGCGCAATCTACTCCTGCCGCCACCGCATCCGCCAAACCCGACGCATCCGCCCCGAGTACACAGAAGAAAGATAAAGACGACGACGAGGATCGAGAGGTATTCGAGATATGACGGCGAGCGCTTTGCTCACACAACTGCAAGAGATAGGTGTGCTGCTCACACTGACGGGCGGCGACCGTCTCAAGATAGACGCGCCGAAGGGCGCAGTCACCCCCGAAATACGAGACGCGCTCCTGGCGAATAAAGCCGAGTTAATAACGCTTTTACAACAGCGCGCCGTCGCAATCGAAGAGCCGTCCGCGCCGCCGGTGGAAGTAGCAGAGGCTTCAACTGCGCCCGTGGCAGAAGCTGAGCCTGTTGCGGAGGAGGAAGAAACAAGACGTAAGGCTGAAGAGGAGGAAGAGCAGAGAGAAGCTATAGAGGCCGCCGCGCGCCTGCGCGCCGAAGAAGAGGCTGCACGCGAAGCTGCCGAAGCGGAAGCACGGCGCGAGGCAGAGGAAGAAGAGAAGCGTCGAGCGGAAGAGGCCGCCCGCCTTGAGGAAGAAAAGCGCGCGGAAGAAGAGCGGCGGGCGGAGGCCGAACGAGCAGCCGAAGCGGAAGCGAAACGAGCCGCACAAGCAGAAGCCGAACGCAAGCGTTCTGAACAGGCCGAGAGGCTGCGTGCCGAAGCCGAAGCGCGCTGGCGTGCTGACGAAGAGGAGCGCGAACGCGCCGAAGCCGAAGCCAGACTCATGGCCGAGGCGGAAACAAAGAGACTGGCCGAGGAAGAGGCCAAACGACTGGCGGAGGAAGAGGCGCAGCGTCAGGCACAAGAAGAAGAGTCTAGCCGTCTTGCGGAAGAGCAGCGCCAGAGAGAAGAGCAGGAGGCCCTTCGTGCGCGCGAAGCTGAAGAGGCGAAAACCAAACGCCCCAGGAAAGAGGCTAAGGCTTCGCCGTTAGCCGCCGTAGGTGCTGTGCAGGTGTCGCCGGAGGCCGAAGAGCTTCGCAGACTTCTTGAGACTGAAACCGCCGCGCGTAAGAAGGCCGAAGAGGAACTCGAACGCCTTCGCTCGGAGGCGGAGACTGCCAGAAAGAGTGCTGAAGAAGAGGCGCGCGCACGCGCCGCGGAAGAGGCGCGCCGTCGCGCGGAAGATGACGACAGGCGTCGTGCGGAAGAGGACGCGGCGCGGCATCGCGCAAGAGAAGAAGCACGGCTGCGCGCAGAGGCCGAGACCGCTCGCCGTCGCGCAGACGAAGAGGCCTCAGCACGCAAACGCGCCGAGGAGTTAATGGCCCGCTTGCAGGCCGAGCAGGAGACCACTCTCAAACGTGCAGAGGAAGGAACCAAGCGGCAATCCGAAGTAGAGGCCGCCAGGCTCAAGCTGGTCGAAGCCGAGAAGAGCGCCCGCGCTGATGCAGAGGACGCGCGCAAGAAGGCTAAAGCTGATGCTTCTGCCCGCAAGAAGGCAGAGGAGGTTGCGGAGAAGCTTCGCGCGGAAGCCGCAGCCGCTACCAAGCGCGCAGAAGAGGCCGCGCGCCTGGTCGAAGAGGAACGAAAGCGCATAGAAGAAGCGCGCAAGCAGCTTGAAGCTGATGCGAAGCAGGCTGCCGAAGAGGAAGCCAAGCGACGCGCTCTCATGGATGCCGAGGCCAAGCAACGCGAGGCCGAGGTAGAGGCCGCGCAGAAGCAGGCTGAGACGGCGCGCCGTCGGGCGGAAGAGATGGCGAAGGTCGCCGACGCCGAAGCTCGCCAGCGCACGGATATGGAATCCAAGCTGCGCGCGGAGTTGGAGGCCGTGCGCAAACAGGCGGAAGAAGCCCGCAAGCAATCGGAAGAGGCCCTCGCCGCGCGCGCCAAAGCGGAAGAGGAGGTAGCGGCCGCGCGTCTGCTTGTCCAGGAGACCACATCAAGTCATCAAGCCGAACTGGCGTCCGCTCTCAAACAGGCGGAAGAATTAACGCGCCGCGCGGAAGAGTCCGAACGCCTCGCCGCGCAGGAAGCCTCGCTTCGCGCGGAGCATGAGGCCGCTCGTAAGCAGGCTGAAGAAGCACGCATGCAGGCCGAGGAAGCGCTCGGAGCCGAGCGCCGCAAGCTGGAAGAAGAGATTACGCGGCTTCGCGCGGAGCATGAAGAGATGCGCACTCGGGCCGTGGAGGGCGCGCGCCAGCAGGCCGAGCAGGAAGCGCGCCGACTCGCCGAGGAAGAGATCGCACGTCACGCCGAGGCCGCTCGTCTCCAGGTGGAAGAAGAGAGACAGCGCGCGGAAATCGAGGCTCAACGCCGCGCCGAAGTAGAGGCCGCCCGCGCGCGCGCCGAAGAAGAGGCTCAGCGTAAAGCGCAGGAGGCGCTGGCCGCTCACGCCCGTGCAGAAGTCGAAGCAGCCGCGCGCCGTCAGGCCGAAGAGACCGCCGAGGCTGTGCGGCTCCAGGCCGAAGAGGCAGAGCGTACCCGCGCCGCGCACGAAGAGATGCGGCGGCTCGAAGAAGTGTCTGCGGCGCGCCGTGCCGAAGAGGAACGCCTGCGCGTCGAAGCGGAAAGGCAGCAGGCGGAAGCCGAAGCGGTCAGGCTTGCCGAAGAGGCTCGTCTGCGCCATTTGGCAGAAGAAGAGGAAGAGGCACGTCGCCGCGCTCAGCTTGAGGCGGAGCAGCGCGCCTGGAATGAAGAGAGGCGACTGGCTGCCGAGGCGGAAAGACGCCGCGCGGAGGAAGAGGCCGCGCGTGTCGAAGATACAAAATCAATTCAGCCCGTCAGAGACATAGACGCCATCATGGTGGATTTGGAGTCCACCGCGATAGAAGTCGCTCCCCCCGCCGAACAATACGGCTACTCGGAGCCTTTGATAGAGCGCAACGACGGCGCCTCAGCGGGCTGGGTCGAAATTGATTTGAGCGAGCCGGATATAGTGAGACACGCTCAGCCCATTCGCTCTATCCCCGCTCCCGAACCCGTTCAGGAGGAGAGAGAGACTTTCATCCTCGGCAACGCCGACGTCGAACCCGTCTCAGTAGAGCCGGAGTGGCCTGTGGCTGAAACCTTCCAGCCCCAGCAGTCCGCGCCCGAGCCTGCTCCGATTAACACAAGCTCGTACACGGAGGCTACGGTCAAAGACATAGCGCCGTCGGTTCAGGACAAAGGCATCAGCCTTGTCGGAGACGAGTTCCTTGGCGTCCCCAGCGCCGTGCTCAAGCGACTGAGCAGCGAGGACGAACAGGAGCGCGCGCAGGCCGTGACGGACCTGGCCCGTGTCGGCGGCGACGATTCGTTCAAGCAGATAACAGCCGCCTTCGATGACCCGTCTGTCGAAGTCAGGAACGCCGCGGCCCGTACGCTCTACCAGCTCAACACGGATCGCGCGGCGACTTTCACGCGCGCGCTTCGCGAAGCCCCAGCCGAGCGTCGCCGCCAGATAGGCGCGGCCCTCGCTTCATCTGGACTAGCACACGAAGCCATAGGCCACCTCATGGGCGAGAGTCGAGAGAAGACCTACGACGCCTTCTCCCTGCTCTTCCTGATGTCTAAGGCGGGAGAGGTGCAGCCCCTGATGCGGGCCATCGAAGACCACCCGAACAACGAGGTGCGTCTTGCTGTGGTCAAGCTTCTCGCACTCAGCGGCCAGCAGGAAATACTTCCGGCCTTCCGCAGGCTTGCCGTGCGCGGCTCCTTGCCCCCGGAAGTGCGCTCCGCCGTCATGGAGGCCATCTACCAGATAAGCAGCCAGGCTTCGGAATCGACCTCCGCCGCCTGAGCTAAAACAAACTAGCCTTAACTTCCGCAGAGGCGCGCGCGTGCTCATTTGCTAGCACCACGCGCCTCTTCGTATAATCATTGTTTCAAGAATTAACGTTCATCTATAACGAGCTGTTTGTTTATAGATATTATTTTAAACGGCCCTTCTTCTCCCGAAGAAAGATTGACTGTAAATGCCATTTCAACTTCGTTCGGATTTCACGCCGCAGGGCGACCAGCAACAGGCCATCGCTGCTCTCGTGCGCGGACTCAATGAAGGCGCGAAAGACCAGGTGCTCCTCGGCATAACGGGGAGCGGCAAGACCTTCTCCGTCGCCAGCGTCATACAGACCGTTCAGCGCCCCACGCTCGTCATGGCGCACAACAAGACTCTCGCCGCCCAGCTCTATCAGGAGTTCAAGTCTTTCTTTCCCGAAAACTTCGTGGAGTATTTCGTCTCCTACTACGACTACTACCAGCCGGAAGCGTACGTGCCCGCCTCCGACACCTACATCGAAAAAGAGGCGACGATTAACGACGAGATAGACCGGCTGCGCATGAGTGCGACGCGCGCGCTGTTCGAACGGCGCGACGTTATCGTGGTCGCGAGCGTCTCCTGCATCTACGGCCTCGGCGACCCGGACGCCTATTACGGGATGCTGCTGTTCCTCGAGCCGGGCGCAAAACTCGCGCGCGAGAGCTTGCTGCAAAAGCTGGTCGAGCTTCAATACGAGCGCTCCGACATAGAGTTCGACCGTGGCACCTTTCGCGTGCGCGGCGACGTGGTGGAGGTATACCCCAGCTACCAGGACCAGGCTTACCGCATAGAGTTGTGGGGCGACGAGATTGACTCAATCTCCACGATTGATCCGCTCCTCGGCGAAGTCCTCTACAAACACACTACGCGCCTTCCCATCTATCCGAAGTCGCACTACGTGATGTCCAAGCCGACCATCAAGCGCGCCATCAAGACCATACGCGAAGAGCTGGACTGGTGGGAGCCAAAGCTCATCGCCGAAGGAAAGCTCGTTGAAGCCCAGCGCCTTCACCAGCGCACCATGTACGACCTCGAGATGATTAAGGAGATGGGTTTTTGTCGCGGCATCGAAAACTACTCGCGACACCTGACTGGCAAAGCGCCTGGCCAGCCGCCGCCGACCCTTCTGGACTATCTCCCGCGCGACACCGTCGTCGTCATAGACGAATCGCACCAGACCGTCCCGCAGATTGGCGGCATGTTCAAGGGCGACCAATCCCGTAAGCGCACGCTCGTGGAGTACGGCTTTCGTCTCCCCTCTGCCATGGACAACCGCCCGCTCAACTTTGAAGAGTTCGAGGCGCGCATAGGCCAGACCATCTACGTCTCCGCCACGCCGGGGCCTTATGAACTGACCAAATCGGGCGGGGAAGTCGTGGAGCAGATAATTCGTCCCACCGGTCTGATGGACCCGGAAGTCGAAGTGCGGCCCGTCAAGGGGCAGATTGACGACCTCTTGGAAGAGTGCCGCGTGCGCGCCGAAAGAAACGAGCGCGTGCTGGTGACTACTCTGACCAAGAAGATGGCCGAAGACCTTACGGAGTATTTTGCCGAAGTCGGCGTGCGCGTGCGCTATCTGCACTCCGATATAGAGACTCTCGAGCGCATCAAAATCCTGCGTGACCTTCGGCGCGGCGAGTTCGACGTGCTTGTAGGCATCAACCTCCTGCGCGAGGGCCTGGACCTGCCGGAAGTCTCTCTCGTGGCTATCCTGGATGCAGATAAGGAAGGCTTCCTTCGCTCAGACCGCTCGCTCATACAGACGATTGGCCGCGCCGCGCGCAACGCCAGCGGCAAGGCGATTCTCTACGCGGACAAGATTACGGATTCTATGCGCCGCGCCATTGAAGAGACAGAACGCCGCCGCGCCATTCAGCAGGCCTACAACGTCGAGCACAATATCACGCCGAAGACCATCATCAAGCCTGTCGAAGCGACGCTCGTCACGGCCTACGAAGCGGACTACTTCAAGGTGCCGGTTAACCTCGAAGAGTACGACGAATACACGCGCGAGAACATAGACGCCACCATCGACCGCATGGAGCACGAGATGCGCGAGGCCGCACGCCGCTTCGAGTTCGAGCGTGCCGCCGAACTCCGCGACCGCATCAAGTACCTTCGAGAGCGCGAGCTTCAATTAACCTGAACCGAGGCTGGAAGAGCTTAAAGCGGACGAACCACTAAATCACACGCGGGCAAAACGAAGAAGATGCACGAAAGCTTCGCTCTATTTCGTGTAGTTTCGTGTGACTTAGTGGTTCCTTCTTTTCGCCCGGCGGGGCATCTTCCTGCAACCATTCTTACTACTGACTACTCGGAGAGAACTGGGAGACAAGGGAGCCGAATTGTCCGAAGGCCGAGCGGGTTCTCTTCTCGAACCCGCCTTCGACTATGTTCGTCTCGCTGACGGTGTAGGGAAGTCTGTTGAGAGCGCGTTCCGTCTCTTCCTCGTTGAAGGGGCGTGAGCGCGCGGCGGGTTCCGAGGCGATTGCGGTGATGACCGTGAGCGCCGATTCATCGTCGTCCGTAAAAGTAATAACCCCTGTATTGTTTGAAGCGCGGCGAAGCGATTCCTGAAAGGGCGCGCCCGCGTAGAGCGTTCGTCCGGCTGCGCGTGCTTGAAGGCAGCGGCGCACGTTCAGCTCCGCGCCGATGATGAGGTGGCCCGCGACGAAGCTGGCCGCTCCGCGCTCTTCATCACGCGAGACGAGCAGTTCCGCGTCGTCTATGCGCTCTGTTTTAGGCTTCGGCCCGAGCCGTCTGGAGACAAAATCGCGTAGGGCCTTTTCGTCCTTTACCTCTACGACGGTCACAGTTGTTCCGCTCGCGTTGTCGAGGCTGGCCGTCACAATCTCCTGTCCTATGGACGCTAGGAAAGTGTTCGGGTCATCTATCCCGTAAGGCTCAAGCGCGGCCTTGAGGAGGATGCTGACGGACATGGCGCCGAGCGCGTCCAACTGCGAAGAGATGGCCGCGTTGAAGCCGCGCCACGCTTCAACGGGGTCTTTGTAGTTATAGCGGGTGAGCCTGTAAGTTTCCTGCGGCAGAAGCTTGCTCACCTCCAGTCCTGATTCGGCTGCCGGGGCGAGCGGCTCTTTCAAACGCGCTGCAGCTCCGTTTTGCAATCCGAGAAAATAGCGATCCTCCACGACTCCGTCCGTGAATCTTGCGCTCCAGCCCGCTCCGCCCAAAAGCTTTCCCGCAAGCTGAGGCAGCCTCGATGCGATTGCCCCTTGAATCTGAGGGTTGTTAGAGATTTGACCGGCGTAGGCGGCTATGCCAAGTTCCAGCAACTGCGCTGCGCCCTGAGGCGAGACGTAGCCGAAGGCCGCCCCCTTTTGAGCATCCACGCGGCGGCGCATCTCTTCCAGCGCAGGGTTTCCCAGAAGGCTGGGCCTCTCGCCGCGTTTAACTGCCAAAATAGTGCGTACGGAATTCTCGTCCGTGCCTATGACGGCGATGCTGCCCGTGACGGCGGCGACTATCTGCCGCTCGCCCGCAGGGGCTTTCCACGTGACGAACTCTATGTCGTCAATCTTTTTCCGCTCGACGGCCGGCGTCTTGTAAGCGCGCCGCGCAAACTCTCCTATGCGCTTTTCTACGGCAGCGCGCGTGCGCCACTCGGTCATATGCGTCTCGGCCACGACGCCGTAGCGGGGCTTGATCTTTAAAGTTTCGCCCGCGTCCGCTGCTTCCAGACTCAGGACGGCTATGGCCACTTGCGCGCGCGAGAGCGCTACAGTCTCGGCGGAGCCTATCCCCGTCCACGAAGGAACCCAGCTCAACCATGCGACTTCGCCCAGGTATGTGTTGATGCCAGCCGCGGGCGCTAAAGCCTTCCACGCGTCCGTCTGGCTTAAGCCGCGCACTATGTCCGGAAGGCTGTTGGCCTCAAGATAAATGAGAGAGTCCGCCGGGACATAAGCCGCCATGTCCACCTTCTGCGGTCGATTCCACCAGAGCCATGCACAGGCTGCGGCTACAAGCACGACTGCGACTGCTATCAACTTGCGAAGGGAAATCATCTTGAGTTCATCCTAACTGCATCGGACGGCGCTAAGCAAGAAAGCATGAAAGAGATGCCTTGCAGGGATTTTCAGGCGCGGCGTCGTGCGCCGAAGAGCGGCCAGTTTTAGATTGCTGGGCTTTCCTGGTCTGTGATACTTTGGCTGCTGTCTTTGGAACAAAACAGGCGGAAAAACTTCTATTCCACTTCAATAGACCGAGGTCTAAAACTTTTATGTTTTACCGCGATCTGCGCCCACAGCCACAGGCCGAAGCCGACTTTGACGAGTTCCTGAATTCTCTTCATAGAGACCTTACCGACGGGCAGCGCGACCCTAACGACGTTGTGCGCGACACTCTCTACGAGATTTATTACGGCCCGGGCAAGTTCGGCGAAGGCATCGGACGGGCACCCAACCTCTCGAATCTCTCGGCGGCGGCCCGCGCGGTGATTCATAACTTCGACCCACGCAACATCACCACCGAGCCTGAGCACTATACGGACATTGACGGCAAAGCTTACCGGGAGCGTAAGCCCTTCATCTGGCTCTGGCAGATGTACGACCGCTCGCCGCTCGGGCAGAACGCCGTGCTCGGCCATCGCTTCCGCCGCATGCTCGCCCCGCTCATCTTCAAGAGCGTCGGCGAAAACTTCAAATGCTGGCACTTCGTCGAATGGTCTTACGGCTACAACCTCTCCTTCGGCGACAACGTGGTAGTGCATCGCCACGTCCTCCTGGACGACCGCGGTGGCATAGAGATAGGCAACAACGTCTCCATCTCTGATTACGCCAACATCTATTCGCACACGCACGACATCAACGACATACACACCGTCTACAACCGCACGACGCGTATAGGCGACGGCGCGCGCATCACTTACCACGCGACCGTTCTGGCCGGAACGCAGGTCGGGGCGAATTCTATGGTCGGCACGCACGCCGTCGCCACCAAAGACGTTGAGCCTTACCACATCAAGGTCGGCATTCCGGCCAAGACCGTCAAGGTCAAAGAGAATCAGCAGGAGCCCACGGATTTGAACAACGGGGAAGAGTTGAAGTCCGTCAGTGACCGCTGATGACGGACTCAGTCTTGAAAGCAGGAGCATTTAGAGCAAGATGATTGTAGTCATGAATCGCATCACTGTAACGGAAGGGCGCGAGGAGGAGTTCGAGAAGACCTTCGTCGAGCGTGACCGCGCCGTCGACCAGATGACCGGGTTCATAGACCTACAGGTCTTGCGCCCGGCAGAAGGCCGCACCTACATCGTCATGACTCGCTGGAATTCGCGGGAAGCTTTTGACGCCTGGACTACCTCGGAAGCCTTCCTATCAGCCCACAGAAAGCGGTCGCCCGGCTTCGCCGAAGGCCGCCCCGTCCTCGAACTCTACGAAGTTTTTACCTCCTAAATCTCTGGAACCTATCGACCCTTATTCCAGAAAAACAGCTCTTTTGAGTACGGCTTCGGTCAAAATGAACCCCTATCTTCTTGTATTAGCGCAAGTTAAAACAAGAAAAATACTGGTTGACATCGTTATGATAGTGTTGTAATCTCCTCTCTGACGGTGGAGGAATCCGCCCGTCCCTTAGGTCAAAAGCAGAGCTTACAGCTTTTGATTTCATACAGCAGAACACGAGGCGCCCTTTGATAATAGTTTGAAGTAAGCGTGTTCGGGTTCGGCCTTCTTTGAGAGTCAACCGATAAAGGCACACCCCGTGTGAGCGGGGGTCGCAAAGCCTACGGAAGTCTTTTGGGTCAAAGAGAGTGTGCGGCTCTTCTCAGTCCAAAGCGACTTGGCCGGGTTGCCGAAGTAAGACAAGCAAGCGCTAAGGGGAAAGCTTGCGGACAGCAAATCTCCAGGACTTCTGATCCGCGCCTGAAACAGTTCCGAAAAGCGTTTGCCTTCCTGCTCTTCTTTCGTGTTGAAACAGAAACTGAGGCGCTCCGGCTCACATAGTTTTCCGGCGAAAGGATTTCCTTCTTTCTCCGAAGCCGTTCGGCTTTTCACTCCCGCCGGGAAATGGGGAGAAAGCGCTTCGCTGTGGCTACATTGAAACCCGCAAATCCTACACCGAAATTTAAACCCATGCGCACGGGACTCCACAGGGCACGCAAGGCCCGCATCCGCCTACGGCGCATACACCGCATGCGATCCTCTCTTAAGGTCGCGAGGAATCAATAAGAATCATGTTGAAACGAGCTAAGAAGAATCTGGTCGGATTAGACATCGGCTCAAGCTCGGTCAAGGCCGTTGAGTTGCAGAACAAGCGAGGCCAGTTCGAGCTGGTCAGCCTGGGCTACGAGAACCTCCCCTCGGACACGATTGTTGACGGCCAGATCATGGAACTCAACTCGGTCTCGAACGTCGTCTCGAACATCTTCCGCGAGCACCAGATAAAGTCAGACCGCGTGGTGGCGGGTGTCTCCGGCCACTCCGTGATTGTCAAGAACATAGTCGTGCCGCAGATGAGCGAGGAAGAGCTGGAAGAGTCCATTGACTGGCACGCCGAGGAGCACATCCCGTTTGACATAGCGGACGTCTCGCTCGACTACCAGATTACTGGCCGCACGCACGAGGCTCTGCAGGTGCTGATGGCCGCCTGCAAGCGCGACAAGATTGCCAACATCAAGCAGGCCATTCAGCTCGCCGGCAAGCAGCCCGTCGTCATTGACGTCGATGCCTTCGCCCTGCAGAACTGCTACGAGATTAACTACCAGCCCGCGCCGGGCGAGGTCGTGGCCCTGCTCAACATAGGCGCCTCGACGATGAACATCAACATCCTGAACGGCACGAAGTCGGTCTTCACGCGCGACGTCTCGGTCGGCGGCAACCAGTACACAGGGTTGTTGCAGAAAGAACTCGGCCTTCCTTTCGAGCAGGCCGAAGGTGCCAAGCGAGGGCTTCCGCTTCCCGAAGGAACCGAAGAGCGCGAGATTCAGCCCATCCTTGAGACGGTCTCGGACATTCTGGCCCTTGAGATTTCCAAGACGATGGACTTCTACCGGGCGACCGCCGAAGAGGGCGAGGCAGCCGTACAGAAGATTCTGATTTCGGGTGGCGGCTCGAAGCTGACGGGCCTGATTGATTACCTCTCGCAGCGCTTCGAGATTCCCGTAGAGGTCTTCGACCCCTTCCGCCAGATTAGAGTTGACGCCAGACGTTTTGACCCGGATTACATGCGCGAGGTGGTGCCCGAGATGGCCGTCGCCGTCGGGCTAGCTTTGAGAGGAGTTGACGCGCAATGATTAAAGTCAATCTTTTGGATTCCGTGACAGACCGCGCGCGCGGCGTGGCGGTCGTCGAGCAGAAGGTCACGAATCCGGCCATGCAGACGCTTTTGATGGGCGTGGTGGTGCTGGTGCTGATGGTGGCCGGAATGGGCTACGACTACATCAGCGCGGGCGCGGCCAAGGCCAAGGCTCAGAAAGACCTGGAAGAGCAGCAGCGCATAGCCGCGCAGATGGCCGCCGTCAACAAAGAGCAGGCCGAGCTTGAGAAGAAGACCAAGGACATACAGGTTCGCATCGATGCCATCCAGAAGCTCCGCGCCGCTCAGCAGGGGCCTGGCAACGTGCTTCGCGAGATAAAGGAGCGCGTGGACAGCATACCGGGTCTTTATCTTGAGAGTGTGGATCAGACGGGCAACGTCGTCACCATCAAGGGTGAGTCGCCGAACGAAGCGAGTGTGACGCGCTTCGGTCAGAGCCTGGAGTTTTCGCAGGGGCAGTTCTCCAACCTGGACATCTCCACGGAGCGCAAGGAAGTCAAGGTTTCCGCCGATGAAAAGGGCGCCCCTGTTGATGGGTCGCTGCCCAAGGCGGAGGTCGTGAGCTTTACTATCAAGTGCAACTACTCTCAGCCCAGCGTCGCGCAGCCCGCACCGGCCCCGGCCAATCAGGTCGCGCAGAAATAATCTAACCGGCTCGCCGCGCCTCACTTCGGAAAGAGAGCGCGTCGGTCACTGACAGCCCGCCAACTCAGCGAGATGCAGTCGGGCGGGAAGGGTAACGAGATGAATTTAGGCAATCTTAAAGAACAAGCCTGGTACTTGCGACTGGCCATCATGCTGGTGGCTGCCGTGGCCCTTTACGCGGCCTTCTGGTACTTCGTCACCAGCGGCACGCGTGCGGAAGCCAAGGAGATTAACGACAAGGTCGAAGTGCTC
>JADMIO011475829.1_pt1 | contig 17777 bp, 16 predicted proteins | sample 8958161 | NCBI WGS metagenome assembly JADMIO01 (sample SAMN16585339, study PRJNA669376) | soil metagenome | isolation source: Crop rotation soil | place: USA: Cullars Rotation, Alabama | collected 2011
CCCGCCATGAGAGGAAGGCGGACCGTGAACGCGCTGCCGCGCCCGCTGCCTTCGCTGCGCGCCTCGACGTCGCCGCCGTGCATGTGCACCAGCGTGCGAACGATGGCGAGGCCGAGCCCGAGGCCGCCGGCGACCCGGTCGATCGACTGCTGGCCTTGCACGAAGAGGTCGAACACGTGCGGCATGAGGCTCGCCTCGATCCCAATGCCCTCGTCGTCGACCGCGATGGTCGCGTGGCCGCCGTCCGACGCAAGCCGCAAGCGGATGGCTCCGGGGTCGGGCGTGAACTTGGCGGCGTTGATGAGGAGGTTGGTCACGACCTGCGCAAGCCGCATCTCGTCGCCCTGCACGAAGCATGCGGCCGCGGCGTCGACGGCGATCGAGCGCGTGCGGCGCTCGAACATGGGACGCGTGAGCTCGAGGGCCTTGGCGACGACGTCGCGCAGGTCGACGCGCTCGCGACGCAGGGTGATCTTGCCTTGCGTGATGCGCGACACGTCGAGGAGGTCGTCCACGAGGCGCGTGAGATGCTCCACCTGCCGCTCGATGATCCGGCGCGCATCGGTGCTGTCGCCCGGCGATCGGTCCATCAGCGCCAGCGCCATGGCGATGGGCGCAAGCGGATTGCGAAGCTCGTGGCCGAGGATGCCGAGGAACTCGTCCTTCGCGCGATTGGCGCGCTCCGCCTCGCGCCGCGCGGACTCCGCCTCGGCATACAGGCGCGCGTTGTCGAGCGCCAGCGCAGCCCTGCGCCCGAGCTCGTCGATCATCGCGCAGTCTTCCGTGGTGAAGCTGCGCCCCGACTCCGCCTGCAGCGCCGCGAGCGCGCCGAGCGTGCGCCCGCGCGCGACCAAGGGGACGACGTAGTACGCACGCATGCCGATGGCGGCCGCGAACGTGAGCAGGTCGCGATCCCGCGTCGCGTCGTACGCCATCGGCGGATCGAAGTGGGCGAGATGCGACTTGCCGGTCTGTACCGCCCACGCCATCGACCCCGGGGTGTCGGGCGCCGCGTGCAGGCGGTTGACGAGGTCCCATCCATACCGGGCACGCGCGGGATCCAAATGATGTGCGACGGCCCGCTGGAGCTCGCCGTGTGCGTCCACCAGGTCGACGCGGCACCAGTCCGCGATGCGCGGGACCACCGTGCGCGCGATCGCGTCGAGTGTCTCGTTGGGGTCGAGCGAGCGCGCGAACACGTCGCCCGCCATCGCGAGCAGTGCGAGTCGATCGTCGTGCGAATCGGCACCCGGGGTCATGAAGCGCGCAGTTTAACTGCTGCGTGCGCGCCGGCCGGGATGCCTAGAGGAGCTTGTCGAGGGTGATCGGGAGGTCCCGGATCCGCTTGCCCGTGGCGTGGAAGACGGCGTTGGCCACCGCGCCCGCGACGCCGGTGATGCCGATCTCGCCGATCCCGCGGGCGCCGAGCGGATTGAAGTTCGTGTCGTCTTCCTCGACGAACGCGACGTCGATGGCCTGGACGTCGGCGTTCACCGGGACGTGGTATTCAGCGAGGTTGCCGTTGGCGAAGCGGCCGTAGCGCGGGTCGAGCAGGCTCTGCTCGAACAGCGCCTGCCCCAGCCCCCACACGATGCCGCCCTGCAGCTGCGACAGCGCGGTCTTCTCGTTCATCAGCCGCCCGACGCTGTACGTGCCCACGATGCGCGGCACTCGCACGAGGCCCAGCGCCTCGTCGACGCGCACTTCGACGAACAAGGCGCCGAACGAGCGCGATGCATGCGACGACTCTTCCGCGGCTTTCGTCTCGGCCCTGCCCTCGAGCGGCTCGCCGCCGGCTTTCGCTCCCGATTCGATCTTCTTGCGCAATTCGAGGCATGCGGCCTGGACCGCGGGTCCGACGCTTGCGACCGTCATCGATCCGCCGGACACCGGCGCCCGCGGCATCGTCGTGTCGCCGAGCTCGAAGCGCACCCGCTCGACCGGCACGCCCAACGTTTGCGCGGCGATCTGCGTCATCACCGTGTACGTTCCGGTGCCGAGGTCCTGCGACCCGGACTGCACGAGGATCGACCCGTCGGGCATGAGGCGCGCGAGGGCGGCGGCCGGCTGGCGATGCGCGGGATACGTGGCGGTCGCCATGCCCCAGCCGACCAGCCACCGGCCCTCGCGCATCGAGCGCGGCGCCGCTGTGCGCCGCGTCCATCCGAAGCGCTGGGCAGCGTCGGCATAGCATTCGCGGAGCTTCTTGCTCGACCACGGCTTGCCGCTCGACGGCTCCAGCTCGGCGTAGTTCGCGAGCCGCAGCGCGAGCGGGTCCATGCCGAGCGAATAGGCGAGCTCGTCCATCGCCGACTCGAGCGCGAACGTGCCCGTGCACTCGCCGGGCGCGCGCTGGAACGTCGCGACGCCGACGTTCATCGTGGCGAGGCGATGGCGCGTGAAGCCGTTGGCGCACGCGTACAGCGCCCGCGTCGGCGACGACGAGGGCTCGACGAAGTCTTCCATCTCGGAGGTGTGGGCGATGACGTCGTGGCGGATCGCCGCGAGCTTGCCGTCGCGCGACGCGCCGAGCGAGACGTGCTGCTCCGTGCAGGGCCTGCCGCCCACGGGTCCGAACATCTGCGGCCGCGCCAGCACCAGCTTCACGGCACGGCCCGTCTTGCGCGCGGCCATCGCGCAGAGCACGACGTGCGACCACGCCGACCCCTTGCAGCCGAAGCCGCCGCCGACGAAAGGATTGATCACGCGCACGTTCGCGGCGTCGATGCCGAGTGTCTTGGCGACCGTGTCGCGCACCCCGGAGACATACTGCGTCGCGTCGTGCAGCGTCAGCTGGTCGCCGTCCCACCGCGCGATGGTCGCGTGCGGCTCCATCGGGTTGTGATGCTCCATCGCCGTGCGGTAGACGGCGTCGATGCGCACCGGCGCGGCATCGAGGCTCGCGGCGGCATCGCCCCAGGACTTCTCGCTGGGGCTCGGTCCATCCTTGGCCGGCTTGTGGGTCTCGCGCTTGGCCTCGTCGAACTTGAGGACGGCGCGCTTGACGGCGTACGACACCCGAACGCGCGCCGCCGCCTCCACCGCGCGCTCGTAGGAGTCGGCGACGACGACCGCGATGGGCTGGCCGTTGTAATGCACGACGTCGTCCTGCAGGAGCGAGAGCGTGCGTCCGGCGGGCGGGTTGATCGCCGCCTTGCCGCCCTGCGGAAGGCGGGGTGCATTGCGATGGGTCAGGACGGCGACGACGCCCGGCGAGCGTTCGGCATCGCCCGTATCGAGGCGGGTGATGGTGCCGCGGGCGACCGTGCTCTGCACGATGACGGCGTGAGCGACGTCTTCGCTCGCGAACTCCGCGGCATAGCGCGCACCACCCGTGACCTTCTGCACGCCGTCGACGCGGTTGATCGGCCGGCCGATGACGGGGGCGTCGTCGCTCACTGGCTTACCCTCCGCGCTGACGCGCCTCGGCGCAATTTGCCCTCGGGGCGGCCCTTCGGGCTCATACCATCGCTCCCGCCGTTTCCAGCGCACGCGCCACCGAGCGCCGCGCGAGCGCGACCTTGAACGCGTTGTCGCGCACCGGCCTCGCCTGGGCGACCGATGCCTCCGCCGCAGCCGCAATCGATGCGCCATCCAGGGGACGCCCGACGAGCCGCTTCTCGGCGTCGACCGCGCGCCACGGCTTGTGCGCCACGCCGCCGAGCGCGATGCGCGCATCGCGCACCGTGCCGTCGCGGACGTCGAGCGCCGCCGCCACCGACACGAGCGCGAAGGCGTAGCTCGCGCGGTCGCGCACCTTCAGGTAGTACGAGCGATCGGCGAAGCACGAGGGCGGCAGGTCGACGGCGACGATCATCTCGTCGCGCGCGAGCGTGTTGTCGCGCTCCGGCGTGAGACCGGGCAGCCGGTGGAACTCGACGATCGGAATGACGCGCTCGCCCCGGGCGCTGCGCACACGCACTACGGCATCGAGCGCGGCAAGCGCGACTGCCATGTCGGAGGGATGCGTCGCGATGCACCGATCGCTCGCGCCGAGGATCGCGTGCTGTCGCGTGAACCCGTTCAGCGCCGCGCAGCCCGTGCCCGGCTGCCGCTTGTTGCACGCACCGAACGCCGTGTCGTAGAAGTAGTGGCAGCGCGTGCGCTGCATGAGGTTGCCGCCCACGGTGGCCATGTTGCGAAGCTGCGGCGACGCCCCCGCGACCAGCGCCTGCGTCAGCAGCGGATAGCGTTGACGCACGAGGGCGTGATTGGCGGTGTCGCTGTTGCGCACCAGCGCCCCGATGCGCACGCCGCCGTCCGGGAGTGGCGAGACTTCGGACAACGGAAGCCGCGTGATGTCGACGATGCGCACCGGCTGCTCGACGTACCCCTTCATGAGATCGACGAGATTGGTCCCGCCCGCGAGGAGCCGTGTGTTCGGATCGCGCAATGCCGCCAGGGCGTCGTCGACGGAGGTCGCGCGAACGTACTCGAAGGCGCGCATGCTAGGTCCGCGCGCGCGATGCGTCGCGTACCGCCGCCACGATGTTGACGTAGGCACCGCACCGGCAGAGGTTGCCGCTCATGCGCTCCCGGATCTCGTCGTCGGACAGCTGCACGCGGCCTTGCGCGCGAACATCGGCGGTGACGGCGCTGACCGTGCCTGCCGCCGCCTCGTCGAGCAGCGCGACGGCCGAGCACACCTGGCCGGGCGTGCAGTAGCCGCACTGGAATGCGTCGTGATTGAGGAACGCCTGCTGCACGGGATGGAGCGCGTCCCCCTTTGCCAAGCCTTCGATCGTGACCACGCGCGCGCCTTCGAGCGTCACCGCGAGGGTGAGGCAAGCATTCACGCGACGACCGTCGACGAGCACGGTGCAGGCACCGCATTGCCCGCGATCGCAGCCCTTCTTGGTGCCGGCAAGGCCGAGGCGCTCGCGCAAGGCGTCGAGCAGGGTCACGCGGGGATCGAGGTCGAGGTCGTGGTCCAGCCCGTTGACGCTGAAGCGGACGCGGGCAGTGGGTGGTATGTCGCGAAGCTGGCCGCGGGTGCCGTCCGGGGAAACTGCGCCTATGGCAGGCGCCGCAAGCGATCCGGTCAGCGCGCCGGTGCCGAGAAGGAAGCGGCGGCGCGCCGCATTGGCGAGCCGGGATGCTTCGGCGCCGTCCCGGTCAGGATCGTCACTCTCGTCCACGCTGCGTAGCGTCGCACGAGCGCGCCACGGGCAATGTCGGCGCGCGACCGACAAATATGTAGGAAACGCGCGGCGCGGATCAATGCAGCAGGATCATCGCGATCCCGGCAAGGGTCAATGCGGCCCCCGCCACCGTGCGCGCGGTGATGCCCTCGTCGTTGCCGAGGAAGAAGTAGCTCAGGGGAAACACCACGAGCGGCGTGCACAGCGTGATCAAGGCCACGACCGACACCGGTGCAAGATTCATCGCGGCGATCGTGCACACCTGAGCGACCATCGTCAGGACGCCCGATGCCGCGAACAGTGCAAGCCCTCCGCGGTGCGCGGACCGCAGGCCCCGCAGCACGTCGCCGTGGCCGCGCGCGAACGCGAAGTGGCACGCGATGCCCGCGACGGCCCCGATCAAGGCGCCCGCGATGGGCTCGTCCCACGCGCGCACGCCGGCGCCGCGCATCACGTTGCCGACGGCGTAGGCTGCGGAGCTTCCGAGGCCGATCAGCCACGCGGATCGGCCGACGCGGCCCGGCCCTGCGGTGGTGCGCGTGCCTGCGAGGCTGATGAGCAGCAGCCCCAGCGCGGTCGCGACCATGCCCGCCAGCGCCTGGACCGTCAACGTCTCGCCCAGGAACACGAGCGCGATCAGGAACGTGAACAGCGGGCTCGAGACCTGGAAGGCGCTCGTCTTCGCCGGACCGAGGCGCGCGACCGACTCGTACATGAACCAGCGGCCGAGATAGGTCGAGAAGAAGCCGGCCAGCGCGAAGAGCAGCGTGCCCCGCGCGCTCCAGTGCAGCGGCTGCGGCCGCACCGCGAGCTCGCCGATCAGCAGCATCGCCGCGAAAGCGACGTTGACGGAGACGGCGACGAGGTAGCCGGTGTTGATCGGGACGCGCGCCCCGCCGACGCGCGCGACCATGACGTTCGCCGAGAAGCCCGCCAGCGCGACCAGCGCCAGCACGATGCCGGTCACGCGGCCCCCACGCTCGCACGAATGCGTTGCGCCCTGCCTCCCGAGGGAATGCATTCCACGGCTCGGGGCGGCTCTTCGCCGCTCGGATCCGATCTCAAATCTTGAAGGACTCCATCGTCTCCGCCGCGAACAGCTCCTCGGCCTGCACCAATCGCTTCGACGGCCGCTGCTCGTGGTGGTAACGCAGAAACGTCGCAAACGCATCGCGATTGCGAGCGAATCCGTCGGGCCAGCGGTCCTCGCCCATCAGCGCGCGCGCCTGCTCGACGTGCAGCACGCGAGCGTGAGCTTGAGCTTGCTCACTTCTGTTCCTGCACGTCGTACGACGGCTCGAGCACCGGGCCGGTCGTGTCCCACACGGGCTTCGCCTCGTAGGCCTTCCAGTCGACGGTCTTCGGGACGACCGCCTGGAACGAGCAGACCTTCGCCGGAACGGCGAGGTCACCCGTACCGATGGCCGGCCTGCCCTCCGCGAAATCGCGCACGGCGGCGACCATCTGCCGGCGGAACTCGACGACCGCGAGGTCGCTCGCCCCAAGCCGATCATTGGTGCGGTCGGCGATGGCCCCCATCGTCACCCACATCGCGATGTCCTGGTTGGGAAAGCCGGTGATGCCGGTGAAGTTGCCGGCTTTCATCGCGTTGCGGTCCTGCCAGAAGTCGTTGTGGACGCCGCGAAGCGGCCGGTACTCCGGGTCGAGGTCCACGCCGACGCGCTGGCCCAGGAATTTGCGCCACGCCTCGGTGTCCGGCGTGTTGTGCGGATGGCCCCACGCGATGAAGTAGAACGCGGTGCTGGTGTCGTCGCGCGGCACGTTGATGTTGGCGACGTTGTACTTGTTGTTGGGCGGAATGAGCGCGGTGGCGGGCGCCACGAACACGGTCGACCGCACGTAGTCGGTCGTGGCCGCGTTGGCGATGGGACGGCGAATGGCGGCGTACCGGAACCCGTAGCCCGCGCGGTGGACCGAAAGGCGCGGCGCCTTGTCGGTGGAAGGACGCAGCCACGTCTTTTCCGTCGCTTCGGCGCTGCCGACGCGCGCGGGCACCATGTCGGACGAATGCAGGCTCGAGCTGTGCGCCGAATCGATGGCGCCTTCGAGCACCTGTGCCCAGTTGCACGGCACGATCGCCTTGGCGACGCTGACGCGCGTCTCCCTGGTCGGCGCCCATTGCGGCGGCCGAAAGGCAGGCATCGTGTCTTTCGGTCCCATGTACGCCCACACGAAGCCGCCCCATTCCTCCACGGGATACGCCTTGTGCTTGACCTTCTGCGCCATCGTGCTCTCGGCCGGCTCGGAGACCATCTCGATCACGTTGCCCTCGACGTCCATCTTCCAGCCGTGGTACAGGCAGCGCAGCCCGCACTCCTCGTTGCGCCCGAAGAACAGCGACGCGCCGCGATGCGGGCAGAACTCGCTCATGACGCCGACGCGTCCGTCGGAATCGCGGAACGCGACGAGCGGCTCGCCGAGCATCTTCGCGCGGACCGGGCCGCCGTCGGGCTCGCCCACCTCTTCGCTGAGGCACACCGGCTGCCAGTACCGGCGCATCAACTGTCCCATCGGCGCGTCGCCTTCGACGCGGCACAAAAGATCGTTCTCTTCCCTGGTCAGCATGGCATTTCCTCAGTCGCGCCGGCTCGCACGAGGCGATGACCAATGCCGAACGGATTGTGCGAACTCGCGGATGTCTTGCGGGAGCACCCGCGGGTCCTGCACGCGCAGCGTCATCGTGAGATCGGGATCGAGCGCCTCGGGCACCAACTTACTCCAGTGCTCCTTCGGTCATTCCGGCTTGATCCCCGCCGCCTCGATGGCCTTCGCCATGCGCGCGTTCTCGTCGGCGATGGCCTTGGCGTACTCGTCGGAACCGCCGCCGACCGCTTCGATGCCCGAGCCCGCGAGCTGCTTCTGCGTCTCGGGGTTCTTGGTCACCGCCACGACCTCGGCCGCGATCTTGTCCATGATGCCTTTCGGCGTGCCCGCGGGCGCCAGGATGCCGACGATGGGCGCGAAGTCGAAGCCTGCGATGGTCTCCGCGACCGCGGGAACGTCCGGCGCCTGCGGCGAGCGCCTGGCGCCGTTGGTGGCAAGGAGCTTCACGCGATTGTCCTTGACGAATCCGGCAAGCGACGGATACGCCGACCACAGCACCTCGACCTGTCCGCCGACCAGGGCCGGCACCGATTGGCCGGTGCCCTTGAACGGAATGTGGACGATGTCGAGCTTGTACTCCGCCTTGATCGCTTCCATCGTCAGGTGGTGCGTGCTGCCGATGCCCGACGATCCGTAGTTCGCCTTGCCCGGGTTCGCCTTCGCGTAAGCGATGAAGTCCTTGAGCGAGCTCGCCGGAAGCGCGGGAACGGCGGCGAGGAACAGCGGCGCGCGCGCGATGAGCGCGACCGGCACGAAGTCCTTGCCCGGGTTGTAGTCGAGCTTCCCGTAGATCTTCGGGTTGATCGAGAACATGGAGCCGTCGGTCACCAGGAAGGTGTAGCCGTCCGCGGCGGCCTGGCTGATCGCAGCCGCCGCCACCGCGCCATTGGCGCCGGGCTTGTTCTCGACGACGACCGACTGGCCGATCTTGTCCTGCAGACGCTGCGCGATCACGCGCGCGACCGTGTCGGGCAGTCCGCCCGCAGCGTAAGGCACGACGAAGCGAATCGTCTTGCTGGGATATCCCGCGGGCGCTTGCGCCGACGCAGCGAGGGGCAAGGCGAGAGCGGCGAGAGCGAAAACCAGACCACGCACCATGACGCGGCGTTGGACGACCATCGATTCCTCCAGTTGTGGGCGCCTCTTGGGCATCGGGCGCACGACTCAGTATAAGACGCGAGCCTAGCTCACCCGGTACCGGGCGAGAGTATCGCGGTCGACTTCGATGCCGAGGCCGGGCCGCGAGGGAATCTCGACCCAGCCGCCGGCATGGCGAACCGGCTCCGACGTCAGCTCCTCGCGGAACGGATGCGAGGAGCGGTCGTACTCGAGAACCGGCTCCTTCGCGTACAGCGAATGATGCGCGACCGGCAGCGCCGCGATGACCTGCAGCGACGCCGCCTGCGCGACCGCCGATCCCCAGACGTGCGGATTCACCTCGACGCCATGCGCCTGCGCAAGCGCTGCGATGTGACGCATCGCCGTGATGCCGCCGCACGATCCCACGTCGGGCTGCGCGATGTCGACGGCGCCGGCGGCCAGCAGGTCGCGAAAGCCGTAGAGCGTGTGCTCGTTCTCGCCGCCGGCGATCGGTATCGAGAGCTTGCTACGGAGCTCGGCGTATCCGCGCACGTCCTCGGGCACGACGGGTTCCTCGTACCAGCGCAGGCCGTAGCCTTCGAGCGCCCGTCCGAGCCGCAGCGCCTCGGCGCGGCCGTAGGCGTGGTTGGTGTCGACCATGAACGTGACCGGCTTGCCCTGCACGGCGCGCGCGATCGCCTGCATGCATGCCATGTCGTCGTCGACCCCGTAACCCAGCTTGACCTTCATGAGCGAGAAGCCGGCGTCGAAGTGACGTTGCGCTTCTTCCGCGAGCCGCGCGGCCTCGCCCTGCCCTCGAATGCGATAGAAGCCGGTGGCATAGGCCTGCACGCGCGCGCGAAAAGCGCCGCCCAGCAGCGCGTGGATGGGCTCGCCGCGCGCCTTGCCCGCGATGTCCCACAGCGCGATGTCGATGGCACTGATCGCCGCGACGACCGAGCCCTTGCGCCCGTAGTCGCGCGTCGCGTGGTACATGCGATGCCAGAGGACTTCGGTGTCGAGGGGGTTCGCCCCCACGATGAGCGGACGAAGGGCCTTGTCGACGACAACTGCCGCGACTTCCGGCGGCTCGAGACCTTGCGCGAAGGCCTCGCCCCAGCCCGTGACGCCTTCGTCGGTGACGACCGCGACCAGCGTGGCCGACCGCTGCCTCACCCAACCCTGCGAGAACGCGAACGGCTCGGCGAGCGGGCTTGCAAGGACGTGGATACGGACGTCGACGATCCGCATGCAGCGCTCGGGTCCTCGCTATTCCTTGATGCCGGCGTCGGCGATGATCTTGCCCCACTTCGCGGTCTCGCTCTTCACGAGCGCACCGAGCTCACCCGGCGTGCCGGTGCGCGCCTCCACACCCTGCGCGAGCAGCTGCTTCTTCATTTCGGGGCTCTGCATCACTTTGCCGATCTCGGCGTTGAGCTTGGCGATCACTGCGGGCGGCGTGCCGTTCGGTACGAAGATGGCGAGCCAGCCGTTGGCCTCGAAGCCGGGGAAGCCCGATTCGGCGACCGTCGGAACGTCGGGCAAGGCGGGACTGCGCGCCGCCGACGTCACGGCAAGTCCCTTGACCTTGCCGCCCTGGATGTGCGGCATGCCCGACGCGATGGACAGCGCGGCCATCGGGATGTGCCCGCCGAGCAGGTCGGTGATCGCGGGTGACGCCCCCTTGTACGGCACCTGCACGGCCTTGAAGTTGCCCGCGTTCTGGAGAAGCTCGACGGCGAGATGCGTGAACGTGCCGTAGCCGGCCGTCCCGTAGGTCACTTTGCCGGGGTTGGCCTTCGCATCGGCGACCCACTCCTCGAGCTTCCTGTACTTCCCGTCGGTGGCGGCCATGAAGAGGAAGGGCGAGCTCGCGACCTGGATCACCGGCGTCAAGTCCTTCACCGGGTCGACGATGCCGGTGCGCTGCACGGCGGGCGCGATGACCATGTTGTCCACCTGGCCCATCACGATGTCGTAGCCTTCGTTGCGCGCCTTCGCGGCTTCCGAGAGCCCGATCATGCCGCCCGCACCGGCCTTGTTCTCGACGACCACCGTCCACCCCGTCGACTTCGAGAGCTCCTGCGCGACCAGACGCGACACGGAATCGGTACCGCCCCCCGGCGGGAATGGAACGATGAGGCGGATGGGCCGCGAGGGATAGTCCTGCGCCAGGACGGGCGCGGCGAGCACGACGGCGGTGAGCGCCGCCACGACGAAGCGAAGCATTCGAGATCCTCCTGTTAGCAACATCAGCCGGTCGCGCGACGCGCGCCTTCCAGGGCGTACCGGCGAAGCCGCGGGCCCGCCTTCATCACCTGTCCCGGCAACTGGCGGCCGATCACGGACTCTACACGACGCGCGACGTCGATCAACGCACCGAGGTCGATCCCGGTGTCGAAGCCCGATTCCTCGAGCAGGTAGACCAAGTCCTCGGTGCAGATGTTACCGGTCGCGCCGGGCGCGAACGGACATCCGCCGAGCCCCGCGATCGACGACTCGTACTCGCGCACGCCGAGGTCGAGCCCGACCATCACGTTCGCGAGCCCGACGCCGCGCGTGTTGTGGAAGTGCAGCGCGACGGGCAGCTTCGGATGGCGGCCGCGAATCGCTTCCACGAGCCGCGCGACCGTCGGCGGCGTCGCCATGCCCGTGGTGTCGCCGAGCGTGAGCGCATCGAACCCGAGGTCTGCATAACGGTCGACCACGCGCATGGCGGCGTCGACCGGGACGTCGCCCTCGAACGGGCACCCGAAGGCGCAGGCGACGGCGCCTCGCAGGTGCGCCTTGCCGCGCACGATGCCGGCGACTTCCGCGACGTTGGCGAGCGACTCGTCGATCGACGCGTTGAGGTTGGCCCGGTTGTGCGTCTCGCTCGCGGACACGAAGCAAATGGCCTCGTCGACGCCCGCGCCGAGGGCGCGCTCCGCGCCGCGCGCGTTCGGCACCAGTGCCGCAATGCTCGCTTCGTTGCGCCTCGTGAGCCGCGAAAGCATCTCGTGCGCGTCCGCGAGCTGCGGCACGGCGCGCGGGCTCACGAACGACGTCGCCTCGATGTGGCGCACGCCGGCCGCGATCATGGCGTCGATGATCTCCGCCTTGATCGCGGTGTCGATGAAGTCCGGTTCCGACTGGAAGCCGTCGCGGGTGCCGACCTCCGTGACCTTGACGGGGGGACGCGTGGACGACTGCGTTGCGTAGCTCATAGGCTTTTCTTCCGCACTATCGTGCTCCGGATCCAACTCGCCCTTGGGACGGCCCGGCGGGCTCATGCGATTCGCCTTTCGTGCATCGCGCCTATCTCGTTCGGACCGTAGCCGAGCTCGCGCAGGATGTCGTCGGTATCCTCGCCGAGGACGGGCGGCGGCCGATGGATCACGCAGGGGTCTTTGGTGAACTTGATGGGAAAGCCCAGCACGTCGAGCTTGCCGTGCACGGGATGGTCGATCGTGATCTGCATTTGCTGGTGCCGCACCTGGGGGTCGTGGAAGACTTCCGGCAGGCTCATCACGCGGCCGCACGGAACGCCCGCGCCGTTGAGCACGTCGACCCAATGCTCGATCGGCTGCTTGCCGATCTCCGCATTGACGAGCGCATTGATCGCGTGCCGCCGCTCGAAGCGTCCGGCGTTGGTGGCGAAGTCGGGATGGTCGCGCAGGTGCGACAGGGCCAGCGCGTCGAGGAGCTTGAAGTACACCATGTCGTTGGAAGGCGCGATCGCGACCTGGCCGTCGCTGGCGTCGAACAAACCGTAGGGCGCGACGAGACCGTGGTCGTTGCCGGTGCGCAACGGCTGCTCCCCGGTGGCGAAGTAGTGGGCGGACAGGAACGCGAGATTGGCCACCATGCCGTCGACGAGGCTCGTCGCCACCTCCTCGCCCTTGCCCGTGCGCTCGCGGCGGACGAGCGCCGCGCAGATGCCCATCGCCGCATAGGCGCCCGCGACCAGGTCCGAGATCGGCGGCGCGGCGCGCGTCGGCGGCCCTCCCTCCGCGCCGTTCACGCTCATGAACCCGCTCATCGCCTGCGCGATGAAGTCGAACGCGGGCCGGTCGCGGTAGGGGCCGTCGAGCCCGAATCCCGTGATGTGCGCCGACACGATGTCGGGCTTGATCGCCTCGAGCTCGGCGCGCGAGAGCTTCATCTTCTCCATCACGCCCGGGCGATAGTTGTCCATCACGACGTCGGCGGTGGCGATCAGTTTGCGCAGTACGGTCATGCCCTCGACGCTGCGGAGGTCGAGCGTCATCGAGCGCTTGTTGCGGTTGAACGTCGCGAAGTAAAGGCTGTACCCGTTGCGCAGCGCGCCCTGCTTGCGCACCGGATCGCCGTCTTCCACGTCCTCGATCTTGATGACCTCGGCGCCCAGGTCGGCGAGGAACATCGAGCAGAACGGGCCCGACAGGATGCGCGAGAGATCGACGACGCGAATGCCCGAGAGCTGCATGGCCAGGGGGATATTCTAAGCGGCCGGCGCGAGGGCGCCGGTTGCCCGCCGCCAGGAATGCGCCGACGTGTGGACGTGGGTCCGCATCCTTTCGCAGGCGAGGCCGGCGTTGCCTTCGACCAGGGCGTCGATGATGTCCTGGTGCTCGTCGGCGACGCGCTTGCGGTAGCTCACCGAGTAATCGCTCGTCGACGACATCTGGGTGGCGCGCAGCGCTTCGTTCAGGATGCGCAGCACGGGGCTCTCGGCCGCTTCGTTGATGACCGCGTGAAAGCGTCCCGCCTCGACGAGGAAGCGATCACGGTCGGCGATGTGCTCGCGAAGGCGATCCACCGAGTCCTGCATGACGGCCAGGTGCCGTGGGCCGATCCGCCCGGCCGCGCGCCGAAGCGCCGCCACTTCCATGTCCTCGCGCGCGGCGAGCACGTCGAGCATCGACGCGCCTTCGAGCAGCAGGACGGCGGTGATCGCCGCGCCGAGATCGCCGGGCTGGGGCTTGCGCACGAACGCGCCGCCGGCCGCCCCCGCGCGCACTTCGACCACGCCGCGGCTTTCCAGAAGACGAAGCGCCTCGCGCAGCGTTCCGCGCGCGCGGCCGGTGTCGGCGAGCATCTGGCGCTCGGGGGCGAGACGCGTCCCGGGGGCCAGGCCGTGGTCGACGATGTAACCCAGGATCTCGTCGGCCAGTTGCTCGGCCGCCTTCTTGGGCTTGCGCGCCGCCGCGACATGACGGGCGAGCGGCGAGGCTTCGCGTCTTGCGGTCACGGCGACGGCTCCTCGATCGCAATCGCGCGTGCCGGACACAGCTTCGCGGCCTTGCGCGCCGCGTCGTGCAACGCCGGCGGAGGCGTGGCGTCGAGCAGGACGACGAGACCGCGTTCGTCCTGGTCGAAGATGGCGGGTGCTGCGAGCACGCACTGGCCCGCACCGATGCAGAGGTCTTCGTCGACGTGAACCCTGAAGACGGTCACGCGACTGCCCTCTGCGCTCATGGCACTGCCCTCCGCGCTACGCGCTTCGGGGCAATTCGCGCTCGGGAGCGGCCCTTCGCGCTCATGGCACTGCCCTCCGCGCTACGCGCTTCGGGGCAATTCGCGCTCGGGAGCGGCCCTTCGCGCTCATGGCACTGCCCTCCGCGCTACGCGCTTCGGGGCAATTCGCGCTCGGGAGCGGCCCTTCGCGCTCATGACCAGCTCACCGGGAGATTGTGCACGCCATAGATCTGCATGTCGTCCTTGAAGCGGATCTCGCCCTCCTTGGCCGCCACGCGCAGATTCGGCAGGCGCTGCAGGAGCAGTGGAAGCACCACCTGGAGCTCGATGCGCGCCAGCATCTGGCCCAGGCACTGGTGGATGCCGAAGCCGAACGCGAGGTGATGCGAGGCATCGCGACGCACGTCGAGCCGATCTGGATCCTCGAACACCGCCGGATCGCGGTTGGCCGCCGGATTGAGCGCGAACACGCCCTCGCCTTTGCGGATGACGGCGCCGCCGATCGCCACGTCCTCCAGCGCCACTCGCCGCGGCGCGAACTGCACCGGGCTCACGTAGCGCAGGAGCTCCTCGACCGCGCCCGGGACGACGTCGGGCTCGTCGCGCATGGCCGCGGCCTGCTCGGGATGGTCGAGCAGGAGCAGCGTGCCAAGGCCGATCATGTTGGTCGTGGTGTCGTGTCCTGCCCGCAGGATCATGGCGCCGATCTCCGCGAAATCCTCGCGCGAGAGGTTCCCCGTCCGCACGTGCTCGTCGACGATGCGGCTCACGAAATCGTCGCCCGGCGTCTTCTCCTTGCGCAGGATCAGCTCGCGGAAATACGCCGCGAGCTCGCGCGCCTTGCGCTCCGCCTGCTCCGGCGACTGGGTGAGGCCGTGCCGCGCGGCCGCGCACTCCATGATGAACGTGTGGTCCTCGTACGGCGAGCCCACGAGATCGCACATCACGAACGACGGGAACGGCACGGCGATGTTCGCGACGAGATCGGCGGGCTGCGGCTGCGCCGTCAGGTCGTCGATCAGCCGATTGGCGATGGCCGCGATCTTCGGCCGCAGCGCCATCATGCGCTTGGCGCTGAACTCCTTGGTGAACATCCTCCGGTAGTGGTCGTGGCGCGGATTGTCCATGCCCACGAACGCGCGCTCGCTCTTGTCGACGATGACGCGTGCTGCGGTGACGGCGGGAAAGCCCGGATTGGCGAACTCTCCGCTGAAGCGCGGGTCGGCGACCACGGCCCGCACGTCCTCGTAGCGGGTGAGAAGCCACGCGCGGCGGCCGTCCCAGAGGGTGACGGGATATACGGGCCTCGTCGCCCGCGCGCGAGCGTATTCCGCCGGCGGCTGCCTGGGATCGGCCCGGCGGAAGGGAAAGCGCGGCGGCGGTGCGGCGGCTGCGTCCATGCGATATATGATAATAGTTCTGCCGCCGCTTGCAACGGGATGGACGTGAGATTCCGGCCTCGATATGATCATGATTAGCGTTCGATGGCGAGGAGGAGCATGAGCACGCAACTGTCCGCAGGCATCATCGCGGCGACCGTCCAGCCGTTTCACGACGACGGCGCGATCGATTGGCACACGACGGATCGCTACCTTGCGCAGGTCGCCCAGGCGAGACCCGCCGCGATCGCGGTCAACATGTCGGTCGGCGAGGTGAGCTCGCTCGACGAGGCCGAGCAGCTCGAGAACGTCCGCCGATCCAGGGCGACCGTGGGCGGCGCGTGCCCATTGCTGGCGGGCTTGAGCGTCACCAACACCCGTGCCGCGAAGGATCTCTCGCGCAGGCTGGTCGACGCCGGTGCGCAGGGCATCGTCGTATTTCCGCCGCTGCCGGCATTCCTGGGCGGCGTCACCATCGCGATGATCGAGGACTATCACGCCGCCGTTGCGCAGAGCGCCGGCGTGCCGGTCGTCGCGTTCCAGAACAACGTCGCCGCGTATCCACGGGGTGCGATCACGGCGCTGTCGAAGATCGACCAGGTCGCCGCCATCAAGGAGGCGTCGTTCAGCGTCGACAACACGCTCGCCAACATCGAAGAGGCGGCCGCCGCGCCGCGCCGCATCGGCGTGCTCACCGGCAGCGACACGTTCATCCTCGAAGCGATGCTCATGGGCTGCGACGGCGCCCTGATCGGGTTCGCAGCAACGGCGACGGCCGCCCTCGTCGACATGCATCGGCATGCCGCCGCAGGACGCGCTACCGAAGCCTATGCATCGTGGAACCGGCTTGGTCCCCTCGCCCGCATCTGCTGGCGGGCGCCGCTGCGCGACTATCGCGTGCGGATGAAGTACGTGCTGATGAAGCAGGGCGTGCTGCGCAACGCGTACGTGCGAGCGCCGTTCCCGGCGCTTGCGGCGGAGGACCGCCGCGATATCGACCTCGCGTTCGAGCGGCACCGGCTCGGCGATCCGCTGTTCCTGCCGGCGGGGCGGGCATGAGCAAATTGGTCAACCTCATTGTCCTATTTGCCGTCTCGCTGGCGTGTCACGCGCAGGACGCGTATCCCACGAAGCCGATCCGGCTGGTCGTGCCCTACCCGCCCGGCGGCGTGGGCGACGCGGTCGCCCGCATGATCGCGCCCGGCTGGTCCGCGGCGCTCAAGCAGCCGATCGTGATCGAGAACCGCGGCGGTGCCGGCAGCAATATCGGCCTCGACGCGGTGGCCAAGTCGGCGCCGGACGGCTATACGATCGCGCTCTTCGACACGGCGCTCGCGACCAATCCTGCGTTGTATCCGTCGATGCCCTTCGACGCGCAGCGCGACTTAGCGCCCATCTCGCTGATCGCCCGCGGCCCGCTGGTCCTCGTCGTCAATCCCGCGTTCCCGGCCAAAACAGTGGGCGAGCTCATCGCAATGGCCAAGGCCAAGCCGGGTTCGATCGCGTATGCGTCGGCAGGCAACGGGACGCCGGTCCACCTTGCGGCGGAGATGCTCAAGTCCTCGGCGGGCATCGACCTCGTGCACGTTCCATACAAGGGCGCGGGTCCGGCGGTCACCGACGTCCTCGGCGGCCAGGTCCCCGTGCTGTTCGCCGTGCCGGGCACGGCCATCCAGCACATCAACGCGGGCAAGTTCCGCGCGATCGGCATCACCGGCGACGCACGCTTCCAGTCGCTGCCCAATGTGCCCACGTTCGCCGAGCAGGGCGTCCAGGGCGTCGACGGCACGATCATCATCGGCTTCGTGGCGCCGGCGAAGACGCCACGCGCGATCGTGATGCAGCTCTACGAGACGCTGGCGAAGGTCGTGGCGACGAGCGAAGTGACGGACAAGTTGAACGACTTCGGCCTCACGGTCGTCGCCGCTGATCCGGAGCGCTCGGCGAGGCTTCTCGCCGACGAGACGTTACTGTGGGGCAAGGTCGTGAAGAGCGCCGGCGTCAAGCTCGAGTGACGTCACGCGCCAAGCTGCCCGGCGATCTCCTGCAGCGCGACGACTTTCCAGCACAGTGGGATCCGAAGCTTGGAATTCACGTGACTTGAAGTCGCGGC
>JADMIO010970587.1_pt1 | contig 17776 bp, 30 predicted proteins | sample 8958161 | NCBI WGS metagenome assembly JADMIO01 (sample SAMN16585339, study PRJNA669376) | soil metagenome | isolation source: Crop rotation soil | place: USA: Cullars Rotation, Alabama | collected 2011
GAGCCCATCCTGGGCCGCGCCACCGTGAAGAGCATCGACGCGCTCCCGCCGGGCGTGGACCTGGCCCTGGTGAGCCTGCCCGCCCCCGCCGTGCCGGACGCCATCCGCGCCCTCGCGGCGCGGCGCGTGCGCGCGGCCGTGGTGCTCTCCTCCGGCTTCGGAGAGGTCGACGCGGACGGGCGCGACACCCAGGCGGCCCTGCTCGCCACCGCGCGCGCCGCGGGGCTGCGCCTGGTGGGACCGAACTGCATGGGCGTGTTCTCCGCGCCGGCCGCGCTGAACGGCACGTACTTCTGGGATCTGCCCCGGGCCGAGGGGGGCATCGGCGTCGTCTCCCAGAGCGGCGCCTACGGCGGGCTGATCTTCCGCCACCTCGGCAGCCGCGGGCTCGGCGTCTCGCGCTTCCTGTCGATCGGCAACCAGGCCGACGTGGAGATCGCCGAGGTCCTCGAGTACCTCGTGCAGGATCCCGCCACCACGCTGATCGCGTGCTTCGTGGAGGCGCTGCGCGACGGCGCGCGCTTCGTGGCCGCGGCGTCGCGCGCGGTGGGCGTCAAGCCGGTGGTGGTGCTGAAGGGCGGACGCTCCGACGCGGGCCGCCGCGCGGCGGGCTCGCACACGGGCTCGCTGGCCGGCTCCCACGACGTCTTCCGCGCCGCGTGCGCCCGCGCCCAGGCCGTGCTGGCCGAGGAGACGGAGGACTTCTTCGACGCCATCGAGGCCCTCTCGACGGTGGGGAGGCGGCGGCCGCGCGCCCCGCGCGTGGCCATCGTGACCGTGTCGGGCGGACCCTCCGTGGTGGCCGCGGACACGGCCGAGCGCGTGGGCCTCGTCGTGCCCGCCCTGGACGACGACACGCAGCGCGCGCTCCGGACGGGGCTGCCGTCCTTCGCGGCGGTGGGCAACCCCGTCGACCTCACACCCCAGGTGGATCCCGCGCGGATCGCGGAGGCCGTGGGTCGCGTGCTCGCGCATCCCGGGATCGCGGGGGCGGTGGCCGTCAACGTCGGGCTCGACATCCCGGAGTTCGCCGACGGGCTGGTGGCCGCGGCCTCGGCCACCGACAAGCCAGTGGTGGCCTTCACCGCCGACGCACCGGAGATCACCCGGCGCTTCAAGGCGGGTGGGATTCCCGTGCTGGCCAGCCCCGAGCGCGCGGTGCGGGCGTGGCGCGCGCTCTGGATGGCCCAGCCCTCCACGCCGTGCCTCCTCGTGCACTCGCGCACGCTCCCCGCCGACCTCCAGGCCGCCCTGAACGACGCACGGGGCGCGCTGCCCTGGGCGCTGGCGCGCCGGCTCCTGGAGGCCTACGGCCTGCGCTTTCCGCGCGAGGCGAGCGCGGCCACCGTCGAGGCGGCCGTGGCGGCGGCCGAGCGGCTCGGCTACCCGATCGTGATCAAGGTGGACGCGCCCGCCATCACGCACAAGACCGACGTGGGCGGCGTGCGCGTGGACGTGCGCGACGCCGCCGACGTGCGGGCCGTCTGCGCCGAGATGGCGGCGCGGACGGGCGCCGCGCGCTTCCTCGTGCAGGAGCGCGTGGGCCCGGGGGTGGAGCTGCTCGTGGGCGGCCGGCGCGACGAGGTCTTCGGCCCCGTGGTGGCGGTGGGGGCGGGGGGCGTGCTGACCGAGGTCGTGCGCGACGTCTCGTTCCGGCTCGCCCCCCTGCACGAGGGCGACGCGGCGGCCATGCTGCGCGAGGGCCTGCGTCCGCGCCTGCTCGCGGGCCCGCGCGGGCTGCCCGCCGTGGAGGCCTCCGCCCTCGTCGACGTGCTGGAGGGGATCGGCACACTGCTCGTCGACCAGCCGCGTATCCTGGAGATCGACGTGAACCCCATCATCGCGGCGGGTGCCGACGCCGTGGCGGTGGACGCCGTGGTCATCGTGGGAGAGCCGACATGAACGACGCCTTCGACCTCACCGACGAGCAGCGCATGATCCGCGACCTCGCGCGCAAGCTCGCGCGCGATCGCGTGGCCCCCCACGCCGCTCACGTGGACGAGACCGAGACCTATCCCGAGGAGTCGATCCGCGCCCTCGTCGAGGCCGGCCTCTACGCCATCTGGGTGCCCGAGGAGTACGGCGGCTCCGACATGGGCTGCCTGGCCCTCTCGCTCGTGGCCGAGGAGATCGCGTGGGCGTGCGCCGCCACCGGCACCCAGTACGTCGGTCAGCCCCTCGGCGGCCTGCCCATCCTGCTCTGGGGCACCGAGGCCCAGAAGAAGAAGTACCTCCCGCGCCTGGCCACGGGCGATCTGCTCGCCGCTTACTCGCTCTCCGAGCCCGGGGCGGGCTCCGACGCGGCGGGACTCAAGACCACCGCGGTGCGCCGCGGCGACCACTACGTGCTGAACGGCTCCAAGCAGTGGTGCACCAACGGCGACCACGCCGGCGTCATCACCGTGTTCGCGACGGTGGATCCCTCCCGGCGGGCCAAGGGCATCACCGCGTTTCTCGTCGAGACCGACACCCCCGGCTTCTCGGTGGGCAAGAAGGAGAAGAAGATGGGGATCCGCGGATCCCCCACGGTGGCCCTGCACTTCTCGGACTGCGCCATCCCCGTGGAGCAGCGGCTGGGCGCCGAGGGCGAGGGGTTCAAGATCGCCATGAGCACGCTCGACATCACGCGCCCCGCCACGGGCGCCCTCGCCCTCGGCATCGCCCAGGCCGCCCTCGACGCCGCCACCGGCTACGCGCGCGAGCGCCAGCAGTTCGGCCAGCCCATCGCCGCCTTCCAGGGCATCCAGTTCATGCTCGCGGACATGGCCATGCTGGTGCACTCCTCGCGCCTCATGGTCCACCACGCCGCCCGGCAGGTGGACATGGGCATCCGCAACAACACCTACGAGGCCTCCATGGCCAAGTGCTGGGCCGCCGACGCCGCCATGAAGGTCACCACCGACGCCGTCCAGGTCTTCGGCGGCTACGGCTACACCCGCGAGTTCCCCGTCGAGCGCTTCATGCGCGACGCCAAGATCATGCAGATTTTTGAGGGTACGAACCAGATACAGCGTTTAGTCATTTCACGAGAGCTACTTGCGCGACACGGAGGTGGCGCGGGATAGGCGAGTGCTGCGCCTGGGCTGCGTTCTGCTGCGCGGCGGGGTCGCGCGGTAGACGTACGACGGGCTCCGAGGGGTCACCCTGCGGAGCCCGTGGTAGCGGCTGCAGCGGCGCGCCGCCTACATGGCACGGCGTGCGTGCGTCGCGTCGAGGTCGACGGGGCGTCGCTCTCGGCTGATGGCGTCGAAGAAGCGGAGGTAGGTGCCCTCCGTGATCACCGTAGACCCATGGCCGAGCTGACGGGCCACGTACTTGAGATCGCGGGTGGCGGCGTACAGCTCGATGGCGTAGGTGTGCCTCAGGTCGTGGAAGACGTGCCCCTCGAAGCGCTCGGTGGCGCCGTCCGGCACGATCTTCCCGAGCCCAGCCGCGACGAGCCCTGGCCGAAGGTGCGACCCTTGCCACGACGGCGCCGTGAAGGTCCGGCCCGTCGTCGACACGAGGAGGAACTCGAAGCGCCAGCCGGTGCGCAGGTTCTCCAACTTCCTCTCGGCGATCTGCTGCCGTAGCGCGGTCAGGAGCTGGTCGGAGTAGATGTCCACGAGCCGGTAGCCCGCCTTGGTCTTGAGCGGCCCGATCTCGCCCGTCGATGCGATCACCTGCCGCTCCACGCGCAGCGTCCGCGCCTCGAAGTCCACGTCGTCGAACTGGAGGCCGAGGGCCTCCGAGATCCGTAGGCCTGCGCGGAGGCCGAGCAGGGCGATGGTGTACTCGCGGTGGCCCTTCGCCTTCAGCACCTTGAGGAGTTCGGTCTGCTCCTGCGACGTGAGCGGCTTCACCTCCTCCACGATGCGGCCCGTGGCCTTGTCCAGCTTCTCGTCGGCGCCGACGTTCTTCCCCTGCCGGGCGGCCGGGTTGGCGAGGTCGCGGCCGTCGTTGGCCTTGAGCCTGCCCTCGTCGATGAGCCAGGAGAACAGCCGCCGCACGCAGCGCAGGACGCCCTTGACCGTGTTCTGCTTCGCCCCGGACTTCACGACGGCCGCCAGCAGCGTCTTGATGTCGTCGCGCGTCACGCGGCGCGGAGGGATGTTGCCGATGGCCGGCTGGACCCACTTCTCGAACTGGGAGCGGTACTGCGCGATGCTCTGCTGGCGGAGGCGCTTGAAGGTCTGCGCGTCCTCGATGTAGCTCTCCCACGCGCGCGTCACGCTGTCGGCGCTGTCGGCGGCGGTGACGGTGCTGCCCTGGAAGATGGTCAAGTCGAGGAGTGCCGTGCCAAGGGCCAGCTCGGCGCGGCACACGCCCAACGCCTTCTTCGCGGTCTTGGCGTCGACCGGCCCGAGGCCGTACTCCTTCCGCACCTTCTGCACGTTGAAGTACAGCGTCGGGTTCCCGGTCTTCGGATGCGCGCGGAGCTGCACGCCCATGACCTACTTCGCCTCCTTCAGGCCGATCAGGCGCGAGAGCGCCTGAGCCACGGTGTCGTTCAGGGACAGGTCGTGCTGGATCGCGTAGATCTTCGCCGCCTTCAGCAGCTCGGGAGGGAGCCTGAGAGTCGTCTTCACCTCATCGCCGCGCTTCGTCTTCGGCCGGCCGATCTTCGCCATGGGCCGATCATGCGCCATGAGCCTCAAGACGTCAAATACTTTGTGGCGTCATGAAGTAAGACAGGACCCTGGCGGCTCGATGGCCTTCGTCTCGCGCGGCCGGCGCGCCGCTCTGGCCGCCGCGATCTTCTCGTAGAGCTGCCCTCCTGCCGAGTTCCACTGCTCCATCCACCCGTCGAACGCCGACTGCTTCACCAGCACCTTGCCGGTCCCACCGCCAGGACGCTTGGCGGGGAGAGGGTTGTCGACGTCAGAGAGGAAGGCGCGCAGCGTCCGTACGGAGAGGGAGCTGTAGGCCGCGAGCTTCTTCAGGGACAGCCACGGGTCGCGCGCGGTGGCCAGGACGCGCTCGGCGATCCGGTCGGCGATCTGCTCAGCCTTGAGGTACGTGTCATGGCCCTGAGCCGCGAGCCGCCCGGGCGCCGGCTCCGCACGTGGCGCAGGATCGTCGACCCATCCTCTGGCCCTCAGGGCCTCGATCAGGCTGCGGATGCCCTCGCTCATCATCGGGTCCTCCCTTCCTTCACTCCCACCGCGCCGGTTAGATCCGCTCGTGTTCTCCCCACCGCCAGCCAGTCTGTCACGTCGCCCTTCGCCGGCAAGCCGGGCAGGCGAACGACGCTCACGCGTAGGCCATGGGCATCGCAGGATCGCGCCACGTCGGCCGCGTACAGCTCTCCTTGCTCATCGTTGTCTGGGAGCGAAACCACGCGCCGCACGCCTGCCACGACGAGCTGATCGGCATACTCGTCACGCCAGCTCCCTGCACCCAGCGCGTTCGTCGTCGCCGCGAGCCCGAGCTGGCGGACGTTGTCCGCGTCCTTCTCGCCCTCCACGACGTACACCGTCTCCTGGCCCTTGAGAGTCGGCAGGCGGTAGAGCACGCGCCTGACGTCATCCATGCTCCAAAGCCAGCCCCCTGGGGGCCCGGGCCGGCGCATCCTGAAGTTCTTCGGCTCGTACCTCACGGTCTGGTACAGGAGAACGCCGTTCTCATCGTGGTAGTCGTACGTGGCCACGATGCGGGAGCGAGCTGGCGCCAGAGAGGTCGCAGGCGCCGGCTCGAAGAAGAGGTCGCGCCATTCGAGCCCGAGCGCCTCACGGATCTCGCCCGAGGTGCAGCCAGTCTGGCACTTCAGCACCACGCCCCGGTCGCCGTCCCTGAAGCTCAAGCTCGCATGAGTGTCGTTGTGGGCGGGGCACAACGCATCCCACCAGTCGCCAGTACGCCGCCGACGTGCACCGCGCAGGTGGACGCGGGCGAGGTCAGCGGCCCTCATGGCGTCACCCAGCAGCAGAGACGTAGATCACGGGGGGGAGAGGAATGGTCAGCCAGGAGGAGCCGGGGGCCTGCGGCCAGGAGGGGGGTCGAGCCCGCGCCCAGGGCCGTGGTGACCGGGGGCGGCCAGGAGGCCGCCAGGGAGGTCATGCAAGAAAGCGGCGACAACACCGCCGCATCTGCCTCTATAAGGCGCAGTTGCGGAGTGCGGAGTTCCTGGGGCTGTCTCATGACCCCACCTCAACGAGCCGCCACCAGCCGAAGCCACGACCGTGCGCCACCACGCCGGACTGGGCGAGGTCGCGGATGGCTTCATCCACGGTGCGGCTGCCGATGCCCTGCTTGCCCAGGTGCGCCTGGATCGTGCCCTTCTTCGCTTCGACCCCGGGCTGGGTGGCCAGGAACGCCTGGGCGGCTTCCGCCGCCCGCTGGCGCTTCGTCGGGCCCGCCCGGCGCCCGCCCTGGCGGTCTGGGCGTGGACCGGCGTAGCGCAACCTCACCGGGCCGTCCTCGCCGTCGAACTCGAAGTTGACGAGGAAGGCCCCCGCCTCCTTCGCGTGGCGCATCTTCTCGGGCTCGATGGCGATCACCTCGGGCTCCAAGCGCACGAGGGCCACGGCGTTGTCGGAGCCCGCCATGACGTCGGTCGAGCCGCTCGCCCGGTCGCGGAGTGGCCGGCGCCGTCCAGGGCTGGCCTTGCTCATGTGGTGGGCGAAGATGAACGTGCGCTCCTGGCCGAGGTCGGTCACGACGCGCCAGAAGTCGCCCACCGCGTGCGCGTCGTTCTCGCTCCCGGCGAGCACGCGTCGCATGGAGTCGACGATCACCACCTCGGGATCGAACTCGCCGAGGATCGCGCGAACCTGGCCGGCGCCCTCCGCGTCGAACCTGAAGCCAGCGCGCGAAAGCGCCCGGAACGGGATGTCGCCCTCGATGTCGGCGCCGAGCGCGAGCTGCTTGAGGCGGCGCTGCAGCTCCCACCGGGCCATCTCCTCGTCGAGGTAGAGCACCCGCAACGGGCGTGCGATGGGGAACTTGTCGAGCCAGGTGCGCCCTGCAGCGAGGTGAAGACCGAGGTGGAGGAGCGTCCAGGTCTTCATCGCTCCCCACTCCGCGAAGAGCACCATGCGGTCGGCCTGAGCCAACAGCCCATGGACAAGCCACGGGATCGCAGGCAGAGGGCTGCGAAGGATGTTCTCGAAGTCGATCAGGCAGCGGTGGGAAGTGACGGACGTGCGAGAGCGAACGGATGGCATGCGGACTCCTCCCTTGTTGCGAAGGAGTCGAGGTAGCGCGAGGGCGAGCTGGAGCTGGCCGGGCCCAAGGGAGCGTCGCTGCGTTCGCAGGTGGGGGACTGTTCACTTCCCGTGCCACGCGGAATCCGAGTAGTCACGGGCCCATACAGAGCCTGCAACGTCATCTCGGTGACGTCTGTCTGTCCGGTGCGTCACGGGCGCGCTGGGCGCTCTCCGGCCCAGAGAGCCCCAGCAGACCGAGGCCGAGGTTGCCGTCCTCGACGCACGTCTCGCTCACTCGTCCGGAGTACTGGGCCTGACCCGCACAGCGCCCCCACGAAACCTGGGCGCGGCGCCCCCACGTCCACCGAGTACACGCGGGGTCGGTTGGGAGTCTCCCGGCGACTCCACCGCGAGGGGTTCGCCGTCGACCGTGAAGGCAGACAGCGTGCCCTCACGGCCGACGAGGTGCTGAAGTTCACGTGGTAGTGGGGAGGTGGGCGCTCACCCGTTCGGCCCCGGGTAGATCTCGATTCCGGCCTTGCGCGCGCACGGCGGGCAGATCACGTAGCCCTCGGGCAGGACGACCACGGTCGCCTCTCGCTGCCCGCACCTGCAGCGCTCACCGCGCTCGATGCGGATGCGTGCCGCCGCTGCCGCGAACGCGATGACCTTCCCCTTCGCGTGGCCCTCCCTGCGCTGACTCGTCACGGCTCGCTGGAAATCGACGTGCCGCACGATGCCCATCACCGTCCCCCCAGGAGCATGGCGAGCAGACGGGCCACGAAAAACAGAGTCCACACCCACGAGCCGGCGCGGTCGCGCTTCGCCTGCCGCTCGCGCCGCTGCTCCTCCACGCGCTCACTCTCCTTCCACATCTGCATGAGGACCGCATCCTTGATGCGCTCCTGCATCGGCGTCAGCGGTCGGTCGGCGCTGAGGGTCTTGGTGGGCGTCGTCATCTCGCGGATGACCTCGGCGCGAAACCTCGCCATGTCGGGCGGCGGCGGCGTTGTTCGCAGGCGCTCCTGCGGGTCCGTGATGAGCGCGCGCATCGGCGGCTTCATGCGAGCACCGCGCACTGCGAGAGCGACGTGTACGCCGTCGCGCCGATCACGAGCGAGTCGAGGACGTCGATCCCGAGCATCCGGCCGGCATCGCGGTGCTGACGAGCGAGCACGATGTCGTCATGCGAGGGTGTCGGGTCACCCGAGGGGTGGTTGTGCGCGGTGATCAGTCCCACGGCGCCCGCGAGCAGCGCCCAGCGGAAGAGCACGCGCGGGTCGACCTGCGTGCTGGCGATGCCGCCGCTGGCAATGACCTTGTACGCGGTCGCGTGCAGCTTCGCGTCGAGGCCCACGGCGAGGAAGTGCTCCTGGTCAGCGTCGAGGGTGGCGAGGACGGCGCGGAAGATGGAAGCGGCGGTGTCGGGGGCGCTGATCGGGTCGGTGGGCGTGTGCGCCAGGACAGCGAGGTGGACCGTGTGGGTCTGCAGCGTGTAGCGGGGGCCGGCGCGGTCGCCGATGTTGTTCCTGGGAATGTCGAGCGTGGCGAGCTTCATGTCGTGCCCTCCTTGCCCATGTTGGGCCGCATCGTGTTGCCCACCTTGCCGGTCACGCGTGGCAGGTTGGGGGCAGCGCAGCGCCTTGCACGTCAGGCGTCGCGCTGCTGCTCGGGATGCTGGTGAGAGAGTACACTAACCGCCCAGGCGGGTGAGGTACGATCTTCATGTGGGAACATCGAGCCGGTTAGCAACATGGCTGGATGCCGAGATGATCGGCGAGAAGCGCATCTACCCCCCTGGTACAGATTTTCGCGCGATCATGACCGCGCAGGGGCCTAACGGATTGGCCGATGTCGGAGATGTCTTGCGAGGTCGGCGACTTCTGCACTACGTGCTGCGCCGCCAGGTGGGGCGGTTTGGCGGCGGTCGAGGTGGACTGACGTTCGTGACACCGACCCCGTACTCTCCGGAGGAGACGATCTCCTGCCTCGCGCTCCCCGCTCCTAACGAACCGCGCGAGTATGTGCTCTTGCTCGATCCCTACCGCCTTGGCGGGTGCCGCATATACGGGCCGCGGTGGGTCTTCCTCGGGACCGGCATCGAGTTCATCCTACCTGATGGCTTCCCTGGGACAGCGATCGTCGATGTAGCGCAGGCCAGCCCTGGTGGTCCAGGACGCTGGGAGTTGGAGGTGCGCTGATGGGCGACACCGTGTTCGACGCGATCCTCTCACGGGCGGCATCCCTCGCACTACTACCGGAGTTCCGTCTCGTCGAGGAGGCCGATCGCTTCGGTGCTGTGCAGTACACGTGGACGCACGTGCCTCAAGGTGATCGCCGCTTCGCCGTGATCGTTGCTCTCCCCTCGACAGATGAGCCTCGTGTGCTCATCGAGGTCTGGAGCGGTGTCGACTCGGGTGCACGCTTCGATCGGTGGCAGATCGGGACGGTGGATCTGGGACACGGCCATACCTCGTTGCCATACTCGAACAGAGAGCGGATAGTCGAGCAGGTCGCCGCTATGATGCGCGACGCGAAGAAGAAGGCGATCGAGAGCAGCGTCGACTCGCTTCGCCAGACGTACCTGTTCTCGACCCAGGACCGCCTGACCTACTGAGACCGATGCGATAGTGGTCGTTCTCCGTGATCGATCCCTGCTGCGTCCTCTGAGGTTGATCGTCGTGCTGATGCTGGTGCTTCCCTCGGCCGCTTGGGCCCAGGCCGACAGCGACATCCTGTCGAAGGACGATGCCGCGCAGGTGTTCGCTCTCTCGAAGCGGCAGTGGCGCGAGAACGCTACGAACGTCGTACGCGCTGGCCTCGGCAGTAGGGCAGGCGATGCGCTCACCTTGACGACGCCCCACGGTCGTGTCACGACGCTGCCCGTCTACGCCAAGGATGACGCGCGACCCTCTCGGCTGGAGGTCACCGTGGAGATGGAGGCGGAACACTTCAAGCTCTTCACGGATGACCTCGCCCGAGACCTCCTCCGCGACGTGCGGGCGCAGATGGCTCCCGAGTACGGCGCAGATGGGCGTGTGGAGCGGACTGCCCGGGGCATGATCTTCTTCTTCACCGTGACAGAGGCAGGGCGGCGATGATCTCTCGAACACCTTCACCCAGCGGCGGCGTGCCGTCCACTGAGGAACTGGAGGCTGCGTTCCTCTCGTACCTCGAAGAGATGGACCGCTGTCTCGTAGGCCACAGCTACTGGGCTCTCGTGCATCTACTCGTCGTGCTTCCCGACGTCTGCGCCGCCCTTGAAGCTGGGGATGGTGAGACGAACGGTACGAGGTATCAGGACTGGTGCCGGAGGTACCTGCCGAGCAAGTTCCGCTCTCCCGAGGATCGCTGGGACATTCGCTGCAAGGTGTTGCACCAAGGCCGGGCCCTGCCGACAAGGGGTGCCCACCGGAGCTACAGCTTCGTCTTGCCGGGCCAGCCGATCAGCATCCACGACGTAGTGATCACCGGAGATCAGAACATCGCGGTCGACATCGGCGAGCTCGCCGACGAGATCAAGCGCGGCATCCATTCCTGGTTCGCCGATCTGCAGCGGTCGGAGAACTCGGCTCGTGCGCGGAACGTCGCTCGACACGCTTCATCCCTTGCGCGTCTCAAGCGCAAGGCACACCCCATGATCGCCGGGATCGACTTCCAGGTCTGGAGCAGCACGTCCACGTAGCGGTCAGCTTCATCCCGAGAAGTGCCACGGCGCGAGCAGGTCAATGAGGTCCTCGATGACGAAGCCGCGCTCGTTCGGCTCATCGTCGTCCCCCAAGCCTGCCGCCACCAACTCGTCGGTGAGCATGTGGCGAAGGTCTGTGCGTTGCGCGTCGGTCAGCTCAGCAAGATCACGCGTGGCAACGAGCCCCGCGAGCTGTGGCCGACGTGCCTCAGTCACCTCCAAGAGCAGGGCATGATGGCGGCCGCTGAGCGCAGGCACGTCTACATCGTCCCACGCAGCACCGGGTCGCACAGCATCCCCTCCACCATCTCGCTGAAGGTCACGTTCGCGCGCACCGTCGGCCGTAGCCAGACCACGTCCGAGCGCCTGCGCAGGTCGGTGAACGGCGACGCGTCCACCGTCCGCGCCCGCCGCATGATGTCGTCGACCACCGCACGCGTGGCGCCCCACTCCACGCGGCCCACGAGCGGAGCGCAACGGCGGCCGCGCACGCCGAGTCGTCGGAGTGGAGGAACTAGCGGCGACGGTGGAATCTCTCGGCCAGCGGTGTCCGATCGGCAGCGAGATCCTCTCGGGTGCCGACGAAGAAGCTGTCCGCCATGTCGCCCACGGAGTACGAAAGCGAGTGAAGGAAGTCGTCTGGCACGGCGACGCGCCGCTCGTCCGCTCCGACGTACTGGACGCTGTGAAAGTGCCAACCCTCGGGTCTCGGACTCGACGTGCACGCGCGCCCTGATCGATCGTGCACGATCACGAGATACAGTCCATGCCGCGCGAGCGGGGCGCAGTCGCGCCGCTCGTATTGCACGACGGCCCATCCACGAAACCCGGCCGGCAACTCGGAGCGCACCGGCCAATCGACTCCCCGGTCAGCGACCAACGCAACGGCCACGAGGCCGACGATGCTCGCGATCAGCGTTCCACTGACGAGCGCCAACGTTCTCATGTACCGCGCAGTCGGCGGCTACTGGCACCATGGCGGGCGAGGAAGTCGAGAACGGCGCGCACCGCCTCGTCGTACTTCATGAACTCGAACGCCTCGTCCAGGCCCCAGCAGTCGCTGTCACTCGTCATCTCCTCCGGGAGGATGCCGGCGGCCGCCGCGCGGTAGATCAGGGTGGCGACTTCCTGCGCCTTGCGCGGCACGGCGACAACCTCGGCGTGAAGCGCGGCGAGCCACTGCCGAGCAACCAGTGCAGGGTCAACGTCGCCGCGCACGCGGCCCAGGAGGGAAGCCACCTCAACCGGTCGCCGCCGCGTCGCCATCGCCACATCGATGACCTCGATGTCGGGGTGAGGATCGGCGGCGATCACGCGATCCGCCCAGGCCACGGCGTCGGCCACCGTGTGCGTTCCGGTGATGAGGCCGAGACGGAGCAGTTCGGCGTCTCGCTTCTGGTCACGGATCATCGCTGCGCCATCCTTGACCCTTGACGGTACACCGCCTACCTTCGCGCGCATGAACCTCAGGCACATGCCCGCACTCCTCCTCTCCTTCGTCATCCTGGGGCACACCGTCGCCGTGGACTCTGCCGAATCGAAGTGGGCGGCGTTCAGCGCCATCTCCGGCGTGAACAAGTGGTTCGTGGTGACAGGCTCGGCACGCGTCGTCATGTCGAAGGAGGCGTTCATGATTGAGATGTTCGACGACGATGGGAATGTCCTGCTCATAGTGAACGGGAGGGTGCGGGGCGGCGAGTTACACGGAGTGGCAGTGTGGCAGGAATCCGACGATTCCCCTCGACGCATGCGCGGCCGGTACAAGTCCATGAAGTGGCGCGATGGCCCGGGTGGCCGTGAGGCGATCTTACTCACCGAGGTGAACGAGCCCATGGGGTTGACGCTTGGGGTGATGAAGGAGCGGCCATGACCACTGGGAGCTACAGCACCTCCTCCGCCATCTCAACGCCCGGGTTCGCCATCGGCTTCACGTTCAGCGCCCTCCATGCCGCGTCCACGACCGCCCTGAACGGCGTCGGCGCCTGCGCCCGGGCAGCCGAGGCAAGGAGCGCGTGCTCCTCGAACGAGGCGACCCAACCGTCGTCAGGGAGCTTGCGCAGGCTCATCGAGAAGCCCTGCCTCTCCATGCCGGTGACCACGTCTCCGATCCCGCGCCACGTCAGCATCCACCCCTGGAACGCTGCGATCTCCGGCATGTCAGGCGTGGGCAGGAGCTGACACCAGCCGAGGGCGGCGTAGAGGGTGGCGCGGCGGCGGGCGGGGTTCATCGCGGCTGGCAGGCCGGATCGGGGCGCGGGCACTGCTTGATCGGGGGCAGGTCGATGATGATGAGCGGTGGCACCGACTTGTCGAGGAGCATGTCGATGCACGAGGGCGGAGGCGGAGACGCGGGAGGGATGCCGAACGCCTCGTGCAAGCTCCGCGACCGCATCGAAAGACGGTAGGCGACATCAAGGGCGATGCACTCGTCGCGCGTCGGGCGCGGCTCGGATTCGGCTGCCGCGCCGCCTGCGGTGACGCCGAGTAGTACGAGTCCGAGGGCGGCGTGGCGACTGGCACGGAGGCAGGCGAGGTCGGTTCTCACGGAGCAAACAGCCAGAACGTCATGAACAGTCCCGCGACCGCGACGAGCCCTGCGAGGACGCCGATGGCGACGACGCGGCCAGCGCGGCGCGGAGATCGCCACACCCACACGACGAATCCAACGGCGAACCCGAGCAAGCCCGCGGCTGAGAGCGCTCGCCGAACCAGCTCTTGCTCATCCGCGTATTTCACGAATGCGGCGTGGATGATGACGATGGCGCCATGGAGGAAGACCCCGAGAAGAACCACGAGCGCGATCGCAGCGGGACGATGAGCCTGTGCCCACCGTCGCCATTTCTCCTTCCAGCCTGAAGCGTCGGTGGCCGTGCGGCCAAGCCGCACGTTCCAGGCGACGAGGAAGGCGAAGAAGGGGACCGCGAAGATGACCACAGCGGAAGCAACCCAGGCATGCTCGTGAGCGTACTTGACGTACGCGTGCCGCAGTCCTATCTCAGCGGCGACGACCGCAACCGCGACGATCACCGTCAAGGCGGTAACGCGGGGGCCACGACCCTTCGAGCGCGGATCAGGCGAGGGGGCGGTCGGCACGCCTCAAGGATGGCGCGGTGCCCGGGGGTAGGTCAACGGCGAGAGCGCGGAGGGGGCACCTTGCCGTCGAACAGCTCCCCAGGGCTGCAGCGGAGGGCGCGACAGAGCTGACCGAGCGTCTTCAGTGTCGTGTTCTGGCCGCCGTTCTCCAGCCGCGTCAGGCTGACGCGCGAGATCCCGAGTCGGCGCGCCATGTCGGCCTGGGACACGCCGGCTTCCTCTCGCATCCGGCGCAGGGTGGCCGCGAGCTGCCTGGGCAAGTCCACGGTCGACAGCGTCTCGGATCATGTGGTACGCATGTGGACCGAGAAGCGGACCCCGACGAATGGCCGGAGGTTGACGATGAGCGGGTTCTGGCGTGCGCTGACCGTCTTGGCGGTGGGGCTCGGGGGTCTCGCACTTGGCGCTGTCGCGCTCCGTCAACCACAGATCGGCCGGTATCAGCTCCATCATCCCCCAGACGGCGCGATCTTCTACCGTGTGGACACGGCGACCGGCGCGTTTGAGGTACTCAGCCCGCACCCGGACGTGCTACGCGACGGTCGAGGACGGGATGCCCTCACCGATGTGCTCGGGCGACTCCGCTACACCGTCGTTGTTGAGGTGCCGGGCCCCAGGGCTGACAAGTGAGGCGTCGAATGCGGGCGCGTCGTCGCCAGCACTACTACGAGGTCAACCGTATCGCCGACTCCGATGGCGCCATCCGCGCGCGGGCCGTCGTCAAGGTGACCGGCTTCCGGCCCAGCTACGACATCGGCGCGCTTGAGGGCCTCGTCATCGACAAGATCGTCTGCAAGGCGTGCGGCGAGACGTTCCCGCCGTGCAGCGCGCCTGCGCAGCGGCGGCATGCGGAAGGGCACCATCGGGTCGCAGGCGGACGGTCAGCCACGAAAGGTGAAGCAGCCTTGCGTTCCGGGCCCCCCCGAGAGGACGGTGATCGCCGTGGCCGATCAGGAGAGTGAGGGTGCACGCCGAGACGGGCCGGTCCTGCGCTGGGGGGGACGCGCCTATCTGATCTACCACGTAGCGGTGCTGACGTTCGGGATCTTGTGGGATGGGCGGGGTGCGTTGCGCGACGTGTTCTCCGACCAAGGACTTCTCGGCGTACTTGCGGCCTTCGTGCTCTCGCGATGCTGTGGCCATCCTTCCTTGCATTCCGGCAGTGGAACGACGGATCACCCCTGGGAATGGTGGTCGCGGTCTGCGTCGTCGCGCCCATCATGCTGATGTGGGCAGGGGCCGGGGCCGTCGTCGCGTGGCGGCGCGTACGGCAGCGGGACCCACGCGCCAAGGGCAGCCCCTCGCGCTGACGCGCGCTACCTCAGCCGTCCCACGTTCGGTTCTGGAGCCCGTGCTCGGCTCGTACGCGACCTGGAGGGTCAACGGGGGCACGTTGACGTGAACTTTTGGAAGGGGTCAGAGGTGGTACGCGCGCCGAGTAGGCTCCCACGTGAGAGGCCGACCTGCGCGATTTTGGGGTGCCGGGCTGGTCGAACGGGGCGAGGGGTGCTGCGCCTGGGCTGCGTCGGTGCCGCGTTCTGCCGCCCTCTGCACGGCGAGGAGCCGCAAGTACACGGGCGATCTGATGCCGTTCAAGAACATGCAGATCTACGAGGGGACGAACCAGATCCAGCGCGTGGTGATCGCGCGCGAGCTGCTGGCGCGGCAGGGGGGTGGGGCGGGGTAGGACGCGCGAAGGCCTCGATTGACTCTCGGCCGCAACCCGCGGATTACGAGTGAACCACCTCCACCCGGAGGTTCTTGAACCGGAGCACCTCCACGATGCGGTTGAGGATGTCCACTCGATGGCGTTCTTCCATGGCGTCCGAGGCGTGAGGCGCGCTCCACGCGAACTGCGTCGAGTACGACACGCGCACGAGAGGCTGGCCCACGACTGGCTCCACGGGAACGACCGCGACCCGATCACCCTTCCGGTACTCGACATAGCCGCTGTACACCCGGATCTTCACCACGAACCCCTCGTCGCTACGCACCCGGTTGAAGAGGAGCGTCTTCAGCATGGCGCATCGTAGCGCCTGGCGTGGCGATCCAGGTAATCGAGGACCGCTTGGACTCCGGCTTCGTGCGTGTTGAACTCGAACCACTCCTCCAGACCCCACGCCTCGCTCGTCATCTCGGGATCTTGCAGGTAGTGGCCAAGGGCCAGCCTGTAGAGCATGGAAGCGAGGGCGGGCGCGCGCGCTGGGTCCGCGACGACGGCTTCACGAAGCTCGGCGAGCCAGTGACGAACGACGAGCACGGGATCGATCGCTCCCGGGACGTCGCGGAGGAGTGCAGCCACTTCGGCTGGCCGTCTCCGCGCCGCCATCGCTACCTCGATCACCTCGATGTCGGGATGCGGATCGACGCCGATCACGGCGTCCGCCCAGGCGACGGCGTCTTCAACGGTATGCGTACCCGCGATCAGGCCCAGCCGAAGGAGCTCCGCGTCACGCTTCTGGTCAGGGACCATCCTGGCCGCCGTTCGCACCGCGGCGGGCGAGCTCGCTCATCTCGCAGTGGCGAACCAGAAGAAGTCGATGACCGACACGAGCCCGAGCACCGTCCAGAAGCGAGGCTGTGGAGTGCACCTCGGCCATCGGAGCCGGCCTTCTCACATCTTCGCGCATGCTCGCTGCCATGCGGCTCGGGCGAGGCGATAGCACTCCAGGAGGCCGCGCAGATGCGTGATGGACTCGGTCGTGCCTTCGCGCGGCACGATCTCCATTCCGACGATCCATACCGGACCATATCGTCCCTGGAACTCGATGTCCGTCACGTGGATGTCGATGATATCCGGATAGAAGAGCACGACGCGGCGCCAGCGCCAACGGAGCACGACGCGGTCAGCCTGCACGGTCACCGCGACGGCCGGGCCAGGAGTCAGCCCGCGGGGCCGAAACGTTCGGGGAAGACCCGTCAGGGGCGGGATCGGAATGCGGTCGAGAATCAGCACTCGCAGTGTCTCGAAGCGCTCCAGAGCGTGGTCGACCTCGATGACCTTCGTGCCCGAGAGGTCGGCGAGCAAGAAGTCGCCCGCCTGCGCATCGCGTAGCCGGACTTCCGCGATCGCACCCCATGGAAGCGTGACGCTGTTCCCGTGACGCCTGCGCCGCGTGATCGCGTGGTCGTCGACCTCGATCTCGTCGGCCAAGCGGCGACGCCGACGAGCGGCATGGATGCCCAGAGCGACACCGAACCCCGCGAGGAAGAGGGCCATGATCTCGGTGCCCGGCGGACCCTCCAGGCCCAGGATGATGCTCGCGAGGATCATGACGACGGCCGTGCCCAGCGCGAACGTGAGCGAAGGCCCGACCTCCATTCGATATACGTAGCGCTCGGGCGTCATCACGTTCTCACGCCGGGAGAGCGGGCTGCTGGTCGGGGATCATCGTTGCGCGATCCTTGCCTCTTGAGAGTACACCGCCTACCTTGCGCGCATGAACGTCAGGCACATGCGTGCGGTGCGCCTCTGCGCAATCTCTGTCGTGTTGCTCGGGCACACCTTGGCCCTCGCGGCAGCCGAGCAGACCTGGGCCGCGTACACCTCCATCTCTGGCATCAACACGTGGTTCGTGGTGACCGGCGCCGCACGCGTGATCATGTCGAAGGGCGCTTTCAAGATCGAGATGCTCGACGCCGGTGGAGATGTGGTACTCGCGGTGAATGGCACGGTGCGGGGCAACAACCTGCGCGGCGTGGTAGTGCGGCAGCACACGGACGATCTCCCTCGAACCGTGAGCGGCCAGTACAAGACGGTGAAGTGGCGCGACGGCGCGGGTGGCCGCGAGGCGATCCTGCTCACCGAGGTGAACGAACCCGGCGGGCTGACGCTGGGGTTGACGAGGGAGCGGCGGTGACGCGAGCT
>JADMIO010970588.1_pt1 | contig 17774 bp, 14 predicted proteins | sample 8958161 | NCBI WGS metagenome assembly JADMIO01 (sample SAMN16585339, study PRJNA669376) | soil metagenome | isolation source: Crop rotation soil | place: USA: Cullars Rotation, Alabama | collected 2011
ACACCACAGGCAGCCCCGGCACGGTGTCGTGCGGCAACATCACCGGTGGTGGCGGAGGCGGCGTCGGGACCGTCACGACTAGCGGGTCACCGGCCAACAACGACATGACCAGGTTCACCGGTTCCACGGTGGTCGGACGGTCAGGAATCACCTCCGATGGCGTCGCACTCCTCCAGACCGGGACCACGAAGCTCGCGAGCGGTAAGGCGGTCACAGTCACTCACGGCTCGAGTCAGACGCTGCTCAGCCATTCAGGTCGCGGGCATATCGCGCGGATCTGGTTTTCGAGCCTCAATAGCGGCGATGCCAGTTCGGTTCTTTCAAGCACCTTCACGATCACGCGCGACGGCGAAGGTACGCCGTCAATCAACGCCATCCAGGATCAGGACCTCTTCGCGCGCCGCAGCGTGCCAGGCGGCCAGTATTTCCAATCCGAGAATTACGGATGCCGGGGAGTCGATAGCACGGGCCATCTCGGCGCGCCTTGCTACATCACGATCGATATCCCGTTTGACTCCAGCATCACCGTCAGTTGGACGAACGCGAGCTCCTCGAGCACCGCGACGATCTGGTGGGAAATCGAGTATGTCGATGACGACGCGGACCTAAACCGCGGCACGCGCGAGCACCTTCACGCGACGAAGGTCTCCGCCTCGGTCACCGCCTATAGCGAGCAAACGCTGATCGACGTGTCCGGTCCCGCGATGCTCGTCGGCATCACCGGCCAATTCCGCGGCGGCGACGGCAACTACAACTACCAAGAGGGCAAGGTCCAGGCCTATATCGACAGCGAAGGCACGGCGAGTTTTCAGTCGAGCGGCACCGAGGATTTCTTTCAACAATCCGATTACGGCCGCAACGCGGGGCCAAGCACAAGCATCGCGTTCAGGAGCTTCGGCATCCCTTATGCCGATGGAACGGCCACGATCGATTATTACCGATGGCTGATCGATCGCCCGATCTATGGCGCGTCACATCTGAAGACCACATGGACTAACGGGATATCGAGCGTCGCGACCGTCACCAACGCGACCGCGATCGATCTCGTCGTCTGGTACTACACCGCTTCGTGAGAGCAGCAATGATGATCAAGAGAATTGGCCTTGCCGCATTCGCGCTCATCGCGGCGCTTTTCGCCTCGCCTCAAAGGCCGGCGGCCGACACGCTCGTTTTTACGATCGGCGCCGAAGTCGTCAGGACAACGACACAGAGCGCGACGAATTCTAGCGATACGCTGGTGTCGTGGAGCAGCACCCTCCGCGACGACGCGAGCTTCTGGGCCGCGGGATCGCCGACGAAGCTCACCGCGCCGCAGTCCGGCTGGTACACGATCAGCGCGACCGTCCGCTGGGCATCGAGCACGGCCGGTCAGCGCTTCATGTGGTTTAAGATCAACGGGGCGTTTCCCAGCCAGACGCCGGGCTCGAGCCTCTCGGCCGGCGTCGGCGGTGACTACGCGACAAACGCGAGCCACCAGGTCTATCTCAGCAAGGGCGATTACGTGGAGCTCGACGTCTTCCAGACGTCGGGCGGCTCGTTGAACGTCTCCTATGCTGTCATGTCGCTGGTCCGATCTCCGGGCGCTTCGATGGACAATTTCTGAGGGGCCGTGAACGCGATTGCCGCAACCGCGCCGGATCTATGCTCCGAAGAAGGTGCGCAGCGCCTGGCGCGGTCGATTCTTGCGTATTGGCGGAAGCGCTCGATTGATAGCGTCAAACTTCGGATCGAGCTCAACGGCCGTGTCTATGCGGTGCGCGGCAATCTCACTGCTGCAGGCCTTCCGCCAGGCGAAGCCGGGCCGCGGTTCGGCGCGCCCGATCGCGAGCTCGCCGATCGCCGGCGCCGAAGAGACGAGCGCGAAAGCGAATGCGCTGCGCCCTGGTGGCTCTCGTCTCTCCGCAGCTCGCTCGCTCGATTGAACTGAAAGGGGTCAAAGCACCGTGAACACTCTCGGCGTCAAGATCACGGCCGACGTTGTCGAGCTGCAGGCGAAAGCCGCAGTCGCGCGCGCCGAGCTCTCCGCGACCACGAGCGAGATGAACAAGCTCGCACGCGCAGCGGCGCAGACGGGCACCGGCCAGGTCACGCCCGAGCTCCTGCAGGCCGCCCAAGCCGCAACGCAAGCGCGCGCACGCGTGAATGAGCTATCGGACGGCCTCGAGAAGGCCGGCGTGCACGTCGCCAGCATTCGCGAGATCAGCTCGGCGGTGCGCGAGCTGGCGAGCGGCGAGTTCACGCGCCTTCCCGCGACCTTCGCCATGCTCGGCCATAGCGTCGGCGAGCTCGGCATCGGCGGCGTCGCGGCCGTCGCCGGCGTCACGGCCCTCGCCGCCGGCCTCGGCTATCTCGCGGTCCGCGCGATCGAATCCGCGCGCGCGATCGATCAGATCCATATTGGCGCGGAGTTCGCCGGCAATTTGGAACTGACCAAACAGCAGATCCAAGGCTTCGTCGACGAGCTGGCGAAGGCGGATGACATCTCGAGATCCGATGCCGAGGCAATTGTCGGTGGATTTGCGCGCATGCGCGACGCATCGACCCCCGAAATCCAGGCGCTGATCCGCCTTGTCGACGACTTTGCTCAGGCATCAGAGACGGACGCCAAGAAGGCAGGCGAGCAGCTCCGGACCGTCTTCAACGATCCACTGAAGAACGCGAACGAGTTCGTTGCATCGCTAAACGGTGTCACGCAGGCACAGAAGAACGCCGTGGCGGCCGCCGTGGACACGGGCAACGCGCATCGTGCCGCGGCTGCAGCCCTGCAGGTGCTCTCGGATAATCTCCAGACCGCGCGCCCGAGCATCGACGAGCACAACGTCTCAATGACGGCAAGCATCAAGAACATGCTCGCCTATGCGGCCGCGGCGCAGGCCGGCGTTGACGTCGACCAGATGCAGACGCTGATGCTGCAGGCGCAGAATCAGGAGCGGGAAAAGCAAATCGGGCTGCTTCGACAGGCGATCTCCGCCGAGGCAGCGAAGGCGGCCAGTCCAGAGGAAACGCTAAAATTCGGCGTCGATATCGCCAAGGCGGAGAACCCGGTCGAGAAGCAGATCCATGATGCGAACGTAAAGATCGACCAGATGACCGCGGCCCTCGAGGTCGCGAAGCAGAAGGGCGAGCAAGTCAGCATTGATGCGCTGACCGCCGGCCTGAAGAAGGCGCATGAGGAGCTCGACGCCCTAAATTTCGGGCCAGTCGTCGAGCGCATGCACACGGACATGGCACAGCTCGCCGCGACTTGGGACGGGACCCAGGCGGGCCTGCTGACGAAACAACGCCAAATAGCGGCTCAGGCGCTCAGCCAGGTCGGCAGCGACGCGAAGCAACGTCAGGCCATCCAGCTCGAGGAGGCGCGTCTCGATCTGCAGATCCGGCAGGCCGCCGGCACAGAGGCAACCGCGGCCGCGCGCGAGAGCATCTCGGCGATCAACGCGCAGACCGACATCGGCAACGTCCAGAAGCTCGAGAAAGAACGGGCGGTCTGGCAATCGCTGCTCGCCGGCGATCAGCTGACCTATGCGCAGCGCCTCGAGGCGCGCAAAGCCTTCAACGACGCGACCGCCGCGCTCGAGCGCGCCAAGCAGCAAGAGACGACGCAGATCGCGCGGCTCGATGCCGACACGAACATCCAGATCGCCCGGATCAACATCCAGGCCGAGAAGGATTCGCTCGATCAGCGTCTTCAGCTGCACCAGATCATCGCGGCGCAGAAGCTGGCAATCCTCACGGATCTCACCAACAAGTCGCTCAAGCTCGACCTCGACGAGAAGGAGGCCGAAGCCGCGCTGCTGAGAAATCAGCCGATCGAATACGCGCGCGTGATGGATGAGATCAAGGTCCTGAAGGCGAAGAACGTCGCGGACCTCGCGCAGCTCAACCGCCAGGCGGCGATCGATGCGCAAAACGAGGCGAATAGCGAGGTGAAGGCCTGGAAGGGCGCGGTCCAGGAGATCACGCAAGCAGAGAGCTCGTTCCTCGCCGACTACCTGACAGGCCGAAAGACGGCCGGCCAATCGGTCATCGCGCTGGTCCAGCAGCTCGCGCTGAAAGAGATCACCGCGGACGCCCAGGCCGTCACCACGATGCTCCTGCTGCATGGCAATGCCGAGGCGCAGAAAGAGGCCATGTCGAAGGCAGGTCTTCTGGGCAAAATTTTGCTCGATCATCTGGACGTCGCCTCGACCGCGGCGAGCGAAACGACGAAGACGGCCTCTGTCATCGCGGGCTGCAGTGCGCAAACTGCGGCAAGGGATGCTGCCGAGTTGCAAGCGCGGGCTACCTCGGCCTCGATCGGCAGCTCGCAAGTCATGGCGAACGCCGCCAAGGCCGCGTCGGGCGCTTACGCCGCCGTCGCGGGCATTCCCTATGTCGGCCCGATCCTCGCGCCGATCGCCGCCGGCGTCGCGTTCGCGGCCGTCGCCGCTTATTCGTCCCTGGCTTCGTCGGCGGCCGGCGATTTGGACACGGGCACGGTGCCACGTCTCAACATCGTTCATCCGCACGAGACCATCATGCCGGCCCATGTCGCCGGACCGATGCGCGACTTCTTCTTGAACGGTGGCGCCGCGACTGCGGCGGGACCGTCCTTCGGCGACACGAATTTTACTCAGCACTTCCATCAGACGATGGTGACGCCGGACGCGGTGATGTCGGCGTTCGAGACCGCCTTCCGCAACGGCCATCCGGCCTTCCGGCGCATGGCGAAGCGGTAAAGCGCTCAGCGGCGGGTCGATTTCTATGCGCGCCCGCTGGGCGCCCTAAATGACAGCTTCGCGAATTCCATTTGCGCGCCGAGATTGTCGAGCACCGCTAATATCCGCGGGAGATCGAGATGCTCGAGGAGCTCACGCGTTACCTCAGGATATGTTGGCGATAGCATTGCGTGGACGTCCCGGACGTAGATGTCGAGTGTTTCGCCGGTGGTTGGTAGTGCTCGGATCGCCTCGAGCTGCTCGACAGATAGCGACGGTATCGGATAATCGATCGTTCCGATGCGTACCGAAGACGGCGGCGCGCTTGTAAGCGGCACGGCGGCCGCGTCTTCATCTTTTCGGCTCAATCCCGAAAGTCGCGCGACGAATTTGAACGCGGCCTCGATCTCGGCCGCGCTAGCACCGTTCGCCGAATTTTCCTGAGCCGAGCCGCCGACCGCATTCAGATGCGCAAGCGAGATCGCAACCGCCATCATCTCGGGCGCGACGGGGCTTTTTAGCTTGGGCAAAAGCTCGCGAAGCTGTTTCACCGTAAGCGGAGCAACAGCGAAAGGTTTGCCGTCCAACACGATTATTTCGTCCACTGTACTGCTTCCTTTTCAGCTTCAGTTCCCCGCTCAAGCGGCCCGGCGCCGGCGCTCGGTTTTCACGAGCCGCTGCAGATCGAATGCGGCGCCAGCGACGAGGGCTTCGGAAAGGTAGAGCCTGCGCCGCTGTTTCTTGGCGAGAGCGACGATCGACTGCGATGCCGGCTCGAGCCGCGCGAGCGCTGCAGCCGCGGTCGCGCCCGCGCGCAGCTCCGTGAACACGCTCAGAACGCGGCGGCCATTCGCATGAGTGCCGCATTCGAGACCGTCAGCGATATTCCTTGATGCGAAGTAGAGCTTCACGATAACGCCAGCAATCGTTCGCGCCGGCGTCTTTGGAAGCCGCTCCTCGAGCTCGGTGACGGTGCGATTTTCGCGCCGATAAATCGCATCGACACGCTTAGTCTCCGCCTCGGCCTCACGTCGGCCGCCACGATCGATATGTGCTTGATCCAGAGTCATCACGCGTCCCCAGCGACGCGCGATGTCGAACCCCATCGCGGCCGCCGGATCACTCGAGGCTTGCTCCCGCGTGATTCCGCTTTTCTCGATGAAGCGCCGGCTTTCGATCTCTTCGCGGATCACGGTGAGGCATTGGACAACGCACCAATTCATACTCTCGGTGTCACCGCTGAGCGGAAGGCCCCACGTCGGATCTGCAAGCACCTCCAATTTGCAGGCGACCTCCTCGAGCGACGTCGGCGCGGCCGCCAGGAGGCGATCGGCGGCTTGACCAGTCGCCTTTTGGACCGGATCCCAGATCTCATCAGGCGTTGGCTCTAGCTTCGTCCCCCACTCCAGTCGCTTGAGCTCAGTGCAGAGATCGTCGAATTTCTTCTTGTCACGATGCAGCCGCGATTCGCGGGGAAATTTGCTCATTCTGGTTGCCTCCTCCGATTGCGCTGCGCCGTTTTGGCGGCTTTTTCGCGCGACGCGGCACATTACACTTGCTATGGGGAAAATCCCACAATATTTTTAGCCCGAGGAGCAAAAGGAAAGCGATGAGCAACGGTCGGTACTTCCAGCCTGGCCAGCGCAAGAACAATCCGTGGATCGTGTGGCGCGGCTATATCGGCAGGCGCCTCGTCGAGGTCTCGACTAAAACACTCGATCAGAAGGAGGCCGAGGGGTTTGTCGCCGCGCTCGCCGTCGACCTACTGAAAACAGAGGGCGAAGCGACATCGCGCCCCCTGGGCCGGCCGGATACGTTTCAAGCAAAATTTGGCGCGCAGACCGCGGCGATCGCGCGAATCGTATCAACGATCATCGATACCGCCGACACAATTTCCACGCGGAACTGGCTTACGGATCGGGCCACGCGCGATGTGACTGTCGACGCGCTCGCGGCGGCGGTTCACGCAATCGGCGATGCGTTCATGAATAACGATCCACCGATGGCGCCGGGCCCGACAAAACAAGAGCTGAAGCAGCTCAAAGACGCCCTGGCTCACGTCGTAAAGGCTGTCGTCCACGTGGCCGCAAATCCAACCGCAGAGCCCCGGTCGCAGTTGGCTCAGCAGCTCCGCGAATACTTGCTGAAGGTCGGTGCACCCCGGCCGGCGAACAAGCGGCGCGCGGCTTAATCATGCTCGGAGGAAATCCAGTGTGGCAGCGTGATTCATCCTAACCACCACACCGAAAGCGCTCGAGCCGACAATCTCGACGGCCGAGCTCTGCGAGCGCTGGAAATGCGATCCGCGGACCCTCCGAAGGCGAGCTCGCGATGCTGGCGTCTTCGGCATCAAGCAGGGCCGCGAACGTGTCTTTACGCTTTCGGAGGCAGGCAGGATCGAACAGGTCGGCCGCGAGCGCGCCGCGACCTCGCAATCCGACCAGACTCGGCCCGTAGCGATAGCGGATCCAGTCTCCGCCGAAGCCCGTGCTCAAGAGGTATTGCGTCGGGCAAGAGCGAAAGCCGCGCAGAGCCGCAACCTAGGCAAGACGGCGCGGCGCCTCTCGCCGCGATCCACCACCGGTAACGTCGTCGCGCTGAAACTGGCGAAATAGGGGGACGTTGTGGCACTGAAGCTCATTCCGCCGGGGCAGCGCAAAGGCAGCAAGGACTTCATCATCCGCGGTCGCGTGAACGGCGAGCTGCGCGAATTTCGGACGAAGACGGCAGTAAAAGCGGACGCCGAGATCATCCTTCACCGGCTCGAGCTCGAGCTCCGTCAGCGGCAACCTGAAACAATCACGTTTCGCGAAGGTGCGCAGCTCTGGATCGCTTTCCGCAATCCGCGATTGGTAGATCGCGCTCGCGTCGACAGGCTTGTCGAAGCGCAGATTGACGGCGCAGGCACAAGGCTCGGCGATAAGCTGATGGGCGAAGTCGTCCAGGCCGATCTCGTCGCAGCCGCAAATTATCTCTTTCCCGGTATCCCGCCTACGGCGTCGCGTCGGGCGCGTGACCATCATCCCGCGACGAAGAACCGCGAGGCGATCCGCCCGGCCGCATCCGTGCTCCACTACTGCGCCGAGAACGGTTATTGCCCATATCGGCGGATTAAAACGTTCAAAGAGCCACGGCCGAAAACACGCGCGGTCACGAAGACGACGGCGGAGATCCTGATCGCGAATCTTCCTGCCGAACCTCCGAAGATGATGGGGAATCGGCCGCCGACCAAGAAGGACCTGGCGCGCTTCGCCGATCGCGTCCGCAAGAAGCGGCTGCTGTTGCTGTGGCTCTTCCGGCAGGGCCCGCGCATCAGCGACGCGCTCAAAATCGAATGGCCGCAAATCGATCTACCGAGGCAGATCGTCACCTACCATGTCGGCAAGACCGACCGGCCCGACCAGGTGAAGCCGCTCGACGACGAAGTCTTCGAGCTGCTCGCAGCGGAGCCCCAAGAGAGCCGCGTTGGTCCGGTCTTCCCCTGGCGCACCAGGTCGGGCGTGTACAAATGGCTGCGGCCTTACTGCGCCTCGCTCGGCATCAGCTTCACGCCGCACATGGCGCGCCACTCGCTCGGCAAATGGCTCAACGAAGATCGCGCCGGCATCAAAGAGATCATGGACACGCTTGATCATCTCAGCGTCGTCTCGAGCGCGCGATACCAGTCGACCGACGTCGAGGTATTGCGCACCTCGCAGCGTCGCCTTGGCAAGCTCCTCAGCCGCCGGTGATCAAGATGTTGTGGCACTTTCACGACGTGGGCAGAGCGTGGGTTGAAGGGCGCGAAAGCGCGCGGTTTTGCTGGCGCGGCCTCTCCCTCGCTGAGGGAGCGCGACAACTAGATTTCGTGGCGCCATGACGCTAGCCCCACAAAGAGGCTCGATCGACATGGCGCGGCGCCGCATCCTCGGCGATCGCGTGCAATGGGGTCCCGATTGCGGGCAACCTGTGGGCCGGTCGAAGGTAAGCGCCGGATTTGAAAGGCTCAACCACTCCCTTGGTAAGGGAGAGGTCGAAAGTTCAATCCTTTCCGGCAGCACCAGTTTTCCCTTGAAAATCAATGCTAGTTCACTGACGGGGACAGCGTCGCGGCGCGCGTTTGCGCAGAACAACGCAGGAATCCGCAGGAAGATTGGCACGTTTTTGACACGCGCCAGTTCGCGTCTTGTTCGAACGCGGCGACTAGGACAAAGCTCAAATCTAATGAGTGATGGACCCTGGCATGCCAAACGAATTGACTGCGCCGGTAAAATGCCAGATGGAGCTCGCTTGCGTTTCACTCTGGCGCCCGGTTGTCTTTCAATAAGAACTGTTGAGCCATCGCCATCAACTCGGGATCGCGTGCAATATCGCCTCACCAATGCGGCCCAAACGGTAGGCGACTGACCAAAAAACGTCGAGCAGATCGGCCACCGACATATAATCGAACAAGACGTTCTGCCCATTCAACGCCGGCGAGATCTCATAAAAAGTCCTTACATCGCTCTTGGTGGCGGACTCCCTGTTATGAGCAGGCCGGTCCTTAAGACGCTCGCGCCCCTTTCGCGTTATGTTGAATCGGTTCCCGTGCGCCACGCCGTTTCGCAAGTGATAGATCATTTCGAATTCAGGCACGTGCCCAAAATAGTCGTGGATGCTCAGCGCGTCGCCCAAGCGGAGCAGACTTCCGATAGCCCAAGCTCGACTAATCTCGACGACGGTTTCAGAGTCGCCGCGTGCCTGGTCCAGGTAGTGGGTGAAGTTGTACTCGTGCTGAGTACCATTTTTCCGCTTTAGAACGCCCACGAGCATCGCGTTGTCATCCGCCCGCTTCGGCAATAGCGATCCAACCTTCGGATGATTCATGATCTCGAGAGCCGCCGCGTAGGCATAAAATCCGTCCACGATGCGATCAGCCAAGCGGGAAACCTCAAGTGCTTCTGGATTGGCCGCCAGTTCCTTGCTCGCCATGTATTGATCCTGATCCCCAAAAACCCTTGCGCCTATCACTCGTCCGAAAAAATTCAGAGCCAGATAATCCGGAGCCAGAGAAATAAGCCAGCGCCAGATAAATAGGACGCAAAGTAGTTGACCTAGGCTGGAGGTTCAGCATCGTCGTCCAAAATCATATCGCCTGTTGTGGATAGGTGATCCACCGATATAGACGGTATCGTTGGACCGGGCGCTTGAACGCTTCTATTGGGACCGAATACGCGCAAACGAAAAAAATGGAAAACCGTGTCAGACGAGTGTGGAAAGCTGGTCTCGCCGATCCGCTAAATGCCGGCGGGGCTGGAGGATTCGAACCTCCGTATGGCGGAATCAAAATACGCTCTTTTGCAAATAGATACAATGACCTAACCTCCCAACGAGCGGAAAACTTCGCATGTGCCAACAATAGCTTAGCCCCGATTTGGAAAACTAGAATGCGCCGGCTAAACGCGGCCAGACAGCGCGAGAGAACGTCGCAGACGCGCATTCTGGAAGGATGCCCCGCCGTCGTCCCCGTCTCCCGCCCGCGACCGATGCTTCTGCCCTGTTGTCGGCGCCGTGGACGCGGCCAGCTGTATCTACAACTTCTTCTTCGGCGCCGAACGCGACTATTATCGCGATCAAGATCTTCACGAAGCCGGTCATGCCGGCGTCAAAGAGTTCGACCAAGAAAAGCGAAAGGCATATTTTCGCGAAGTGGTCGATCGGGCCAACCGCATGAATTACATCCTTCCCATCTCGTCCTTGCCCACGGCTTACGCCATGAACAAAGACGTAAAGATTGTCTCTGACGCCTTCTCGTACGCGAGCGTCTATCTCAACGAGCTCGTCTGATCCGATTACGCCGGAAAATGACGACGACGTCGAACATGTCGATATTTTGATGGGGGCCAAAGTGACGAAGACCATTACCGAGGTTCTGGCGGAAGTAAGTAACAAGCCGCCAGAAGAAGTGCGGGCACACGTTCTTGCCCATTACATTCACCTGCTGAAGCAGCAGCCCCGGGATGCCATAAATGTCGAAATGGACATTCCGTTCGGGCCACACGAACGCCATCGGCTGGATCTGCATACGCCGAAGGGAAAGTCACCGAAACCGTTGCCGGTGGTCATGTTCTTCTATGGCGGCGGATTCACCCGAGGCCATAAGAACCTGCATGGCGAATGGATCTACGGCAATGTGGCGAATTTCTTTGTCCGCAACGGTTTCATCGGCATCAACGCAGGCTATCGCCTGGCCGATCAGGCCCAATGGCCGGGGGGAGCGGAGGATGTTGGGCGCGCCGTGGCTTGGGTGAGACAAAACATTGCCGCCTATGGCGGTGATCCGGAATTCATCTTCATCATGGGCCATTCCTCAGGCGCGACCCACGTTGCGACCTACGCCCTTCGACCCGAACTGCATCCAGCAGACGGCCCGGGAATCGCGGGAGTGATCATTATGTCCGGTGGCTTTTACCTGACGCCGGAGGATCCCGAGCCCAATCACCTAGCCTACTATGGGCCCGTCGAAGAATGGGGAGATCGGGCTTTGATACCGCATGCCCAATGGGGTGACTTCGAGGTATTCCTTTCTACAGCGGAGCTGGAACCTTATTCGTTCAATCGTTCATTCACCGAGATGGTGGCGGCACTAACAGCACGTTCCGGAAAGATGCCGAAGCTTGCGATGTTTCGGACGCATAATCACTACTCTGAGCAAATGGCGATCGGGACCGGAGACGAGCAAATTGAAGCAACCCTGCTGGATTTCGTGCGCGGTGCGGTTGCTAAACTGACGATTTGACGGTTGGGGGCGATGCGGCTGCGCAATTCTGCGTATGGTCGCCTGCGAGTTTTGAAAATCCGCTACACGCATGAAGTCCACGAGATCGAGGCCGGGACGTCGCTCGATCAAGTTGGTACACAGCTCGGATGGGCAGTCCCAACGGCCCGTAGTGTGTAGGTCTTTGCTCCGATAGAGATGGCAGCGACACGTGGCCAAATTGGACTCAAACAAAATCAAGCCCGGTCGGATGTTACTGGCGATCGATCAAGGCACGACTAGTACACGGGCCATAGTGACCGACGTACGAGGAAATTTCAGAGCAAGCGCGCAGCAAGAATTTCCTCAAATCTTTCCCAGACCCGGTTGGGTCGAACATGATCCAGAAGCGATCTGGCGCTCCACAATTGCCACAACACGCCGTGCAATCAGATCGGCAGGGATCAACAACTCCAATATCGCTGGGCTCGGTATCGCTAACCAACGCGAAACCACCCTCGTTTGGGATCGCACGAACGGGCAGCCAATCTACAATGCGATTGTTTGGCAGGATCGTCGTACCGCGGAATGGTGCCAAAAAATGGAATCCCGCATCGGCGACCGGGAACTGGGCCGGCGAACTGGCCTTCTATTCGACCCCTATTTCTCAGCATCGAAAATCGCATGGATATTGGACCATGTTTCTGGCGCCCGCAGCGCAGCGCGTGCGGGTCGTCTGGCCTTCGGGACAGTCGATACGTTCTTGCTTTGGCGCCTGACGAGTGGACGCGTTCATGCCACTGATGCCACGAACGCATCTCGTACCATGCTGTACAATCTTCGTGCCCAAGACTGGGACGACGATCTGTTGCGCGAATTTCGTCTTCCCCGCGCGCTTTTACCGGAGATACGCGATAGCGCCGCCGATTTTGGAACAGCCGATCGCAATCTGTTTGGCTTCGATATTCCCATCCGAGCCATTCTCGGCGACCAGCAAGCCGCTCTCGTTGGACAGGCATGTTTCAAGCCTGGAATGATCAAGAGCACGTACGGAACGGGTTGCTTTGTCGTCCTGAATACCGGACCCCAAATCGTCAGCTCCAAGCACCGCCTCCTGACGACCGTCGCCTATCGGCTAAATGGGACGTCGACCTTTGCGCTCGAAGGCAGCATTTTCGTGGCGGGAGCCGCAGTCCAATGGCTACGCGACCAACTTGGAATTATCCGAACTGGCGCGGACGCTAGCGGCCCGGCGATAGCAAGGCAGGAGCGGACTGGGGTCTATTTTATTCCAGCATTCACTGGACTTGGTGCCCCTTACTGGGACCCGAATGCCCGCGGCGCTTTGATCGGTCTGACGCGGCAAACTAGCCGACATGAGATCGTGCGGGCGGCCCTCGAAGCAGTAGCGTATCAAACGCGCGACCTGATGAACGTAATGGCCGCATTGTCCGAGCGCGCCGAAGCCAACCTTCGTGCCATTCGGGTAGATGGAGGCATGGCGAACAACGATCTTGCGATGCAGTTCCTTGCTGACCAATTGGGCCTCAAGGTTCAGCGTCCCCGTTCAACGGAAACGACGGCGTTGGGCGCCGCCTTTATGGCTGGCCTCGGTGCTGGTGTCTTTAAGTCGCTGCGTGATATTGAACGAATCTGGCAATGCGATCGCATCTACAGTCCAAAGATGCCGGAGGATCAGCGCTGGAGGCTGGAAAGCTGCCGTTCGCCGGATTTTATCGGACCACCACGGCCATCGCCGAACATAGGTAAATCCGATGAACGGCAGGGCATTTAAACATAAACGACGCAATCGTTCGGCAGCACCATACGGGGTAAAATGCGCCGAAAAATGTGGCGCCAAGAAATTACTAAAACAGCAACGGGAGGACGAACACATCATGTCGCGCTGGCGCACCAACGTAACTCTCGGTTTCATTGCGCTTTGCGCTTTAGCCGCGACACTAGCAAGCCACGCTAGCGCGGCCGACGATGCATTTCGCGTCGGCACGCCCGAGCCGCGCGCCTTCAATTTCGGCATGTTGAATGCCGGCGAGCAGTTGGGGATCTTTCGGAAAAATGGCCTGACGATTCAGCGCATCGATCTGGGCGGTGGCGCCAAGCTGCATCAAGCCATGGTTGCAGGCGCGATCGATGCGGCGCTCGGCGGCGGCACGGATCTTCAATTTCTAGCCAAGGGCTCGCCCGAGAAGGCTGTCGCTCAAATGGCGAGCAGCCCGTCAAACATGGCGATCATCGTCAAATCAGGTTCGCCGATCAAAACCCTCGCCGATCTGAAAGGGAAGAAGATCGGCGCGTCGACCGTCGGCTCCCTAACGAGCTGGATTGCGCTCGAGGTCGCGCGCCAACAAGGCTGGAAGGCAGATGACATCACCCTTGTCTATCTCGGTAATTTCAACGGCTTGTTGTCGGGGTTGACGACCGGTGCGATCGACGCAATGTCGGGCAATCTCGAGATTAGCTATGTGATCCAGGACGAAGGCAACTACCGCATTTTGTTGCGCGGCGGCGATCTGGTCCACGATTTCGTTTCCTCGATCATCTATGCGAGTGACACCACCATCCAACAGAAGCCTGATCAGCTTCGCAGCTTCGTCAAGGCTTGGTTCGAGACCATTCAATACATGCATGACAACAAGAAACAGGCATCCGAGATCATGGCGAATCTTCTCAACACCACGCCCGGTGTCGCAAGCAACATCTACGACGCCGAAATGCCGTCCTTCTCCCTCGACGGTCGCTTCAACCACAAAGATCTAGCTGTGGTCGAAAACGCGCTACTTGGCTTTCACGAGATCGATTCAATCCCCGCCGATGCCGCAGTGCTCGATGAAAACTTTTTGCCCAAAAGGTGAACGCAAAACGCAGCTTCGGCTTCGATTGCGCAGGCGGCTGCGTCCGAACCTTATGGCATTGATCTAGACGTCGCTCATACGCGGGTCACCAAGGTGCGGCCGGAGACGCCGCCCGTCGCAAGACAAGGCAGCAGCTGACTGGCGGAATTATTCTAACTGAGATTCGTGCTCTTATCCCCCGATCGGCTTGCCGATCAATTGCCAACCCGCACCGTCATAGCGTTTCAATTGCAGTGCATGGATCGGAAAATAATCGGTCTCGCTGGTGTTGAGCGTGATGCCGGGCAGCAGCAGCGGCATCACCACGTTACGCAGGCTGGTCGCCACCTTCATGATGTTGGCGCGTGTCAGATTGTCGCCAGCACGCTTGAGCACTTCGACCATTGCCTGGGCCTGGATAAAGCTTTGGGTCGTTCCCATGGCTGTCTCCTGGTCTTGCGCGGGAACGTATTTTTTCACCCAGGCGAGATACTCTTTGACCGCTGGATCGTTCGCCCAGGCCGGATCAGACGGATTCTTGGCACTATCCGTCGACATAACGCCTTTGAGCTTCTCGTCGCCAAGAGGGCCCATGACAGTTTTCGAAGCGGCGGCGGAGGGAACGAAGATGAGCGCGTCGGGACCCGCATGATCGCGCACCGCCGAGACCGCTTGCGCAGCTGCTCGGCTCTGGGCGAAGAGCACAAACGTATCGGCGCCCGCTGCCCTCAGCGAGATGATCTGCGACGTCACCGTCGGGTCGCTGACGGCGTAGCTCGCTTTGCCGACGACCATGGTCTTCGCCTTGTCGCCCAGGGCCGCGAGGAAAGGATTGAGATGGTCGCTGCCGAAATCGTCGTCCTGATAGAAGATGCCAATTTTGGCATTCGGTTGTTCGGCCAGAATGTATTTCGCGAAGACCAGCGATTCGAGCGTGTAGCTGGGCTGAAAACCCATGGTCCAAGGGTATTTCTTCGGATCGATAAGGCTCGTCGAGCCGGTCGTGACGAAAAGCTGTGGCACCTTCTTGCTATTGAGATAGGGACGCACCGCCAGGTTCGTCGGCGTGCCGAGCTGGCCGTACATCAGCAGCACCTTGTCCTGCTCGACGAGGCGGCGTGTCATTTCGACGGTCTTCGGGGGCTGATAACCGTCGTCGAGCGCGACGAAGTCGATCTTGCGGCCGTTCACGCCGCCCTGATCGTTGATCATCGTGAAATAGGCAGCCATCTGCCGCTCGCCCGCGCTGGTGACGGAGACGGGACCGGACAAAGCCCACGTATTGCCAATCTTGATCGCCGTATCGGAAGCGCCGGGATCGTAGGTCCCCGCAGCCAAGGCCGAACCCGCAGCGATCCCACCGAGGAGTGCAGCGAGAAAAATGTATTTCACGTATTCTTCCTTAATCCAAACCGTCGTTACTTGGTGACCCGCAACAATCGGGAAGTCTTCTTGCTCGCGATTTTCCAGCCATCCGCCGTTTTCTTGTGAATCTCGACGGTCGGGAAAACCGCGGTGATGCCGGAGGTCGTGCCGGGTTCATCCGCTTTTTTGTTGCGCTCGCCGGGAATGATGACGGTGTGCGCGCGTACCTCGGCGGTAGCGGCGTCCATCACCGTGACCTCGATATTGGTCACCAGATGGACGACCATGCGGTCTTCCGGCGCCACGCTGGGATTGCCGCGCTCGCGCAGCCGGTTTACGTGAGCGGCGATCTCGGCGCGCCCCGTCCAGCCGTGATCATCGCCGTCGCGATACCACACGCCATCCTCGCAGAACAAGGCTGCGGCCTCCTCGCCGCGGATCTCGTCCAACCGGCGATAAAACCGCACGGTGTTGCTAGCACATTCCCACTCGATGTCGTGCCGTTCGCGATCATCCATCAGCCTCTCCTCCCGCTCGTGCGGCGGCTATTCCGCCGCGTCCTTTGTTTCGATCGCGAACCGCCGCACCACCTCGCCGGGATCCGTGCCGGCCGGGATCACGGCGTCGAACGACAAGAAATCGGAAAAATCGTTTTGCGCGGCGTCGCGCACGACGCCGACCGGATCCTTGCCGGATCTGAGATCGTCCACCGCCTTCAGCATCATGCGGCGAACGGAGACGATGGCGATATCGGTCGTGGCGAGATGCTCGCGCGTCCGGTCGGCGATCGAGCCCATCGTCTCGGTCGCGAAGGCATCGTGAACGCCGAACACGGAGCCCATGCCGGTGAAGTTCTGGTTGAAGGTCTTGCGGTCCTGCAAGTAGCGATTGGCCTTCTTGCGGCGATGGTGGAACTCGTCCTCAAACTCCTCGTTATCGCGGCCCATCGCCGCCGGCGCGTTCTCGCCGCGCCCGGCGGCGATGGGCTTATCGCGCCTTAGCGCGAAGCCCCAGCGCCAATGGCTGTGATCGTCGATCGGCACGTGCCAGATGCCGATATGCCCGTCGCCGCCCTGCGGCCCGGCGATCGCCGAGAAATTCGGCATGCCGAACACCGTCACCCGCAGATAGGTCTTGCCCGGACCGCCGGACCGGGTCTGGTAGAGCCGCATGCCGAAATGGGTCGGCTCGACCTTGATCACCGGCGTCTCGTTCGGATCGATTTGCGCGTCCGAAACGTCGACGGCGCCGTATTGCTTCAGGGAACCGAAGTTGAGGCCGGATCCGCGGTTGCCGAACGAGCGGTGCAACATGCCGACGTGGGCCGGATCGTAATTGCCCTCGTTCGCCTGCATGTAATTACAGTCGACGTGGATCTTGTTGGTGCGCACATGCGCCGCCGGATAAGTGAAGAAATCAAAGGCGGGGAATTCCGGCGGCGCGCCCGGTCCCATATAGGCGAAGAAGGCGCCGGCGCGCTCGATCACGGGATAAGAGGGCTGCCGCACCTGGTCCTTATAGGTGCTGACCTTGGGCTCCAGCGGCTGCTCGAGGCAGCGGCCGTTCACGTCGTAGAGCCAGCCGTGATAGAGGCACCGCAATCCGCCGCATTCGACCCGTCCATAGGAAAGGTCGGAGCCGCGGTGACAGCAATGCCGATCGAGCAGGCCGATGCGATTCGTCTCATCGCGAAACAGCACGAGCTCCTCGCCGAGGATATCGATCGGCAAAGGGTCGCCGCCATTGGGCAATTCCTTCGCCAGCGCGATCGGCTGCCAGAAGCGGCGCAGCAAATCGCCGCCCGGCGTGCCCGGCCCCGTGAGTGTCAACGTGTCATTCTGTTCTTTCGTCAGCATCCTCGAACCCTCCCGCCAAGACGGCGCCCTTCGACCGCGCACCCGCATCCTTGATAATTTCCGGCATCAGGCGCCGCCGAAGCGCATCGGATTGAAACTGATCATCTGGAGCAGCGGATCGCTGCGCTCCATGCCCGTCGCGGGATCGACCAGAACGTTGACCAACGCCGGCGTGCCGCCCTTGGTCGCCGCGATGGCGCGCGCGAAGGCGGGCGCGACCTCGGCCGGGGTTGCGGCGATCTCGCCATGGCATTCGAGGCCCTCGGCGACGCGCTCGTAATGGCTTTGC
>JADMIO011302011.1_pt1 | contig 17773 bp, 15 predicted proteins | sample 8958161 | NCBI WGS metagenome assembly JADMIO01 (sample SAMN16585339, study PRJNA669376) | soil metagenome | isolation source: Crop rotation soil | place: USA: Cullars Rotation, Alabama | collected 2011
AAACTCGGCCGGGAAAACCAGCCGCAGCGGCGCCTGGAAATTGGCCGCGGCCTGCAGCATCGCCAGGGCGATGAGTCCACGCCACGGTCTCGGAGATCGCACCCGCAAACGTTCTCCAGCCGCCGCCGTCGCCAAACACAGGAACGGAACGAGGACCCGGGCCAGCCGCCCGTAGACGACGAAACGATGAAGGCCCACGGAGACGAACACCAGCGCGACATACACGAACGCGATGCCGATGAGCCCAGCCTTCGCCGCTCTCGAGAGTGGCCATGATCGGATCCACGCGGTCAGGCTCCACGCGGCTCCGGCCAGCCACAAGGGCAGCATCAGATGTTCGGCCGACCACAAGTAGGCCCAGGGCAGACGCCAACCCTCGCCGAAGTCACCCTGGTCGATCGACCCTGAGAAGTCCATGAATCCCTGAACCACATTGACCCCGGCCAACGCCATCAGGCCAATAAAGGCGACGATCACCGCGATGAGTCCGGCTCCGCCGAGGAGGGCGCGCCGCGCCGCATCCCCGATGTTGGTCCCCCGCGCGACCTGAATCACCAGTGCCGCCCCGCCAAGCACCCAATACCCGCCGTAGGTGAGAAATGCGATCCCGGCACAGGCGCCGCATAGCATCGCGTCGCGGGGCCGCCAGTCGGCGCCCATCGCGGCACAGACCGCCAGAAGTCCTGGGGTCATCCCGACGTCGCATGGCAACAGATGCCTCGCGTAGTAGAAGAGGGAGGCCGAGCTCGCCGCCAGTGCCGTCGCGAGAAGGGCCTCTCTTGACGAGGCGCCGCCCCTGAGGGCGATGAGGCCGATCAGCGCGACATTGAACCCGGACCAGATCGCAAAGAAGGTCGCCGGAATCCGCAGATCATTGCCGACCAGCCGCTCTACGGCGGCAGGCGGAAGGCCGGCGAGCGTGAACAGCGGATGCTGTCCGGTCTTGAGTAGAGCAGCGGCGCCGGCCAAACGGCCGTTGGACAGTTCGATCACCATGTCGCGCGCCGACGTGTACCTGTCCTCGTCGCTCCAGTAGAACTGGCCGCCGCCACTGACCAGGACGAGTCTCACGACCAGCGACGCGGCAGTGATGATCGCCATCACGTAGAGCATCCCGCGCAGGTCGGCGTGTTCCCGCACACGCTGCCGGATCGTCCGGCCCGCGGCGGTCGCGGTCCGCATCCCCACGGGCCACAGACCGGCCAGCCCGATGAGTGCGAGCCCGGCACTGGCCGCCGGGAAGGCCGGCGCAAATTGCTGGATCGGCGAGACCCGCGCGAGGCTGCGGACCCAGTCCGGGCGATTTCCCTCCTCGAGGGACAGCGAGAACGCGGCGCGATCGATGTGATGGGTATCGCTGACACGCGGATGCCGCACGATTCGAGCAAGGCCTTGCCGTGAGCGGTCACGAGGCGCGTAGCTCCACGTGGTGCCATCGACCGGCTCCGGCGAAGCGAGCTTCAGTTCCTGTTCGACACGCGATCGCTCAGTGGCTGACAGGTCTGCCGGCCACCGCACGTGGATTCTCGGCGGCAGCAGCGGCGCGACAGCCAGGTGCAGCGCCCATACACACAGCGCCAGCATCCACGCCGTCATCATCCACGCGAGTCGCCGGCTCATTGCATTCCCATTCCGGCACGATCCCTATCAGGGTGGGACGAGCGGTTACAGCAGCCGCGCCACCGCCGCGAACACCTCGTCACCGACGGCGGTGCGGTCGCGAGCGGCATCCAAACGAACCCAGCCGCCGCCACCGGCCTGCTGCAGGTAGCTGCTGCGTACGCGGGCGAGGAGATCGAGGTCGCGTTCGTACTTGTCTCGATCCTGCGTCTTGCGGCGGGCCGAGACCTCTGGGGCGATGTCGAGCAGGATGGTGAGATCGGGCTGTGGCAGATGTCGCTGGATCTCCATCAGCCAGGCCGCGTCGAGCCCCTGCGACTCGCCATAGGCGATGCTCGATGCCAGGTACCGATCGCAGACGAGAATCGTGCCGCGCTCGAGCTCGCGCTCGATCTGCGGTTTCCACTCGTAGCGGTTGGCCACGTACAGCAGCTGCATCACGTCGGGACCGTAATCCCGCGTGCCCTGCAGTGCGCGTGAGATCTCCTGGCCGATCGGCGTGTCGTAGGCGGGAAACGAGAGCAATCGCACCAGCCGGTCGCGCTCGACGAGGCGATCGCGCAGCAACTCCGCCTGCGTCTGCTTGCCGCTCTGATCGAGCCCCTCGAACGCGATGAGGAGGCCACGAAGGCGATTAGCCACGGAGGCCACCGAGGTTTAGCCACAACGGACACAAGGGACACGAAGATCTCTGTGCTCTTTGTGACCTTCGTGGCTGGATCTTCGTGACCTTCGTGGCCACCGTTCTTCGTGGCACCATCACGACTCGAACGCGAGCACGTCCTGCAGCGTCTGCCGCCGGCGGATGACGCGCCAGGTGCCGTTCTCCACCAGCACTTCCGGCGCCAGCATCCGGCGGTTGTAGTTCGACGCCATCACCGCGCTGTAAGCGCCGGTGTCGAGAATCGCCACCAGGTCGCCGACCTCGACCTCGGGCAGCGATCGGCCGCGCGCGAAGACGTCGCTGCTCTCGCAGATCGGCCCGACGACGTCCCACAGCGACTCGGCGTCCGCACGTGGCGTCACCGGCAGAATGCGATGGAACGATCCGTAGAGCGCCGGCCGCATCAGCTCCGTCATGCCGGCGTCGAGCACGGCAAAGCGCGGGCCGTCGTGAAACTGCTTGGTGTCCACCACCTGCGCCACGAGCGCGCCGGAGCTGCCGACGACGGCGCGTCCCGGCTCGAGTACCACCGGCAGCCCGATGCGCCGCAGCTCCGGGACGACCGCCGCCGCGTATTCCGCCGGCGTGATCATCGGCCGCCCCTCGTACGAGATCCCCAGGCCGCCGCCGAGATCCACGTGCTCGAGCGGCACGCCATCGTCGCGCAGCTGCACCGCGAGATCGACGAGCACCGCGGCCGCCCGCTGCAGCGGCTCGGCGGTGGTGATCTGCGAGCCGATGTGGACGTGCACCCCCGCGAAAATCAGGCCGGGCGTGCTGCGACGGTCGCGGTAGATACCACGGGCATCGTCGAGCGGGACGCCGAACTTGTTGCTGCGCAGCCCGGTGGAGATGTTGGCGTGCGTCTTGGCGTCGATGTCCGGGTTGACGCGCAGCGCGACGCGGGCGCGGGTGCCGAGCGCCTGCGCGATCGACGCGATCCGATCGAGCTCGCCCGCCGACTCCGCGTTGATCGTGCCGATGCCGCTCCCGACCGCGAGCTCGAGCTCCTCGCGCGTCTTGCCGACGCCGGTGAAGACGATCTCGCCAGGCTCGAACCCGGCGCAGCGCGCCACCTGCACTTCGCCGCCCGAGTTCGCGTCGGCCCGGCTGCCGAGACTGCGCAACAGGCGGAGGATCGCCAGCGTCGAGTTCGCCTTGAGCGCGTAGTGGATCGCGTGCGGATAGCCGGCGAACGCCCGATCGATCTGATCGTACGCCTCGCGAATCGCGCGCGCGCTGTAGATGTAGGCGGGGGTCCCGACCTCGGCGGCGATCGCGGCGACGCTGACGCCGTCGCAGACGAGGCCGCGCTCGGTCGCGTGGAACGGTGGATGCACGAGCGTTTCGCATGTTATCATGCGCCCATTCCCGCCACGGCTGCATCGCCCACCGGCATCCGGCATGTCTGCTGACGCCGCACCACCGCAGATCGACGCGCTGATCGAGCGTTGCCTCAACGGCGATCAGGTCGCCTGGGAGACGATCGTCCGCCTGCACTGGCGCAAAGTCTTCAACATCGCCTACAAGTTCGTCGGCAAGCACGATCAGGCCGAGGATCTGACCCAGGACGTCTTCCTGAAGCTGTACAAATCGCTCGACACCTTCGACCGCCGCGCCAACTTCCAGACCTGGTTGATCAGCGTCAGCCGCAACCTCTGCATCGATCACTACCGCAGCGTCCGCAAAGAGCGCGAGACGATGAACCGCGACATCAACCCCGCGGACCTCGCGCCCGTCTCGCCCGACAAGAGCGCGCAGGCGATGCTCGAGCAGCGCGATCGGGTGGAGCTCCTGCGCATCGCCCTCGACAAGCTGGCGCCGACGCTGCGCACCGCGGTGCTGCTGCGCGATATCCAGGAGCTGACCTACCAGGAGATCGCCGATCAGCTGGGGCTGCCCGAAGGCACTGTCAAGTCGCGCATCAATCGCGGCCGCACCGAGCTGGCCCGCCAGATTCACAAGCTGCGCGAGCAGCAGGACGCCGTTCCGAAGACCGGAGTGACAGGATGAATCTCACCACCGACCGCAATCAGGGTGTCTCCGTGGTGCGGGTCAGGGAAACGCGCCTGATGTACCCGCTCCTCTCGGAGTTCTCCAACACCATCACGTCATTGATCGGCGGCGGCGAGCAGAAGCTGCTGCTCGACCTGTCCACCGTCACCTACGTCGACAGCGCCACCATCGGCTGCCTGATGGATCTCTACCGGCAGGCGACCGCCGCCGGCGGCGTGCTCAAGCTTGCCGGCGTCCAGAAGCGCGTCGAAACGATGCTGACCATGACCGGCGCCCAGAACTTCCTCGAGATCCACGCCGACGAGGCGTCCGCCATCAAGAGCTTCGGGGCGTAGCCATGCGCAGCATCAAGACCACGTCCGGCGCCGACATTCCGCTCGATGGCGACCTGCTCGCGGTGATGGAGACGCTCTATCGGGAAGTGACCGCGAAGCGCGATCTCGATCGCTCGTTCGAGGACATGCTGAAGGAGATCCGCCACCTGATCGACCAGATGGACGACAGCGAGCGCCGCGCCTACCTGCTGGAGAGCCTGTTCCTCAATACGGTGAAGTACGAGAACGACAAGCTCGAAGCGTATATGAGGAAAATCACGAAGTAGTTGGATTCGGGATAGGGATACGGGACACGGCGAGCGGGCGCTGGTCCCGGGACTCGCCGGCCAGATCGATCGGCGGGTCTCGATGCTCCTCGCGCGCACGTTTGCGGAACACAATTCGGTGTCGTGCGAAGCCGGCAGCGGCAACCCGCTCCACAGCGACGCCTCTGTCGCATGAAGGGCACTCGCCCCTTGCCTGAATCGGCCTGACCCCCTTGTGCCTTGACCATTATCTTACTTCATGTAAGATCGTCAAAACTTGCTCAGATTCCTCGTTAGGACGCTGCTCGCGGTGGTCGTTCTCGCCGTCGTTCTCGCCGCTGGCGGCGCCGCCTGGCAAGCCGTCGCCTCACGGCGAGAGATCGCACGGACACCGGCCCCTGGGCGCCTCGTCGACATCGGCGGATATCGCCTTCATCTCTGGTGCATGGGCAGCGGCACACCAGCGGTGATTTTCGAGAGCGGCCTCGGTGGAACCTCGTTCGAATGGACCGTCGTCCAACGTGACGTCGCCAGTCGATACCAGGCCTGCAGCTACGATCGCGCCGGTCTCGGCTACAGCGATCCCAGTCCACGAGACCGCACCAGCCGAGCGATGGCCGACGAACTGGCGGCGCTGCTCGATGCGGCGACCATCACCCAGCCAGTGATCCTCGTGGCGCAGTCATTTGGCGGGTTCACCGCTCGGATCGTCGCGTCGGAATTTCCAGACCGGGTCAACGGTCTCGTGCTCGTCGATACCTCGCACGAGGATCAGGCACGACGTTTTGCCGCGGCCGGCATTCGCGACAGTCAGTTGCCTCCGGTCGCGTTGCACGTCGTTCCGATCCTGGCGCGGCTCGGCATCACGCGCGCACTCGGGGTCGCACCGGGCATCAACACGGCGCTGCTGGAGCCATCGGCGCGCCGGTTCGCAGCGGCGACCGCATTTCACGCGGCGGCGTTTCGCGAAACCGCTGACGAGTACCTGGCGGTCGGGGAGAGCGCCGCGCAAGTACATGCCAGCCGGCGCACGCTCGGCGTGCCATTGATTGTGCTGTCGCGCACGCGCGAGCGCGATGCGCTGTCCGGGCGGGTCTGGCAGGAGATGCAGGCGGACCAGGTGACGATCTCCACCCGCTCGTGCCGCACGGCGGTGGCGAACGCCGGACACCTGATTCAAATCGATCAACCCGGTGCGATCGCCGCGGCGATCGACGAAGTCGCCGCTGCCGCGAAGGAGTCGCGTGCACCTGTATGCGCCAGCGTCGCAGGCGAGCCTCGCAAGCTGTCGTAAAAGACGAAGGGCGGGTCGAAGACCCGCCCTTGATCTGACCGAGAGCCTGCAAGCCGGGAGCTGAAGGCCGCCGCTAATTCACCGCCGGGATCACCTGGCCCGCCGGCGCGGGCGCATCGCCCGGCGTCTCGCGCAGCGTCCACGCATCCGATTCCTCGAGCACGTGCGCCGCGAACGCGGTGTGCAGCGCATGCCCGCCGCGATGCGCCACCAGGTGGCCGATGATCGGATGGCCGACGAGCGCCATGTCGCCAATCACGTCGAGGATCTTGTGGCGCACGAACTCGTCGTCGAACCGCAGCGCGTTGTTCAAGATCCCGGTGTCGCTGATGACGATCGCGTTCTCGAGCGAGCCGCCGAGCGCCAGCCCCTGCTGCCGCAGCATCTCGACCTCGGCCAGGAACGTGAACGTCCGCGCCGGCGCGATCTCCTCGATGAACGTGTCCTCGGAGAGCCGCACGGTGCGCGACTGGTGCCGTAGCAGCGGGTGATCGAAGGCGATGCTGTAGGTGACCTTGAAATGATCCGACGGGTAGAGCGCAATCCGCTTGTCGCCGCGCGACAGCGAGATCGGCCGCAGCACCTTCAGATAGCGGCGCGGCGCCACCAGCGGCTTCACGCCCGCTTCCTGGATCAGATAGATGAACGGCGCCGCGCTGCCGTCCATGATCGGCACTTCCGGCGAGTTCAGTTCGACGATGACGTTGTCGATCCCGAGGCTGATGATCGCCGCCAGCAGATGCTCCACCGTGTCGACCTGGACCGCGTCGCAGGTCAGACCGGTGGCGTAGTTGATGCCGCCGACGTGCTTGACCGTGGCCGGAACCTCGAGACCGCCCAGGTCCGATCGCCGGAACCGGATGCCCGTATCCGCGGCCGCCGGCTTGAGAGAGAGGTTGACCTTCCTGCCGGAATGGAGACCGATACCCGCACAGGAGATGGGTCGACGAAGGGTCCGTTGTACGTTCATCAGGCTTTCCGGCGGATCAGAGGGTCCTACCAAGAAAGCAAGTTCGATACCCGTCTACAGCGCCGCCGGGTATCACGCTAACGCACTCTTACCGTGGGCTTTGCTCAGACAGCTAGGATGACGAACGATCCATGCGGGCCGAAGTGTAGCACGCAAGCCACAAGCGTTTCGTCATCAATTGTGGCTGGCCAGCCACAGTGATTTGGCGGGTAGCCAGTAGCCGGTAGCTGGTAGCGGTAGCTACGCGCCGCCCAGCAAGGGCTCCAGGAACTTCCCGGTCGCCGACTGGGGATTGCGGGCAACTTCCTCGGGCGTTCCCGACGCGATCACCCGGCCACCACCGGTCCCGCCCTCGGGACCGAGATCGATGAGGTAATCGGCCGACCGGATCACGTCGAGGTTGTGCTCGATCACCACGACCGTGTTGCCTTGTTCGACGAGCTTGTTCAGCACGTCGAGCAGCTTCTTCGTATCCTCGAAGTGCAGCCCCGTCGTCGGCTCGTCGAGGATATACAGGGTGCGCCCGGTGCTGCGCCGCGACAGTTCGCGGGCCAGCTTCACCCGCTGCGCTTCGCCACCGCTCAGCGTCGTCGCCGACTGCCCGAGCTCGATGTAGCCAAGACCGACGTCCTGCAGCGTCCGCAGCTTGTTGGCGATCGGCGGGAAGTTCTCGAGCAGCGGCACCGCCTGATCGACGGTCAGATCGAGCACCTCCGCGATCGACTTGCCGCGGTACTGGATCTCGAGCGTCTCACGGTTGTAACGACGCCCTTTGCACTGCTCGCAGGTCACGTAGACGTCGGGCAGGAAGTGCATCTCGATGGCAATGACGCCGTCGCCCTGGCAGGCCTCGCAGCGACCGCCCTTGACGTTGAACGAGAACCGTCCCGGCTTGAACCCGCGCGTCTTGGCCTCGGGCATCATCGCGAAGAGCTCACGGATGAACGTGAACATGCCGGTGTAGGTGGCCGGATTCGATCGGGGTGTGCGGCCGATCGGCGACTGATCGATCTCGATCACCTTGTCGATCAGCTCGATGCCGTCGATCCGATCGTGCGGACCCGGATCCGTGGCGGCGCGGTAGACCGCCTTCGCCAGCGCGCGGTAGAGGATGTCGTTCACCAGCGTCGACTTGCCCGAGCCGCTGACGCCGGTCACCGCGGTCAGCGTGCCCAGCGGGATTTCGACGTCGACGTTCTTCAGGTTGTTGGCGCGCGCGCCGCGGATGATCACGCTGCCCTTCAACGCCGGCCGCCGGACGCGCGGCGTCGGGATGCCACGCTCGCCGCGCAGGTACGCGCCGGTCAGCGACCCGTGCCCGTTGTCACCGAGCGGCGTCGACGGGTCCAGCAGTTGCTGCGGCCGCCCCTGGAAGATCACTTCCCCGCCCAGTTCGCCCGCGCCAGGACCGAGGTCGACGACGTAATCGGCGGTGCGTATGGTCTCCTCGTCGTGCTCGACGACGATGACCGTGTTGCCGAGATCACGGAGACGGGTCAGCGTCGACAGCAGCTTGCGGTTGTCGCGCTGGTGCAATCCGATCGACGGCTCGTCGAGCACGTAGAGCACGCCGGTCAGGTTGGCGCCGATCTGCGTCGCCAGGCGGATCCGTTGCCCTTCACCGCCCGAAAGGGTCGCGGCGCTGCGATTGAGCGTGAGGTAGCCGACGCCGACGTCGTGCAGGAACCGAAGCCGCTCGCGAATTTCGCGCAGCACGCGCGCGGCGATCAGCGTTTCCCTCTCGGTCAGGTCGAACTGCTCGAAGACGTCGAGCGCCTCGCTGATCGGCAGGTTCACGTAGTCGGCGATGCCGCGCCCCTTCACCTTCACCGCCAGGCTGTCGGGCCGCAGCCGTTCTCCGTGACACGTCGCGCACGGTCGCAGCGTTCGATACGGCTCCAGATCCTCCTGAACCGCCCACGACCCTTCTTCATAGCGGCGGCGCAGGTTCGGAATGATGCCTTCGAATCCCTTGCCGAAGGGATCGGCATCCTCGCGCCGCGACGACCGGCGTCGCGGCTGCGGCATCTCGAACTCCTCGTCGCCCTCATCGCCGTCGTCGTCCGGGTCCGGCTGAAGCCGGACACTACCCTTGCCCGCGTCCTTGCCGCCCGTCGTGTCCGGCTTCAGCCGGACCGTCGGTCCGTACAGGAGGAGATCGCGATGTTTCTTCGGCAGCTTCGCAAACGGCGTGTCGGGATCGATGCCGTAGGTCTTCCCCAGCGTCGTAATCGCTTCCTTCACCAGCTTGCGATCGCCGCGGGCCCATGGCGCAATCGCGCCGGCGAGAAGCGATTTCGTCTCGTCGGGCACGACCAGCGTCGGCTCGAAGTCGAAGGTCGCACCCAGCCCCTGGCACGCCTGGCAGGCGCCGTGCGGCGAGTTGAACGAGAAGGCGCGCGGCGTCAACTCCGGCACCGAAATGCCGCAGTGCACGCAGGCCAGCTTGCGCGAGAACAGCTGATCGCCGCCCTCGAACGTATTGACGACGACGATGTCGTCGGCGAGGCCGAGCGCGGTCTCGAGCGACTCCGACAGACGGCGCTCGATTCCCGACTTGACGATCAGCCGATCGACCACCACCTCGATCGTGTGGTTGCGCCGGCGATCGAGCTTGAGGTCTTCGTCGAGCGATCGGAACTGACCGTCGATGCGCGCCTTGGTGAAGCCGCGCTGGCGCAACGCCTGCAGCTCCTTCTTGAACTCGCCCTTGCGGCCGCGGACGATCGGCGCCATCACGTTGATGCGCGCGTCCTGCGGGTAGAGCATCACCAGGTCGAGGATGCGCTCGAGCGACTGCGACGAGATCTCGCGCCCGCAGCTGTGGCAGTGCGGCACGCCGATGTTCGCAAAGAGCAGCCGCAGGTAGTCGTAGATTTCGGTCACCGTGCCGACCGTCGACCGCGGGTTCGAGCCGGTCGTCTTCTGCTCGATGGAGATCGCCGGCGACAGCCCTTCGATCAGATCGACGTCGGGCTTCTCCATCTGCTCGAGGAACTGCCGCGCGTAGGCCGACAGCGACTCGACGTAGCGGCGCTGTCCTTCCGCGTAGATGGTGTCGAAGGCGAGCGACGACTTGCCCGAGCCCGACAGACCGGTGATCACCACCAGCTGGTCGCGCGGCAGGTCGACGTCGATATTCTTGAGGTTGTGAACGCGGGCGCCTCGCACCGCGATCCAATCGTGGGCCATACCCCTACTGTCTGGAATCCTGGAGAAACCCCAAACAGCAATTGTATCAAGGACGGGTAGGCGGCCGGCGGGTCCACGGAACCACTGGAGTGGACCCGCTCCCACGCACGATTGGTTGTTATACGTAGGCGGGGCGGCTCCCGCGTCAGAACGCCGCGGCGCCGTGCATCGCCTCCCGGTCAGCCGGTTCAGCGATGAATGGTCGTCTCAACGACGCAGCTTGCTGTGCGAATAGCTATAGCCGAGGTAGATCGCCGCGCCGATCACCAGCCAGATCGCGAATCGCTCCCACGCTTCGCGCGGCAGGCCGTACATCACGAAGATGCACGCGAACGCGCCGAGCGGTGCGACCAGCCACGCGAACGGCACCTTGAATGGACGCGGACGAGCAGGCTCCTTCACGCGCAGCACGAGCACGCCGATGCAGACGAGGACGAACGCGAACAGCGTCCCGATGTTGGTGAGGTCGTAGGTCTCCGCGGCGTCGCCGATCAGCGAGCCGATCGCCACCGCGATCCCGGTGAAGAGCGTCGTCGCCCACGGCACGCGCGTCTTCGGATCGACGCGCGCCGCCCACTGCGGCAGCAGCCCGTCGCGCGCCATGGCGAAGAAGATCCGCGGCTGGCCGTACTGAAAGACGAGCAGCACCGCCGACATCGACACCGCCGCGCCGAGCGCCACGAGCCAGCCGACGCGCGTATAACCGGTGAGCTCGAGCGCACGGGCCAGCGGATCGGCAACGGCGAGCTGTTGATACGGCACCATGCCGGTGAGCACGGCGCCGACCACGACGTAGATCAGCGTGCAGATGGCCAACCCGCCGAGGATGCCGATCGGCAGGTTGCGTTGCGGGTTCCGTGTTTCCTCGGCGGCCGTGGAGATCGCGTCGAAGCCGATGTAGGCGAAGAAGACGATGGCCGCGCCCTGATGGATGCCGGTGAACCCGTTCGGCGCGAACGGCGTCAGATTCGACCCTTTGATGTTGCCCAGGCCGACGCCGATGAACAAGCCGAGCGCCAGGAGCTTGATCACCACCATGACGTTGTTGGCGGTGCTGCTCTCGCGTGCGCCGCGCAGCAGCAGCCAGGTGATCAGCAGCACGATGCCGAATGCCGGCAGGTTGAGCAGGATCGGAATGCCCGCGACGTGCGGCGCGGTGTCGAGCAGGCCGTGGATCTTCGCGTCGGAGCTGAGCAGCGCCGTGCGATAGCCGGTGGTCAGGAACGCGGGCAGATTGATGCCGGTTCCTCGCAGCAGCGTCGTGAAGTAGTCGCCCCACGAAATCGCCACCGCGACATTGCCGACCGCGTACTCGAGGATCAGATCCCAGCCGATGATCCACGCGACGACCTCGCCGAGCGTCGCGTACGAATAGGCGTAGGCGCTGCCCGCCTGCGGAATCATCGCCGCGAGCTCCGCGTAGCACAGCGCCGCCAGCGCACAGGCGCCGCCGAGCAGGATGAAGGAGAAGACGAGCGCCGGACCGGCGCCGTAGCGAATGATCTCGCCGTTGGGTCCGGTCTGCCCGGCGGCCGCCGTGCCGATCGCGCCGAAGATCCCGGCGCCGATCACCGCGCCGATCGCCAGCATGATCAGGTCGCCGGCGCCGAGCACGCGCTTCAGCGATTGAGTGCCGTCGCCCGGCTGCAGGTCCTCAATGGCCTTGCGCGCGAAGAGATTCATCCGCGCGAGATCTTACTCAGAGCCGTTGTCGAAGCGGTAGGCCGTTTCGTTCGACGCCACCACCAGCTCGCCGGCCGGGCCGAACGCCAGGCCGACCAGCGCGCCGCCCGACACGATCAGCTCCGGCTCCGCATCCAGCGACCGGAACCGATAGACGCCGCTGACGCCGGCCAGCGCGTCGACGACGTGCAGCACGCCGTCGGGCGAGAAGGCGAGCCCCTGCGGCCGGCCGAGCGGGTACGGCAGCGTCAGCACGTCGCCATGGCGGGTGATGCGGTGCACGTAGTCGTAGGGCGCGAGCGTCGGCGCCGACACGAACAGCTCCTGCTCGGGACTGATCGCCAGGTGGAACGCGGCGATGCTCGAGGGCACCATCGCGAACGCCTCGGTCTTGCCGTCGCGCACCCGGAAGATCGTCCCCGACCGGTCGCCGACATACATCCGGCCTTCGGCATCGAAGGCGATCCCGCAGGCGACGCCGAGATCCGACGCCACCTGCTCGTGCACGCCGTCGGCACCAATCCGGTAGACGGCGCCCTCGAAGCGGCTCGACACGTACAGGTTGCCATCGGGGCCAATCACCATCGAGGTCGCGTTGACGATACCGGAGGCGAACGGCTCACGGCTGCCGGTCTTGGTCACCCGGAAGATCGACACCGGCGCCTGCTGACCGCGCGAGCCGCTGTAGGTCACGAACAGGTTGCCATGTCGATCGAATACCGGGTTGTCCACCTGATGCAGTCCGGTGGCCGAGACGGTGCCGACTGTGATCCTGGCGGCCTCGCCTGGAATGTCGCCGACGCGGATCGGCAGCGCGCCCCCCTCGAGATCGGCCGGGATGACGATGACCAGACGTCGGGACGACGCGAACACCACGCGCGCGAGCTGATCGCCGACGCTGATGAACGACGCGTCCTCGACGGGGAACTGCGAGCCGTGCAACGTCACGCGTCCGCCTTCGACGGCGCGCAGCGGCTGGAGACCCGTAATGGTGGACGAGCTGAGACTGGACGAAGAAGCCGTAGTGAAACCTAGTGTACTCGCTGACGTACGCGGGGGCCGCTTCAGCCGGCCTGCATCGTGAGGGCCGCCTTTAGGCGGATTGCATCGTGTGGGCCCGCCTTTAGGCGGCGTGCTTGTGGGGGCCCCGCCTTTAGGCGGCGTGCTCGTGGGGGCCGCCTTTAGGCGGCCTGCATCGTGCGGGCCGCCTTTAGGCGGCCCTCATGTCTCGTCGTCGGCCGCGTCGAGCTCGACGTTCCAGTACAGGTAGTCGCGCCAGCTGTCGGGCGCGTTGCGCAGGCCGAGCTCGATGGTGATGCGAACCGGCGGCGCGTGGTCGGGCCGTCGCGGCGAACGCAGGAGCCGCATGCCGGCCTCGGCAGGCGTGCGTCCGCCCTTGCGCCGGTTGCAATGCACGCAGCAGGTGACGATGTTCTCCCAGTCCTTACGGCCGCCCTGCGCCACCGGCACCACGTGGTCGAACGTCAAATCGGACGTCGAAAACCCCTTGTTGCAGTACTGGCAGGTGTGATTGTCGCGCGCGTAGATGTTGGCCCGGGAGAAGGGGACGTAATCGAAGCGGCGTTTGAGCTTGACGAAGCGGAGCAGGCGGATGACCGAGGGCAGCTTCAGGCTGAACGATACTGCCCTTATTTCGCGGTCGTGGACCGCGATCACCTCGACCTTCCCCTGGCACCAGAGCGTAATCGCCTTCTGCCAGTGAACGACCTTGAGAGGCTCGTACGATGCGTTCAGAAGGAGCGTCTGCTCCATGACTTATGTCATGATGCCCGCGGCGTGCCTGAGCTGTCAAGACGCCAACTTATCCATAAGGGCTAACTAATGCAGCGGTTTACGCCGATATTACGGCCGTGATGAAGCTGCCAGGCGCGGTGGCGGTCGTCGTGATGGCGCTGGCTCTCACCGCCTGCGCCACCACCGGCCGCACCAAGACCGGCGCCGCCGTGCCGCGGCCGTTCCCCGGCGCCGCGTTGCCGCCAACCGCACCCGAGCCCGTCGCCGCCGAACCAGTACAACCTGCGCCCCCTGGAGAACCGGCTGCGCCCGTGCCGGACATCGCCAGCATCCCGGCAACGCCGATTATCGCCACCGCGCTCGCGCTGCGCGGCACGCCGTATCGCAACGGCGGCTCCGATCCATCCGGCTTCGACTGCAGCGGCTTCGTCCAGTGGGTGTTCGCGCAGAACGGCCGACCGCTGCCGCGTGAGGTTCGCGAGCAGTACGGCATCGGCCGCCGCATCAATCTCGATCGCGTACAGCCTGGCGATCTGGTGTTCTTCCAGACCGTATCGAACGGGCCGTCGCACGTCGGCATCGTGCTCGGCGGCGATCAGTTCGTCCACGCTCCCAGCTCGCGCGGCGTCGTCCGCGTGGAGCGCTATACGAGTGAGTACTGGTCGAAGAGATTCGTGGGAGCGCGTCGGGTGACCGCCGACGACGGCACGAAGACAGATTAGGTCCGGCTGAAGCCGGACACGACGACCTGCTACCTACCGACCACCGACTCGATCACGCCGCGCAGAACTTCCCTTTGCGAATCAACTGGCGCGAGGCGTGCGGCAGGAACTCGCGGACGACGAGATCGTCCTCGGTGAAGATCGTCGCCACCCGCGGTGGCTTGAGCGGCTCGATGCGGCAGTCGATGCCTTCCGGCGACGCCGGTTGCGGCTGCACCACCTCGATGTAGCGCTGCGGATACGACGGGAACGAGCGGAACGTGGTGCCGACGACGCCGCCGAAGCGCTCGGTCAGCTCGGCGTGCGAATAGGACAGAAAACCGTAGACCTCGGGATCCGGATCGCTGGCGAGATAGGCGTTGACCATCTCGACGACGTTCTCGAAGAAGCGCTGGCCGTGACAGTTGGCCGAGAACGTCCCATCCGCCTTCTCCATGCGGCGGATGCCCGGACGCTCGGGGTCGATGTGATACAGCTCGTGAATGATCGTGTCGAGCTTCGCCACCCAGTTCGGCGCACCTTCGTAGTGCACGTGCTTGCGCGACTTGGACAGCAGCTGATCGCAGAAGCGCGGCAGCGCGAACGACACCATGTAGTCGATCGACTGGCCGCCAACCTTCACCACCGGCGACTTGGTGACGAACCACTCGGAGCGGCGCGTGAGACGTCCGCTGGTGCGGTCGCGCCAGAAGTAGTAACCGGGCTCACTCGGCGGCAGGCTGACACAGTGACACGTGGCGTAGGCGCCTTCGGCGTCGGCGCGGCCGGCGCGAGCGAAGACCATGACGCGCGTCATGTCGATGAACGACAGCGTCGGCACGCGGGCCACGATGTCTTCCATCAGGAGCGAGATCCGCTCGGTGTAATTGATCATTCAGCCGCCGACCCTGAGCGAGACACACGTCCTGCGAGCCTCGCCGGAGTCTCAGTGCCGACTTATCAGTTGTTAGGGGACGTAGCCGGCCAAATTATCCGGCGCAATTTCCAGGGGTGTCAAGCTGAAGGACCCCGGGAAATCGCGCGGTTTCCGCGTCCCCACTCGCACATGTCGGAACGGGAGAACCACGCCTTTACTCAGCCGTAAGAGATTCAGTGAAGATTATTGCGATGGTGGCGGAACCGGCGCATCGGTAGGCGGCTCCGGCTCCGGTTCGGCTTCAGGAGCGGGCTCGAGCGGAACCGCATCGATCGGAACCGGAGTCACCTCGGCACCCGGCAGCAGCGGTGGCGGCGCTGGCGGCTCGACGCCACCCATCCGCGACAGGATGATGCGCTGCCGCCGCAGCAGCCGCGCCGGCGGCCGTGCAGGACTGTAAACCCGCGGGTTGATGATCGCTCCCGCCATCAACGCCGCCTGGTCACGCGACAGCCCCGCAGCGCTCGTGCCGAAGTAGGTGCGCGCCGCCGCTTCGGCGCCCCAAATCCCGTCGCCCCACTCGATCACGTTGAGATAGATCTCGAAGATCCGCGCCTTCGACAGCTCGGCCTCGAGCCGCCGCGCGATGATCAGCTCCTCGAGCTTGCGCAGCGGATTGCGCGACGGCGACAGGTAGAGATTCTTCGCCAGCTGTTGCGTGATCGTGCTCGCGCCGCGAAGCGCGCGGCCGCGCTTCCAATCGATCTCGATCGTGCGGCGCAGCTGCTCGACGTCCACGCCCTCGTGATCCCAGAACGCATCGTCCTCGGCCACCAGCACCGCGCGCTTCAGGTTCTGCGAGATGCGCGTGTACGGTACCCACTGCTGGATGTGCCGGAACTTCTTCCCGTCGCGCGCCGCCTCGCGCGCGCGCAGCTCCATGAACGCCGTGGTGTCGGGGTTGGTCGTCGCCAGCGACCGCACGTCCGGCAGGGTGATGTAGACGTAGGCCATCGCGGCGAAGACCACCGCGGCGAGCGCCGCCAGCCAGCGAAGATATTTCATGTAGGTGGAGGCCGGCTTCAGCCGGCCCTGGGCCGCCTGAAGGCGGCCCCCACGATCGGTCTCATGCTGTCGCCAGCTGCGACGTGAGCGACGCCTCGGCCGCGGCCACACCGGCCCCAGCGGGCAGGCGATGACCGTGGCCGGCCAGCGACGCCTCGAGCGCCGCGAGGAATTGCAGCAGCGTCTGCGGCGTCGACCCCGCACCCATCAACCCGACGCGCCAGATCTTGCCGGCGAACGGGCCGAGCCCCGCACCGACCTCGATGTTGAACGTCGTCAGCAGCGTCTTGCGCACCGCCGCTTCGTCGACCCCCTGCGGCACGCGGATGGTGTTGAGCGTCCACAGCCGCTCGCCCGGCGGCGGCAGCAGCGACAGCCCGAGCGCCTCGACCCCGGCGACGAGCGCCAGATGATGCCGCTCGTGTCGCGCGATGCGCGCCTCGAGCCCTTCTTCGCGGACCGCGAGCAGCGCCTCGCGCAGCGCGTAGATCAGCGACGAGGACAGCGTGTGGTGGTACTTGCGCCCCACCCAGTAGTCCTCGAGCAGCTTGAGATCGAGATAGAAGCTGCGACACGGCACCAGCCGCTGCCGCGCCGCGCCCGACACCAGCACCGGCGACATCCCCGACGGCGCGCCGATGCACTTCTGCGAGCACGAGTAGGCGAGGTCGATGCCCCAGCCCACCGCGTCCACGTCCTGACCGCCAAGCGACGTGACCATGTCGACCACCGTGAGCGCATCGTGCTCGCGGGCAATCGCCGCCAGCTCGGCCACCGGGTTGCGCACGCCGGTCGATGTTTCCGCGTGCACGATGCCGACGATATCGGTGCCGTGCTGCTGCAGCTCGTCCCGCAACCGCTGCGGATCGCAGGCGCGGCCCCACTCCACGTCGACGCGACGAACGGTGGCGCCATAGCGCTCGAAGATCTGCACCATTCGCTCGCCGAAGTAGCCGGTCACCACGATCGTGGCCCGGGTGCCCTCTCGCACCACGTTGGCGATCGCCGCTTCCATCGCCGAGGTGCCCGTCCCCGACGTGGCAATCGTGAGCGCCTGCTGATCGGCGCGGAACACGTAGCGCAGCAGCGTCCGCACCTCATCGAGCAGCGGCACGAACTCGGGATCCAGATGGCTGAGCACCGGCGCGGCCATCGCGCGCATCACCCGGGGAGCGATCGGGCTCGGCCCGGGGCCGAGCAGAATGCGTTCAGTTGCGGGAAGTGACATGCCTCAGTGCACCACCTCGATCACGGCGAGCGCCTCGAGCTGCCGCCGGATCGTGTCGCCAACGTCGGGAGTAACCGGCCTCAGTGGAGGCCGTGGCAGTCCTCCCTCATAGCCCATGAAATTCAGCG
>JADMIO010800046.1_pt1 | contig 17772 bp, 17 predicted proteins | sample 8958161 | NCBI WGS metagenome assembly JADMIO01 (sample SAMN16585339, study PRJNA669376) | soil metagenome | isolation source: Crop rotation soil | place: USA: Cullars Rotation, Alabama | collected 2011
AGCGGGTGCGGCTCCGGCCGCGGGCGCGGAAGGCGCCAAGGGCGCGGCCGCGGCTCCGGCCAAGGGTGCAGCCCCCGCCGGCGGCGAGAAGAAGAAGTAAGCCGCAACCGACGTGGACACGCCGCTTCTCATCGCGGGGCTGGGCAATCCCGGCGCCGAATACGCGCGGCATCGCCACAACGCGGGCTTCATGGCCGTCGATGCCATCCACGCCGCCAACAAGTTTGCGCCGTTCCGTTCCAAATATCGCGGCGCGTTTGCCGAGGGCACGCTGGCGAACCGCAAGACCTATCTCCTGAAGCCGATGACCTACATGAACAATTCCGGCGACGCGGTGGGCGAGGCGGCGCGATATATGAAATTGCCGCTGGACGCGGTGGTGGTGATCCACGACGAGCTCGATCTCGCGCCCGGCAAGATCAAGGTGAAGACGGGCGGCGGCGACGCCGGCCATAACGGTTTGCGCGACATCACCGCGGCACTGGGTCCCGGCTATCGCCGCGTGCGCATTGGGATCGGCCATCCCGGCAAGCCCGCGGTGCTGGCGTATGCGCTGCACGATTTTTCGCGAGTTGATCGTGAATGGCTGGCGCCGCTGCTGGATGCGATCGCGGAATGCGCGCCGCTGCTGGCGAAGGATGACGATGTCGCCTTCATGAATCGCGTCGCGTTGAAGACGCAGCCGCCAAAGCCGAAGAAAGAGAAGCCGGCGAAGGAGCCGCCCAAGGAGTCGAGTGATGGGAATTAAGTGCGGCATCGTGGGATTGCCCAATGTCGGCAAGTCGACGCTGTTCAATGCGCTGACGCAGACGGCGGCGGCGCAGGCGGCGAACTATCCGTTCTGCACCATCGAACCCAATGTCGGCGACGTCGCCGTGCCCGATCCGCGGCTGGACAAGCTCGCGGTCATCGCCAAGTCGGCGCAGATCGTGCCGACGCGCATGACCTTCGTCGATATCGCCGGGCTGGTGCGCGGCGCGTCGAAGGGCGAGGGCCTGGGCAATCAGTTCCTCGCCAACATCCGCGAGGTCGACGCCATCGTGCATGTGCTCAGGTGTTTCGAAGGCGACATCGTGCACGTCGAAAACCGTGTCGATCCGGTCGCCGATGCCGAGACCGTGGAAACCGAATTGATGCTGGCCGATCTGGAAAGCCTCGAGCGCCGCATCGCGCCATTGGAAAAGCGCGCCAAGACCGCCGACAAGGAAGCGATCGAACAGGTCGCCATTATGACCAAGGCGCTGGCCTTGTTGCGTGAAGGCCAGCCCGCGCGGCGCGCCGAGCTGACGCCGGAACAGCGCGGGCCGTTCAAACAACTGAATCTACTAACGTCGAAACCGGTGCTCTACGTGTGCAACGTCGACGAGGCATCGGCGGCGACGGGCAATTCGCAATCGGCGCGCGTGTTCGAGATGGCGCACAAGGAAGGCGCCGGCGCCATTGTCATCTCGGCGCGCATCGAAGAAGAGGTGGCGCAACTGCCGCCGGCCGAGCGCGACGAATATCTGTCGTCGCTGGGCCTCACCGAGCCGGGACTGAACCGGCTAATCCACGCGGGGTACGAACTTCTCGGCCTGATTACGTTCTTCACGGCGGGGCCGAAGGAAGCGCGCGCCTGGACGATCCCCAAAGGCGCGAAGGCGCCGCAGGCGGCGGGCGTGATCCACACCGATTTCGAACTCGGTTTCATCCGCGCCGACGTCGTGACCTACGAAGACTACGTCATCTATGGCGGCGAGGCTCCCGCGCGCGACGTGGGCAAGTTCCGCGTCGAAGGCCGCGACTACACGATGCACGACGGCGACGTGGTGCGCTTCCGGTTCGCGACGTGACGCAGCTCATTGCCTTCGAAGATTTTGCCGCCGGGCAGAGCTATGACTGCGGCACGCACACGATCACCGAATCGGAGATCGTGGAATTCGCGCGCGAGTACGACCCGCAGCCGCAGCACATCGATCCCGAGGCGGCGAAGCATTCGTTGCTGGGCGGGTTGGCGGCGAGCGGATGGCATGTCGGCGCGCTCACCATGCAGCACATGGTCGAGAATTTTCTCAACAACACGACCAGCCAGGGTTCGCCCGGCGTCGAGGAGTTGCGCTGGCTGAAACCGGTGCGGCCGGGCGACCGGCTGCGGTTCGTCTGCGACGTGCTGGAAACCAGGGCCAGCTCCAAACCCACGCGCGGATTCCTGAAGGCGCGGTGGAGCGTGCTTCGCCCCGCACAAGACGGCGAAGAACGCGTGATGACGCTGGTGTGCACGCTGATGATGGGCACGCGCGCCGGTTCAACAGGAGCCGCGGCATGATGTGGTTTGAGGACATCGCGCTGGGTGAAAAATCGACGGTCGGTTCGTACACCTTCAGTGAAGACGAGATCATCGCCTTCGCGAAGAAATACGATCCCCAGCCGTTCCACGTCGACCGCGACGCGGCGGCGCGTTCGCCCTATGGCGGCATCATCGCCAGCGGCTGGCACGTGGCCGCCGTGTACATGAAACTGACGGTGGCGTTCTTCGGCCGGCTGCGCGCGGCCGGCACCGAGGGCGTGCAGCCCAACTATGTCTCGCCCGGCTTTCGCGACATGGCGTGGTTGAAACCGGTGCGGCCGGGCATGACGCTGACCTACACGCTGGAACGCATCGCCAAGCTCGACTGGCCGTCGCGGCCCAACATCGGGCTTCTCGAAAACAAGGTCGAAGCGCGCGACGAAAATGGGGAACTGGTGTTCGCGTTTGTCGGCCGGGCTCTGGTTCCCCGGCGGCCCTCGACCTAGCAATGGCGGCCTGATATAGCCGCGCCCGCATAACGAACGAGAACAACCGTGGTCAGCGTCATCGCCTCGTCGGTCCGCAAGGGCAACGTCATCGAGAAGGACGGCAAACTGTATGTCGTCATCTTTGCCGAGAACATTCACCCCGGCAAAGGCACGCCGGTGACGCATCTGGAAATGCGCCGCATCTCGGACGGCGTCAAAACGAACGAACGCTACAAGACGACCGAGACGGTTGAGAAGGCGTTCATCGAGTATTCGACGTTCCAATATCTGTACGAAGACCATCATCACTACGTCTTCATGAATCCGGAGACGTTCGATCAAATTCACATCGGCGAAGACGTAATCGGCGACAGCCATGTGTACCTTCAGGAGAACATGGAGGTGCAGGTTGCGCTGCATGAGGGCCTGCCGATTTCCGTCGAGCTGCCGCCGCGCGTGACGCTGGAAGTGACGGAGACCGAGCCGGTGGTGAAGGGGCAGACCGCGTCGGGTTCGTTCAAGCCGGCGCTGTTGTCGAACGGCGTGCGCACGATGGTGCCGACGCACATCACGCCGGGCACGCGGATCGTGGTGCAAACCGCCGACGGCGCCTACCAGGAACGGGCGAAGGACTAACCGCCGCCCTCACAGGCGAACGTTGACCAATTCCATCTGCCGCCGCTATCGAGACAGTGGTCCACGACGAAATAGTCGAAGGCCACATAGACCACTGCCGCCACAACGACGACAATTGCCAGGAGCCTGAGAGTCTTGGCGGCCGACATTTTCAGACTCGCTCCGTAATCCTGTCCAACTCCGCGACTTCGTCCTTGGACAGTTTCGCCTCCGCCGCACGCACGTTGGCTTCCACCTGTTCCGGCTTGGTGGCGCCGGCGATGACGCTGGCGACCGTTCGCTTGGCCAACAGCCACGCGAACGCCAGATCGAGCAGCGAACGCCCCGTCGACTGCGCGTAGTCGTCCAGCTTCTCCACAACCGGCCAGTTCTTGTCGTTGAGAAACCGGTTGGCCATCGGTTCGGGCATATGCCCAAGGCGCGTGCCCTCCGGCGGCTTCTGCCCGCGCTTGTATTTGCCGCTGAGCAATCCGCTCTCCAGCGGAAAATACGGGATCAGCGCCAGCCCGAACGCTTCGATGCACGGGATCAGTTCCTTTTCCGGCGCACGCGTCAGCAGGCTGTAGTGATCCTGACAGCAGACGAATCCGTTGGTATGCGCGCCGCGCGCCATCAGATGCGCGCGCGCCACCTGCCACGCGGGGAAATTCGAGGTGCCGACATAACGCACCTTGCCCATGCGTATGACATCGTCGAGCGCGCGCAAGGTTTCGTCGGGCTGCGTATGCATGTCCGGCCGGTGCATATAATAGAGGTCGATATAGTCGGTCTTAAGCCGGCGCAGCGACGAATCCACCGCGTTCATGATGGTCGTGCGCGCGCCGGGCAGCAGCGGCTTGTCCGTTTCCGGCGCGCCCCAAATGGGTGCGCCGAACTTGGTGGCGACGATCACATCCTTGCGCCGCGAGCCGAGGATTTCGCCCAGCACCTCTTCCGATTTGCCGTACGATTGCGCGGTGTCGAAGAAATCGATGCCGAGGTCCATCGCCTTGTGCACGACGGCCTTCGCCTCGTCCGGCGTCATGCGCATGCCGAAATTGTTGCAACCCAGTCCGACTTCCGAGACCTGCAGCCCCGATCGCCCCATCGTGCGGTGTTTCATGTGATCCTCCGAAATTCCGACACCAAGTCTCTACTTGTCGCGTTTGCGAAACAAATCAAAATACGAAAAGAACAGGGGAATGATGACCGCGAAGATCGCACACGTTTCACCTAGCAATTCGATCTTTGCCCAAAATTCTCCGCTCCCAAAGAAACCCGGGTTCAGGACACACAAAATCGCCAGTGTGACGACGGCTAAAATGGCGCCCACAACGAACCAGCACACAACCTGCCATGCGAAATTCAAAATCCATCGAAGCATGACGCACTCCCTCGTGCCGCCAATCATCGAAACCGCAGCGTGAACGTCGCGCCGCCGCCGTCGCTATCCGCCACATCGATGCTGCCGCCGTGCACGAGCGCGATCTGGCGGGTCAGGGACAATCCCACGCCCGTGCCTTGCCGTTTGGTGGTGAAGAACGGCACGAAAATGCGTTCGCGGTTTTCGGCAGGTACACCGGGGCCGTTGTCGGCCACCGCAATGGCGGTGTTGCCGTCGTGGTCCAGCCGTGCCGACAACGTAATGCGGCGTTCGTTGCGGTCCTTCAACACATCGACGGCGTTGCGGATCAGATTGATCAGCGCCTGATCAAGAAGCTCCGCATCCGCCGATACTTCCAGCGTCTCCGGCTCGATCACGGTCGAAAAGGCGATGCCGCGATCGGCGAAGTCCGGACCCATCAGGCGCTCGATGCGTGAGAACACGCGGCGCACCGGCATGTGCTCGATGCGCGGCACCAGATTCTTGGTCAGGCGGCGATAGGATTGCACAAAATGCAACAGACCTTCGCTGCGCCGCGCCACGGCATCGAGTGCCTCGTCGGCGTCTTTCAATTTCGCGGCGTAGGGCGCGTCGGCCGGCATTTCGTTCTGCACCTCGCCGACCAGTGCATGGGCCGTCGCCGACAGCGACGACACCGGCGTCAGCGAATTCATCATCTCGTGGGTAAGCACGCGGATCAGCGCCTGCCACGCGGCCAGTTCTTGCGCGTTCAGTTCGCTTTCGATGTTCTGGAGCGAGATCAGCCGCTGCGGCACGCCGCCGATGATCACCTGCGTCGCTGCCGCCTTGAGATGCAAGGGCGCGCCGCCGCGCTCCATCTTCACCAGCGCGGTCGCGCCCGGCGCCAGATCGAGAATGTTCTGCGCGAACGCGTCGCCGTAATAATTGAGGTCGCCCCGGTTCTGGAGGATGCGCGTGCTGAACAGCCGCCGCGCCGCCGAGTTCAGCGGCCGCACGCCGCCGCCGTCGTAGATGCCGATCAGCGCCACCGGCACGTGCTCGACCAGCGAGCGCAGCAGGTGCGATTGTTCCTCGCGCTCGCCGCGCGTCTTGCGCATCTGGTCCATGACGCGGTTCAACGCCGGGCCCAGCTCGCGGAACGATCCGCCCTGGCCGCGGTCGGAAAAGCTCTGGCTGGCGTCGTCGAACTCGACGGCTTCGAGAAAACGCGCAACCTCGCGGTTGGTCAGCGTCACGGCGTGCAGCAGATAGAGGAGTTGCGCCAATGCCGCGGCGGCGAGGATGGCGATGGCGGCGTACCAGTGCGTGTCGGCGATCAACCAGGCCAGCGCAAACAACGTCGCCGCGATCAGAAGCACGCGTATCGTGGTGACGATGGCGAAGCGGTTGGACATTATGGCTCCTCCCCCGTGAGCGGAGCGAAACGGGGGAGGGGGACCGTCGAGCGAAGCGAAGACGGTGGAGGGGGAAGTTGCGCGCGCGGTGGTTGGGGCTTCCCCCTCCACCATTTGCTTCGCAAATGGTCCCCCTCCCCCGCTGCGCGGGGGAGGAACCTCGTGCGTCTACAACCCATGTCTTTCCATGCGTCGGTACAACGATGCCCGCGTCAGGCCGAGTTCGTTGGCCGCGTGGCTGACGTTGCCTTTGTGCTTGGCGAGCGCGCGTTCGATGGCGCGCTTTTCCAGCGCGTCCAGATTCAGCGTCTCATCGGTAACGTGCACCTGTTTCTCCGCCGACGCCGACGAGGCCAGCGCGAAATCGTCGGCATCCAGCCGCGGCCCCGCCGCCATGATGGTGGCACGCTCCACCGCATGGCGCAGAGCGCGGACATTGCCGGGCCAGTCGTATAGCGTCAGCCGGTCCAGCGCCGCTGCGGTCAGGTTGCGTTTCGGCTGATTGTATTTGCGCGCGTATATAGAGGCGTAGTGCTCCACCAGCAGCGGAATATCCTCGCGCCGGTCGCGCAACGGCGGCAGTTCGATCTCCACCGTGTCGATGCGGTGCAAGAGGTCCTGCCGGAATACGTTTTCGTCCGCCAAGCGCGCACGCGTCACATTGGTGGCGCAGATCAGCCGTACGTCCACCGGCACCGGCCGCGTCGCGCCCACGGGCGTCACTTCGCGCCGCTCGATAGCCGTGAGAAGTTTCGCCTGAAGGTGCAGCGGCACATTGCCGATCTCGTCCAGGAACAAGGTGCCACCCGACGCCGCCTGGAAACGGCCGATGCGGTCTTCCTTGGCGTCGGTGAAGGCGCCCTTGCGATGGCCGAACAGTTCGGGTTCGAACAAGGTCGCCGGGACCGCACCCAAATCCACCGACAGGAACACTTCGCCTGCTCGCGGCGACAGGCGATGGATTTCCCGCGCAATCAATTCCTTGCCGGTGCCGTTTTCGCCGAGGATCAGCACATTGGCGTCCGTCGGCGCCGCGCGCGCGGCGAGATCCAGCACCTTGCGCATCGCGCCCGACGTGCTGACGATGTCGGCGTTGGCCGACGATTGCGCCGCGGCGGCGAGCGCGCGGTTTTTCTCGCGCAGCTGCGCCGCTTCCATCCGAGTGCTGCGCATGTTGGCGGCGTTGGTCAGCGACGCGATCAGGCGCGCGTTGTCCCACGGCTTGGTGACGAAATCGGCGGCGCCGCGCTTCATGGCCTCCACCGCAATCGACACGTCGGAATAGGCGGTGACCAGCACGACCGACGCCATCGGGTCGAGGCGCAGGATTTCGGACAGCCAGCGCAGACCCTCGGCGCCCCCTTCGGCGCCAATGGCAAAGTTCATGTCCAGCATGATCACGTCGAAGCGGCCCTCACGGACAAGTGAAGGCAGGTGCGAAGGGCTTGATTCGGTTCGCACATCGGCAAAATGCGGCTTCAACAGCAGACGGGCGGCCGTGAGCACGTCGGGGTCGTCGTCGACCAAAAGCACCCGGGCTTTCGACTTGGTGGGTGGCGAAACCGTGGAAATGGCGGCCAAACTGTGCGTCCCCGTACATCCGGTGTCCGCAGACGTACACTTCCGGACACCACCAGCCAAGGCCAAAATCTAAGCCATTGATTTTATTAATATGGCATCTGGCACGCCCGTTGCTATTATGGAGTTATGACTAGCCAGAATCGCATACTGTCCTTCACTCACCAATCTTCGCCGGAGCCCCCTAAGGACGGCGCGGGAAATCCCGAGCAGTCGGGCATGGATAAGGTGATCGCGAAGCAGGGACCGGACTGGAAGAAGATCGCCATGTACGGCGGCCCGGCAGCGTTCGCGCTTCTGGTGCTCCTCTATTTCGTCTTCGGGTTCGAGTCGGGCCGCGTGTACCGCGTCAACGCCGACCGCATCACCATCGGCACGGTGGTCGCCGGAACGTTCGACGATTTCGTTCCGGTGCGCGGGCAGGTGCAGCCGCTGTCGACCATCTATCTCGAAACCACCGAAGGCGGCCGGGTCGAGAAGGTGTTCGTCGAAGACGGCGCCCAGGTGAAGGCCGGCGATCCGCTGGTGCAGCTCTCGAACACCGCGTTGCAGCTTGACGTCATCTCGCGCGAGGCGGACGTCGCCGAGCAGATGAACAACATGCGCAACACCAAGCTGCAGTTCGAACTGTCCAGCCTTTCGTACAATCGCGATCTGGTCGAGATCAATTATCAGATCGTGCATCTGAAGCGCGATCTCGACCGCAAACGTATCCTGGTGCCGAAGGGCGCGTACTCGCAGGCCGATCTCGATGCGGTCGAGGACCAGTACAATTATTATGTGCGCCGGCGCGACGTGACGCTGGCCTCGCAGAAGGCCGAGACGCAGCTCCGCACCTCGCAGATGGCGCAGCTGCAGTCGACGGTCGACCAGCTCCAGCACTCGCTCGAATTCGCCAAGCGCCAGCTGGAAGCGCTCATCATCCGCGCGCCGATCGACGGCCGCCTCACGGCGCTCGACGCCGAAATGGGCCAGTCGAAGGAACGCGGCGCGCGCCTCGGCCAGGTCGACTCGCTGAACACCTACAAGATCACCGCGGACGTTGACGAGTTCTACGTCGCGCGCGTCAGCGTCGGACAGAAGGCCGTCTTCAACATCGACGGTCACGATTACGAAGCGACCGTGCACAAGATTTATCCGCAGATCCGCAACGGCGCCTTCAAGGTCGATTTCTATCTCGCCGCCGACAAGCCGCAGAGCATCCGCGTCGGCCAGGCGATCGATCTGAAATTGCAGCTGGGTGGACAGACCAAGGCGGTCACGATCCCCAACGGTCCGTTCTATCAGGACACGGGCGGCAACTGGATCTTCGTGGTCAACGACTCGGGCGACGGCGCGACCAAGCGCACCGTGCACCTGGGCCGCCGCAATCCGCAATTCGTGGAAGTTCTGGATGGGCTGACGCCGGGCGAGAAAGTGATCGTCTCCGGATACTCGTCATACCTCCAGATGGACCGCGTCGAATTCGACAAATCAGGAAGCTAGGAGAGAGAATCCCATGATCAAGATGCATGGCGTGAGCAAGGTTTACCGCACCGCGGAAGTCGAAACGACCGCGCTCAACAACATCAATATGGAAATCAAGACCGGCGAGTTCGCCGCGATCATGGGCCCGTCGGGTTGCGGCAAGTCCACACTGCTCAACACACTCGGCATGCTCGATACGCCGTCGTCCGGCGACTATTTCTTCGACGGCAAGAACGTCGCGCGCCTGCCGGAGGCGAAACTCGCCGACATCCGCAAGGCCGGCATCGGTTTCATCTTTCAGAGCTTCAACCTGATCGACGAGCTGAACGTCGCCGAGAACGTCGAACTGGCGCTGCTCTATCATTCGATCAGCGCGTCCGAACGCAAGGCGAAGGTCGCCAAGGCGCTCGAGCGCATGAAGATCGCGCACCGCGCTAAGCACATGCCGCAGCAGCTGTCGGGCGGCCAGCAGCAGCGCGTCGCCATCGCCCGCGCGGTCGTCGCCGATCCGAAGCTGATCCTGGCCGACGAACCCACCGGCAACCTCGACTCGGCCAACGGCGAAGAGGTGATGCAGCTCCTCACGGAGTTGAACGAGGAGGGCACCACCGTCGTCATGGTCACCCACAGCCATGCGCACGCACAGTACGCGAAGCGCGTGGTCAATCTGTTCGACGGCCGCATCGTTGCGGAAAACCTTTCGGCCGCCGCCTAACCCAAACCCCCAGCATCGAAAAGGAGAGACTTCGATGACCCTCAAAGCCCACTACTTGTTCTGGTTGCTCGCGGCACTTGTTGCCGGCGCGTGGCCGCTGGCCCTGCCGAACGCCCAGTCGGCCTCCCCACACAGCGTCTCGGCGTCTGTTGAAGCCAGCCGCAATGCGTGAGCGAGCGGTGTGATCGCGGCGGGACCCCACGCCCGCCGCGGTCACCGTTCACTCTCGCCCGCTGAATAAGAACGTTTCTGGAGACTCACGATGTTCAAGAACTATCTCACCGTCGCGCTGCGCAACATTGCGAAGCACCGGCTGTATTCCTTCATCAACATCGCGGGTCTCGCGGTTGGCCTTGCCTCCGCAATCCTGATCCTTCTCTTGGTGCGTGACGAGTTGTCGTACGACACTTGGATCCCGGGCACCGACAATCTCTACCGCGCGGAAGTCAGCTTCCATGCGCCGGGGCGCGACCAGTTCGACCTGGCGCCCGCCATGTTCCCGTTGGGACCGGGCATGCAGTCCGAGATTCCGCAGGTACAGGCGGCGACGCGCATTGGCGGCCAGAAATCGGCCGTGCGCTATGGCGACAAGAATTTCTTCGAAGACGTGCAGATCGCCGATCCGAACCTGTTCCAAGTGATCCAGCTGCCGCTGGTGAAAGGCGATCCGGCGCAGGTTCTTAAGGATCCCAACTCCGCCGTGATCTCGGAATCGATCGCGCGCAAATATTTCGGCGACGCCGATCCGATCGGCAAGGTGGTTCAGCTCGACGCCGGCCCGACGGTGCAGATCACCGGCGTGATGAAGGACCTGCCGACCAACACGCATCTCGAGGTGTCGTTCATCATCCCGATCACGTCCAAGGCGGCGCGCAACGTAGAAGACGAGATGAAGCGTCCGCGCTGGACCAGCGCCAACTGGTACACCTACGTGCGCGTTGCGCCGGGCACCGATCCGAAGGTGCTGACCGACGGCATGGCGCGGCTTTTCCGCAAGAACGTCAATCCCAAGGATTTCGGCCTGTCGCAGGACGTCAGCGAGCTGATCAAGCCGATGGTCATCCGCTTCACCGACATCCATCTCGGTTCGAACGTGCAGGCGGAGATGAAGCCGAACTCGGATTGGACCACGGTGTACGGCTTTGCCGCCATCGCCGGGCTAATCCTGCTCATTGCCTGCATCAACTTCATGAACCTCGCCACCGCGCGCGCCATGCAGCGTTCGCGTGAGGTCAGCCTGCGCAAAGTGGTCGGCGCCGACCGCAGCCAGCTGATCGTGCAGTTCCTCGGTGAATCGATCCTCTTGAGCGTGCTGGCGCTGGTGCTGGCGCTCGCCTTCGTCGAGATCGTGCTGCCGTATTTTGCCCAGTTCCTCGACCGCGATCTGTCGCTGAATTATTTCGCGGACTGGGACGTCAGCGTCGGCGTGCTGGCGCTTGCGGTGCTCGCCGGCATCCTCGGCGGCCTCTATCCGGCCTTCATCATCTCCGGTTTCCGTCCGGCGCTGGTGCTCAAGGCTAACCGTTCAGGCCAGTCGGGCTCCGGCTGGCTGCGCTCGGGGCTGGTGGTGATGCAGTTCGCCATCTCGATCGGCCTTGGCATCGCGACGGCGGTTGTTTACGGCCAGACGATGTATGCGCGGAATCTCGAACTCGGGTTTGCACGCGACAACACGCTGATCCTCACCGGCATCGGCCGTGACCAGGTTCTGCCCACCCGCGAGTCGATGCGGGCGGAACTCATCTCCAATCCGAACATCGCGGCGGTTTCCGGCTCGAATGAAGAACCGTTCGGTGGCAACGAGAACAATGACCTGATCTGGTCGCCGGCGAGCCCGGGCGATTCCATCCTGATCCGCGAGCACACGATCGAACCGGACTACTTCACGGCCTACAATGTGCCGCTGGTCGCCGGCCGCTATCTCGATCGCAACCGCGGCGAAGACATGATCGACGTGAAAGAGAACGACGAGGTCGCGCCCGACAACCGTTCGATTGTGATCAACGTCTCGGCGGTGAAACGCCTTGGCTTCAAGAGCCCGCAGGACGCGGTCGGCCAGGTCGTGCGTCAGGGCACGGGTCCCGACGGCAAGATCAAGGTGTCGCGCACCATCGTGGGCGTGGTCGCGGACGCGAACTTCGACAGCCTGCGTTCGCCGGTTTTGCCCGTCGTGTTCTCGTGGAACCCGCACGGACTGAACTACTACAACATCCGCGTGAAGCCGGGGCACATGGCCGAAGCGCACGAGTTCGTCGAGCGTACGTGGAACAAGTTCATTCCCTCGCTGCCGGTTCGTCTCGCCTTCCTCGACGAGAACTACGAGAAGCAGTTCGCGGCCGATGAAAAGCGCGGCGAGATGTTCGCGGCCTTCGCAGGCATCGCCATCTTCATCGCCTGCCTCGGTCTGTTCGGCCTGGCCTCGTTCACCGCCGAGCGGCGCACCAAGGAGATCGGCATCCGCAAGGTGTTCGGCGCCTCGGTGACCAACATCGTCAAGATGCTGGTCTGGCAGTTCTCGATCCCGGTGCTGATCGCCAATCTCATCGCATGGCCGATCGCCTGGTACTACCTGAACGACTGGCTGGAGCACTTCGCCTATCGCATCGATCTGTCGCCCCTCTACTTCATCGGCGCTGCGCTGGTCGCACTGGCGATCGCGTGGGGCACGGTGAGCGCGCAGGCGGTGCGTGCCGCGCGGTCACGGCCCGTCAATGCCTTGAGATACGAATAGAACCGCGTCACGGGCAGGCGAGCAGGCCTGCCCGGACACGCCATCCCCTCGTTCCTGCCGCATAACGCAGCCCGTGCCAGGCAGGAGCGAGGGGATGATTTTTTCTGGTCATTCTTATCCTTCGGGGCGCGAATCATGGTTTCGGAAAGTCTTTCGGATGCACGAACGCGTCCGCGAACCACGGATATTTTTTCGGCGAGAACGCCGCGATCAGCCAGTCGATCATGTTGCGCACGCGTTCAATACGGCCGACGTCGGCGTGATAGATCAGCCAGATGTCCTGGTGGAACGTGTAGCCGAGGTCGACCGGCACCACCGGCGGCTCGAGGAGCGCCGAATAGGTTGGCAAGACTCCGATCCCGGCGCCGCTCGCCAGCGAAAAAAAGTGCGCCGTGCTCACGTTCGTGGTTAGTGCGACCGCATCCACGGGCGGCGCGCCGTTGAACATCTGCTCGAATTCCTTCTCGCTCGTCAGCTGCGGCGACATCTGGATGAGCAAGCGATGCCGTGCGACGTCCTCGAGCGATTTCGGTGCGCCGTTCGTCTCGATGTAGCTCCGGGACGCGAACGGCATCATGTGCAGCCGGCCCAATTTGACGCGGCGCAGATCCTTGGCCTGCGGCGCGCTGATCTGCACGGCGAGGTCGGCCTCGAGGCGCAATACGTCGGCCGGTGACATCGAACAGATCAGCTCGACGCGGATGTTTGGGTGCCGCCGCCCGAATTCGCCGATGCGGGGCGCGACCCAGAATGTGCCCAGCCCTTCGGTGACGGCGAGGCGCACTTCTCCTGCGTCCATCTCGTCGCCGGCCGCACGGAGAAAATTGAACGAGGCCGTTTCCATCTGCGTCGCGGCCGCGAGCATGCGCTGACCTTCGGCCGTCAGACGCACGCCATCGACATGCCGCGTGAGAAGCTTGGCATCGAGCGAACGCTCAAGCTCATCGAGACGCCGGCGCAGCGCGTTCACCGATTGCCCAAGCACGGCGGATGCCGCGCGCAGGCTTTTCTGGCGCGACACTTCGAGAAAGATGCGCGCACTTTCCCAATCGAGCGCGCGCGGCGTCGTGTGCCCCCGTTCCGATTTCGCAACGCCGCGTTCGCGTTTGCCGGACATACGAAAAATCTCCTCCCCGATACTGTTAGCACCATCCACGTGCGCCGGGGCATCGGGGCGCCACGAGGGACCCATAGCAAAACCACGCGCGAGGAGTATCCCAAATGGCCGCCAGCCGGTTTCGCATTTCGTCGCTGTTCGAATCGGGCTGGGGCGATCCGCTTTCCTTCGGTGTAACGGATATCATCACGCCGGCGCGGCCCCCGTCGTCGTCGTTCGCCGCCCCGATGACGCTTGCCGCGTCCGATCGGGATGCGACGACCACTGTCGACCACGCCCTTGTAGCCTCGTCGCTGGCGTCGTTCTCGCCGGTCATGCACGTGCAGGCGCACACCTTCACGGCGGCACCGGCTGCGCATGGCGATCCGGCGATGCCCGCCGCGACACCTGCGCTGCACGTTTCACCGGTCTCCCACACGGCCGATCTGGCGATGCCGGCCGCGCCGTCGGCGCATGTTTCGTTCGCGCCTTCCGCCGTGCACACGGCGGCGCCGCAGCCACACGGTCTGCTTGGCGCGCTCGGCGCGGCCGGAACGTCACCGATCAAGGTCACCTACAGCCCGCACGCGACGAGCGATGCCGGAGGCGGCGGTGGCGATCCGGTCGGGCAGCTGTGGGTGGCGTTTGGCGGCGCCGGTGACGGCGGCGGCGGCAATCCCGACGGGTTCAGCGATTTCCGCGTCGAGCACGTCGATTCCGACGGATTGGCCGACACCTATGTCATCCAGCAGCACGCGGCGCATTCCGCCGGCGCGTACTTCATCATCGGGCTCGATACCACGGCGAACCTGTCGTTCACGGTCGACGGGTCGCTGAATTTCCGCGTCACGAATCTGACGACCGGCGTCGATCTGTCATCGACGGTCATCGCCAGCGCCGCCGACCAGGACCTGTTCGGTACCTTTGTGGTCGATGCCAAGAACAACGTCATCTACGCCGACCTGTTCGGCTACGATTATCAGACGGCCAACCCCGCGCCGTATGGCGGGACGCTGCATGGCGCCGGCATCATCAAGATCACCTACAATCCCACGACGGGCGCGATTTCGTCGCCCTACACATTCAACGACGGTGCGCATACCGGTTCGGTCAACCTCAACCAGGAACTCCTGAACAGCGGTTCGACCGGTCACGTTTACGCCAACGCACGCGCCATGCAGCTCTCGGCCGACGGCAACACGCTCTATTATATCGACTGCAACAACAACGATCCCGGCGGCTATTGGGGCTTCAAAACCAACGGCATCTACAAGGTGTCGACGACGGGCGACGTGGGTCACGGCACGGCGCCGACGCCGACCTTGTTGTCGCTCCAGTCCGATTTCCCGGTCAATGACAGCAACGGCTATCTGACCGGCATGGAAGTGGATGAGGCCAAAGGCGTCATCTACTTCACCACCAACAGCAACCAGCCCAACATCAACACGTCGCAGGACGCGATCTGGTGGATGGATATCACCGGCGGCGCCGCCCACAAGATGACGATCCCGGCCGGCGTGAGCGTGAAGTATCCCACGTTCTACGGCGACTCGCTGACGCTCGATGTGGCGTCGCAGCAGCTCTATTACGCGGACAACCAGACGGGGCTCATTTCCCGCTTCACGCTGTCGGCCGACGGGCACAGCTTCACCGACGGCGCGACCTTCGCCACGATCGACGCCAACGGCGGTTACGATCTGCCCGGCCATGACACCAGCTATTCCAATTACATCGTCTTCGACGATCTGCCGGTTCTCGGTTCGCTCACCGCAACGACGACCGAAGCGGTGCAGGGCGGGAGCGCGATCACGCTGCTCACCGCGACGCCAACCATGTCGGATCCCGACGGGTTCGATCTGTCCGGCGCCACCGTGACCATCACCAACGCGCAGACCGGCGACGTCCTGGCGGCGAACACGGCGGGCACCTCGATCACCGCGAGCTACAGCACCTCGACGCACAAACTGACTCTGTCGGGCGAGGACACCTACGCGCACTACCAGCAGGCGTTCAATTCGATCACGTATCAGGATACGGGCGTCGACAATTCCGTGGGCTCGCATCCGACACGCTCGCTGACCTGGGTGATCCTCGACGGCATCACCGTGGTGCATCCATCGACCGCCGATCCCAACGAGCGCACCACGACGGTCGTCATCGACCGCGCGCCGACGCTGACGGCGGACAGTTATGCGGTGCTGTCGGGCGCGACTGTGACCGGAACGTCGGGCACGGGAGGCACGGGTGTGCTCGGCAACGACAACGACAAGGACGGCGACGCGATCGCGCTCTCGCAGGTCAACGGTTCGGGCGGTAACGTCGGCAATTCCGTCGCCGGGACGTACGGCCACCTGACGCTGAACTCCAACGGCAGCTTCAGCTACATTGCCGATAACACCAGCGCCATCGACAATGCGGCCACCGGCTCGCATCCGATCGATACCTTCACCTATCAGGTCACCGACGGGTTGGGCGGCCTCACCACGTCGACGGTCAGCTTCACCATCGACCGGGTTCCCACCGTCGTGTCGGACAATCCGGCAACCAACGCGGTCGAGGGAGGCGTCGCATTGATCGGCAACACGCTGACCAACGACAGCGACAAGGACGGCGATTCCCTGACCGTGTCGGCGGTGAACGGTTCGGGCGGCAATGTCGGCAATTCGCTCGCCGGCACGTACGGCCACATCACCATCGGCTCGAACGGCGCGTACTCCTATGTGGCGGACAACACGGTCGCCATCGATGCGGCGGCCACCGGTTCGCACCTGACCGACACGTTCACCTACACCGCGAACGACGGACACGGCGGCACGGCGACCCAGACCATCACGGTGACCGTCGATCGGCCGCCGACGGTGGTGTCCGACGCGCCGGGCTCACAGGCGGTTGAAGGCGGTTCGGCGGTCACCGGCAACACGCTCTCGAACGACAGCGACCGCGACGGTGACTCACTAACGGTGTCGGCGGTCTTGGGCGTCGGCGGCAATGTCGGCAACACAACAGCCACGACGTACGGCCACGTGAACATCGGTTCCATCGGCGCCTATTCATATTCCGCGGATAACACCGTTGCCATCGACGCGGCGGCGACGGGTTCGCACCTGACCGACACCATCGCGTACACCGCCAGCGACGGCCACGGCGGCACCACGACCACCAACCTCGTCGTGACGCTCGATCGCGGGCCGACCATCGTCAACGCCAATTTCAACATCGCCGAAGGGGCGGGCGGCTCCGCCAATGCGGGCACCGGTGTGCTCGCCAACGACAGCGACCGCGACGGCGATAGTCTGACCATCACCGCGGTCGCCGGTTCCGGCGCCAATGTCGGCAACCCGATCGCCACCAACTACGGCCACGTCACGCTGAACGCCGACGGCAGCTACAGCTACCTCTCCGACAACACGGCCGCCATCGACGCGGCCGCCAATGGCTCGCACCCCGTCGACACGATCAGCTTCACGGTCTCGGACGGCCACGGCGGCATCGGCACGGAGACGCTGTCTTTCACCATCGACCGTCTGGCCGTGGCGAATGCTGACGCCATCAGCACAAATGAGAACGCGGTGGCGCAGAACGGCGTCGGCGGCAACGTCAACATCCTCGCCAACGATATCGACAAGGACGGCGATACGATCGCGGTGACAGAGGTCAACGGTTCGGGCGCGAATGTCGGCACGCCGATCGCGCTGGCCTCCGGCGCGCTCCTGACGGTCAATTCCAACGGCACCTATAGCTACGATCCCAACCATGCCTTCGATTATCTGCCGGATGCGGCGTCAGGTGCGTCGAACCTGACAGCCACCGACAGCTTCACCTATACGATCGGCAGCGGCTCGACGGTGACGGTCACCGTCACCATCCACGGCGTCGATTCCGATGACACGCTGCTTGGCACGTCCGGCGACGACACGCTGAGCGCCGGCATCGGCGACGACACCGTCAATGCCAGCCAGGGCGGCGTAGACAGCGTCGACGGCGGCTCGGCCAACGATACCCTTTCCAGCACATTGGGATCCTAAGCTTAGAATTCCACGTGGACAAGTTGTCGCG